>Ga0105239_10005755_pt1 | contig 14459 bp, 9 predicted proteins | sample KBSC44metaG_FD_92761 | JGI IMG/M metagenome (GOLD analysis project Ga0105239, IMG submission 92761) | Corn rhizosphere microbial communities from Kellogg Biological Station, Michigan, USA - KBS C4-4 metaG | ecosystem: Host-associated > Plants > Roots > Rhizosphere > Soil | place: Michigan, USA... | reverse complement strand
GAACGAGCGAAGCTGCTCGACCATGGTATTCAGGGTGTCCTTGAGCAGCAGGATTTCACCGCGAACGTCGACCGTGATTTTTTTGGAGAGGTCGCCGCCGGCGATCGCGGTCGCGACTTCGGCGATGTTGCGAACCTGCGCGGTCAAATTCGACGCCATGAAGTTGACGTTGTCGGTGAGGTCCTTCCAGGTGCCTGCGACCTCCGGCACTTCGGCCTGGCCGCCGAGCTTGCCTTCGGTGCCGACCTCGCGCGCGACGCGCGTCACTTCGGAAGCAAAGGCGTTGAGCTGATCGACCATCGTGTTGATGGTGTTTTTCAGCTCGAGAATCTCGCCTTTCACGTCCACGGTGATCTTGCGCGACAGGTCACCGCGCGCGACAGCGGTGGTTACTTCGGCGATGTTGCGAACCTGCGCGGTCAGGTTGCCCGCCATCGAGTTCACGCTATCGGTCAAATCCTTCCAGGTGCCGGCCACGCCGGGCACGTTGGCCTGACCGCCGAGGCGGCCTTCGGTTCCGACCTCGCGCGCCACGCGCGTCACCTCACCGGCGAACCGGTTGAGCTGATCGACCATCGTATTGAGCGTTTCCTTGAGCTGCAGGATTTCGCCGCGGACGTCCACCGTGATCTTGCGGGAAAGGTCGCCGCCGGCAATCGCGGTCGCCACCTCGGCGATATTGCGGACCTGCGCCGTCAGGTTGCCGGCCATCGAATTGACGCTGTCGGTCAGGTCCTTCCAGGTGCCGGCAACGCCGGGCACTTCGGCCTGACCGCCGAGCTTGCCGTCGGTGCCGACCTCGCGCGCGACGCGCGTCACTTCACCGGCAAAGGCGTTGAGCTGGTCGACCATCGTGTTCAGGGTTTCCTTCAGCTGAAGAATTTCGCCCGACACGTTCACCGTGATCTTTTTCGACAAGTCGCCCTTGGCCACGGCGGTCGCGACTTCGGCGATGTTGCGGACCTGGCCGGTCAGGTTGCTGGCCATCGAGTTCACGCTGTCGGTCAAATCCTTCCAGGTACCTGCAACGCCGCGCACCAGCGCCTGGCCACCCAGTTTGCCTTCGGTGCCGACCTCGCGCGCGACGCGCGTCACCTCGCCGGCGAAGGCGTTGAGCTGATCGACCATCGTATTGATGGTGTCTTTCAGTTCGAGAATTTCTCCGCGCACGTCCACCGTGATCTTCTTGGACAGGTCTCCATTGGCGACCGCGGTCGTCACTTCGGCGATGTTTCGGACCTGAGCCGTCAAATTGCTCGCCATCGAGTTGACGCTCTCGGTCAAATCCTTCCAGGTGCCGGCGACGCCGAGCACGTTGGCCTGACCGCCCAGTCTGCCGTCGGTGCCGACTTCGCGCGCGACGCGCGTCACCTCGCCGGCGAAGGCGTTGAGCTGGTCGACCATGGTGTTGAGCGTTTCCTTCAGCTGAAGGATTTCGCCCGACACGTTCACGGTGATTTTCTTGGAAAGGTCGCCGCCGGCGATCGCGGTCGCGACGTCGGCGATATTGCGGACTTGTGCAGTCAGGTTGCTCGCCATGAAATTGACGTTGTCGGTGAGGTCCTTCCAGGTTCCGGCGACACCGGGCACCTGGGCCTGGCCGCCGAGCTTGCCTTCGGTGCCAACTTCACGGGCGACGCGGGTGACTTCCGATGCAAACGAATTGAGCTGATCGACCATCGTGTTGATGGTGTCCTTCAGCTCCAGGATTTCGCCGCGCACGTCCACCGTGATCTTGCGCGAAAGGTCGCCGCGGGCGACCGCGGTCGTGACGTTGGCGATATTACGTACCTGCGCGGTCAGGTTGCCGCACATCGCGTTGACGGAATCGGTCAGGTCCTTCCATGTGCCGGCGACGCCGGGCACGATCGCCTGGCCGCCCAGTTTGCCGTCGGTCCCGACTTCGCGGGCGACGCGGGTGACTTCGGACGCAAACGAGCGAAGCTGATCCACCATGGTGTTGATGGCTTCTTTCAGCTGCAGGATTTCGCCGCGGACGTCGACCGTGATTTTCTTGGACAGGTCGCCGTTGGCGACGGCGATGGTGACCTCGGCGATGTTTCGAACCTGGCCAGTGAGATTGTTGGCCATGGAATTGACGCTCTCGGTCAAGTCCTTCCAGACGCCCGTCACCTCGGGGACCTGCGCTTGGCCGCCGAGTTTGCCCTCCGTCCCCACCTCGCGCGCAACGCGGGTCACCTCGGAGGTGAATACGCTGAGCTGCTTGATCATCGTGTTGACGATGGTGGCCGACTGCAAAAATTCGCCGCCCAGCGGGCGGCCATCGACATCGAGCTGCACGGTTTGCAACAAATCGCCTTGCGCAACGGCGGCGACGGCCCGCGTCACTTCACGCGTGGGCCAGAGCAAATCATCGATCAGCGTATTTACGGAGCCTTCCATGTCGGCCCAGGAGCCGCTGGCAAGACCGAACTTGACGCGCTGCCGGGTTTTTCCCTCTCGACCGACGACCTGACCGACACGTTCCAGTTGCTGCGCCATCCGCTCATTGGCCGCGACGATTTCGTTGAAGGTGTCGGCGATCTTTCCCTCGATCCCGAGATGGTCGCCGGTCATTCGTACCGAGAAGTCTCCACTTCGCATCGCCTGCAGGGCGTGAAGCAACTCCTGCGAGGGGTCCGGCTTTCCGTTTGCGTACGGTTTGATTTTGGCACGACGGCGGTTGGATGAAGCGGCAGGACCGAGATCACTCATGTATCCCCCTCAGGCAAAGGCGCGCTCGAATCCGAGCATATGCGCATCAATTATTTTACATCATAAAATCGTGCAGGTGATCCAAGATCAAGCGAAATACCTGTTCAGATCAAGCTAAATAGTTGAGGTATTACTGACATTTAGGTTCCGGGAACTCGGCCGAATTGAGATAATTCCAGAGCCGGGTTTTTGTTCCCGAGGGTGAAAACTTAATTTATTTTATTCGTTAGATTTGGGGATCGGATCACACGTGATGATCGCGACGCTTTTGAGACCGGTGCGGGACTCAGACCACCGGACTCCGCGCGGAACCGGGCTCGCGGCTCGAGCGCTTTGGCACCCGTTTCCTTGTCGGTGTACGCACCCACGCTCAGGAGCGCGGGGTCAGCCCGGACCTTCACTGCCGCTTTTGGTTCGGCTTTCTTGGCGGCGGGGGGTTGTCGCCGCTTCCGGCTTGCGACTCGAATTTGCGGGTTACCTTGATGGCTTCCTGGCTGATATCGAGAAGCGAGCGACGGCCTTCCTCCATCAGGGCGCCCGAGCGCTTGTTGAAACTCTCGGCCAGTTCGCGAATAGACTTCACTTTCTCAAACAGTTCGTCGGCCTTTCCGTCGGCAAGGCTGGGCACGACGCTGTCGATCCTGGTCATGGCGCTGTCGAAGCCCGCGAAGGCAGTGTCGGCCTTGCGTATGATGCTATCGATCGCTTCCCCCTTGCTCGCCAGACTCGCGGTATAGGTCTCGAAATTCAGTAGCGCATTTTTTAGCATCGCCTGATTGCCGACGAGGACTCGGTCGACATTGTGCAGGGTATCGCGGATCGATTCGGTCTCGCTCAGGTCGGCAGTCAGGACGGGAACGCCGTCCTCATCCAGCGGCACCGGGGGCGCGGCCGAAGCGCCGCCGGTCAGCGAGATCGCCGCCACACCGGTGAGCCCCTGGAATTCCAGCCCCACTACCGTGTCCTTGCGGATCGGGGCGCTGTTATCCAGCCTGACAAGGGCGACGACCTTGCGCGGGTTGTCCAGCTTGAGCGAGAGGATTTCGCCAACCTGAACCCCATCGAAATTCACGCTGCCGCCCTTGCGCAGGCCACTGGCGGAACCTTCGAAAACGATGCGAAGCGGGCCGCGCTGCTGGATGCCATGGATTTTCTGGTACCCGAGAAAGCCGGCGAACGCCGCGGCGATCACCGCAAGCGTCGTGGATCCGATCATCAGGTTGCTCGCCCGCGTTTTCATCAAAACGTCCGGCCGCGATGGGCTGGGTTGGGAGGTCTAGCGCACGTCCCCATCTCCCGATTGTACGGCGCAGCCGGCCGCCGACTCAAGTGAAACCGGAGAGACCGGCCAGCGTCACCGTTCGAGCCCGCTTGCGGCGGCGATACGGGCGACGATCCGCGTGGCCGCAGCGTTGGTGGAAATGCCATCGACGGCAACGAGATCCAGCACTTTGGGATGACAGGGCAGATCGAGAAGCGACTGCGCAAATGCGCCGGCCGCAATCTCCGACAGCGCGGCGATGCCGGTCCGCCAGTGCCAGCCGCCAATTCGAAACAATGTCGGCTGGTGGCGCCGCGCAATCGGCATATCCGATCGGATCGCCTCCGTATGATGGTACAACTCGTGGGCGATGAAAACATCTTGCGGCGTGGCCTGGCCGAGCAATCGCACGGCCAAAGCACCGACGACCACGCGATCGAGCGGCGCGAGCCCGCGGCTGTACAGCAAAATGCGGGCCGGCCGCTGGCGATATTCGGCAAATCGCCAGAGCGAGCCGACCATTGGATCGTCGTCGGTCGCCTCGATCGGCACGTCAAGCTCGTGCGCAATTTCTTGCGGTGCGAGATCGGGAAAGCGCTCCCGCAGGGCTTGGGCTGCAGCCGCTCCATCCGCGAGCGCGTCGCGAACGGCGGCGAACTGGGCGGCACGATCGAGACGGCGGGCATAGGGATCGGCCGCCAGCATGACGAGACCCAGCGTTTCCGGCGACGCTGCCGCGACCTCGGCCAGCCAGGAGGGGTATGTTGACGCTGAACCCATGTTACAGCCCGCGTGATGGCGGAATGCTGATCAACCCGATAGCGTCGCTCTCGGCCAATCCGTCGAACTCGCCGCGGACAACTGCCAGCGCCTGGTCGATCGAGTTGACGCCGGACAGATCGATAATCTGGCCACCGACAATAACGAAAATATCCGGCGTGATGACGCTGTCGCCATTGTAGATGGTCGTATCTTCCCACAGCCGGCGAAGGTCGCCGAGGCCGGTACGCGCTGAGGCGGATCGCACCACGCTATGGCTGCGCTGCACACGGATAACGCCGTCTAGATCGATCGCCCGAACCGGGCTGCGGCGTTTGGTGAAGATCCGCCAGGATCGCTCCTCGACCTCACCCTGAAACACGCGCATCCGCGGCGTGGTAGCGGCGAGCGTCACTCGCGCCAAATCGACGCCCATGGCCTTTGCGGCGATCTCTCGCGCCTCGGGCTCGCCGATCTCGTCGTCGCGTTCGCGGGCGCGCATCTCGGAGGCGCCCATCGCGGTGGCGCGGACCCGGTGGGTATGCTGATCGACCTCGATCGTCACCTCGACATTTTCGGGCGCGGCGCCAAGCCTGACCGCGGCCTCGAATGCTTCGCGACGGATTCGCTTGAGGTCCTCGGGCTGCGGGTTGGGGATGACGCGCTCCACCACATCGCGCACCAGCGCCAGCGCGACCCCGATCGAGGAAATCACCTCGGCGTCCTTTGAGATTACATGACGAAGACCGGTGCGGCTTGCGGCGTGGGGAATGAGCGCCGCCGCTCCGCCGCCTTCGCCGACCAGCACGGCCTGATCGCGGTCGAGCTTGTACTCGGCGATCAGATCGTCGACCACCGGGATGACCTTGTCGGTGGCGATATCAAGGATGGCGCGCGCCGTGTCTTCGATGGATTTACCGATCAGGTCGGCAAGCGCAGCCATGGCACGCTGCGCAGCTTCAGGGTTGCCATAGGCGTGCAGCCCCGGTTTCGCGTAGCCCAGAACGTTGGCGGCGCAGGTGTTGGTGATGGCATAGCGGGTGCCGTTGGCCGAGCGCACCGCAACGTAATCATCGGGATCATCGGCCTTCGGCTGGAACAGCTCGATCGTGGGTTCGACGATATCTTCGGGGTTAGCGAAGGCGGCATAGGGCAGGCCTGCGATGTGGGCGCTGCGCGGCCCGACGTCGACAAGCCTGCGGTCTCTGACCCGCACCATGCTGCCGCCGGCGATACCGATCACGCGCACGTCGAGCGAACTGACGTAAGTCTCATGGCCGCCAACCCGGGCATATTTGACCGTGGGACGTCCGTTTCGGATGACGCCGATATTGGTGCTGGTGCCGCCAACTTCAAAGTAGATGCCGTCGGACACCCGCAAATGCATCAGTGCGCCCGCCACGCTGGCCGCCGGGCCCGAGAGCATCGTCATGACCGGGCGGCGGCGCATCTCGCGGATATCCATCACGCCGCCGTCGCCGCGCATGATCATCAGCGGCGCCTGGATTCCGGCTTCGCGGACGCTGGCCTCGGTCATGACAGCGGTATCGATCATTTTCGGCAGGATGCTGGCGTTGATCACGGCCGTGCGTGTCCTGGTCGTGAGACCATAAAGCTTGGTGATCTCGTGACCGCAGGTGGCAGCAAGCCCGGCCTCGACGACCAGCCGGCGCACCGTCTCCTCGGCATCGTTGTCGTCGACGCCAAAGGCGGAACTTGCGACGATGACTTTGGCGCCTTCCGCCTGGAGTTCGCCGATCGCCTTCCTGACGGTCTCCTCGGTCAGCGTCTCCTTGGTGAGAAACCGGTTTGCAGGCTTCAGGTAGCGGCCGGGAGCAAGTTCGATCGCCTTCATCGCGCTCTGGCTCTTGGCAAGGAGCGACTCCATGCGGGTCGACATGCCGATCACGCCGACGCTCGCCACGTCGCCCTCGAGCAGCGCGTTGGTGGCCTGGGTCGTCGAATGCGCAAGAAAGATGACTTCCTTGGGGTCTACGCCGGATTGCTCGAGCACGTTGCGGAAGACTTCCACGACGCCCTTTGCAACCCCGCGCGGGTCGGAGTGAGTGGTCAGCACGGAAAACCGGCCGACCACCTCATGGGTCGCGTTGTCGATCAGCACAGCCTTGGTGAAGGTGCCGCCGACATCGATCCCGATGCGATAGGCGCGGGTCGGCACGGATAGTTCGGTCAACGCTTATTTTCCCTTGCCTGGCGCGTATTCCGCAAAAACGCGGATACCGGTTTTGCGATCGGAATGCGCGCAAGTAATTGAAGCACAGCATGCCTTGCGGCAAACCGGATTCCGGTCTGCCGCAAAATGCTCTAGTTGAGCGAACCCAGCATCAGGTAGCAGATCAACGAATTGACCGCGACCATCAGGCAGCCGAAGGGCAGGGCCGTTTTGAGGAATTGGCCGTGGCTCACCTTGGTATATCCGATCGTCCATAGCGTCCATGAATTGGTCGGGTCCATGCTCCCCTGCAGCACGGTGGGCGCCAGCCAGATCGAATAGAGATACGGAATCGGGATGTCCTTGTTGGCGAGAACGATGGCAAGCAATGCCGCGCCAGTGCCGATCACGACCATCGGCCCCCGGTAGATGCTGGCAATACCGCCGAGCACTCCGAAAAATACCGCAGCCTGCAGCGGCGTGTGCGGCAACAAGGGCGCGAAGATGGGCTTCAGGGCGCCCGCGACTTCAGGAGTCTGCCCGGCAACGATGATCATGCCGCATATGGTCCACAACGCGGCAATGGTCGCGATATCCGGAAACGCATCGAAGAAGGTCTTGTTGAACAGATTGACATGACCCTGGAACGTCCGATCGCGCGCCGTCAACACAAGTGCGAGCACGATCGAGAGGATGAAGGTTGGGATGATCTCCCATTTCAGGATCATGATCATGAGGACCGGAAAAATCGGCACGATATAGGTGTAATAGGGCGTCCGTTTACGGGCCGGGGCTTCGCCCGCGTCGGCGATATCGACGGAGGCCATCCGGCGCAAACCGCCGTCGCGCAGATAGAAGGCTGCCAGCAGCCATGCCGCCAGAATGTAGACGCACATCCCGACCGCCCAGTAGGTCAGATGGGGCGCTTCATATTTGATGCCGGGAAACAGCTTCTGGAACGTCCCGAATTGCACGAGGTTGACGAACGTGCCGGCCCCGATCCCCATCGTGAACGCAGGCGCGGCGACGTGGGGCGGAATGCCTTGACCCATCATGATAGGCAGCGCGATGACGCCGATCGCGATCGCAGCGCCAACGCCATACATGGAAGAGAACAACAGTGCTGTCACCAGCGTAATGGTCATCGCGGTGACCAGTGGCCGATCTCCCGCGAGTTCCACCGCCGAGCGGATCACGCTCTCCGCGATCCCTGTCTGAATCAGTACCTGTGCGAACCAGGCGCCGAACACGATGATGATCACGGCGCTCGCAAACTGAACGCCGCCAGCCTGGATGATCTTTTTCTGGATATCGTCGATGCCGATTCCGGCGATGACCGCCCAAACGACGGCAAGCAGCAGAAGCATGATGATCGGGCTCTGCCCGCGGATGATCAATATGACCACCGCCAGAAATGCAATGAGCAGCGCAACGCCTGTCCCAAGGTCCATTGTCACGTTCCTTCCCCATTTCGCCGGCCGTTTTCAATCGCGGCCTTTTGCAAGAATGAGTCTGGCACAAGAGACCGTTGCTGGCGAGGCCAACAACAGACCGAGGCGCTGCGGCTTGCGCGTGCAGGCGGTTCGAAGTTCGCGCGTCTTCGCTGCTGCATCGCAATAACGGCTGTTGCCGGAGATGCACTCTCAACTGAGTCCCCACCCGGAGAAGAGAACGCGATTCTGCGCGGCAGTGCTCCACCGCGTCGGCCAACTCTTGACCATCGAGGATGTCGAGATTGCTGCGTTGGCTCCCGGCGATGCGCTGGCGCGGACCATGAGCCCTTTCCGGGCTGGCCGCTGCCGCGCTTCTTGACAGAGCCAAACGGCGGGCTCACCCTCAATCAACTTCTTGCGTGCGTTACAACGAAAAATAAGAGTATTGGAGAAACACCATGCCAAAGTTGTTGAGCGAAAATGACGTCGCTGCCTATCGCGACCGCGGCTATCACTTCCCGGTCGACGCGCTGAGCGCGGGTGAAGTGACTGAATTTCGCCGCAGGCTCGAGGATTATGAAGCCGCGAGCGGAGGCCCGATCAAGGGCGAGATGCGCCATCGCAGCCATGTGCTCTTCACCTGGATCAACGACATGATCCGGCATCCCAAGATACTGGATGCCATCGAGGATCTGCTGGGTCCGAATATCCTGTGCTGGAATACCAGCTTCTTCATCAAGGAAGCGCATGACCCGGGCTTCGTGTCCTGGCATCAGGATGCCACCTATTGGGGTCTCAGTTCTTCCGACGTTGCAACCGCCTGGATCGCCATGTCGCCGGCCAACAAGGTTTCCGGCTGCATGAAGTTCATTGCCGGGACTCACAAGCAGCAAGTCCAGCATGAGGACACTTTCGACCAGAACAACCTGCTCACCCGAGGTCAGGAGATCGCGGTCGAGGTCGACGAGGCCAAGGCGGTGCATGTGGAGTTGAAGCCGGGCCAGGCGTCGCTTCATCACGTGCTGCTGTTCCACGGATCGGAGCCGAACCGTTCCGACGACCGGCGCATCGGGCTGGCCATCCGCTACATCCCGACTCACCTGAAGCAGGCCGTGGGCACGCGGGATTGGGCGACGCTGGTGCGCGGCAAGGATACCTACGGCCACTTTCAGCCCGAATATGTCCCGAAGCGCGACCTCGAGCCGGAGGCCTTGGCCTTTCACAAGGAAGTGTCGGAAGAACAGGTCCGCGTGCTCTATCGCGGCACCGGCAAGACGGCTTACCGGGCGTGATGCCGAGAGCGGGTCATTCCGGGATGCGCCACTGGCGCAGACCTCAGATGTGCAATTGCACATCGGGGAATCTCGAGATTCCGGGTTCGACGCTTCGCGTCGCCCCGGAATGACGGTGCATAAATTGCACCTGCATCATTTAAAAAATGAACAGGCTCAAGTCAGCGTCCATTCCTCGGCGCTGGCGCCGGCGAGCGCCCGGACCCGTGCCTCGTCGGCGGCGAGTTCGCGGGCCGTGCCGGAATAGACGACGATCCCGTCATCCAGCACATAGGCGTCATCGGCGATTTCGAGGCTCATCCGCGCATTCTGTTCGACCAAAAGAACCGAAATGCCCTCGGCCTTCATCTGCTGGACGATGCGAAACACCTCGCGCACGATCAGCGGCGCCAATCCTTGCGAAGGCTCATCGAGAATCAGGAGTTTTGGGTTGAGCAGCAAGGCGCGGCCGATCGACAGCATCTCCTGCTCGCCGCCGGAAAGTTGACGGCCGCGATTGAGCTTGCGCTCCGCGAGGCGGGGGAACAGCTGGTAGATTCGCTCGACCGTCCATGGGCCGCCGCGCTCCAGCGGAACCTTGAGATTTTCCTCGACGCTGAGATTGGCGAAAATGCGCCGGCCTTCGGGCACATAGCCCACACCCTCGGCCGCGATGCGGAAGGTCGGCCAATGCGTGGTGTCCTCGCCGAAGATCGTAATTCTGCCCTCGCGCGCCGGCGTCAGGCCCATCAGGCTTCGCAGCGTCGTGGTTTTGCCCGCGCCGTTGCGTCCGAGCAGCGCGGTGATCTTGCCCTCGGCGACCGTGAGGCTGACGCCATGCAGGATATGGCTCTTGCCGTAATAGGTGTGGAGGCCCTCGGCGGTCAGTGCTGCGGTCATGTGGCGATGCCCAGATAGGCGGCCTGAACGGTCTCGTTGGCGGCGATCTCCTGGGGCGTGCCCTGCGCCAGCATTCTGCCCTGATCGAGCACGCAGATGCGATCGGCGAGATGAAATACCACGCGCATGTCGTGTTCGATCAGCACGATGGTGTAGTTGCTGTCGCGGTGCAGCCGGCGGATCAGCTGGGTGATGTGATAAGTTTCCTGGTCGCCCATGCCGGCGGTCGGCTCGTCGAGCAGCAGCAGATGCGGCTTCAAGGCAAGCGCCATGGCGATCTCGGCGGCACGTTGATCGCCGTGCGCGAGTTCGCCGACCAGCCTGTCCGTCTTGGTTTCCAGAGATACCAGTTTGAGCGTGTCTTCGACGTTGCGATGGATCTGTTCTGATTCCGAACGGTTGATCCAGGGCCGCAAGCGATATCCGCCGGCGACTTCCGCGGCGATGCGGACGTTTTCGAACACGGTGAGTTCCGGAAAAATCTCGGTGATCTGGAACGTTCTGGCCATGCCGAGCCTGACGCGCTCGTGGGTGGCCAGTTTCGTGATGGCGCGGCCATCGAAGGCGATGGCGCCGGAGGTCGGCGGAAAAAATCCCGAGATCAGGTTGAAGAAAGTTGTCTTGCCGGCGCCATTCGGCCCGATGATCGCGCACAATTCTCCCTTCGCCACATCCAGCGACACGTCGCGCACCGCCACCAGATTGCCAAATCGCTTGGTGACGTTCTTGATTTCGAGAACGTTCATGCCTTGCTCCGCTGAATGAAGCCAAGCAATCCACGCGGGAAAAACAGCACCACCAGCACGAACAGCAGTCCGACGAACGACATCCAGTTGACGGTGATGCTGGAGAGATAATCCTGCAGCACCACGAACACGGCAGCGCCGAGCAGCGGACCCCAAAAGCTTCGCATGCCGCCCATCACCGCCATCATGACGAAGTCGCCGGACTGGCTGTAATGCAGGCCTCTCGGATCGGCGAAATTGTTGACCAGTGCGTAGAGCGCGCCGGCAAACCCCATGAAGAAGCAGGACAACGTAAAGGCGATCCAGATATGCCGTTCCACGGGGATGCCCAGGAAGCGGGAGCGGCGCTCATTCTCGCGGATCGCGATCATGGTGCGGCCGAACGGCGAGCGCAGGATAAATCCCATGGTCCCGGCCGCCAGCGCAAAGCAGAACAACACGAAGTAATAGAAGTTGTTGGGGTCTGAGAGAATGTCGAGCTTGAACAGGCCAAGGTCGATCGGCTGACGCGAGAAGCCGCGCAGGCCGTCGTCGCCGCCGGTCAGCGAACTCCACTGAAATGCGATGTAGTAAAACACCTGCCCGAAGGCGATCGTCACCATGGCGAAATAGACGCCACGCCGCCGCACGATCAGGGTGCCGAGGAGGGCGCCGCAAACGCCGCCCAGCAGCATTCCCGCGACCAACGCGAGCGGCGTGCTCAGCGCCAGGAACTTCAGCGTCAGCCCGGCGCCATAGGCGCCGAGACCGAAATAGGCGGCATGGCCGAACGACAGAACGCCGGTGAATCCGAGCAGGAAATTAAGCGACATCGCCGCCAGCCCAAGCACCAGGACGCGGGTCGCGAGTGCGGTATAGCCGCCGAGCGGCACCATCCAGTAGGGTGCGAGCAGCAGCGTGATCCAGATCGCCGCGAGCGCGATCAGTTTGCGGGTTTGCTCGGCGCTCAACTCATCATTCCTTCTTCGCCGAACAATCCGCGCGGGCGCAGAAGAAGGACCACCGCCATCATGACGTAGATCACCGCCTCGCTGGCGGCGGGGAAAAACACCGCGGTCAATCCCGACGCCACCCCGATCAGCAACCCGCCTACCAGCGTTCCAGGCAGGCTGCCGATGCCGCCGACGATGATGGCAATGAAGCTCGGCATCAACAGGCCGGTGCCCATGGTCGGTTCGAGGCCCAGCTGTCCGGCCGCGAGCACGCCGCTGAGCCCCGCGAGAAAAATGCCGACCGCGAAATTAAGCGAGCGCAGCATTTGCACGTTGATGCCCAGCGCCGCGACGGTCTCGAGGTCGAGCGTGCCAGCGCGGATGCGAATGCCCAATCGGGTGTAGCGCAACAGCAAAAACAGCAAGGTCACGGCCACCATCACCACGGCCACCATGAACAGGCGGTAGCCGGTGATGAAAAACAGATCGTTGCTCAGCGGCTGCGCCAGCAATGCCGGAATGGTGACCGGCTTGCCCTGCGGGCCCCACATAAAGCGGGTGCCATCCTCGATCATGAACGCCAGACCGAAGGTGAGCAGCAGGCTATAGAGCGGATCGCGGCCATACAGCGGCCGGATCAATACGCGCTCGACCGCGAGCCCGATGATTGCGGTCAACGGCGGTGCCAGCAGCAGCGCGCCCCAGAAACCGATGTAGGGGGTGATCGTATAGGCGATGTAGCCGCCGATGACGAGGAATCCGCCGTGGGCGAAATTGATCACGTTACTCAAATTGAGAATGAGAGAGAGGCCGAGCGCCATCAGCACGTAGAAGGCACCGATGATCAGCCCGTTAGTGACATTAAACAGGAGAAGTTGCGTCATACACCACCGGAGGAGAAGAACATGCATGCGATCCGGGAGGCATCGCCTCCCGGACCTCAGTAACTACCGGACTTATGCTAGGCCGGCCACTGAATTGTGCAGCCGGTCTCGCTGACCGCAGGCGCGGTCTTGTCGCCGGGGACGACTTCGTCCACCCGATACAGATCTTCCGGATCGTCCTTGCCCTTCGACTGCGCCTCGCCGACAAAGGCGGACGTCATCAATTGATGATCGCCCTTGCGGTAGTAGACCTTGTTGGGCTGCAGCTTGACATCATCGGGCAATTCGAAGTTCTCCAGCGCCGTTGCGAGCTTGACCGCGTCGAGTGTCTTCTCCCGGTTGGCGACCAGCGCGAAGGTCATGGCCGACGTGTAGCCGAACCAGTGCCGTGCGGTCGGCACATTTCCATTGTTGACCTTGCGAATATCGGCGACGAACTTGTCGACGCCGGGAACGCCCGGCTGCTTCCAGTACCATTCGAACATCCAGACACCGATGCGGGCTTCCGGCGGCAAAGCGGCCAGCGATTCCAGCTCCTGCTGCGTGCCCGCCACGTGAATCTGCTTGTTGAGCCCGAACTGCACGACCTGCTTGAGGCAGTTGATCATGTCGGAGCCCTGCACCAGCAGGATCATGACGTCCGGATTGGCCGACCGCGCCTTGATCAGATAGGCGGAGAAATCGGTGGTGCCGAGCGGCGTCAGCTCGTTGCCGGTGACGGTGCCGCCGAGCTTCTTCAGATCGTCGGTGCAGGCGGTATAAAGCGTGTGGCCGAAGGCGTAATCGGGCGTGATGAAGTGCCACTTCTTGCCGTACTTGGTGAACAGCACGTTCGATACCGAATTGGCTTCCATCCGCGTGGTGTTGCAGACGCGGAACACATTCCACTTGCAATCCTTGCCGGTGATCGAATCGGTGTGGCCGCCGGAAACGATGTGCAGGATTTTCTTTTCCGCGGTGACCTGGGCGATCGCGGCGGCAATGCCTGAATTGACGTCGCCGATCATGAAGTTGACCTGATCCCGCTCGATCAGCTTGCGGGCCTTTTGCACGCCGGTGCCGACGTCATTGGCGGAGTCTTCCACCAGCAATTCGACCTGACGTCCGAGAATGCCGCCTTTGGCGTTCATCTGCTCGACCGCGAGCTTGGCTCCCATCACCTCGTTGCCGGCCGGTGCGGCGTAGACGCCGGTGAGCGGGTCGACCATGCCCATCCGGATCGGCGTCTCGCCGCGCGCCTGGATGATGAAGGGCGAAGCGACCTGGAAGGCGCCGAGCGCGGCGGCGCCCTTGATCAGGGTGCGGCGATTGAATTGCGGGTTGAAAATCGACGACGTCATGCTTTCTCCATTGATGTTCGCTGCGTTTCTTGTTGGACGATCGCT
>Ga0105239_10005749_pt1 | contig 14468 bp, 15 predicted proteins | sample KBSC44metaG_FD_92761 | JGI IMG/M metagenome (GOLD analysis project Ga0105239, IMG submission 92761) | Corn rhizosphere microbial communities from Kellogg Biological Station, Michigan, USA - KBS C4-4 metaG | ecosystem: Host-associated > Plants > Roots > Rhizosphere > Soil | place: Michigan, USA... | reverse complement strand
TTTGGATTAGTTCTTTCGAAGGTTGGACATAGAATATTGGTGGGATTATCTGTCTTCTGTGGGTACGGTGTTAAGGGTTTTTCATAAACAAGAAGACAGTAACTATGAAGTACAAAGATAGCTCTTACGGGAGGGAGATCATAGGGTATATTACGTAGGAAAAATACGATGGATAGGGATGGGCGTTATAAGGGACTGATTGTGATGGAGGATGTCCTATGGAGGAGGGGAATAAATTTTTTTGTATTTTAAATTATCAATGAGTTATATGTCCAGATGTGAACCATACCCTTTAAATAAGGGCGATTTTTGTGTAGTAACGGCGAGTGCGTCACGTGAAGCTGCCGAGGAAGGACAGATCAAACTTGTACTGCATTGGCAAAGAATAGATGTGCGTGTTTATTATGCCATCAGACAGAAAGAAGATAAGACTATGTTCATCACTGTCAGCAAAAAGCCGGATACCGGAGACCCTTGTCTGGGTAATATGCCAAGCCTTACTAGCTGGCTTTGCGCGTGTTGGCGGCGATGTATTCTTTCATGGTGATCTTACCGTTGATCAGCTGGAGATACAATACTTCCTGATTGGCCTTGGAAACCTTTATAGCTTCTACCAACTCTTTGTCGAAAAATAACTGTTTGAATGCTTTCATGGTGTTTCGTTTTTTTACAATACAAAGGTAGCATGCGAGGACATCGTTGCACAGACAACTTATTGGGTTTTCTATCATCTCAAAAGGGGGACGGTAGAGGCTATTTCGTTGGGGATTAATTTGTTATGGTGACTGTATATATGAGGTCCAGGATTATTTCTATATTGGCGCAAATTAGCATTAAATGAAGCTATTGACAGAAAAAGAACTGATCTGGTCGGCTGTTGTAGCGAACAATCGGATGAACCGGGAGCGTGGAGCAAGCGGGGTCAACAGCTATGAGAACGATCTTTATTTCAATCCGGGGAAATTCCTCTTGAAGCGTTTGGAGCGTCATGATCCAGTAAGATGGCTGGACCTCTGCTGCGGTAAAGGGAATGCCCTTGTGCAATGTGCGGATGATCTGGCCAGGAGAGGATTGCAGGATAGAGTGTTGTTAAAGGGGATCGATCTGATCGATGGGTTCCAACCTTTGCCGTCCCATATAACCTGTTTGAAGTGGCAGACGGGATCCGTGGTAGATTGGATAACGGATGAAAAATTCGATCTTATTACATGTGTACATGGACTGCATTATGTAGGTGACAAACTGCATGTCATCAAAATGGCATGTAAGGCGCTGACGGAACAGGGAAGGTTTATCGCCAACATAGATCTGAAGAATATTAAGGTACGCGGCGGTGAAGCGCGTCAGCAGGTCAATGCTATCTTAAAGAAACATGGAGTCAGATTTGACCCCAGGAAGAAGATAGTGGTATGTGAAGGTGGTAGAGAGATAGATCTTGCGTTGACCTATGAAGGCGCCAGCGATCAGGCGGGGCCTAACTATACGGGTCAGGAGGCGGTGGACTCATACTATGTCCAGACAGGCGCGGGATTGGATGTTGATTTTTTATAATATTGAAAATTGAATGGGATTGAGCATTATCTTTCAACGATTTATTCCTTAATTTCCGCCTACAATAGCCATTAATGTCCTATCTACCGGGTACTCACATTATTGCCAGTCTGTCGACATCTCAGCGGGATCTTCTACGAAAACATGAAGGGCTTCAATCAGCGGTGAATGAATGGATCGTTCAGTACAAGCTGCAGCGGCTGGGGGAGGTGTATCATAACTTTCAACCGGAGGGATATACGGCTGTCATTTGTCTGAGCGAGAGTCATATCTCTGTGCATACGTGGCCGGAGTTCGGCAGGGTGAACCTGGACATTTATCTCAGCAATCATGAGCGGGATAATGACGGTACGGTGAAAGCATTGTATCAATCTTTTGTCGGGTGGTTTGCCGCGGATGTATTACAAGAACAAACTATTCAACGTTGAGTCTATGGGAAAAGTAACGGGTATCTACCAGTGTCCTTCCTGTGCAAAGCCGGTGGCCTTCCGTAGCATGGAAACGAGGATCTTTATCTGCTCCTGCGGGGCGGTGATCAACCGGCTGGAGAGTGATGACCTGGTGATAAAGCCCGCCTTGATCATACAGGATCACAATGATCTGCTGCGGACTGGCAGCAAGGGTCTGGTGCAGGGTCAGCCATTCGAGGTGCTTGGCAGATTTCGGCTGTGGCTGGAGGAGTCTGTCATGAATTACTGGACCTTACTGATCGGGGGCAATACGGTGTGTCTGTTGATGGAGGGATATGGGATGTATGCCCTGATGAGGTCCACGAGGACGGAAAAGGCGTTGACGGCGCATGAGCTGGATGGGATGGGCTTAACCCAATCGGTAGTGCTGGGTGAGTCGGATTATTTCCTTCAGCGAAAAGATGCCTGCTGGAAATATGAGGTAGAGGGTGAAGTGTGGATGCCGGAATGCCGTGACCAGTTCCCTCTTTTTGATCTTGCGGCAACGGGTGACAAACACTTATCCTTTATAGAATACCTGCCGGACTACCTGGTAGCGTATGAGTGTAAATATGTCGATCTTAAGAGTCTGCAGCTCACGGGACTGAATGAGCGGGAGACCACAGCGCTGGAATTGAAATGCAGTCAATGTATGTCGGTCGTGCGGGTGAAGACATTCCCCTATGCGCAGAGCTGTTCCTGTCCCTCATGCGGGGCGAGATACGCGTTCAGACAGGGCGGGAATTTCCGGAATAGCGGATTCGACAGGACGGGCAAGGACAAAGAGAATAAGAACCAGCTGGCTATTCCGCTGGGCGCCAAGGGTGTGCTGAAAGGGATCGAATACGAAGTTGTCGGCTATGCGCTGAAGGAAGAAAATTCGCCGGAAGCGTTTCGCTGGGCGGAATATGTGCTGTACAACAGAGGAGAAGGATATGCCTTTCTAAGCGAATACGAAGGCAACTGGATCTATGGCCGGCAAAAGGGGAATACGCCTGTGCTGGCGAGGGAGAATCCGACGGAACTGCACTACAGGAACAAACTATACAAGGTCTTTAACAGATATCATATCAGGGTCGTAGATACGGCGGGGGAATTCCCTTATGATGTGTATGATGACAAGAACACGCAGTCGGCAGAGTTTATTGCGCCGCCCTATATGTGGATATCTGAAAAGACCCGGGATGCGTCGATAGAATGGTTCTATGGGGAGCACCAGGACCGGGACGAGCTGCTGGAGCAATTCCCGTATGATCTTCCGGAGCAGTATGGACGAGGCGTACTGGACCCCAAGGGCTTTAGCTCTATGAGCGCCAGCGGGCTGGTGAAGGTGACGTTACTGGCTATTGCGGCGCTGGTGGCGGTGCATCTGCTGATCGGCGCAACCAAGACCAATCGTGTGGTCCTGAATAAAGATGTGCTGCTGCATGACTCTGCGTCCTCTACGACCCTGTCCTCATCGAAGTTCGAGCTGACCAAGTGGCGGAGTAATCTCCAGCTTGACATCCAGGCGCCTGTGGACAATAGCTGGCTGGATCTCCAGGCTGTGCTGGTGAATGCCGGCAATGGCAATGAATACGCGGTAGAGCAGGTGGTGGAATACTATCACGGCTATGACGATGGGGAAAGCTGGAGCGAAGGAAGCAACCGGGAATCGGCCTACCTCAGCAGTATCCCCGCGGGCAGCTATTACCTGCGTATACAGGCGTCCAGGGATACGACAAACGGGACATGGAATTCCATGAACAACTTTACGCTGACGGTAACGAACGATGTATCGAACCACAGGAATCTCTGGATCTTTATCGGTGTGCTGTTGATATGGCCCATTGTTCAGTTCATCCGGATGTGGATATACGAACGGAGAAGATGGGAAGGCAGTCCTTTTTCACCTTACAGAAGCAATAAATCGTAATTCAATATATGTTTGATAATTTTTTTAAGTTTCTTGGGAGCTGGTATCCTTTCCGATGGTTTATCGCGATCGCGGCCATGCTCTTGATGAGCATGAGCTATGCGGATTATACGGGCTGGCGTCTGCTGAGCTGGGGTGGCAGCAACGGTCCGAGCGGCAGCAGCGGGCATTATTTTGGGCCGGGGTATCATAAATAATCGGAGCTATGGGTTTAAAGAACAACAGCGCCCAGTGGCTACTGCTGGTAGCGGTATTTATCATTGCCACATGCGGGCTCGTGTATGAGCTGGTGGCCGGAACGTTAGCAAGCTATGTGCTGGGGGACAGCATTACGCAGTTCAGCACGATCATCGGCGTATATCTTTTTTCCATGGGGGTAGGGTCCTGGCTGTCGAAGTATATAGATGGCCCTCTTCTGCGGTGGTTTATACAAATAGAGCTATTGGTAGGTCTTATAGGCGGGTTCAGCTCGGCCATTCTTTTTCTTACTTTCCCTGTAGCATCCTCCTTCCGGATCATCCTTTATGCCCTGGTCTTTTTAACAGGGCTGATGGTGGGGCTTGAGATACCTATATTGCTGCGTATCCTCAAGGATAAGGTGGAGTTCAAGGACCTTGTCAGCAAGGTATTTACCTTCGACTATGTAGGGGCGTTGCTGGCGTCGCTGATCTTCCCTTTGCTGCTGGTGCCCTACATGGGACTGATCCGTACTTCCCTGTTCTTTGGAATGATGAATACGGGCGTAGGATGGTGGCTGTTGTACAAATTCCGCCAGGAGGTGAAGGGGAAGGTGGGATTGCAGGTAATGGCGGCTATGATCTTACTGACCGAGGCAGGATGTTTTCTGCTGGCGGACCGGATCATGAATTACAGCGAGACGCTCGTGTTTAACGAGCCTGTCATTTATTCGGCCTCTTCGCCTTATCAGCGTATTGTTATAACGCGCAACCGGCGGGAACTGAGGCTGTATCTGAATGGTAATCTTCAATTCTCTTCGGCTGATGAGTACCGTTACCATGAGGCGTTGGTGCATCCCGCTATGCTGGGCTCGCATGCGCCCCGTCATATACTGGTGATGGGCGGCGGGGATGGACTGGCGGTACGCGAGATCTTGAAATATCCTTCTGTAGAGAGCGTTACGTTGGTGGACCTGGATGCTGCCATGACGCGATTGTTCAGCACGCAGCCCGTGCTTCGCCAACTCAATCATTCTTCCTTTTCGGACCCGCGGGTAAAGATATTCAACCAGGATGCTTTTGTGTGGCTGCGGGATAATCACCAGGTGTTCGACTGTGCGATCATCGACTTCCCTGACCCTTCCAATTTTTCCGTGGGCAAGCTGTATACCTATTCTTTTTATCAGCTGGTGAAGCGGGCCCTGTCGCCCGATGGGGTGGCGGTGATCCAAAGCACATCCCCTTTTGTAGCGCCGAAAAGCTTTTGGTGTGTGACGGAGACGCTGAAGGCGGTGGGTTTTCATACCATACCTTATCATAACTATGTGCCTTCCTTCGGGGAGTGGGGTTATACGATGGCCACCTTGAAGGACTATCATATTCCGGATTCTTTCCCAACAGGGGTCAGGTATATCAATAAAGAGGTGTTTAACCAGATGCTGAGCTTTCCGGAGGATATGCGGGCGCATGCGCCGCTCGCGATCAATCGACTGGATAATCAGGCGCTGGTGGAATATTTTGAGGCCGAGTGGAGTGTTTATTCGGAACAATGAGGGGCCGACCAGGGGTGAGGATTGGGCCTGACAGGGGTGGGGTTAAAAGATTGCAATGCAAAGAAGAGAATTCATAAAGGTGTCCACTGCGCTGGCGGGCCTGCCGCTGGTGGCAGCTGCGTGTAAGCAACGGGCTCCTGTCGCAGGGCAGATCGTGGGTGCTTCGTCGTCGGTGGGGCATCTTTTGCGGGATGGGAAATTCGGCGAGCCTGTCAGCCACTCGCATGCGGAGGTGGTCATTGTAGGAGGCGGTATCAGCGGTCTTTCTGCTGCACGATGGCTGCATAAGCATGGTGTGAATGACCTGTGTATCCTGGACCTGGAGGATCATGCCGGCGGGAATGCGTCCTGTGGCAGCAATGCTGTGTCCGGCTATCCCTGGGGTGCGCATTATGTTCCTATACCGAACAATGAGCTGACCGAGTATCTTGCCTTTTTGGAAGAGTCGGGAGTGATAACGGAGCGGAATGAAAGGGGGCTACCCGTGTACGATGAATATATGCTTTGTTTTGATCCGCAGGAGCGGCTTTATATCAATGGTCGTTGGCAGGATGGATTGGTGCCGGGTTTGGGATTGCCGGCGGAGGACCGGGAGGAGATAGCCCGATTCTTACAGGAGATGGAAGTGTTCCGGCATGCAAAGGGCAGCGATGGGCTGGATGCTTTTGCCATCCCAGTGGATCGTTCGAGCAAAGATACGCCGTATGTGGCGCTGGATAAAATGACCATGCTGGAATGGATGCAGCTGCATGGCTATCGCAGTCCATGGCTGAGGTGGTATGTAAACTACTGTATGCGGGATGATTTCGGTACGAAGTGCGAGGCTATCAGCGCATGGACCGGTATTCATTATTATGCGGCGCGTAAGGGTGTGGGTGTAAATGCCCAGCACTATGATACGCTGACCTGGCCGGAGGGTAATGGCTGGCTGGTCCGGCAGCTGTGTAAGGACATAGGCGCCTATATACACCCCAATGCGCTGGCGGTGAAATGTATACCTGGCGAAGATGGCTCTGAGCTGCATTATTATGATACACGCAGCCGTGAGATAAAGGGTATCCGTGCGGGGCATGTTATTTTCTGCGTTCCACAATTTGTGGTAAACCGACTGTTGCCGGTGAGTGCTGAGCGACAGGCTGCGGTGAAGGATCATTTGCACTATACGCCCTGGATGGTGGCCAACCTGACCGTGGGACCGTTGGAGGAACGGAGCGGCGCACCCATGAGCTGGGACAACGTGCTTTGCGACAGCGAGAGTCTCGGATATGTGGAAGCTACGCACCAGCATATTCAGCAGCTGAAGGAAAAGAAAGTGTTGACCTACTACTGGCCTTTGACGTCGGAGGATCCAGCGGCGGAACGGATGAAGGCTTTGCAGCGGAGTCATGGGGAGTGGGTGGGGCTGATCTTTAACGATCTGCGTAAGGTGCATCCCAATATCGAAGAGGAGACGGAGCGGGTGGATATCATGTTGTGGGGACATGCGATGGCGCAGCCGCGGCCGGGGTGGATGCATGGCGGGGTGAGGCAGGCGTTGCAGCAGTCGTTCAATGACAGGATACATTTTGCCCATACGGACCTGGCGGGGATCAGCATTTTTGAAGAGGGGTTTTACCAGGGGATCGGGGCGGCGAATAAAATTCTGGGGAAAGTATAAGTGAATAAAATTTCCAGAGAAAACACAATGTCCGGTATCGCATCATATCAGCAGCCCTGGCTGGGCAGAAGGTGGGTTGAGATTATTTTCATCCTTCTGCCGCCTTTTGTCAGTCTGGGGGTTATTGCAGCCTGGCCTTCGTTGTTTAGGGACAGCGAGTTTTTTCCGGATGCGTGGTGGGTGATACTTATACTTTTAGTAGATGTAGCGCATGTGTACAGCACTTTGTATCGGACTTATTTTGACAGGACGTCTTACCGTCAATACGGAGCGGCAATGATATTGATACCGCTGCTGGGATTTGTCGCGGGAGTGCTGCTGTACCTGGAGGGTGCGTGGTTGTTCTGGCGGCTGCTGGCCTATCTGGCTGTGTTCCATTTTATCCGGCAGCAGTATGGTTTTTTACGATTGTACAGCAGACAGGAGAGGCTGTCGCCACTATTGCGGGGGATAGATCATTTTACTATCTATTATGCTACGATATATCCCCTGATCTATTGGCATCTGGGTGGGCCGAGGAACTTTAACTGGTTTGTCGACAACGATTTTTTCTTCTTTCACAATGACCTGGCGCTTCGCGCGGCTACGCTATTGTATTATATCATGCTGGGTGTGTATGTGGGGCGGGAGCTATATTCGGCCGTGCGCCGAAGATATGTCAATATTCCTCGTGTGGCGATCCTGACGGGGACCATCCTGTCCTGGTATTTTGGGATCGTGTATTTCAATGGGGATATGGCTTTTACCTTATTGAATGTGGTGAGTCACGGCATACCTTATATGGCGCTGGTGTGGCTGTATGGAGAGAAGTTGCATGGACGGCCGGTGGTGGAGGGGCGTCGGGCTGTGGAGGGCCGGCGTGCGGGCGCGGGGCGGACCAGGGTATTGGGGAGTCCTTTTTTGCGGGTGGTATTCAGCCGGTGGGGCATTGTTATTTTTCTGGGGATCATTTTTCTGCTGGCTTATTTGGAGGAGGGGCTTTGGGATATGACCGTGTGGAAGGAGCATGTAAGTCTGTTTACTGCATTCCACCTGGTGGGCGGGAAGCTGCATGGGATGTGGCTGGCCTTTGTAGTGCCTTTGCTGGCGCTGCCGCAGGTGACGCATTATATTATTGATGGGTTTATATGGAGGGGGCGGCCGTCTGAGGAGGGAAGCTGATGCTACGACCGGCGAGATGCTTATGTAATTTTGAGCTCTTTGCATCATAGGGAAAACACTGTGTATGAGCAGACCCCTACAACTGCGGATACCTACACCATGTCATGAAAAGTGGGAGAATATGCATTCCAATGAAAAAGGCCGGCATTGGACGGTCTGGAAGGGGTGACGATGGGCGCTGCTATGATAGAGTTGCCGGATACGAGCGTCCTGGTGCAGGAGGCGCCTGATAGTAATATGGTTTTTGGGATGATGGGCAGGATAAATCTCTATACCATGGGCGGCGCGCTGATACAATCCTGGATGACCCAGGACGGGAGTACGACCCGGACGTTGACGATACCTGCGGATGTTGCTGCGGGTGTGTATATCCTACAGGTGATAACTAAGGACGGTGGGTATAGCCGGAAAGTGGTGGTTGAGTGACGCTCCAATCTTTTAATCCTTCTTTAATAGCGTCGTCAAAGACGGACTTATTCTTTTTCTTCCTGAATAACAGGAAGACTGTAGATAAGATCAACTTCATATCCCCTTGAATTAAACTACAAATAGAAATTAAAAAGATCAATCATATTTTATAAGCTACCTGCCGGTGGGGTTTGAGGCAGGAGCGGTATGTTGTGTCCTATAAGCGGAAAGAGGGGATGTGGATAAAATAGCAGGACGGGGGTATTGCATTTTTCGACAACGACGAGTATCTTAGATGTTCAGTTGGTCCTTCCACACACACTCAAAAGAGTCTATGCCCTTGAAATACCATGATGTAATCCATTGTATTTCATGTTTTAAATTAGACTCTATGATACACGCAAAAGAACTTCGCTGCGGGAACAAGGTGCAGACACTTCAAGGTCAGACGATCACAGTACAGCAAATCCTTCACAATACTCTCATTTATGATACGGAGATAAAGGTGACGCAAGAGATGGCCAGTGTGGGCAAATCCTATAAGACAACTTATTATACCCAGGTAGTTGAAGTGGTGAAAGAAGCTGAGTTCCAGGAGATACTGCCTATCGTGCTCACGCCCAAGGTCCTCGAGAAATGCGGTTTTCGCAACTATGTAAGGGAAGAGTGGATCCTGAAAGTGGGTAACAGCCACCTGGACTTCGAATTTAAGGAAGACGGGTTGCGTCTCAGGCAGCCGATACCCTCACAGACAGGCATCCGTCATCTGCACCAACTACAGAATTTTCTCTTTGTCATCACGGGACATGAGCTGGAAACGGAGCAGGCCTAAGACCCCGGGACAAGAACTGAAAGCACTGCAGACCTAAGATCAATCCAGATTGAACTTATAGCCTACAGAGAAGCCGATGGGAAGTACCTTGTTCTTAAAGGTCATGCCATAGTTATTCTCCAGATAGTCTATATAATCATTTGGATTGCTGGATCGGATGGGAACGAAGAATGCCAGGGAGAACTGACCTTTGCCTTGTTCGTGTGAGCCCAGGTCGAAGCCGATGCCAAATGTAGGCCCATAGTACATCTTATCGTATTGAGAAGCATTGGATACGTGTACGGCGGCATTATAGCCATACATCGCCATAAAAAACGGAGTGAACTGAGAAGAGGGATTGCCGGGAAGCAGCCTGCATTTGATACCCGCATTATAACCAAAGCCGGCAAACGCATATCCCCCACCGAAAAAGACGCCGACATTCTTCTGAGGATAAAATGTCAGATTGCCGCCAATGCCGCCATAGTCGAATCCGAAGCCCAGACCGAGGTTGAGCTTGTCATATTCGTCGGATACGGTGTGATGTGATTGGGCGCGGGAAGTGAAGGTGCATGCCAGTAATACGAATAGGCATAAAGGGTAAATTCTACGCATATAGGAGGTTTTTTGGAGTTATATGCATCCAAAATGGTGAATTTATCCAGTATTTGCAACCACCTTTTGTTAATCATTTCACAACATCAATACCCAATCTCCACCATTGCCCGGTATGTCGCCGGATCATCCAGGTGATGGATCATGAAATGGGCCACATCGGCCCGGGAGATGCTCAGGCTGTTCTTTAAAAAACTGTTTATCCCCCACCGATAGTGGCCTGTGGCCGGTCGATTTAGCAGTCTGGGCGGGCGGATGATGGTGTATTCGATGCCGGCGGCTTTTACCAGGCGCTCCATTTCCAGCTGATCGGCGTACATGTGACGAAGAAGTCTTTGCAGGACCTTGGTTGCCCATCTTACATAAAAGGGCAGGGCGGGGCTGGTCTCGATGGCAGATGACGAGATAAAGAAGGCGCGTTCCACTCCTTTCTTTTTCATTACTTCAATAAGATGGGCATTCCCTTCCGAGTAAAGGGTGGTGGGCTTGTCGTTGAACGGTCCGCCTTTTACTCCCAACGCGGAGATAACGGCATCCTGACGGTCCATGTATTTTTCGAATGTATGCGGCTGCATGACGTCGCCCTGTACAATATGCAGGAGCGGATGTGTGAGGGAGAGGCTGGCGGGGTTGCGCACCATTGCCGTTGTCATATGTCCTGCTGCCAGGGCCTGTTCCACTGCCTGTCTGCCAATGCCGCCATTGGCGCCTATAACCAGAATATTCATTTTATCAAAGGGATTTTTTTAGATGTCGTAATTTATCCGGATTGGTCTGAACGTATATGTTCCGGATGTGTTCGCCGTCGGAGTCCAGGGATACGAGGCTGACGGGGTCTTGACCGGAATAAGAAACAATAGATGGCATTCCATTGGTGAAAATGATCTCCTGTGTGAAGTCTGGTACGGACTGCCGGAATTTTGGGATGATATTGAGCAGCAGCCGGCCGATGTTGTCTCTGCCCTGGATGGGTTTTTTGAATGCGGTGAGACGCTGGCCCTGTACGTTGAAGGTCTTTCCCCCGCCATCTGCGAATAAGAGGATATCTTCCTTTAGCAGGCTTATCAAGTCTTCCATGCTGCCGTCTTCAATAGCGAGCAGGAAGTTGTTGAGCATTTTCTCATGTACCTTGATGTCCACTTCGAAGCGGCGGGTGTCTTTTCCGAGATTGTCCTTTGCTCTTTTGAAGATCTGCCGGCAGTTGTCGGTGGTCTTATCGAAGATCTCCGCCAGCTCGAAATAGTCGTAGGAAAATATTTCTTTAAGAAGAAAGATGGCCCGCTCCTGGGGTGTGAGTTTTTCCATCAGGACGAGCATACCGATGGACAGGGCATGATATGATTCGATCCTGAACTGTCCAAGGAGCTGTTCATGGTCCTGTAATGGCTCGGGGAGCCATATCCCGATGTAATCCTCTCTTTGTACCCGGGCGCTGTTCAGGTAATTGATGCATCGATGGGTGACCATTTTGACGAGGAAGGCCTTTGTATGCTGTACCTTGTCTGTCTCTGTGGTCATCCATTTGAGATAGGTGTCCTGGACGATGTCCTCCGCCTGGTCGATATTACCGAGCATGTTGTAGGCTATCGAGAACAGGAGATTCTTATATTCCAGGAATATTTCCGTCTTGTTGTCCATCGGGAACATTTTGCTTAAACATTAGACAAATTGGTTGTCGCGGGTGTGACAGGGAGGGGCAAATTTCCGACTATCTGGCTGTATGGCAAGCGGGGGTGGCAAAAATGAAATACATTTAATCACAGTCGGGATAAAAGATGAGCAATAAATTTCTACAATTTCTGAGAAAATTACTTACTCCGCAACCTGTTAAGTTAGAGGCGGATGCGAAGAAGTCTTTTCAGGAAATGAGGGAGGATCCGGGGAAGTTCATCTATGACGAGGATGGGTTCGTCTATCTATTTTCAGATGGGGAAAGGAAGATAAAATGGTCGTCCATAGAAAGGCTGGGGGGATATAAACTGGACCTGATGACGACAGACGAGATATGTATGCGTCTCACTTTTGACGGGTTGGTGGTGACTTTTTCCGAAGAAACGCCTGGATGGTATATATTCCAGGAGAAGCTGCACGAGGCGCTGCCGGAGGTATCGTCGAACTGGGAATTTGATATTACCTTCCCGGCGTTTGCTACCAATTTTACCATACTATACGAGCGGGGCGATAGAAAGATGCCGGCCGCGACAAATTTTCATGCATGGTTTGAAGATATCGAGCGGGTGAAGGTACAGCGGGTACTGGAAAAGCAAGGGTGGACCAGCCGGAAGGAAAGCTCGATCTGTACAGAACTGAGGAATACCTGGGCGGAGTTGTGGCTGGAGGAGAGCTCGTCTGAGCTGCTTCTGCATGGGAGAGTAGCATATCATCCCAATAACATTATGATACTGGATAATGTATTTGACAGCCTGGGTGTCTTTTATCAATATGAGTTTTATGGTGATCATGGTGTGTTGTTATTAGAAAAAAGAAGGGCGTTTCTCCGTGGCGAGGGAGGGTGAGCAAAATTTTCTGGGTATCTTCGGATAGAAATCCAAACATATACTGGAGTGATTACAATGATAAGTAAGCAAAGGCAGCGCGCCCTTTTTATGGGGGCGCTAGTTTTATTATCCGCGGGTTATAGCTTTGGCCAGCCTGTTGCGGTGGGCGGCGCCCAGGGCAGGGAATATGTCTTTACCAAAGGGCTTTTTACGGCAGCGGGCGTCCATTACGGCAGGGAAGCGCTGTATACCGATGCGCTGGCCTGGCAGCTGTACACGGGCGGGCTGAAACAACCTGTGGATAGCGGGGAGTGGCTGGTGGATGACAAGGGGCGGCATTTGAGCTGGCAGGCGCTGGCGGCGGATAGTGTGGGGAGGTTTATCCAACGAAGGGGTGGACGGGGAGGCGGCGGCTTTGGATTTGGCGCGGGCTATCTTTACCTGGAATATTCATCGACAAAAGAAGAAACGGCCCTTCTGCATGTGCAGGGGGATGCATCCCTATTCTTTAATGGGGAGCCGCATGCGGGCGATCCGTATGGTTCCGGGTGGCTATATATCCCTGTGCGGCTGAAAAAAGGCGTGAATCAGCTGTATATACGACCCGGCGGGCCGGTGAAGGCGAGCCTGATCTTTCCCGACAAACCCATACAGCTGAATACGGAGGACCCGACCGTGCCTGTCGTTGCGGCAGGGGCGGCTGAGAATGCCTCGCTGCAGGGCGCCATTGTCGTGCTCAATAGCTCGTCTACGTCGTTGAAAGGAGGGCGTATGAGGGCCGTGATAGGAGGGAAGATGGTGGAGACCTTGCTGCCGGAAGTACCGGCTATGGGCAGCCGAAAAGTGATCTTTGGTTTCGATGCTTCCGGGGTCACCGGGAAAGGAAAATATGAATGTGTGGTGACGCTGTTGGAGAAGGATAGGGTGGTAGATGAGAAAAAAATGGTCATCGAAGCAGCGGGCGAGGGGCAGCAGTTTAGTGTGACCTTTATCAGCGGCATCGATGGGAGCTTGCAATATTATGCTGTGACGCCGCAGGTGAAGAGTGCTAGTGCGGTGAGCTCGCCGATGGGGCCTGATGGACCTCCGCCGGCGGGGACTGTGTTTGCTCCCAATACGTCTTATGTAGCGGGCAGGGCGCCTGATGGGGCTGCGAGCTCTGCGGGGCCTGCATTGTTCCTTTCGGTGCATGGGGCGGGAGTGGAAGCTATCGGTCAGGCGAGGGCTTATCAATCCAAGGACTGGGGGACGCTTGTAGCGGCCACGAACCGGCGTCCCAGGGGCTTCAACTGGGAGGATTGGGGGCGGATGGATGCCATGGAAGTGTTGTCCCTGGCAAAGGCGCGTTTCCATCCTGACGAGCGATATATTTATCTAACGGGGCATTCGATGGGTGGTCACGGCACCTGGTTCCTGGGAGCGACGTATCCGGATAAATGGGCTGCTATCGGGGCCTGCTCGGGTTATCCTACGTTGAAGGATTATGGCAGTCATGATGGTGTGATCCCTGATAGCGCAACTTCTCCGATAGAGCAGACATTGCTGCGGGCCAGCAATCAAAGCGATGTCATCAAGCTGGCGGCGAACTACAAGCCATTAGGGGTATATATTCTGCATGGGGATGCGGACCAGGTGGTGCCTGTCAAGTATGCCCGGCAGATGCGGAAGGTGCTG
>Ga0105239_10005748_pt1 | contig 14470 bp, 13 predicted proteins | sample KBSC44metaG_FD_92761 | JGI IMG/M metagenome (GOLD analysis project Ga0105239, IMG submission 92761) | Corn rhizosphere microbial communities from Kellogg Biological Station, Michigan, USA - KBS C4-4 metaG | ecosystem: Host-associated > Plants > Roots > Rhizosphere > Soil | place: Michigan, USA... | reverse complement strand
CTACTATTGGCATCTTCACCAATATCGGGGAAGCGCATAGTGAGGGGTTTGTAAATTCCCGGCAAAAAGTTAATGAAAAACTACGTTTATTCACACACGTACAAACGCTTATTTATTGTAAAGACGATCCCGAAATAAACAGTGGCGTAGCGGCTTTATGGCAGCAGCTACCCAATAATAAACGCTTTGAAATTTTTAACTGGAGCCTGGTAACCGATGCTACCCTGCATGTGCAAAATATAAAAAAAGAACAGGGGCAAACAACCATAACGGCAGTTTATCAGTTTCAAACCATTTCAATAACCATTCCTTTTACCGATAATGCATCGGTACAAAACGCTATCCACTGCTGGTGTGTACTGCTGCATTTACAAATATCTCAGGAAGATATTGAAAGCTCCATGTTGCATTTAGGTCCGGTGGCTATGCGGCTTGAACTGAAAAAGGGTATCAACAACTGCTCTATTATCAACGACAGTTACAGTGCCGACCTTAGTTCATTTAATATAGCGCTTGATTTTTTAAGTCAGCAGCAACAGCATGAAAAGCGAACTGTTATTCTTTCTGATATTTTACAAAGCGGACGAACAGAAAAAGATCTGTATACCGAAGTGGCCCATTCACTGCAGCAGCGGCATATAAACCGATTGATCGGTATTGGCGAACGGATCTCGCACCACATCAATATTTTTCAAACAGCTGGTATTCCTGAGCTGGCTTTTTATCCCTCAGTAGAAGCATTTAAGAAAGAATTGGAATATCGACCTGTAGCAATACCTTTTAAAGATGAAACCATTTTATTAAAAGGAGCGCGTGTATATGAGCTGGAACAGATAGATCGGTTGCTGGAACAGAAGGTACATCAGACGGTGCTTGAAATTGATCTGAACGCTGTAGTGCATAATCTGAAACAGTTTCAGCAGTTATTGCAACCTGCTACCAGAATAATGGCTATGGTAAAGGCTTTTTCGTATGGTAGCGGCAGTTACGAAATTGCCAATGTACTGCAGTTTCATAAAGTAGATTATCTGGCAGTAGCTTATGCCGATGAAGGGGTTGAATTACGTAAGGCCGGTATTAATTTACCGATCATGGTAATGAACCCCGATGAAAGCACTTTTGATGTGCTGGTGCAGTATAATCTTGAACCCGATCTGTATTCGCCCGGAATATTATTATTGTTTGAAGATTTTGTTAAAAAACAGGGAATTCAGCAGTTCCCCATTCATATAGAGCTGGAAACAGGAATGAACCGGCTGGGTTTTTCTCTGGCTCAATTACCTGTACTTCTGCAGGCTATCAGTACGCCGCTGTTTAAGGTACAAAGCGTATTTACCCATCTGGCTGCCAGTGAAGAAGCACAGCATGATGCTTTTACACAGCATCAGGGCGATCTGTATATGCAAATGATATCTCAGATGCAATCGGTTTTATCTTATCCGTTCATCAGACACATTTGCAATACGGCCGGTGTTATTCGTCATCCGCAATGGCACCTTGACATGGTAAGGCTTGGAATTGGCTTATATGGCGGTGACAGCAGTGGAGAAAATCGTCTCGATCTGCATGAAGTATCTACACTTAAATCAACTATTGCACAGATCAAAGATCTGAAAGAAGGAGAAACGGTAAGCTATGGCCGTAAAGGCGTGATAACCAGTAATGCCCGCGTTGCTACAGTTCGTATTGGTTATGCGGATGGATATCCACGCAGGCTGGGTTATGGTGCCGGAAAAATGATGGTGAATGGTCAACTGGCGCCTGTAATTGGTACCGTTTGCATGGATATGACCATGATTGATATTACCGATATTTCACATGTTCAGGAAGGTGATGAAGTGATTGTATTCGGAAATTCCCTGCCTGTAAAACAGGTAGCCCACTGGGCTCAAACCATTCCATATGAACTACTTGCCGGTATTTCGCAACGCGTGAAGCGGATTTATTTCGAAGAGTAGCTGTCAGGCCCTGCCAGGCCAGCATTACCTGATGATTATTATTTAAATGGATGCAGCTGACCCTACAGGTCTTTTACAAAAAACATTATCTTTGGAAACTAAAATTTAGTGTAGTGAAGATCAGAACAGTTGCAATCGTAATCCTGGCTATAATTATCGCCGATCAGGCTTTAAAGATATGGGTTAAAACCAGCATGAACTATGGACAGCAGATCCATTTGCTGGGTCGCTACCTGCGCCTTTATTTTATAGAAAATGAGGGAATGGCCTGGGGTTGGAAGTTTGGTGGTGATTGGGGTAAGCTGGCACTTACCATTTTCCGTTTGATAGCCGTAATTTTTGGTGTATTCTATATTAAGAGTATTGTTGAAAAAAAGTATCACCCCGGCTTTATTCTCTGCGTAGCTATGATCTTTGCCGGTGCGTTGGGTAATTTGATCGACAGTATGTTTTACGGAATGATCTTCTCCCGCAGCGATGATGGTTTACCTTTAGCGACTTTGTTCCCGCATGGTGGCGGTTATGCAGGATTTTTACATGGCAAAGTGGTAGACATGATCTATGCCCCCATCATTGAAAATAAAATACTGCCTTCATGGATCCCTTTCTGGGGTGGTGAACGCTTTACCTTTTTCTCACCCATTTTTAATATTGCCGATGCTTCTATTTCGGTGGGTGTTATTGCCATTCTGATCTTCCAGCGCAGGTTCTTTAAAAAGAATCCGCATGAGGAACCTGTTTCACATCTTGATGGTACCGACTCCGTAAAAGACACTATTAAAGTGTATAGCGGCAACTAGAAATACCGAATTATAAATTCTCAATAATGAATGTCGAAGTGAAAGCTTCGACATTTTTATTTTACTCTGATGATGGTGGAATTGTATCGAGCCACCGTTGAAATGCTGCTGTTTCCATTTCCTGATCTTCTTTTATTTCACGGGCAAGGCGTTGAATAGCCTGATTGTAGCCATAGTGTATGATCAGGTCGGTCATTGCTATAGTGCTTTGGTGATGAGCGATCATCATGGTTGCAAAGTCGTGATCAACGGAACCGTTCACCTGTTTTAAATGGCCATCCTGATCTATCTTCTCCATGCATATTTCCATCTTTATATTGAACTCGAGGTTGGCGGTGCCGGGAATATATGTTTCTAAAAATCCTTCCAGTTGAACAATGTCTTCTTTATGTTTTTGAACGATCTGCTTCGCCATTTTTTTAATTGCAACATCACAGCCTTCATTCAATTCAATTTCAGCCATTCTGATAGCGCCTTCGTGGTGCATTTTCATCATTCTGGCAAAATGGTGATCGGGGTCGCCGGGGGCCGGAACAACATTTAGGGTATTGATCATTTCATACATCTCCATCATCATCTTATTCTCTCTCTGCTGGTACATTTTCATGGTTTTTCACTTTTTTCATCTATTTATGGAAATACAAAGTTCACGCCAGTAGAAGTGTGGAATTAGGGTAAAGGTTTGGGGTTTTATAGTTTGTGGTTTAGTTTGTTGTTTGAGGTTGTCGCTAAAATGAGGCGTGCCGCGGGTTTGCCGCGGCACGTATATAGATGGTTTAGTACTACTTATGGAATAGCTGAATAAAGTTCTGAACGTACAAGTGTGCGACGCAACAGACGCTAAATATTAATTCTGCAGCTGACAACCATAAACAAAAAACAACAAACCTCAAACCTCAAACCCTAGATCTTTCCTACCATTTGAGCCGGGTCAACCCATTCGTCGAATTGTTCCGGTGTTACATAACCGAGTTTTACTGCCATTTCTTTTAAGGTAGTGCCTTCTTTATGGGCTTTCTGTGCAATTTCAGCGGCTTTGTAATAACCAATCTTTGTATTGAGCGATGTTACCAGCATCAGTGAATTATCAACGTGCTTTTTGATATTGGCTTCAATAGGCTCTACACCTACAGCACATTTATCGTTAAAACTTACGCAGCCATCACCAATGAGGCGGGCGCTATGTAAAAAGTTATAGATCATTACTGGTTTAAAAACATTCAGTTCAAAATGACCGGTAGCGCCGCCAATATTAATAGCTACATCATTACCCATTACCTGCGCAGCGATCATAGTGAGCGCTTCGCATTGCGTGGGATTCACTTTGCCGGGCATAATAGAAGAACCGGGCTCGTTATCGGGAATAAATAATTCACCGATACCGCTACGGGGCCCTGAAGATAACATGCGAATGTCGTTGGCAATCTTCATCAAACTTACAGCAACTGTTTTCAATGCTCCGTGAGCTTCTACAATAGCATCGTGGGCAGCAAGTGCTTCGAATTTATTTTCTGCCGTAACAAAGGGTAAACCGGTTAAGGCTGCAATATGTTTGGCTACATTTTCGGCATAGTTGGCGGGGGTGTTGATACCGGTGCCTACAGCAGTACCACCGAGGGCCAGTTCGCTTAAATGCGCCAGCGTGTTTTTAATGGCACGTAAGCCGTGATCGAGTTGCGATACGTAACCACTAAATTCCTGCCCTACAGTAAGCGGTGTGGCGTCCATAAAGTGTGTACGGCCGATCTTTACAACTTTCATAAACTGCTTACTCTTTGCAGCAAGGGTATTACGCAGTTTTTCGATACCGGGTATAGTAGTTTCGATTAGTATTTTATAGGCAGCAATATGCATTGCTGTAGGGAAGGTATCGTTGGAAGACTGTGATTTATTTACATCATCGTTCGGATGCAGGAATTTTTCTTTATCGGTTAATTTACCGCCCTTTATTACATGTCCGCGATAAGCTACCACTTCATTTACGTTCATGTTCGACTGGGTACCGGAACCGGTTTGCCATACCACGAGCGGGAAATAAGCATCGAGCTTGCCTTCGAGTATCTCATCACATACCTGGCCGATCAAATCGCTTTTTTCTTTGGGTAATACCCCGGCTTCAAAATTGGTGATAGCGGCGGCTTTTTTCAGGTAGGCAAATGCCCGGATGATCTCTTTGGGCATTTTATTGATATCCTGGGCAATTTTGAAATTATCAATACTGCGCTGAGTTTGTGCGCCATACAGGGCATCGGCAGGAACCTGCACTTCTCCCATGGTATCTTTTTCTATCCGGTATTCCATATTGTAAAATTTGCGCAAAAATAAGGCATAAAGCCCTACCTCACGATCAATTCACTCTTCAGCACAATATTCTCATATGGAACGTCTTGCCGGGCAGATTTTTTTTCAATTAAACGGAATAATAATTCGGTGGCGCTCACGCCCTGATCGTAGGGAAATTGTTCTACGGAAGCCAGCGGGGGATAGTCAACATATTGTGTAACAGGAACGTTGGCATAGCTTACAAAGCTGACATCTTTATTGATGACCAGTTTTTTTTGCCGCGCATATTGAATGGCATCCAGTGTTACATAATCGTTAAATGAAAGGATAGCGGTAGGCTTTTTTCGTAGCTGCATTAACGTATCAAATGCCTGCTGTGTGCCCGCAGCAGACAGATCAGTACTTACGATGAGCGATTCATCAACCGGTATTTTATTGTTTTTATGTGCTTCGATATATCCGTTGAGCCGTTCATTTTTCATATTCAGGGTAGGAGGCCCCTGTATATAGCCGATTCGTTTATGTCCTTTTTTAAACAACCACTCTACGGCTTCCACTGAGCTGTCGTACAGATTGCAGCTTACCGAATGAATATCTTTTGCATCGGGAACACGGTCGAAGAACACCACAGGTATATCGTAGTTTTTCATTTGTTCAAAATGCTCAATGTGCGTGGTGCTGCTTGAAATGGAGGCAAGGATACCATCTACACGATGGTTTTTCATCGATTCTACCAGTTTTTGCTCCCGCTCCAGATTATCGTGCGACTGCCCGATGAGCACGATATAATTGTGATCGAGCGCTACATCTTCAATGCCATTGATGGCCGCAGAAAAGAATTCCTCACGCAGATTGGGAAGCACCAGTCCGATAGTAAACGTTTTACGCTGTTTAAAGAAAATAGCAGTTTGATTGGGCTCGTAATTCAGTTCGGCAGCCAGCTTTTTTACCGCCATTTTAGTGCGCAATCCAATACTGGGGTGATCGTGTAATGCGCGCGAAACGGTTGATGCGGAAATATTCAGCCGGCGGGCTATTTCTTTTATCGTTGGCAGTTTCTTTTCCATGGTACCCGAAGATAAACAATGGAATTGAAGGTTGGTAAGGCAACCGATTGCGGGAAATGGCTAAGAGGGTATACCCTCTTAGCTTTATATACCTTTAAAATTCGGCTTTCGTTTTTCCAGAAAGGCACTGGCGCCTTCTTTCATATCCTCCGTTACAAAGCATTCACCAAACAGTTTCACTTCTTCGTGAAAACCATTTTTAGTATGATCAAATACCGTGTTGGCGAGTTGAATACAGCGGCCTACAGCGAGCGGTGCTTTACTATTGGCTGTTTCCAGTATCGACCGGGCTTTGGTAAGCAGTTCTTCCTGGGGCACTACATAATTTACCAGTCCGTATTGAAGCGCACCGGCTGCATCCAGCATATTGCCGGTGATCATTAGTTCAATAGCCCTTCCTTTGCCGATAAGCTGTGTTAATCGCTGGGTGCCTCCGTAGCCGGGTATTAAACCCAGATTTACTTCAGGCTGTCCGAACCGGGCATTTTCCGCAGCAATACGAAAATGACAGGCCATAGCCAGCTCACAGCCGCCACCCAGAGCAAAGCCGTTTACGGCTGCAATAATGGGTTTGGGTGATTGTTCAATTTTCAGAAAGATATCTTGTCCTCTTTTTGCCAGTTTCATTCCTTCTTCGGCTTTCAGCCCCAGAAATTCACTGATATCGGCTCCGGCAACGAAAGCTTTGGTGCCGGCTCCGGTAATAATGGCCGATTTAATATCGGGTTGAGTATACACATCATGAATGGCAGCATCTAATTCATCCATCACTGTTTTGTTGAGAGCATTCATTTTATCAGGCCGGTTAATGGTGATTAGCAAAACACCATTTTCGAGCGATGTAGTTATAGCAGAATACATGTAGTTGGTTTTTGAGATTTGATCATCTAATATAAAGATAACCCTCAAAGAACGTATTTTTGGTCTACATAAATGTTGCTTGCATGAATCAGAAATTAAACCGGCCTTTACGTGTATTGGTAGCCAAAGTTGGTTTGGATGGGCACGACCGTGGCGCAAAAGTGATTGCCACAGCCTTACGCGACGCCGGTATGGAAGTTATTTATACCGGACTTAGACAAACGCCTGAAATGGTGGTAAATGCTGCTTTACAGGAGGATGTGGATGCTATTGGCATTAGTATTTTGTCAGGCGCCCATATGACGGTTTTTCCCAAAGTGATGACATTAATGAAAGAAAAGGGTATGGATGATGTATTACTTACAGGAGGCGGCATTATTCCTGAAGAAGATATGGACCAATTGAATGCCCTGGGTGTTGGCAAACTGTTTGCGCCCGGAACTGCAACAAAAGAGATCGCTGACTATATAGCTGATTGGGTAATAAAGCACAGAGACTTTTAGTTGATAAGTTAACAGGTTGATAAGTTGAAAAGTTAACTAGTTAACATATGAACTTATCAACTTTTCAACCTTAAAATATGTACGAATTTTTTTTAGAAAGCATCAAAAGATATATTTCGCTTACCCCTGATGAAGAAGCGCTGATCACTTCAAAGGTGCAGGTGCGTAAAGTGCGTAAGAAGCAATGGCTGGTTACCCCCGGTGAATATTGCAAAGCCGATCATTTTGTAAATAAAGGGTGCTTCAGGGCCTATTATCAGAATGACAATGGCGTACAGCATACCATTCGATTTGCTACCGAAGGCTGGTGGATGACAGATGTATTCAGTCTGTTTACACAAAAACCGGCTACATTATATGTTGAAGCGCTGGAAGATGGCGAAGTGGTGGTTGTTTCTCAATCTGCTATGGATGAATTATATGAAGCAATACCTCAATTGAATAAATATTTCCGGTTGGCATACCAAAAAGGGTTGGCGTTTAGCACCAATCGCATACTGCATACTATTAGCAATACAGCTACCGATCATTACCAGTTGTTTATTCAACAATTTCCGACCGTTGAGCAGCGTGTTCCGCAATATATGATCGCTTCTTACCTGGGTGTTACCCCTGAATTTTTAAGTAAGATAAAAAGCAAAATGTTGAAAAAGGACTCAGGCGTTTCGAATAATACCCCTGACACGGAGAATAATTGTAATTGATTGACCCATAGGTTTGAACCAAACCGGGCAGGCATTTTCTTAAACTAGTTTAAGCATTTTTCATGTACTTGTACAAGCACATTTCATGTACTTGTTTATTGGAACGCCCTTGCCTGTGAAAATAGCTTTGCAGGAAAAATTTCCTGTATGAGTAATGATGCAATTAAAATTTTGAAGATCGATTCCAGTGCTCGCTTTGACCAGTCGCAAAGCCGTTATTTAACAAACGAACTCGTAAAAAAACTTACCGGGCTATACGATCATGCAATTGTAAAAGAAAGGGACCTGTACAGTAACCTGCCTTTTTTGTCTGATACGATGATCTCCTCTATGTTTACTGCTCCCAATGCACGAACAGTACAACAAATACAATCACTACAGATTTCAGATGAAATAGCAAATGAAGTGAAAGACGCCGATATACTGGTGCTGGGTGTGCCGGTTTACAATCTGGGGATACCGGCTTCATTAAAAGCCTGGATTGATATGATGGTACGTGCGGGGCTTACTTTCAAATATGATGCAAACGGCCGGCCGGTTGGGTTATTGAAGAATTTAAAAACCTACGTTGTAATCACCTCTGGTGGCGTATCGCTTAACAGCAATATGGATTTCGTTTCGGGCTATCTAAGATCTATTCTCGCTTTTGTTGGCATTGTCGATATTCATTTTATTGATGCTACGCAAATTCTGGTAAGAGGTGAAGAAGTTGTGATGCACGATGCCAGGCAAATGATTGAAAATATTACAGTAGAGCTGGTATAAACAGTTGTGCCACACTTGTCTTTTGAGTAGAAGTGTGGCACAACCTGTATAATTACTATTCTTTATTTTGCCTGCAATAATTCCAGTACCGAATGAATGCGGTGAATGGTTTCTTCTTTACCAATAGCGGCTGCAATTTCAAATACACCGGGACCATATTTGCCACCTACCAGCATAACGCGTAAGGGCAGCAGTACATCACCGGGTTTTATACTGTTGGCAGCAGCAAGTTCCTTAAAGCCTTTTTCAAGATCGGCTGCCTGCCAGTCGGTTTGCAATTGAAACTGGCGGATCGCTTCCATAAAGAACAATTGTTTGGCATCGTTCCATTTGGGTTTAATAGCCTCCAGGTCCCATTGTGCGGGTGTAGCAAAAAAGAAATGAGCCTGTTCATAAAAATCCGTAAGCAATGTGCAGCGGTCTTTTACCAGGTCGATTACTTTTGCCAGTTTGTTTTCGTTGTTAACAACCACATTGTGCTGTGCAAATACGTTTTTAACATCAGGCATCAGTTTTCCTGCTGTGGATCTTTTGATCCACTCATGGTTGAACCATTTGGCCTTATCAAAATCGAATTTGGCGCCGCCTTTATGAACTCGTTCCATAGAGAACTTTTGTATCAGTTCATCTATAGTAAAAATTTCCTGATCGGTACCATCGTTCCAACCCAGCATGGCCAGCATATTTACAAATGCTTCGGGTAAAAAGCCAAGCTCGCGAAAACCCTTGGTTATTTCGTTGCTTTTAGGATCGGTCCAGTTCATGGCAAATACAGGAAAACCAAGTCTGTCGCCGTCGCGCTTGCTCAGCTTGCCATTTCCATCAGGCTTTAATATCAGCGGAAGATGCGCCCATTGCGGCATATGTTCCTGCCAACCCAGATATTTCCATAGTAGTATATGTACTGGTGCGCTTGGCAACCATTCTTCACCCCTGAATGCATGTGTAATTTTCATCAGGTAATCATCCACCACAACAGCCAGATGATAGGTAGGCATGCCATCGGCTTTCAGCAAAACCTTATCATCAACCAGGCCCGTATGAAAACTTACTTCACCACGGATTATATCGGTAAAGGATACGGTTTCATTTTCCGGCATTAATATGCGGATAACATGCGGAACGCCATCTTCCAGCAAACGCTGTGTTTCTTCAAAGGTGAGTGAAAGTGAATTGCGCATTTGCATGCGAACATTATGATCATATTGTGGAGATGGGTTTTCTGCTGTTTTAAAACGCTCACGCATCGATTCCAGTTCGGCAGGAAGATCAAAAGCATAATAGGCTTTGTTCTCTTGTACCAGCTGCTCGGCGTATTGTCTGTATAAACTTTTGCGTTCGCTCTGACGATAGGGTGCATGAGGGCCACCGGCTACGGGGCTTTCATCAGGTTGCAGTCCGCACCATTTTAAACATTCAAAAATGTATTCTTCGGCACCCGGTACATAACGGCTTTGGTCGGTATCTTCAATACGCAACACAAAATCGCCACCGTTCTGGCGGGCAAATAAATAATTGTATAAAACCGTTCTTACGCCTCCCAAATGGAGTCCGCCTGTTGGACTCGGCGCAAATCGTACACGTACTTTTTTTGCCATAGGCGGCAAAGATAGGTATTTGAGATTTGAGGTTTGTTGTTTGAGGTTTGTAGTTTGTTGGGAGTGGAAGTATCGGTTAACTTAATCGTTTTATGGTCTTTTATGCTGTTACCCCGATAGCTTGCTGTGTTGCCTTATTACTTGTATCTTGAGCCGTCAGCCTCTCCTGCCTTCAAAATCACCTTTATGCCGAAGTACCTGTTCACGCTGCTTTTTATTGTAATGTATCAGATAGCGTCGGCGCAATTGACGTATCAGACTTTATATGTAGATTATGACAGTGCCTGGACCTATAAAAACTTAAAGGTCATTCCTATTCGTCCGAAGGGGTGGGGCGCTGCAGCTAAAGTTTATCCGGGTGTAATTACGCTTAGTCAGGCACTGCAACAGGGCATAGTAAAAATAACAGAACGGGGAACGGCTTCTACGGAGAATGTACACTGGCTTCGTATAAATAATACTTCCAATGAATCTGTTTTTGTTGCGTCAGGTGAAATTATTCTCGGTGGCCGTCAGGACCGTATGGTATCAAAAGATACTATTCTGCCGCCGTCGAAGAAAGACCAATATATTTCTGTTATGTGTGTTGAAGAAGGAAGATGGAGCGATAAGGAGAAGAAATTTGCCTATAACAATTATGCAAATCCTGCTTTGCGGAAAATACTGGACAGTTCCAAAAATCAGGTGCTCATCTGGAAAGAAATACTGGCGCAACTGGATTACAGTGGCACAAAAGCACCGTCGCTGGCTTATTCTGCACATCGTGCCGATAAAAAATTTACACCTGAGCAGGATGCGTATTTCCGTTTCTTCAATGAAAAATTTAAAAATGCCGACAGCACCATAACAGGCATTGTATGTATGAGCGGCGATAAAGTAATAGGGTGCGATATTTTCGCCGGTAATAATTTATTCTATGGGGAGCTGCAACCTTTATTACACGGTTATATTGAGCAGGCTATAACGTTTGGCAGTACACCGGTAATTAAAGATGAAAAAATAAAAGAGTATCTGAATAAAATACTTACCGATGAAGCTACTCAGGAAGCGTACTGTAAAAAAAATGGCAAGATTTATAAATACCACGATAAAGTAGTACATGTAACAGGTTACGCACAGTAATTTCAGTTACTTTTGTTGTAGTAACGATGACTGCATGCTCTATTTTGTAAAGACTCCCTGGTGGCTGAAAAAGCTTTATCCGCGTTGTGTCTGGGACATTCCGGTCAAAGAAAAAATTATCTACCTCACCTTTGACGATGGTCCCCACCCGGTAGTAACTCCTTTTGTATTGGATACACTAAAGCAATACAATGCCAGAGCCACTTTTTTTTGCATTGGAAAAAATGTAACTGCACTTCCTGACATTTATAGAAGGATATTAGATGAAGGCCATCGTGTTGGCAACCATACTTTTCATCATCTCAATGGATGGAAGGTGTCAGATGAGTTATATCTGAAAAATATTCTTGAAGCAGGAAAATATATCGACTCCAGTTTATTTCGTCCTCCATATGGTAAGATCACGCGCTTTCAGGTTAAATTATTAACGGGCATACGTAACTCGCCGGTGAGCAACAACTTTAAAATTATTATGTGGGATGTACTAAGTGGTGACTTTGATGTTTCACTATCGGGCGAAACCTGTTCCCTAAACGTAATTAAGCATGCAACCGCAGGATCTGTAATTGTATTTCACGACAGCGAAAAAGCTTTTCCCCGTTTGAAGGAAGCCTTACCAAAATCACTGCAATATTTAAGTGAGAAGGGATATAAATTCGAGGCAATTGCACAATAAAATAAAAGGCTGACCTGTAAAAATAAGTAGTAGAAAAGGGCCGTTTTTACGACAGAATGTCCCTAAAAAAAGTTGGGCCTGGGTAGACACCCTGGCCCGTTTTTAATCCGTACCCTATGAAAACTGACTTAAAGGTATAAACTTTTTTGATTAATGCAAAGTAATTTCGTGAACTGCCCCATTTACTGAAAAAGTTGCCTTATTATCACAGGTCCCGGCCCCATAATCGAGCACTGCCACCCCGGCATTTCCCTTGCTCAGGGTGAGGGTACCTTTCGAAATCCACCGGCAGGAAAAACGTTTTAACAGGGGAGCGGTAATATTGGCTGACCATTCAAAATATTTTCCACTTAACTGAACTGCCCCATTTGCCTGCCCCGTAATATTAAAAACATCATCAATAGCTATCAGGGGTGTGGCCATACCGTCTGTTTGCGTAATGGTTTTATTGCTGTTCCACTGGATAAAATTATCGGCCGACTGGCTCAGTTTCGCATTGGAAACCACTGTAGTAAAGCTTTTTTTATCAAGTGTGCTGGTATTGCTTATTTTATGAGAGCCTTCTACCTTAATATCATTTACATAGTAGCCATCGAAGGTTACGGTGGCTGAATTACCCGGTGTAGTGAGTTTTCCGGTGTAGAGTGCTATGATCTTGCCTTTACGGGTTGTTCCATCACGACCGGTACAGCCGGCGCCAAAATCGATCACTATTTGTAAAGGGAAGCGGTTAGCAGTGCTTAATTGGGTGATTGTTACGGTGTAGCAGGAGACTGAATCTACTCCGTCGAGCCTGTTAGTGCTGGGGCCGGAGGTAGGGCTTACTATTGCGCGCCCGAAAACGCCTGTACCGCCAATGCCTACTTCGGTATTAACACCCATTACATTATCAAATACATCGTCAAAGACCACTTCTGCTGCAGCATCTGATTGGGCTGTAGCGGTGGCAAACTCTTGCTGTGCCGCTTCACCGCTGGTATCATCCTGTTTTTTACAGGCTGCAAAAACAACCACCATAATTATTATGACAGCTATTAATTTGGTTATCAGGCTGAGTAAAGTTTTCATAAAACAAAATAAGGGTAATTATCACTATTAAGACGCCGGTAAGACGGGCTTCCTTCCAAATAGTTTAAAAGAATCATAAAATTTTCGGGAATTTTGCCCGCAGATTATGAATACACAATTAATTGATACTCACTGCCATTTGTACGGTAAAGACTTTGCAGGCGATATACAGCAGGTAATACAGCGTGCTGAAAATGAAGGCGTTCAACGGTTTTATTTGCCCGGAATCGACAGTGAAGTAATAGAGGATATGTTGCAACTGGAACGGGACTTTCCGGGAAAATGTTTTGCCATGATGGGCTTGCACCCCTGTTCTGTAAAAGAAGATTATGAGCAGGAACTGGCGCTGGTAAGCGACTGGCTTAAAAAAAGATCTTTTTCGGCAGTGGGAGAGATAGGACTGGATTATTACTGGGATAAAACTTTTGTACAGCAGCAACAAGAGGCTTTTCACCGGCAGATTGAATGGGCCCTGCAGTATGGGTTGCCGATCGTAATTCATTCCCGTGAATCAATGGCCGATAGCATTCAGATTGTACAGGAACATCAAAAAGGCAGTTTGCGGGGAATATTTCATTGTTTTACCGGAACGCTGGAGGAAGCAAAAAAAATTATCGACGCCGGATTTTACCTGGGTATAGGTGGTGTACTTACCTACAAAAATACCCATTTGCGCGAGGTGCTGAAAGAGATATCTCTGGACCATATTGTGCTGGAAACCGATGCTCCGTATTTAACGCCGGTGCCTTTTCGGGGTAAGCGCAATGAAAGCAGTTACCTGAAATATGTTGCCGAAAAGCTGGCCGAGGTAAAAAATGTCTCTGTAGAAGAGATAGGCAGCATAACAACTGCTAATGCAAAAAAAATATTCGGGGCCTAAGGGTGGAAAGTGTAAATTTGCTGCCTTTTAAAAAAAGAAACCCTGTTTTTGGGTTAATGTTGTTAAAGGAGACTTGTCCGAGTGGTTGAAGGAGTCCCGACTGTGGTCGGGAGAAAGTGTGTATACGGGACCGTATCGCGGGTTCGAATCTTCCGATTTTCGAATTAATTGGGAAAAGAGAAATT
>Ga0105239_10005744_pt1 | contig 14475 bp, 16 predicted proteins | sample KBSC44metaG_FD_92761 | JGI IMG/M metagenome (GOLD analysis project Ga0105239, IMG submission 92761) | Corn rhizosphere microbial communities from Kellogg Biological Station, Michigan, USA - KBS C4-4 metaG | ecosystem: Host-associated > Plants > Roots > Rhizosphere > Soil | place: Michigan, USA... | reverse complement strand
TCGACATCATCGTCGACCAGACCTCCAACTCCATCAACCAGGTCCGCGCCGGAACCATCCGAGCCTACGCCATCACCGACGACAAGCGCCTCGCCTCGGCGCCCGACATTCCGACCGCGGACGAAGCGGGCCTGAAGGGCTTCAACATGACGCTGTGGTCAGGTCTCTGGGTGCCGAAGGGCACGCCGAAGGAGATCATCACCAAGCTCAATGCGGCTACCGTCGAGGCGCTGAACGATCCCGCGGTGAAGAAGCAGCTCGAGAGCCAGGGCCTGGAGATGACTCCGCAGGATCAGCTCACGCCCGAGGCGCTCGGTATCAGGCAGAAGGCCGAGATCGCAAAGTGGTGGCCGATCATCAAAGCGGCGAATATCAACGTGGAGTGAGGGGGGCCAAATCTACTCCGGCCCCACAAACCCCACCGGCGTTGCCCTCGCGGTCGCATCCTGCGTCACGACGCGCTGGTCGGTCTTGCCGGCGACTGCGCCGCTATCCTCGAAACGTGCGCGGTAGACCAGCACGTTCTCCATCACGCGCTGGACGTAGTTGCGCGTCTCCGACAGCGGGATGCGCTCGACCCAGTCGACCGGGTCGATCTTGGGATCACGCGGGTCCCCATGTGCCTGCACCCATTCGCGCACACGGCCGCGGCCGGCATTGTAGCCGGCGAAGGTCATGATCTGGTTGCCGCGATATTCCGAGAGCAACGCGCTGAGTTCGGCGGCGCCCATCTGGGTGTTGTAGACGGGATCGGAGACCATCTTGTCCCAGTCATAGGTCACGCCGAAGCGCTTTGCCGTGTCGCGGCCGGCTTCCGGCGTCACCTGCATCAAGCCGACGGCGTTGGCGGACGATTTGTCGCGCTGGTCGAACGAGCTCTCCGTGCGCGCCACCGAGTAGATCACGCTGGTCTCGATGGCCGGCGCAACCTGCTTGTGCTCGGGGATGCCGATGGTCGGGAAAGCGTAGTGGTCGAGCGCCAGCCCGTGGGCCAGTGCCGACTTGCCGATTTCGAGCATCACACGCGCGTCATTGCGCTGCCTTGCGAGCTCGCCGAGCGCTTCGAGCGCGGCGACGTCAGTGCTCTCCTTGGCGAAATCCTCGGCGTAGTAATAGACCGTGTCACGCTCGCCGATGCCATAGAGCATGTCGGCGGCGCGCACGCGCTCATCCGCCGCCGGCGTATCGGCAGAGGCCAGCACGGGCGAGGGCGCGCGCAGCTCGATTCCCTCGAGACCCAGCCGCGCGCGGGCCAGCTGGCCGTAATAGGCGGTCGGATAGCGCGCGGCAGCCTTGTAGCTGATGCGCGCGTCGGCCGTGGCGCCCATGGCCTCAGCCGCACGACCGCGCCAGTAATAGCCGCGCGACAGTGCGATCGGGTTGGCCGAGCCTTCGTCGATCGCAGCGAAATGCATTATCGCGGTTTTTGGATCGTCGAGATAGCGCAGCGCAATCCAGCCGCACATGAAGTGGTAGTCGACGCGGTAGACCTCCATCGCCGGCACCGCAGCCGCACGGACCACGTCGTAAGCCGTCCTAGACTTGCCCTGGTCGAGCAGCTTGCGCGCAAGCAGGCGCCGTTCGCGCCACCAGGCATCGGTATCCTGCGCCGCCATCGTGTCGGGCGTGGCCGCCAGGATCACTTCGGCCGCATCGTCAATGCGGTCCTTCTGCAGGTGCCATTGCGCGCGGCAGAGGACATAGCCGAGGTCGCGGCGTGCCTCTTGAGATACGTCCTCGAGATAGTCCTTGGCCTTGTTCTCCTTGCCGTTCACGGCGGCGCAGGCCTTGACGATCGCGAGCGCGTCGTCGCCGAGACGCTTTGCGGCGCGTCTTGCGCCGGCAAAGTCCTTGGCGCCGAGGCGCTTGTCCATGCGCGCGCGATGATCGTCAGCGGTCAGCAGATCGTGGAACGCGGCGTAGGAATCCTCCTCGCTGCGCTCGGACAATTCGTCCGTACGCCAGGCCTCACGCACCAGACGTGTCGCTCTGTCAGTATCTCCTTCGGCAAGCAGCACGCGCGCGAGCGCGAAATTACCCTTGGCGCTGATCGGCCGGTCCATCGTGAAGGCGTGCACAATGGCCGCGTCGCTCTTCTCCTGCCACAGCCGCGCCTCAGCGCGCTTGCGCAGCAGCACCGCGCTCGGCCAATCCGGATTGGCGGCGAGGAAGGCGGCGTAGCGCTTGAAAGGCGCCGTGCTCTCGGAATGGCGCAGCAGGAACCAATCGGCGAGCTTCTGGCCGGCGGGATCGGCAATGCGGTCGCGGGCGGCGGTCGCGTCATCGGTCTTGGCTTTGCGCGCAAGATCGATCGCGTCTTTCAGCACGGCGAGATCGCCCGTCAGCGGCGGCGGTGCCGGCTTGTCCGCAGGCTCGTCGTCCAGCTTCTTCGATTTGCGCTTGGCCTCGGCATGTTTACCGTGCTTGCCGGAAGCAGCGTGCCGCTGCTTGCCTGCGGACTTGCTGCCGGATTTGGCTTCATGCGTCTTCTTCGGCGCTGATGACTTGCTCTTCGCTGCCAGCTCCGTCGGAAGGAGCACCAATGCGGCCATGGCAACGACACACGCGAACGAGCGTAGGCACTGGTTCATTCCATGGTCCCCCTGCGAAACCACTACAAACCAAGGTCCGCGATCTCAGCGGCTTGAGACTCAATCGATGCCACAGATGATGGCATGGCATCGTTTCGCAGATGTCACGCTGTTCCAACAATGCGGCAAAATACGGATAGAACGGAGGGAACTCCTACGATGGGAGTTAGAGCAGGAGCTTTAACCTTTATTAACGACTGGGCCTCGCGCGCCGGTTGCTGCGGTTCCCGGCGCCACGGATGGCTCGTTTGCGCGTGTTCCCCAACGAAAATCCGGTGTATTGAGTTCCACAGACCCTTCTTCAGCCCTTTGCCCCGCACCTCATGCCGCTTTTCAACCAGTCGATCCGGCGCAAGATCGTCGGTATCGCCCTCGGATTGATCGTCCTGATGCTGGTCACCTCGATCCTGTCGATGGTGATGTCGAGCCAGGTCGGCATTCTCCTGGACGAACTGACCAACCGCTACATCCCGGCCTATGGCGATCTCGCGCGGGCCAATATCCGCTCGCTGGAACGGTCGGTGGCGTTGCGGCGGATGGTCATGGCGAAGATGCAGGACGCCTCGGACGAGGAGGCCTATGCGGCGCGGCTTAGGGAGTTTGAGGAAGCCGACCGGAAGATCGAAGAGGAGACCACGGGCGCGCGCAAGCTCATCAATGCGATCATCGAAGATCCAAGGACGCCCTCGGACAATGCCAATTTGGCGCGGATCGACATCCGTATCGAGACTGCGGTCACGGAGCTACGCCGCGAGATGAATGAGGATCACAAAAAGCTCCTGCAGCAGGTCGACGCGAAGCAGATGCCGGAGGCACGCGGCACGCTGGAGCACATCGATGCGACCAGGGATCTGTTCAATCAAAGGATCGATGCGATCCGCGCCGACATGCTCAAGCAGGTCTTCGCGAGCACCGCGACGGTGACCGGTCATCAGCGGCAAGCGATTATCATCTCAGGCATCGTGACGCTGCTTGCCGCCATCGTTGGGTTTGCGTTTGCGCTATTGGTCTCGAGCGGCATCACAAGGCCGGTACGGCTGCTACTCGCCGGCGCCCGGGAGGTCGAGGCCGGCCGCTTCGACAAGAACATCACCGTCTCGACCCAGGACGAGATCGGCGAACTCGCTGCGGCCTTCAATCGCATGATCGAGCAGTTGCGGCAGAACGAGCGCATCCGCGAGACCTTCGGCCGCTACATCGATCCCAAGGTGGTGCAGGGTCTGATCGACCGGCCCGAGGTTGCGGTCGACGGCCAGCGCCGTGTGATGACCATCATGTTCTGCGACATGAGCGGCTTCACCTCGATGAGCGAGGGCATGACCCCGCGCGGCCTCGTCAAGGTGATGAACCACTATTTCACGGTCATGTCCGGCCCCATCCGCAACAACCGTGGCGTCATCGACAAATATATCGGCGACGCCATCATGTCCTATTGGGGCCCGCCCTTCATCGAGGAGGACGAGCAGGCGCTGCTCGCAGGCCTGTCTGCCGTCGAGATGGCCGACCAGGTGCCCGCGCTACAGAAGCAACTGCCGGATCTGCTCGGCATTCGCGCCATGCCGGTGCCGTGCGATTTGCGCATCGGCATCGCCACCGGCGAGGTCTTGACCGGCAGCATCGGCTCCGAGCTGATGATGAGCTTTACGGTGATGGGCGACGCGGTGAATCTCGCCTCGCGTCTGGAGGGGGCGAACAAGATCTACGGTACCCGAATCCTGATTTCGCAGGCGACTGCGGAGGCGATTGGGTCACGGCTCGAATTGCGCGAGATCGATCGGCTCGCCGTGGTCGGCCAGAGCGTGCCGCAGCCGGTGTTCGAGGTGATGGGGCGGGCAGGCGGGCTTGGCCCGCTGCAGGAAAGTCTGCGCGCACACTATGCCGAAGGCCTTGCCGCCTATCGCGCACGCAGCTTCGCCGATGCAAGTATGGCGTTCAACGCAGCGTTGGAGAGCGTCCCCGGAGATGGCCCGTCACAGGCCATGCTCGCCCGCATCGCGCAATTCGAGACTGTGCCGCCCGCGGCCGATTGGGACGGCGCCTGGCGGATGGAGAGCAAATAGCAGATAGCGCGGACAATAATTGATTCTAGTCCATAACGATGTTCGCCGTGACTCATTTTCCGGGCTTAGGTTTGTTGTCCCAAGGGCGTTTGATGGGGACACGCCGATGACAGAACTTGAGGACAGGCTGGAACGGTTCGAGACGCTCACAGCCGAATGCGAGTTGATTGCCAAGCTCGCCACCGACAGCAACAAGCGCGAATTCTACCTGAAGCTCGGGGAGCAGTACCGTCAGCTCGCGGTGGACATGCGCCAGGCGATCGCGACCAGGGCTGCCGCCTGAGGGCGGCCGGAGGGCGGGCTAAAGACGAGGCACGATGTTCCGCATCCGTGTCTGTGCAAGGCCTCGTGCGGTCGCAATCCGTTCTTAACAATTGAGACGCATCCTCGACGGGGTGCAGGGAATCACGCTGTTCGCGGTTCCCGGCGATGGGAATGCCAGGGGCAAGGTTGCTGTGCAACATTGCCCGCGAACGTCACTCGTCGATGGTTGTCATCCCATGCCTCTGTTTGCCATGCGTCTGTTTGCGGTGATCTTGTTTGGGCTTCTGACGGCCGCCTGCAACCAGGAGCAGGACGTCACCGGCTCGACCCCGCTCTGCGCGATGCGCAACTACAGTTCCTACAATCCCCGCGACATCAAGCAATGCGTTGCTGCCTGCAAGGCGTGTGACCACGGCAATACCGTCACCTGCACCACCTCCTGCACGCTTCACGCGCACTGAGGCACGTCACTTGACCGGTCAGCCGTGCGCCGTCTCGCGACGCAACTCCGGGAAAATGGCTTCGTCCTGAAGGATGACGTCGGCCGTTCGCTGATAGTGCGCCGTCAGCAGCTTTACCGCCAGATCGGAATCACCGCTCAGCACCGCCTCCGTGATCGCTGCGTGCTCGTCACCGACATGGCGCGAGGGGAAAGCCTTGCTGATCGACAGCCGCCGGTAGCGATAGAGCTGGTCGGCAAGCTGGCCGCAGAAGCCGATCAGCGATTGCGAGCCACATTGGCCGATCAGGGTGCGATGGTAGATGCGGTGGAGCTTCTCCCATTCGGGATTGTCCTCGAACGCCGTGGCGCTCAGCGACCGCGGCACGCGGCTCAAGCGATGTTGGGACAGCACAAGCTGCTCTTCCCAGGCCGGCGTCGACGCCGCCATGGACTCGCGGAGCGCCAGCGCCTCGACCCAGCAGCGCGTCTTGGTCAGCTCCGCAAGCTCCGCGCGGCTGACGTCCTTGACGTAGAAGCCACGCTGCTCGCGCACCTCGACCAGTCCGTCGGCGGTGAGTCGGTTGAGCGCCTCGCGCAGTGGCGTCTGGCCGGTTTGATAGGTCTCCGTGAGAAATCGCATCTGCAGCTTGCGCGACGGGGCGAGGCGCCCGGACAGCAGGTCCTCGCGCAGCCGGTCATAGACGTGGCTCGCCTGCGTCGATGGCGCGGGTAGGGGGGACGCTGCCGTCAATTCCACCGCTCAAGTCTCCGTTGTTCGCTCAGCTCGCGGTCCGTCATCATATACATCTGATCACGATTCCAAAAAATGTATAAATTTTTGTTGCGATATCGATTTTGTGTAATAAAAGGAGCGTGTCGGCCGTGAAAGTGCGGCCGTGATCAAGAAAGCCACGCCCGGTCTGCCCGGACAGTGGCCAAGCGGAGGAGTGCGTTCATGGCCCGGTTCCCGGTGACAGCGCTGCGCAGCGTCGATCTCGGCACGCCGGACCTCGACCGCTCCGTAGAGTTCTATTGCGACGTCTGGGGGCTCACGCGCGTCTCGCAGGCAGCCGGCATCGTCTATCTGCGCGCCACCGGCAGCGATCATCACGTCGTCGCGCTCTATCAGAGTGGGCAGCCGGAGCTCGGCGCAGTCACGTTTCGCGTGGCAAGCGCGGATGATCTCGAGTCCATTGCCACCAAGGCGGTTGCCGAGGGCGCCCAGCTGGTTCGCGGTCCGGCTCCCAACGAAGCGCCCGATGGCGGCGTGGTGATGTCTGTTCGCGCGCCGGAAGGCGGCATCCTGCGTTTCGTTCATGGCGACATCAGTCACGCGCCGGAGCCATCGCATGGCGATCGCCCCGAGCGGCTGGCTCACGTCAATCTCAACAGCACGGATGTCGATCGCTCCGCGGCCTTCTACGAGCGGGCGCTCGGCTTTCGGCTGACAGATCGCTCCAAGATGATGGCGTTCGTCCGCTGCAACAGCGACCACCATGCGGTCGTGATTGCCGACGCCAAAGTCAACGGCCTCAATCACGTTGCCTTCCTGATGCCGAACCTGGAAGCGGTGATGCGCGGCTCCGGGCGAATGATCGACGCGGGCTTTCCGATTGCCTGGGGCGTCGGTCGCCACGGCCCCGGCGACAACGTGTTCTCCTACTTCATCGACCCGGTGGGGACGGTGATCGAATACACGGCTGAGGTGCTGCAGGTCGACGACAGCTACGTCGTGCGCGGGCCGGACCAATGGGTCTGGCCGCCCGGCCGTACCGATCAATGGGGCATCGCGCCGCCCAAGGCCGATCACGTCAAATCAGCACAATTGTCCGTTCGCTACGCCGCGCGGTAGCGCGCGACGATCCATCGACACATAAGGCGAGGTCTCGAAGTTGGCGTCCGGTTCGAACAGTGCGAACGAGTTTCAGGTGGCAGTGGTGGGCTTCGGCCCGTCAGGCGCGGTCGCCGCCAGCCTGCTCGGCGCGGAAGGGATCCGGACGCTGGCCGTCGACCGCGATCGCGCTGTCTACGACAAGCCGCGCGCCATCGCGCTCGATCATGAGATCCTGCGGCTGTTCGATAACCTCGGAATTGCCGACCAGCTGCGTCCGCACATCGCGCCGTTTCCAGCCTCGGAACACTTTGGCGCGCGCGGTCAGCTGATCCGTCGCATCGACATGGTGAGCGAGCCTTATCCGCTCGGCTACACGCCAACCATGGTGTTCACCCAGCCACCCGTCGAAGAGATCCTGCGCACGCACGCGCTGTCCTATCCCTCAGTCGTCGTGGAGCTCGGCACCGAGCTCCGCGAACTCGGCCAGACGCCTGATGGCGTGACGCTCGAACTGAGCGGCGACCAGGGCACGCGCAAGGTGACGGCCGACTACGTCATCGCCTGCGACGGCGCATCGAGTACCGCTCGCCGCCAGCTCGGGATCGGCTTTGACGATCTGGTCTTCGACGAGCCCTGGCTCGTGGTCGACCTCAGGGTCAACGAAACAGGGCTCGCAAAACTGCCGCGTACGGCGGCGCAGTTCTGCGATCCGACGCGGCCGACCACCTACATCGTCGGGCCCGGTTCGCATCGGCGCTTCGAGATCATGCTGCTGCCCGGCGAGGATCCGCGCGCGATGGAGCAGCCCGAGCAGGTCTGGCGACTGCTGGCGCGCTGGCTGACGCCCGATGATGCGATGATGTGGCGTGCCGCGAGCTATCGCTTCCATGCCCTCGTCGCCAGCAAGTGGCGCGAGGGGCGTGTGTTCCTCGCCGGCGATGCTGCCCATCAGCAACCGCCGTTCATCGGTCAGGGCATGTGCCAGGGCGTTCGCGATGTCGCCAATCTGGTCTGGAAACTCGCGCGCGTGCTGCGCGGAGAGTCCGGCGAGGCGCTGCTCGACACCTATCAGGACGAGCGCAGCGCTCATGTCCGCGAGCTGACGACGCGCATCAAGGCGATCGGCCATGTCATCTGCGAGCGCGATCCGGAAGCCGCCGCTGCACGCGATGTCCGCATCCTCGCCGAGGGCGGCGGCGTGCCGCGCACCATCACCCGCCAGGAAATTGTGCCGCCGCTTAGCTGCGGCCTGCGCGCCGATGTACCGCATGCCGCCAACGGCACGCTGTTTCCTCAGCCTTGGGTGCTGACATCAGGCGGACGGCAATTGCTCGACACGCTTTGCGGTGCCGGGTGGCGGCTTGTGCTGAAGGGCGACAGCGCCCTGGCACGTTCGCGCACGATCGCGGCGCGCGCGGCGGAGATGGATTTGCGCCTGATCGCAATCGCGAAAGCGGATCACGATCAAGGACCGGACGTGCTGCGGGAAGAGAGCGGCGTGGTGACGGATTGGTTCACGAAGCACGCCTGCGCGGCCGCGATCGTGCGCCCTGATCACTACGTCTACGGCGTCGCGGCAGACGAGGCGGGACTGGCGGCAATGCTGTCCGGACTCGCCGCAAAGCTTCAGTGAAAAAAGACAAAATTCAACAGGGGGAAACAATGCCATCATCGGAGAGCTTGACGACAGGGCCCACGGTGCCTGCGCGCGCCTATGCTGTACTCATCATGTTGTTTCTGTTTCAGACCATCAACTTCTTCGACAAGCTGGTCTTCGGCCTCTCGGCGGTGCCGATGATGAAGGAGATGTCGCTCAGCCCGAAAGAGTTCGGTCTCATCGGCAGCAGCTTCTTCCTGCTGTTCTCGCTTTCGGGCATGGCCGTCGGGCTGTTCGTCGTCGGCCGCTTTCCCGTGAAGTGGATCCTGATGTTGCTCGCCGCCATCTGGTCGGCGACGCAGCTTCCGGTGTTCTTCTCGAGCTCCGTCATGGTGCTGGTCGTGTGCCGCATTTTGCTTGGCGCAGGCGAGGGGCCGGGCCTGCCGACGGCCTTGCACGCCTGCTACAACTGGTTTCCCGCCGACAAGCGCAGCGTCCCGAGCGCCGTCGTCCTGCAGGGCATCAGCGTCGGACTTCTGGCCGGCGGCCCGTTGCTGACTTACGTGATCATCAATCACGGCTGGCGCTCCGGCTTTCTGGTCTGCGGCCTGCTCGGCATTGCCTGGATGATCGCCTGGAGCCTCATCGGCGGGGAAGGACCTTACGCTGCCGCGAAGGTCGGCCACGACACGCCCGCAGCGTCACCGAATGTGCCGGCGCGGTTGTTGTGGCTGGATCCGACGGTGATCGGCGTCATCATCATGTCGACCATGTCGTACTGGATCGTCGGCATCTCCGCGACATGGCTGCCGCCATTCCTGCAGCTCGGTCTTGGCTACAAGCCGACCGATGTCGGCTGGATCATTTCGGCCATCTACTTGTTCCAGTCGCCGCTGCTGCTCAGCGGCTCCTGGATCACGCAAGTGCTGCAACGTCGGGGCTGGAGCCTGCGCGCGTGCCTCGGCAACGCCTCTGGCTTTGCGCTGGGGATCGCGGGATGCGCGCTGCTGCTCAGCATTGTGACCTCGGGCACGCTGCAACTCGCCTGCGTGGCGATCGCCTTCGCTGCGCCGAGCTTGACCACGATCTTCGGTCCGGTGGCGCTTGGTGCGGTAGCACCCGCGGCCCAGCGAGGCCGGCTGATCGTCGTGATCTATTCGGGCAACGCGGTCTCCGCGCTGTTCTCGAACGCGCTGACCGGCTGGATCGTGGGCGAAGCCGGCAGCAACAGCGCGCTTGGCTATGCGCATGCCATGACGTTTACCGCCGGCATTCTCATTGTCGGTGCGGTTGCCGCATTCGCACTCATCTTTCCGGAGAGGACCATCGCGCGTTTTGCGAAGACCTCTTCGCCGTCGTCTTCAGCTACTATTCTTCCCGCCACGTCGACCTGATCAGCCTATCTCAAGGACACCACATGAAATTCGCAAGCTTTGTCATCAACAATTCCCCCTCCTGGGGCCTGGTGGACGGCGACAGCGTGGCTGATCTCGGGGATCGCTACCCCGACCTGAAATCGGCGATTGCGGCGGGCGGCCTGGCCGAGGCGGCCAAGTCCGCCGCAGGTGCCAAGCGTCATCCGCTGGCGAAGATCACGTACCTGCCTGTCATCCCGAACCCGGACAAGATCCTCTGCATCGGATTGAACTACGAGAACCATCGCAAGGAAACCGGCCGCACCGAGGTCGAGAACCCCACCGTGTTCGGCCGCTTTGCCAACAGCCAGACCGGTCATCTCACCGACATCATCCGCCCGAAGGTCTCGACTCACCTCGATTTCGAGGGCGAGCTCGCGGTCATCATCGGTAAGCCCGGCCGCTACATCTCGCGCGCTGACGCCTGGGGCCATATCGCCGGCTATGCCTGCTACAACGAGGGCAGCGTGCGCGACTATCAGCGCCATACCCATCAGTTCACGCCGGGCAAGAATTTTCCTGCAACCGGCGGCTTCGGTCCGTTCCTGGTGACGCCGGACGAGGTCGGCGATGTCGGTCCGCTGCGGCTGCAGACCCGGCTCAACGGCGAGGTGGTGCAGGACACCACGATCGACCAGATGATCTTCGATATCCCGTGCCAGATCGACTATTGCTCGCAATTTACCCGGCTCGAGCCCGGTGACGTCATCGCCACGGGCACGCCGGGCGGTGTCGGCTCCAGGCGCACCCCGCCGCTCTGGATGAAGGCCGGCGATGTCGTCGAGGTCGAGATCGACAAGGTCGGCCTGCTTCGCAATGGGATTGCCGACGAAGCCTGATGTCGGTTTGATGTCCTTGGAAGTCACGACGGCCTATGCGCCGCTGCTGCGCAGGATTCACTGGGCAACAGCGGCGCTCTTCATCATGGCCATGCTGATCGGTTTCTATTGCGGGCTTCAGCCGCCGGGCACGTCACCGCGCCGCGAGCTGCTGGAGGTGCACAAATCGCTCGGCATGACGTTGCTGTTCCTGTCCGTGTTGCGGCTGATGGTGCGCGCGGCGACGAAAGTGCCGCCGGAGCCGTCATCGCTCAGTGCGCTGGTGCGGTTCGCTGCGCGGATCAATCATGTCGCGCTCTATGTCATCCTGTTCGCGATGCCGCTCACCGGCTACGCGTTCTCCGCGGCCGGTGGCTATTCGCTCAAGTATTTCTGGACGTTTAGCTGGCCGCGCCTGGTGAGTGGCAGTCCTGAGATCGCCCATGCCGGTGAGGTCGCGCACGACACGCTGGCGTGGCTCGTCTATGCCGTCGTGGCGCTGCATATCGCGGCGACCTTCTGGCATGCATGGGTCATGCGCGATGGAACGCTGGCGCGGATGTGGCCGCGCGCAGGGAACAGCGGCCGCTGAACTGGTCCACGGTGTCGGAGCACCGGAACGATTCACATGGGTTAATCATTAGAGGAGAGCGGGCAGGACACGCGGAGTCCTATGGAATGGGTATGCTCGATCCCGGTCGGTTTCTGGTGTCTTGCTCGAAATGCGAGGCATGGCCGATGGCAGCCAATGTAAAACGTTCAAGCTGGTCGGCGCAGCCGCACGAGGTCAGTTTCGTGTGTCCACGCTGTAGCCACGAGGAAACAGCGATCATCTCCGCCTCCGGCGAGCTGACCCCCATCAAGCGCGTCGACGTTCCACCGCGCGACGTCACCGCTGCCTGGGCCCAGGCCCAGCGGCCAAGAGGGCGCGCGTAGCGCCCGTCTTCGAAACGTAGCGCCCGTCTTCGAAACCAAGAGGACGAGCGTAGCTCGTCCAGCTGTGGTATGATCGCCGCCAGGAGATTTACAATGGCCCTCACGATCCTGCCGCAGCACGCCAACCGCGTGCGCCTGTACCCGGTCGAACCGCGTCATGCGGCGATGTTCTGCTTTGCGCTGCTGACGGCGTCGTGCGCGCTCGCAAGCCTTGCGTTCGCCTGTGCGACGCCGTTTGCGGCCTTCGCTGTGGTGGCTGCAGCCACGCTGCCGCTGCGTCCGGCGCTTCTGGTCGTCACCGGCGCGTGGCTCGTGAACCAGGGCATCGGTTTTGGCGCGCTGCATTATCCCGTTGATGCCCGGACCTTCGCATGGGGCTTTGTCATCGGCGCCGCGGCGCTTGTCTCTACCGCGACGGCATCGGCCGTGCTCCGCGCGTTGCCGCAGGGCCGTGCGCCGCTGATGCTCGCGGTCGCGCTCGTCGCCGCCTATGCGGCCCATGAGCTCGCGCTGTTCGCAGCGACGCCGTTCCTGGGTGGGGCAGGTGCTTTCACGCCGACCATCGTCGCGCGGATCGGGCTGACCAGCGCGCTCTGGTTCGCCGGGCTTGTTGCCGTCTGTGAGATCATCCGTCTGCTCGCGCCGTTCGGGCGGGGACGCGCGACCGCTTGAGCAGCGAGGCCCATTGGCGCGACGACATCACGTCGCTGGTGTTTCCCGTGATCGGCCACGGCGCCATCTGCGCCGTGCACCGGGGGGCCTTCCGCACGCTGCTTGGTGCCGAGCCCACGCCAGACGCCTGCCTCAGCCATTTCCAGCGGTTTGAGGCGGCTTTTCGCGCTGCCGCTGCCGCCAAGATCGCCCGCAGAGGCATTTTGCCGGGGACAAGCCTGCATCTTACCAGTCGCGACATCGCCCGGAAGCTGCTAGAAGACGCACAAATCGCAATGGAGAATAGACCATGAGCCCGTCTCAGCTCACGACCGCCCAGCTCGCCACCGCCCAGACCCAGGTTACGCTTCCGGTCGCCGCCGGGCAGGTTGGTCGGCTGTCGCAGGCCGTGATGGCCATGGTGCTCGGCGTGTTCGTCATCGGCATGGTCGGCTTCTCCCATATCGACGTCATCCACAACGCGGCTCACGACGTGCGCCACTCGAACGCGTTCCCCTGCCACTAACCGGGGTGGCATGAGCATTTTTCGCTCGATCGTCTTCGCGTCGGTCATATCAGGCTTCATCGTCGGTCTCCTCGTCACGGTCGTCCAGCAGTTCGGCACCGTCCCCCTGATTCTGAAGGCGGAAGTCTTCGAGAAGGCGGCGGAGTCGCACCAGCATGATGCGCCGGCTTCGGTGCAGCCGGCGGCTGCGGCTGGACATGATCACGCTGACCACGACCATGCCGGCCACGATCACGGTGACCATGATCATGGTGCCGGCGCTTGGGAGCCGCGCGACGGCTTCGAGCGCAACGCCTATACGGCCGCCGCGAATATCCTGACGGCGATAGGGTTCGCATTGCTGCTAGCCGGCTTTTTCGCCGTGCGCAGTGGTGCGACCGGCGTGAGCATCTCCTGGCATGAAGGCCTGCTCTGGGGCCTTGCGGGCTTTGCCGTCTTTACGCTCGCACCCGGCCTCGGCCTGCCGCCGGAGCTACCTGGCGTACCTGCCGCGCCGCTGCTGTCGCGCCAGATCTGGTGGCTGGCGGCCGTGCTGGCGACGGCCGGCGGGCTCGCTTTGATCGTCTTCCGCCGCACCGTGCCGGCCGCGATCGCAGGCGTGATCCTTCTGACCCTGCCGCATCTGATCGGCGCACCAGATCTCGCCAACGCCGAGACCAACGTGCCGTCGTCGCTGACACACCAGTTCGTCACCGCCGTGACGGTGACGAGCCTGGTGTTCTGGACCGCGCTCGGCGGTCTCACGAGCGCGGTGTTTTCATGGCTTGATCAGCGCGCCTGAAGCCTGCGCCACCGCCGCAAGGCGACTGCCGTCCAGATCATCTCGACCAGCCCGAACGGCCATGCGCCCTGGAGAAAGCCGTAGACCGCGCTGAGGGCGCAGGCCGTCGCGAAGGCCAGCACGTAATGCGGCCCGCGCGGTTCGAGCGCATAAAACAGCAGCATCGCGCTCACCGATAGCAGTCCGAAGATTGTGAGCGGGTCCATCAGCCGGCCGGCGGCTTCGGCTTCTTGGCTACGCCGAGCGCGTTGAAGACGGCAGGCTCCATGACCGGCCACAACGCGGCCGTTGCCGTCAGTATGGTCGCGGCGCACATCGCCGCCAGCACTGATCTGCGGATTTTCAAGCCGGTCGTCCGCGATCGCCACAGGATCCAGCCCCAAGCGCAGATCACCACTGCAACCGACAGCCTTGTCAGCATGCCATGAGCGTGGTCGAGCATGGCGATCAGGCTTCCGGCACTGGCGAGCACGACAGCCGGCAACGTAAAGGGCAGCACACAGCACGCTGTACAGGCCACGGCGACAATTGCGCTCGCGACTGCGGTGCTAGCGGCCTTG
>Ga0105239_10005740_pt1 | contig 14482 bp, 12 predicted proteins | sample KBSC44metaG_FD_92761 | JGI IMG/M metagenome (GOLD analysis project Ga0105239, IMG submission 92761) | Corn rhizosphere microbial communities from Kellogg Biological Station, Michigan, USA - KBS C4-4 metaG | ecosystem: Host-associated > Plants > Roots > Rhizosphere > Soil | place: Michigan, USA... | reverse complement strand
TCGGAAATTACAGAATGACATGGAAACCTGATGAATACACTAGTAAATGTGTATATAAAACAGAACGGCGTACATAGATTTGACAAAAGACAGAAACCTCAATGCTCGATTTGATTGAATGACATTTCCACGCTAGTCTCGCCTCCAACAGGGCACCTGCGAAGTCGAGCTTATCATACTACTAAAGCTAGGACTACTAACTTAAGCTAATACTAATAAAGCTAATACTACTCCGTACTAAAGTTACTATTAAAGCTAGTATGAAAGCTAGTACTATGTATTAGTACTACGAACCTTATCTAATAAAGTAAAAACTCGGGGGAGGCCCCCGGAACCCCCCCACTATATCTCACGTGAGGTCACGTTACAGTAACTGAGATTCGACTATTTAGAGGTCGTAAAAGCGCCCCAATCAGAGCGACGGATTAAGAAATTGCGACGAGAAGTGCAGTATAATACTGCTACGCTACGCTTCGTAGGATTAAATTTAGGATCAAAATGCTTCACAAGAGAGGTGGGCGAATGATGAAATGAACCCTTTACCTAAGCCTCATTTCGCTGCAGGAACAATCCTTATGGAGTTGGAATTGATTTCTTGGCATGGCGTCTTCACAAACTACATAGGTATAATTCATAGGTGACAGGGAATCAGACTGCTAACACTCTACCTATGTAATTATGTACCTACATATGTAGGTATGTGCTCCGCAAGGTGCTAGATGTTCTGTCGAGCATTCGACCGACTGTGCAGAATGGGCGCTTTATGGCAATTTGTGGGCCTGAAGGGCCTCAGCCACACTGAGGGTGCCACAAAAGGACATTACTAGACTTTGGCCTTCCTTCCACAAACTTTTCAAACGATGAGGACCTCCAGAAAGGCATCAAAATACATACTCTAGAAGTGTCACTGGGGAGCCTCAGAAATATATAAATGTTGGCGATTACCACAATGTTTCGAGCTCATTATGTTCACCACACGAAGCCACCATGGACTCCCTTTCACTTGAACTTCGGTACATGATCTATGCTCAATGCATAAAAATCCGCGCGTACGAACTACTGCACATAAACAATCAATTCCAGAATGAGTTCAGTTCGTTTCTAGACGACTTTGTCCTTGGCTTTCACATCGATCCTTCCTCTACAACAGTCAACATCATCAATCCTGACAACTCCGCTTGGGGAGACGACTTCGTTCTCGACCCGGCATCACCGCACCCTGACTACAGTATTCTTGACTCGATGCCCATGGACCGATTCAAGGGAATCCGCATTCTAATCAGCCCGCCAAGCATGGATGACCCAGGGCAAGTTGTTCGAGGCTGGTTGCAATCTATCGCACTAGTTAAGGCATTGGTTCCTTCAATGAGGGATGAGACAATCCGGAGATCCGAGCAGCACATCGAGCCCCATGATATGTGGTCAAGGCGTCGACTACCACTAATCACCATTCAAGTTCGAAACAGCATGAAGAAAACATGGCACACTGAAGGGTCCTGGAACATAACGCTCCCCAGCTATTTGGCCTGGGACTCTGTTCTGAAAACAGCCCCAAAAACGGAACGAGCCTTCTCTGATTTGGAAATTATGCTATTACCGTTTACAGACCTTAGCGATGCTATCACCATTGCTATCGAGCTGCCGACTAATGCACCCAAGGACAGCCGTGTTGACAAGCTCGGGGATTTGCTCGCCTGCCGCGGAATTCAAGAGATGTCTGAGATGTTTAAGGCAGTCAAATGGAACAATGAAGATATCCGGGCAGGCAAGCATGCTCAACGTGTATGGCTCGACTATCTTCTCGATGATATGCGCGGGCCATCAGCAGCGGAATTACGGCGTGACCGGCTGAAGTTCTGGTGTCCAGAGTATGAATATCAGATTACTCGTTGCATTCTCCTTTGTTGGCCCAGTCCGTTCGACGGCCCTTGGGATGTTTTGGAAGATAAGGATCTTCATGATCTTATTCGGAAAAGCTTTCATGACCGGTTCATGAGCGTTCACGACCACATCCTTGCTGCCTACAGAGACGCGCTGAGAAGGCATGGAGAATGGGTCTACATCCACTCGGACAAAGACTTCGACTTTGAGTACTGTTTGAATCGTCTACGCCAGCTTCGACTGTGCCCGGAATTGGGCAACAATGAGACATTTTGGGAGGTCTGCTATCCTAACGGGATCGAACCGAAGTCTCAAAATGACAATTGGGAAAAAACCGAACAAATCGATCGTGCATATCGCGTCATCCCCCGCCCATGGCCGGACGACTTAGCTGCAATCCAGATGTTCCCACCAACAATTGGAAGATGCAAGACTTGTGGCGAGGATCGTTCAATGAGAGAACACACTCTGGACTACGGAAGGTGTGATTACGGGCCGCAGCGGTATGAGCTCTTCCGTTTCTCGACTCGACCTGGGATTCCTTTGCGATTGGGACCTATTGAACCTTCTTAGCTTTGCGGCGAGATCTCACTTGGGACGAACGATATCCGGCAGGAGCCCATCACTCCCATGCCGTGCGTTGAACTGATACTGGATTACAGGATGTCCCTAGTGTTGAGGGGTACCTCCTACCCGACATCTATTTCGACCAGAGGTGAGAGTGACACTAGTACTATCGAGGAGCTCTGACTCAATGATGGACAGCTAATCACCGATGTTAATCATGCTATAGAGCAGCCTAACTAAACGATATCGGATATGAAAGCGGATGATACACATGGCGCCCACCCTATCGAGATTGGAGAGGTAGGTACCTAGCTGCTAAGAGCCCACTTTACACCACAATAACTGAAATACCGAGGACACACAATGTTGTATTGAGATGACCCTTCATTGCCAGAGTTCACAATGGAGTGGTGAAGGCCACCATGATAGCCTGGTGGCAGCATCGTGCTGCATGATAGGTATGGTTTCACCCCGGTCCCCTATGGCCAGTGACTCCCAAGCGATCAGGTGAGTGTACGGTAAAATACTGAACAGCAACAATTCAGTCCGAAATGTGGGTGAGCCTTGAGCTTATGTTAATTAAAACTCTTGGCAGCGTCCGAATTCGAAACCGAAACCGAGAATCGGATGGACGCCATCTCGATTACTATTTCCTCCTGAATTGCCCTGTGTATGGACCTATGTACCAGGTAGAGTTTGATGATTTGCCTGGCTAATACTGGTGTAAAGCCTTCTCGACCAAAGTCATGCCACCCGGGTACACACGGTGATTTCACAATCCATATCGAAAGGTCTCCCGTGAATCCATGATGCATTAATCGAAGGCCACGCTATGCAATTCGCCCTTGCTACTAGTACGCCTCATCTAAGCAGCCGCCTTGGTTCTCTATCTCGTGACTTTCTTACATACTTCATGTCTATCGTGACAGGGCAATATCATCAATCCTTAGAATCATCTTTACCGTTTCAGCTGCTAGTTCAATGGCACTGGTGCTGACGAGTAAAGGCTGCAGGACCTTCTCGTCCGCGATGTTCGTCTTGACCCCACCGCTGCGTATACTGACGCCAGCATTCTTCTCTCCCTGATCATGTCGGTGTCTGAGTTCTGTCACCACCTTAATGCTGTTCAACCCGGCGTTCTCTGCCAACGTGGTTGGGATGACCTCCATTGCATCAGCGAAGGCTTTCCAGCATATAGCCTCGGTGCCTGTTAACTCTCGGGCCTGCTTAGCAAGCTGCTGGGCAACCTCGATTTCAGGGGCACCACCGCCAGCGATGAGAGCCTTCTTCTTGACCAGACAGCGGATGACACACAAAGCGTCGTGGAGCGAGCGTTCTGCCTCATCCAACACAAGGGTATTGGCACCTCTTGCCACGATAGATACCGTCTGGGTCTGGGGGGATGCTGTTCTGATACCAGTGATCTTGACATATCTTGCACCAGAGGAAGTGACTTCTTCGACCAAATCTGCACTGCCGAGCTTATCCTCCGTAAAAGTATCGATATTGGCAATTGGTTTGCAGCCTGTGCTCTTGCATAGGAACTCGACTTCGTCGCGCTCGATGTCCTTGATCGCTAATATTTTGAGCCTTGACAAGAAATGAAGTGACAAATCATTGACTGCATCTCGTAGAATAGATTTTTGAATGAGTAGAACATTGCATTTAGCCTTCTGAATTTTCTTGACCATGTTCAGAAGATATGTTCGTTCTTCTTTTAGGATCTTGTCCATTTGTCTGTAATCATTGACTACGATCTGATTCTCCATGTCTGGCTTAGGCGGACTTAACTGAAATTGAATGAGAGCAATGCGGGCTTTCTCTATTCGAGTAGGGCCGCCGCTGCTCTTAATGACGGGCTGATTGAGAACCAGGCCATCGATCATTTCCGAATCATCAATGGTACCTCCAACTTTCTTGACGATGCGAATATTTCTTAGATCAACATTCTCGGCAGTCTTTGGATCGATTGTTTTGAGAACGGAGTCTACAGCCATAGGGCCCAGTAAACCTGAGTGCTGAGAGACGATTTTAGAAGACAGAGAAGTAGAAGCGGCTTGGAGAAGGGTGGTACGGTCGGTCAAGGCAATGGGTTGAGACATTTGATGTAATATATCGACAGCAGCCTTCGAGGCACGTTGGAAGGACTCGGAAATGATTGTGGGATGGATGCCTTTACTCAGTAACCGGTCTGCTGCACCAAGCAGGCTCCCTGCGATAACAACGACAGAGGTGGTTCCATCTCCAGCCTCCACATCCTGGGCAGCACTCAGGTCGACGAGCATCTTTGCAGCAGGATGCATGACACTCATGCTCTTCAACATGGTATTGCCGTCGTTGGTGATTAGGTTGTCGCCTTTGCCTGACTGGATCATTTTATCCATGCCTCGGGGCCCTAGGGATGTCCTGATGGCGTCGGCGACAGCACGAGCAGCCATGATATTGGCAGTCCGTACAGCCATAGGCTTCTCTTTGTCCTGGAAGGAATCAGTCTTAGCCTCCATTGCGGGATCCGGTTAGAATATTGCTCACTTTGAATGCCGCATTTCCAACATTTCCCTGAATGCCCAGGGCCGCAGCCATATTGCCTCCTGTTTCTCGAATGTGCGAAAGGACCTAGAAGCAGTAAAGTTTGGGTTGTGGTGAGAATGTAGATGGAGGCGGGCTGGTGCAGGCGATCTTAAATTCTAGCACATAAATTTCCACAGGCGATCAAAGTTGTGCCTGCGCCTGCGCCTGCAATTGCGCTAGTGGCAGCCGCGCTAAGAAAGTGGCGTCGTTGAGTCGCTGCTGGGCGCGCCTGCCTCCTAGAGGCCCATTCAGGCACAGCTGCGATTACGATTACAGATCGATGCAAACACCATTTCATCACTCGTCACCCAGTACCCGCGGCCTCGTCATTCATCAACCACCACCACTTCATCGTTTCCCGAGACCACTCCATTCTTTCTCGACTGTCATACCCCTTACCTCCTATATTCAATCCGAGGGAAGCAATGCCTAGCGCAACCGGCTCCAGTTGGGAGAAATACCAGAAGAATTTCGCCGACGATGAGGAGCCTGAGAAGAAGATCACCCCCCTAACGGACGAGTATGTTTCCTATCATGAGCTAAAAAGTCCAGAATTAATATGTACAGGGATATACAAGTCCTGAAAACTTACGGCGCTGCTCCCTATGCTGCTGCTCTCAAGAAGCTCGAGAAACAAATCAAAGAGAAGCAACAGAGTGTCAACGAGAAGATTGGTGTCAAGGTAAAGCCCCCTCAATCCTCCTACTATCGCCGTCGGTTCTTATGATATTTTACAGGAATCTGACACCGGTCTTGCCCCTCCTCATCTTTGGGATGTCGCTGCCGATAGACAACGGATGTCCGAGGAACAACCCTTACAAGTCGCTCGTTGCACCAAGATCATCCAGGACGAGAAGGATAGCGAGAAGAGCAAATATGTCATCAACGTCAAACAGATTGCAAAATTCGTCGTCAATTTAGGTGAACGAGTCAGTCCCACCGATATTGAAGAGGGAATGCGCGTTGGCGTTGATCGACAAAAGTACTCGATCATGCTACCGCTACCACCCAAGATTGATCCCAGTGTGACCATGATGACAGTTGAAGATAAGCCCGATGTGACTTACGGCGATGTTGGCGGTTGCAAGGAGCAGATAGAGAAGCTTCGAGAAGTGGTTGAAATGCCATTACTCTCACCCGAACGGTTCGTGAGTCTTGGGATCGATCCTCCAAAGGGCGCTCTACTCTACGGACCACCAGGCACGGGTAAAACGCTCTGTGCCAGGGCTGTTGCCAACCGAACAGATGCTACCTTTATTCGAGTCATCGGCTCAGAATTGGTTCAAAAATACGTGGGTGAAGGTGCGAGAATGGTTCGAGAACTGTTCGAGATGGCCCGAACCAAGAAAGCATGCATCATCTTCTTCGATGAAATTGACGCCATCGGTGGGGCCCGATTCGACGATGGCGCCGGCGGAGACAACGAGGTCCAGAGAACCATGCTGGAACTGATCACACAATTAGATGGATTTGACTCAAGAGGAAATATCAAGGTCATGTTTGCCACGAACCGACCGTCGACCCTAGATCCTGCTCTTATGCGGCCTGGTCGAATTGATCGAAAGATTGAATTTTCCCTGCCTGATCTTGATGGGCGGGCAAATATTCTACGCATTGTGAGTGTTTCCACCCTGCAATTCAAGAACCAAAATACTAACTCTATGGAATTCTAGCATGCAAAGAGTATGAGTGTTGAGCGTGATATTAGATGGGAATTGATATCCCGACTTTGTCCCAATGCAACGGGTGCCGAGTTAAGGAGTGTTGCGACAGAGGCTGGCATGTTTGCCATTCGTGCGCGGAGGAAGGTTGCGACCGAGAAGGATTTCCTTGCAGCAGTCGATAAAGTGATCAAGGGCAACCTCAAGTTCAACTCGACCGCCACATATATGCAATACAACTAGACACAACTGGGACTCGTTGGAGTTGATTTTGAGATACATTAGCGTCGCATTTGCTTGGAGTCCGCTGGGAAAGGGCCACCAGCGAGGGAAGCTTGCAAGCTTCATGTGCTCTGTACCATAGATACATAAATCACCACATATAGGTGAAAGGCCATTCCAAGGATCTCACCACTGGCACGTCGGGACTTTTGCTTCGGTAAGCTCCTGGAGTTTCCGACATTGCTCGCTGGGCTGCTTGCCAAGACTTTGCATTGCTTCGATGAATTGAGGTACTACTTGACTGACGACGGTAGATGTGTTCTAGGGGGGAAATTAGTCTCTTGGAGAACAGGTATACTGGACGAGGGCTGAACACCCATCACAAGTAATTAGAAGACTTCAAATGCCTCCAGAATGAGAAATGTGTACGGGGTATAGCTCCATTTGTTTAGCGAATACTGTGAGACCTGATGTGCCTAGGCAAAACCAAGTAAACACTAATCCAGTTCCCGTGATTCGCCAGACAGCTTCAACGGGTCAACGACACATCGATTCTCGTTCCGGATCTTCTGCGTGCCACTTTCTCTCACTTCTTCCTGTCCTTCACTCCAGACAACACTCTCCTCTCCTATTTTTGCACACTCTGATGATTTCTAGCTGCGCAAGATGAGCTCTTCATCCATCTTGCGGAGCCTGACTCCCGCTGCGAAGGTATGCGCACCCGTCCCATCTCAATGCACGCTTCCGATCCTGATCCGATGTCACAGTTCTCTCGATCCTTCACACGCGGTGCCAGACATTTTTCTTCGACTCGCCCTGCTGGTATGTCTCCTCCGACTTCGAGCAGAATTTCAAGGAATTTCATTTTGACACATCATAGCACGTATCTTCGGGACCCAGCCTCTACGAGCGAAGGAAGCCGAAGGACCAATCGGCCGACAATATCCTGTTATTGTGAGAGAACATATAGCTTTGGGTCTTGGGAGCATGAAAATAGACTAATCGAATTAGGATCATGAATATGATGCCGTTGTTGTCGGTGCCGGTGGTGCAGGTCTAAGAGCAGCTTTCGGTCTGGCTGAGGCTGGATTCAACACAGCATGTATATCCAAACTGTTTCCTACTCGAAGCCATACCGTTGCCGCACAAGGAGGAATCAATGCAGCTCTCGGAAAGTAAGTTGCAATCATCCTAAACAAGATCCATCTGTAATCTAACTCGCTTTTCTAGTATGCATGAAGACGACTGGAGGTGGCAGTATGTTTCCTTCCCTTTGAATTTGTCCAGTAGTTTTTGGCCACGAGCCATATGGATCCATGGTGCCCTGATCTAACCTGTTTTTCCAGCATGTACGATACTGTAAAAGGATCCGACTGGCTTGGAGACCAAGACGCCATTCACTACATGACGCGCGAAGCTCCACGATCAGTTATTGAACTCGAAGGATACGGTTGTCCGTTTTCGAGAACCGAGGACGGTCGGATTTATCAACGGGCGTTCGGTGGTCAGTCACAGAAGTTTGGTAAAGGCGGACAGGCATATCGTTGCTGTGCTGCAGCCGATAGAACTGGTCATGCCCTCCTCCACACGCTTTACGGCCAATCCCTAAACTACAACACGAACTACTTCATCGAGTATTTTGCTCTCGACTTGCTGATGGAGGATGGCGAATGCAAAGGAGTCCTCGCATATAACCAGGAGGACGGTACCTTGCACAGATTCCGCGCCTCGAACACTGTTCTAGCAACTGGTGGCTACGGCAGAGCATATTTCAGCTGTACTTCTGCTCACACTTGTACCGGTGATGGCATGGCCATGGTCGCTCGTGCAGGCCTGCCTAACCAGGATCTCGAATTCGTTCAGTTCCACCCGACTGGTATCTATGGTGCTGGATGTTTGATCACCGAAGGCTCACGTGGCGAAGGCGGTTATTTGTTGAATTCCGAGGGTGAAAGATTCATGGAGCGATATGCTCCCACCGCCAAGGATTTGGCCTCTCGAGACGTTGTTTCCCGGTCGATGACAATGGAAATCCGCGAAGGTCGTGGTGTCGGCCCCGAGAAAGATCACATTTATCTACAACTCAGCCATTTACCTGCAGAGGTGCTCCACGAACGTCTCCCCGGTATCTCTGAAACAGCATCAATCTTCTCTGGCGTCGATGTCACCAAACAGCCTATTCCTGTGCTTCCCACCGTTCACTACAACATGGGTGGTATCCCAACTAAATACACTGGCGAGGTTCTTCGACTGAATGATCAAGGCAAAGACGAGGTTGTCCCTGGTCTCTTTGCGTGTGGTGAAGCTGCATGCGTCAGTGTCCATGGCGCAAACAGACTTGGAGCGAATTCTTTACTTGATCTGATTGTCTTTGGACGAGCGGTTTCGCATACCATCCGGGATAACTTCTCACCTGGAGCGCCTCTCAAGCCGCTGTCATCTGATGCAGGTGCAGATTCGATCAACGTGCTTGACACTGTCCGAAATTCGAGCGGTCCAAAGAGCACCGCTGACATTAGACTGGCCATGCAAAAGACTATGCAGACTGATGTCAGCGTTTTCCGAACCCAAGAATCCTTGGATGAAGGCGTGCAGAAGATCACTGAGGTCGATCAGATGTTCGATCAAGTGGGTATCAAAGACCGCAGCATGATCTGGAATTCAGATCTGGTGGAGACTCTCGAACTCCGGAATCTACTGACTTGCGCGTAAGTGTCTATTCGTGGCTAGCTTCCCTTCCCCCCCTTGCTGACAATCGATGGTAGAACTCAAACAGCAGCATCAGCGGCCAACCGTAAAGAGTCCCGTGGCGCCCATGCTCGTGAAGATTACCCCGAACGTGATGATGAGAACTGGATGAAGCACACTCTCTCGTGGCAGAAGACTCCCCATGGTAAGGTTGAGCTTGGCTACAGAGCTGTGACTGGTACCACCCTGGATGAGAATGAATGCAAGGCTGTACCTCCTTTCAAGAGAACATATTAGTGCTCTAGAGAGTTTGAGAGTTGGCGACAATGTGGGTGTAATTTGACACCTTCCCACGTATGTTTCCCGGTTGCGCACAGACACTATTCAGCGGAATGTACAAAATAAAATGACTATATTACACATTTAAGAAGCAAAGAACCAAATATTTCTATCAGCTATTGTCATACCTTGCTGTTTATTCGCCGATGACATACTCACAGCCTGCACAGAGGTCAATCAGTCGGTCGAGCCAACCGTGTCATGAGGGGGAGGTGAATGGAAAATACCTTGATCCCCCATCCAGACCTCGTGCACCTTTCCAGCCGGGACATCTATCCTCGCACCAACCCCAAAGGTCTCCTTAGAAGGTTCTTCATCATTCGGGTATATGATGGTCAAGGAACCGCGGCGGACCAGGTGCGTTGTGAGTCCCGGGTGAGAGTGTGGTGGGTAGTAGGTGTTGGGGCCATCAGTCCAGGTGAAAACGTGCGAGAAACCCCAGCTCCTTACGGTTTGCTCGTCCGTCGCACGTGGTGGCCTTGACGTTGACGTTGACATCTCGATATTACCTTGCGAACTGCTCCGTCTGGTGATTGCTTCACGGGTGAGGTGAGAGAAGTTGGATTTGCTTGGGCTCATACAGCAGCAAAATCTGCTGTGCTGTTCTGTACGGGGTACTGACTCACATGGTTGTCTGAGTATTAGCTCGGTTGCTTACTCGTAGAACTCCTTGGGTGATAAAGCCGAGGGGTCCTCTTGCCTGATTTTCGGCGCCTCGGGCCGCAGTAGAAACTGGTTGGCACCCAGTTGGCACCTAGAGACATGCTTACGTAGGCCAAGATGTGGTTAAGTCCTCCCTTAAAGTGTCTGCCCCCGTAGGTACTTATGTAGGTACCTATCGAATTGCTACCGTTATGTACCAAGATTTCCAACCTCTGCAACCTCGACGCATCCTGCACTCCTTGAGAGTATTTACTCGTAGTTGCAAGAAATACTGCGTCTGCACATAGACCTGTGAGCTATTCAGGGTGGGTTTCCACATGAAACTTTCAAGGAACCGAGGCGCCTCGTAGCCCTATGGCCCACGGGATTCATCAAGATCCCTTTGTCCCACGTGAAGCTGACGCCAACGACAAGGGTGGCCCGAAGGGAAGGGTAACCCCCTGGGCCGTTGGCATACGCCACAGGCACAGGATTTGGGCAGCGCGTCACCCACTCGTCATCCAAGCTACCAGCTTTATCGTTATTCCCCCTTACTCGAGCTCTAATTGATGGGATGATCAAGAAACAAGCTAAACGACTACCTAATTAATGCGCCGGTGCCAGTGCCAGTGCCATCGAGAAAGTCCAGCTTTTCAGCCCCCACGGATCCCTCACAATGGAAAACATGGATGGCCTTGGGAATAATTGTTGATCAATTGCAATGCCTACCTGTTTTCTGTGTTGGAAGGCACCTGCAGGCCGCCGTCAAGTGAGGGTCGCTAACATTCCTTCCACTGCCACCGTCGCTTTCGCTGTTCCTTCAGGCGTTTGGCAGCGGCTGCAAACAATCCTGGCGGCTGAGTGCCAGTGACCGCGAATCCCAACACCTCGGACCATATCTGCCCCCGACTTCCAACTTCCCTGTTCAGCTGAATTTATCTACCTGCGATGCTCCTTGGTTTACCCTGTCTTTAAAACCCGCTTATCCGCTCGACCTTGGCCGTCGAGATCACCTTCCAACAGTACGACGGCGTTGAGAGTCGAGACCATAAAATGGCTTCCAGTAGCCATGTCGAGCCTTCCACCAAGGCTAAAGAACAGGATCTTCCTACTCGCTCCGCAGGGGGTGGTCAACCTTCAGCCACAGCCGCCAGCTTCTCCCTAACTCCATTTTCAGACGCAGTCAAGAGTCATCTTGTTTCCGCATACAAGACTTTGCCTAGCCAGCAACGCGTTCAAGACGGTCATGCATTTCCAGACGAGGCCTCGTTTTTGTCTTATATGTCGTCCTCTGAGTCGTCTGCCATGTCGTCCTCGGTCCCAAATGATCTGAGCTATCCCTTGTCCTCCTACTACATCAGCTCGAGCCATAATACTTATTTGTCAGGCCATCAGCTTTATGGCGATGCCAGTGCTGAGGCATATACTAATGTCCTCAAACGAGGTTGTCGGTGTCTCGAAATCGACGTTTGGGATGGCAGCGACTCGGACACCAGTAGCTCTGATGAAGAGGATGAACGCGATGGGAGAGGCTCCAAGTCATCTCGATGGGATAGAGTTAAGGCAAAAGCATCGCGCATGCGTTCTCGATCACGCTCTGGCTCTATCCGCAACCCTGATCCTCCAGCCGCTCAATCCAACGATCAAGGGACCAAATCTCGATCTCAATCTCAGCCTCAAATCGAACCCAACGGCTTAATCCACCAATCTTCGGCCGCGTCCACTATCAGGCCCACTCACCTTTCTCCACATCCTCCTCCAGCGGTCCCTTTAAAATGTGAGCCTCGTGTGCTTCATGGCTATACGCTGACTCAGCCCATTCCCTTTCGCGCCGTTTGCAACGCAATTAGAGAATCTGCTTTTGTAAGCACTGACCTTCCTCTCATTGTATCACTCGAGGTGCACGCCTCTCCTCCTCAACAAGAAATGATGGTTCAGATTATGAAGGAGGCTTGGTCCAACCTTCTCGTGAATATCACCTCCGAATCTCAAGTAGCAGCACTGCCCTCTCCCGAAGCACTGAGGAGGAAGATACTTATCAAGGTCAAGTGGGCTCCTACCACCGAGGATCCAAATGTTTCCATCGAGCGTGTGAAGTCTCATACAACGGAAGGGAGTCAGGAGGATGAAGCTTCTTCGTCTCCTGAGAAGAAGCCGAAGAAAGTTTTGACTGCACTCTCTGAGCTTGGGATTTACACGCGTGCCTACACTTTCAAGGCGTTCTCGCAACCCGAGGCCACCATTCCTACACACGTGTTCAGTTTATCTGAAAGTAAAGTCCACACCATGCACCCGGATCCTGCATCTGGCCCAGCATTGTTTGCACACAACAAAAAATACTTGATGCGAATCTTTCCCAAAGGCACTCGCATTAGGAGCTCAAATGTTGACCCAACCTTTCACTGGCGCCAAGGTGCGCAAATGGTTGCTTTGAATTGGCAGAGGCTGGACAAGGGCATGATGCTCAATGAAGGAATGTTTGCCGGCTTTGGAGGCTGGGTATTGAAGCCAGAGGGCTATCGTACGGCTCATTCGGATGAAAAGACCGGAAGTGCAAGCACAAATCCGGAAAAGGCAGTTCTTCCCAAGAAGCACTCACTCGATCTCGAGATCACTCTTCTCGCGGCTCAGAATTTACCTTTACCAATCGACAAGGATGCCGTTCATGCGGCGTCGAAATTGAAACCCTATATCAAGCTACACTTACATGTTGATACCCATGGCCCTCCCGGTCAAGGTCACACGAAGCCCGACACGGACGCACACAGCGGTGAAGAAATCGATGACAAGATCTACGAACGCAGATCTGCTACATGCAGAACAGCCAACCCGGATTTTGGCGGTGAAAAGGTGACTTGGAAAAAGGTTCCGGAAATGGAGGAAGAACTGAGCTTTCTAAGGTATGTTTTCACTTTACTCTTGGCTGCTTCAATACGCATCACCTTTTCGATCACCCTGCATTGCGTTGCATTTTCATGTCCTTGCGATATGTATGCCAATTATATGGCGGCCTTGGTGCCAGCTGATTGTACCGTTGAATGCATACGTTCCAAAACGAGAGTGTACTCAAGGCACGGTGGCTCCTGTTACATGGCTACCCATCATCAGTGCTTTCAGGCTTTGTCACATTCTCCCGCTGTCAATGTGTGCGATGGTCACATTTGATACTCGTCAATCGATCCCCTATCGATCGTCCATCGTACTTTTGGCGACTGGGAATGGCAGGTTGCAGCGCCATATGCAAAGTCGCGCATTTGGACGGTTTTTGGACACGCTGAAGCCCAATCGCAAGCCTTATCACTTCGCGCTGGCCCTAGACGAGCCCTGTCAATTCCGGAGGACCTGGTCGTTTGAGGCCAAATCACGAATCGTGTGGCTGTCGGGGGGTCGATTCATGCACGATCATATTACACGAACCTATCATCTGTTTGCCTGTCTTGAAATCGCTCAGCCCCGGATGTTTTAGCCGTGGATGCATTTGACGTGACATATCACATTGTTTCTTGAGCGACCAGACGGGTTCCAGCTCTTACTGACTTCTTGGGCGCCAGGTTAAAAGCCAAGGATGACCGATCCATGGGCAAAGACAATATGATTGCGTGGGCGTGTGTACGCCTTGACCGCCTCAAGCCGGGGTACCGATTCATTCATCTTCTCAACCCGGCAGGTTTGCCCTCTTCGGCTGCCCTGCTTGTTCGTGTGTCGAAAACCCTGAGTTGAGTTGGATGGGCGGGGAAGCCTGTGTGGAGATCGAGATTGTCTCTTCAGGACTCGAGGAGCCATCCGGGCTGCCCCCACTCCATCCCACCAGGAGCATGAGACGGAAGGCCCTCAGCCTACGTTCCTGACTGCGAGTATCCTTGGTCTCCTCCCTGGGTCCGAACACATCTGATCTGCTTCTTTTCTCATCC
>Ga0105239_10005739_pt1 | contig 14487 bp, 3 predicted proteins | sample KBSC44metaG_FD_92761 | JGI IMG/M metagenome (GOLD analysis project Ga0105239, IMG submission 92761) | Corn rhizosphere microbial communities from Kellogg Biological Station, Michigan, USA - KBS C4-4 metaG | ecosystem: Host-associated > Plants > Roots > Rhizosphere > Soil | place: Michigan, USA... | reverse complement strand
GCTGGCCCGATAATGTTAGTCTGGATAAAGCCCGCCGCCTGCTGTGGCCCATTAAACAGAAATATGGCCGCAAAATTTCATGGGCCGACCTGATGATCCTTGCCGGTAATATTGCCCTTGAATCGATGGGTTTTAAAACGTTTGGCTTTGCCGGTGGCCGTGCCGATGTATGGGAACCCAATGAAGATGTATACTGGGGGTCTGAAAACACATGGCTTGGTGATGAGCAGCGTTACGCACATGGTTCAGGAGGTGTGGTAGAGAATCATGGTGTACTGGTATCAGATGATGATGCAGATGGTGATATACACTCCCGCAATCTGGAAAAACCGTTGGCAGCCGTACAGATGGGTTTGATCTATGTAAATCCCGAAGGCCCCGATGGCAATCCTGATCCTATTGCCGCCGCCAAAGATATACGCGAAACATTTGGCCGCATGGCTATGAACGATGAAGAAACAGTTGCCCTGATAGCAGGCGGTCACAGCTTTGGTAAAACACACGGTGCAGCTCCTGCTACCAATGTAGGCAAAGAACCTGAAGCCGCCGGAATGGAACTGCAGGGACTTGGATGGCGTAACAGCTATGGCTCTGGTAAAGGCGCCGATACTATTACCAGCGGGTTGGAGGTAACATGGACAAAAACACCAACGCAATGGAGCAATAACTTCTTTGAAAATCTGTTCGGCTTTGAGTGGGAACTTACCAAAAGTCCGGCCGGTGCACATCAATGGGTAGCCAAAAATGCAGACAGCATTATTCCTGACGCACACGATGGTTCTAAAAAGCGTTTGCCAACCATGCTCACTACCGATCTTTCTTTACGGTTTGATCCGGTGTATGAAAAAATATCCAGACGCTTTCTGGAAAACCCTGAAGCATTTGCAGATGCATTTGCCCGGGCATGGTTTAAATTAACGCATCGCGATATGGGCCCCCGTGCACGCTATCTGGGCGCTGATGTGCCAAAGGAAGAATTGCTGTGGCAGGACCCTATTCCGGCAGTAAATCATCCACTGATTGATGAAAAAGATATTGCCGCACTAAAGGCAAAGGTATTGAGCTCCGGACTAAGCGTATCAGAACTGGTTTCTACAGCATGGGCTTCTGCTTCTACCTTCCGTGGTTCAGACAAACGCGGTGGCGCCAATGGCGCCCGTATTCGCCTGGCGCCTCAAAAGAACTGGCCTGTGAACAATCCGGTGCAGTTGCAAAAAGTATTGACAAAACTGGAAAGCATTCAGAAGGAGTTCAATGATGCACAGACAAACGGTAAAAAAGTTTCACTGGCAGATTTGATTGTACTGGCTGGTTGTGCAGGTGTTGAAAAAGCAGCAAAAGATGCGGGACATGATGTAACGGTTCCATTTACACCCGGTCGTATGGATGCTTCTCAGGAACAAACGGATGTTGAATCTTTCGGTTACCTGGAACCGATTGCTGATGGCTTCCGCAATTATCGCAAACAGAGATACCCGGTAACTACCGAAGAATTGCTGATTGACAAAGCGCATTTGCTCACGCTTACAGCGCCTGAATTAACTGTTCTGGTAGGTGGTATGCGGGTGCTCGACACCAATTTCGATGGTTCAAAGAACGGCGTTTTCACACAACGTCCCGGACAACTTACGAACGACTTTTTTGTAAATCTGCTCGATATGCGTACTGAATGGAAAGCGGCTTCTGAAGATAGGGAAACATATATGGGCATCGACCGCTCTACCGGTCAGCCCAAATGGATGGGCACACGTGCTGATCTTGTATTTGGTTCTAATTCAGAACTGAGAGCTGTTGCAGAAGTATATGGAAGCACCGATGCGCAGGACAAATTTGTAAAAGACTTTGTACTGGCATGGAACAAAGTGATGAATTTAGACAGATTTGATTTAGCATGATGGTGAAAATTCTGCATAAAAAACGAAACCGCCGTAACTGGCGGTTTTGTTTTTACAGGGAGCATCATCCGTTTATTTCCATGTCACAGAGTCAGGCCGGGAGCGTGGTTCAGTTGATACTATATCGTTCGCCGATTATTCCCTAAGTTCGCCATAAAAAATCATGGGCAGGCAGGTATCCAGGCGCAAGTTCATTCTCACGGCAGCGACAGGTGGTATCGGGTTAGCAATGGGTAACATTAGCCGGTTAGGGGCTGCCATGGCCCTTCCATTTGTAGATGATGATCTTTCTTTACTGAGTAAATCGCTTAGTGCTACATGGGCCGCTACACTGCTTGGCCTTCAAATCAAGGATTCGGCAGACCCGGCCGAAAAAGGTGGTCTCCGCGGCCCCGGCACTCAAACGATCTACGGACGTATAGGCGATACCATCTATCCCTTTATGCATATGGCCCGCCGTACAGGCGATAGTCGTTATATTGACGCGTCGGTGCTTTTGTTCCGCTGGATGGAAGCTAATGTGAGCCAGCCCGACGGATCATGGCTTAACGAAAAAAAAGAAACCTGGAAAGGCACCACTGTTTTTGCCACGATCGCTCTTTGCGAAGCATTACGCTATCATGGCGACCTGATGGATACTTCTTTTAAAAATGCCCTGCACGACAGACTGATGAAAGCCGGCGACTACATCAACACAAACGTGAACATAGACTACGGCAATATCAACTATCCCATCTCTGCATCTTACGCGCTTTCATTACTTGGTACCATACACGACAATCCGCAGTTCAGGGAAAAAGGAAAATCGCTGGCACATCAGGCATTAAAATTCTTCTCGCATAAAGACCACTTTATATTTGGTGAAGGCACCCCGTATTATGAACCCAGTAAAAAAGGATGCTTTTCCGTTGATCTGGGCTACAATGTAGAAGAATCACTGCCGTCGCTTACCCTATATGGACTACTGAATAAAGATGAAGAAATACTGCAGATGGTGACTGCATCATTGAAAACACATATGGAGTTTATGCTGCCTGATGGCGGCTGGGACAACAGTTGGGGTACGCGCAATTATAAATGGACTTACTATGGTAGCCGTACTTCTGACGGATGCCAGCCTGCGTTTGCGCTGCTGGCTGACCGTGATGCCCGTTTTTATACTGCAGCGCTGAAAAACACCCAACTAATGCAACAGTGCACTGCCGACGGTTTACTATGTGGCGGCCCGCATTATACAGCACATCATGTACCGGTGAGCATACACCATACTTTCACACATATAAAAGCGCTGACGACCATATTGGACCACGGGCTTCCTTATAAGCCAACTGAAATAACAGCAGTCAGTGAAAAATCGGTGCCAACGTCTTCACGCATTCCCCGCGAAACTGCTTACGGGCTGCGTTCTTTCGAAGACATTCAAACATGGCTGATCGCTACAGGAAAATTCAGGGCTACCGTAACAGGTTACGACAGGGAATACAAAGCCATGCACAATGGCCATGCAACAGGAGGGGCGTTAACCATGCTATGGCACGAACAAACCGGGCCGCTGCTGGTAGCGGGTATGAATACCTATCAGCTTGTGGAAGCTGGTAATATGCAGGCAGATACCGATCCGCTGTCGATGCCATTGACATTACGGGCTGAGGTGACCGTTGGTATGGTAACGTATATGAATATTTCCTGTTTGGATGCAGTAGTGACCACCAATCAGGTTGGAAACAGGATCTTTGTTCAAGTCATTTCCAGACTGGTTGATAAAGATCAGAATGATCCTCCGCTGGGGCGGGTTGATTGCCGTGCTGAGTATACGTTTACTCCCGAAAAAGTCTCCGTGTCTTTTCATTGCGGTAATCACCGGGGCGACTATCTGAATGACATCCGTATTGTTATGCCGGTAATTGCTGAATCCACGGAAAATGTGCAGATTGCCAGTGACAACAAGATCCATATTATGAAATCAAAAGTCGTTCTAACGATAAGCTCCAGTCAGCCGATCACGAGGCTTACAACTACCGGAGATCGTCTTTTCAATTTTGTACCGGGGCTGGAAGCTGCACCTTTTGCCATTCAGCAGAAGGAGGCAACGATTGCGCTGTCGGTACGGGACTATGAATAGTTTAAATTTTTTTCCGGAATAAATTATTCCCCAAAGAAGAGATAACATTACAGCATTCATCATTAACCATTAATTAGACCAGGGCAGCCATTCGTTACCTCTGAGCAGCCGCTTGTGAACTACCACCTAGCAGGATGGGGTAATCGATTTATTTTTCCACACTGAAATATGCTATAGTAACAGGGATTAATTGCCTTTACAAATGCATATCATGTTATAAAAAATTAAATCTTAACTCCTATAATCTGTAAATAAATGCAGAATGACAATTCGTATGCTGCTGCCGATAAATCATCTTCTTCAACGGACAAATCAGACAACAAATCCTCAGGGTATACATCTTTATCTGTTCCATCCATCACATTGCCAAAGGGCGGGGGTGCTATAAAGTCAATTGATGAAAAATTTTCAGTGAATGCAGCCAATGGTACCGCGGGCTTCAGTATTCCATTTCCTTTTTCTCCTTCGAGAAACGGATTCATACCACAAATGGCATTAAGCTATGGCTCCGGCAGTGGCAATGGTATTTTTGGGTTGGGGTGGAACGCAGAACCGGCAGCCATTGTACGAAGAACCGATAAAAAACTACCTCAGTACGATGATGCAAATGAATCGGATGTTTTTGTTTTCTCCGGCGCCGAGGACCTGACGCCCTTATATAATAAAGATAACGCAGGTAACTGGGTCAAAGATAGCCGGGTAGAAAATGGCACAACGATTACCCGTTACCGGCCCCGGATAGAGGGTGGATTTTCTATGGTAGAAAAGATAGTGGAGGCAAACGGTAATATGTACTGGAAAGTAGCGTCCGCTGCTAATGTTGTATCTGTCTTTGGCAAAAGCAGGTCAGCTCAAATTGCTGATCCCACTGACCCGGCAAAAATATTTAAGTGGATGCTCGAATTTAGCTACGACGACAAAGGCAATTGTTTTCAGTTTGAATATAAAAAAGAAGATACCGTACAGGTGCCAAATCAGTTGCATGAAAAAAACCGGTTGAATGGTTTTTCCGCCTGCACCAATACCTATTTGAAAAGAATAAAGTATGGTAACAAAACTCATTTTAACAGAACAGGTATTGATTTTTTAAACTGGACAAATTTTCTGCAGCAAATTGAATATCTGCTGGAAATGGTGCTGGATTATGGCGAGCACGATGCAGTCGATCCACAACCAGATGATGATACAGACTGGCTGTGCAGAACAGATCCTTTTTCTAATTATCAGGCTGGTTTTGAGATCAGAACCTACAGGCTATGCCGGCGGATCCTGATGTTTCACCGCTTTGCCGAACTGGGCACACGGCCCTGTTTGGTAAGATCGTTGAATGTAGCCTACAATTCGGGTACTGCATTTACATTTTTACAATCTGTTATACAGAAAGGTTATATACGGAAGATGGACGGCTCCTACACGGAAAAAGCATTGCCACCCGTTACATTCACCTATGAGTTGTTGGGATGGAACACGGAAGTGAAAACGCTGCCGGCAAACAGCGTAGATAATTTACCAGGTGGTATCGATAACAACTACTATCAATGGATTGATTTATATAACGAGGGTATTGCCGGCGTACTTACCGAACAGGCCGGAGCGTGGTTCTATAAAAACAACTTCGGTGAAGGAAAGTTAGCAGGCATACAACTGGTGGCTCCCAAACCATCGCTTACTGGTATAGCCGCAGGCACTTTGCATTTTCAGGACCTGGAAGCCAAAGGACAACAATATCTCGTAAGCAACGACCTGCGTGGATATTACGAATTGACTAACGACAAAGAATGGCTGCCGTTTAAAAACTTCAGTGAAGTGCCTAATATCGACTGGCACAATCCCAATTTGAAAATGATTGATTTGAATGGAGATGGTATGGCAGATCTGCTGATTGCTGAAGATGAAGTATTTACCTGGTATGCAGCCAAAGGAAAAGAAGGGTATGACACGTACAAAAGAGTACAGAAAGTTATTGATGAAGAAAAAGGCCCTGTTACATTATTCGCCAACAACAACGAAGCCATTTTGCTGGCCGATATGAGCGGGGATGGGATGGCGGATGTTGTACGTATCCGTTATAGCGAAGTTGTGTATTGGCCAAACCTGGGCTATGGAAAATTCGGAGCCAAAGTACGCATGAGCAATGCACCTGTATTTGACCGGCCCGAAGGTTTCAATCCGCAATACATAAAACCGGCCGACCTGGATGGCTCGGGCACTACCGATCTGGTATACCTGGGAAAAGACACCTTTAAAATATATTTTAACCAAAGCGGCAACAGTTTTAGCGAAGAAAACCTGGTACAGGGTGTTAACCCGTTACCATTCCCCACAATAGATAATTACAGTCAGATAAACATTGTAGACTTGTTGGCCAATGGTACAGGTTGTATTGTATGGTCGTCCTCTCTGCCACAATACACCGGCCATGCCCTTTATTATATCGACCTGATGGGTGGCAAAAAGCCGCATGTGATGACAGGCTATAAAAACAATATGGGGATGGAGGTATCTATTGAATACCTGCCCTCTACCTTTTTTTACCTGCAGGATAAAAAAGCCGGAACACCGTGGGTGACACAACTACCTTTTCCTGTACAGTGCGTGAGTAAGGTGGTGACGATCGATCAGATCACGAAATCGAGGTTCACGAATCAATACAGTTACCATCATGGATATTACGATCAGCCCGAACGGGAGTTTCGTGGTTTTGGACGGGTTGACCAAACAGACACAGAAGATTTTGAGCAATTTAAAAAGTTATCCAACCCTGATAATAGTATTCAGTTGGTAGATGAAGGGTTTCATCAGCCGCCGGTGTTAACCAAAACCTGGTTTCATACCGGTGCTTTCCTCGATAAGGAAAAAATATTGGGGCAGTTTGCACATGAGTATTATAGCAATAATATCATTCCTGAAAAAGAACTGGTTGACCCGCCATTGCCCGGTGACTTAACTGTAGATGAGTGGCGCGAAGCGCTGCGGGCCTGTAAAGGCATGCCGTTACGGGTAGAAGTGTATTCCCGGGATGGCAGTGACAAACAAAACCATCCGTATACCACCGCACATCATAGTTGTCTTATACAATTACTGCAGCCCCGCCTGCAAAATCAGTATGCAGTTTTCCAGGTACAGCAAAGCGAATCACTTACCTATACGTATGAACGGAACCCCGCTGACCCGCGTATTTCGCATAGCATGACAATTGAAACAGATGCGTTTGGTAATATTCTCAAAGCGGCAGCTATTAGTTATGGAAGAAAAACAACAGATGCCAATCTTACTGCTACGGAACAAGCAGAACAAAGCAAAACACATATCGTTTACTCTCAAAATAACGTAACTAATATAATAAATGATGGAACTGATTACCATTTACCGGTTACATTTGAATCGCTTACTTATGAGTTAACTGGCTGTATCCCTGGTGCGGGCAATTATTTTTCTATTGCTGAAATAAAGAATGATTTTGAACAGGCGCAGTTGATTGCATATGAAGCATTGCCTGCAACAGATACAAAACAGAAACGGTTGATAGAACAGGTTCGATCTGTTTTTTTAAAGAACGACGCGAGCGGGCCATTACCATTAGGCCAGTTGGAATCGCTGGCATTGCCGTATCAATCCTATAAATTATCGCTAACGCCCGGCCTGCGTGATTTTATTTTTGGCGATAAAGTAACCGACGACCTGCTGCTGAACGAGGGTAAATATGTTCATTTTAATGATAGCAATTACTGGATCGTTTCCGGTACACAAACATTCGACGCTGCCCATTTTTACCAGGTAACTGAAATGACTGACCCGTTTGGCTTCAAGGCACAAATTGTTTATGACAGTGCCTACCGCTTCTTTATTCAGCAAACAACCGATGCACTGGGTAATACCAGTAAAGTAACAGGGTTTAACTTTCGAACCTTGTCGCCTTATCTCTTGCAGGATCTGAATGACAACCGCAGTGGTGTGCGTATGGATGAACTGGGTATGGTAGTAAGTAGTTTTATAATGGGAAAGGAAAATGAGAACAAAGGCGATTTGCTCGATACTGCTTCTGTAGAGGCTTCTGCAAACGATCAGCCTACCGGTACACTGGAATATGATCTGTTCAATTATATAAACAATGGCAAGCCCAATGTGATAAAAACTGCTGTTCGCGAAACACATTATTTCGACAGTGTGGCTACGGGCAAGCCGGTTATATGGCAAACCGGTTATGGGTATACAGATGGGAGTGGGCAAATTTTAATGCACAAGGTACAGGCTGAGCCAGGCCTGGCCTTACAGGAAAATACCGACGGCACCGTTACTGAGGTAGACACTACACCAAACCTGCGTTGGATTGGTAATGGAAGAACCATACTCAATAACAAAGGCAAACCGGTAAAACAATACGAACCCTATTTCAGCATCACTTTTGAATTTGAAGATGCCAGGCAACTGGTAGAACGGGGAGTAACGCCCGTTATTACATACGACTCTGCCGGGCGGGCCATACGAACCGATCTGCCCGACGGTACTTTTATTACGGTGGAGTTTGATGCGTGGATGCAAAAAACATTTGATCAGAACGACAATGTTCTAAATAGCCAGTGGTATAAAGACAGAATCACAGCGCCTGTACCCGTGGTAGCCACACCCGAGGAAATTGATGCTGCCAATAAAGCGGCCATTCATGCAAATACACCCGGGGTAGTATATATGGATTCATTGGGCAGAAGTTTTCTATCTATTAATGATAATGGCGCCGCCGGAAAATATAAAACCATTGCTGAAACTGATATTGAAGGCAACCTGCGTAAAGTGACCGATGCACGCGGCAATGCCGTAATGCAATACAAATACGATATACTGGGAGCCTCCTTATACCATAACAGCATGGATGCGGGCGAACGATGGCTGGTGAATGATGTAATGGGCAAACCCATGCGTAGCTGGGACAGCCGTAATCACCAGTTTCGCTTTGAATACGATAGTCTGCACCGGCCCGTGAAAAGTTTTGTACAAACAGGCAGTAATGCTGAAATAACTTTTGAAAAGGCAATCTATGGAGAAGGAACACCAAACGATAAACAACTCAATTTGCGTGGAAAGGCATATCAGCAATTAGATGCAGCTGGTATTGTAACTCATATGGCCAGTGATTTTAAAGGCAACCCTTTACAGTTGTCGAGGCAATTGTGCAGTGATTACAAAAATGATATTGACTGGAATGGCAATCCCGCACTGGATAAAACCATATTTATTACCACTACTGTTTTTGACGCTCTGAACCGGCCTGTTACCATAATATCGCCCGACCAAAGCATTATTACCCATGCTTATAATGAGGCCGGCTTATTGAATACTGTGGATGTGCAACTGAAAGGCGTTACCCAAAAAACAAATTTTGTTGAAGATATTAATTATGATGCCAAAGGGCAACGGCAAAATATTGTATATGGTAACAATACCGCCACCAGCTATCAGTATGATCCCAAAACTTTCCGGCTTACACAGCTATTAACCACCGGGAAAAATGGAACTGACCTTTTACAAAAACTACAGTACACATACGATCCTGTTGGCGATATCACGACTGTTAAAGATAATGCGCAGCAAAGTATTTTTTTTAACAATACCGTGGTATCGCCTTCAACAAACTACACATATGATGCGCTGTACAGACTGATTAGCGCCACCGGCAGGGAACATATAGGACAGAACAGTCCGCCTTCGGCATACGATGCATCGAGGACCAATTTGCCCATGCCGGGTGACGGCGCGGCTATGCGTAACTATACACAGAATTATCAGTATGATGCGGTTGGCAACATCCTGCAAATGACACATGCAGCCGGTAATGGTAGCTGGACAAGAATGTATACATACGATACAGCCAGCAACAGGTTACTAAACAATGCCATTGGTAACAGCACGGAAAGTTTTTCCTATGACCAGCATGGCAACATGCTTACACAGGCGCATTTGCAGGGGTTGTTCTGGAATTATAGAGATGAGCTTCAGCACATAAATCTGGGTGGTGGCGGTAATGCCTACTATGTATATGATGCAGGGGGACAGCGTGCGCGCAAAGTCATCGAACGGCAGGATGGTACGAAAGAAGAGCGCATTTATCTGGGTGATTTTGAGCTGTATCACAAAACAAATAGCGCAGGCGAAGTACAATCATCTACCGAAACATTGCATATCAGGGACGATGCCCGGCGTATAGCCATGGTGGAAACTAATACAATAAAAAATGGACTGGCTGTTACACAACAATTAATTCGTTACCAGTATAACAATCATTTGGGCTCATCCAGCCTTGAACTGGATGATAATGCAACGATTATTTCTTATGAAGAGTATCATCCCTATGGCACCACTGCTTACCAGGCCATGAATGCTTCTATAAATGCCGCCGCCAAACGGTACCGGTATACCGGCATGGAGCGCGATGAAGAAAGTGGTTTGGAATACCATAGTGCGCGATATTATTTACCATGGCTGGGAAGGTGGTTGAGTGCAGACCCGGCTGGATTAAAGGATGGAGTTAACGGGTATGCATATGTTAAGGCAAACCCTATCAAATTATCAGACGAAAATGGTATGGAATCTAAATTGCCAAAAGAAATAGAAAGGCTTCTTGATACAACACAAAAAGGGTTTTCAGAGTATGTAAGCAAGTTGCAGAAAAAAGGCATTAGAAATGCCAGTGAACTGGGAAGAGCCGCTGCTGCTGAATTGCAGAAAGATTTTGCAAAAGTTTTTGGTGCAGACGCCATTGAACAGCAGTATACCTTTTTAGGTGATGTTAAAGGAGAGAAATTGCCCTGGAGTGAGCATAGAATTGATATTCATTTAAGAGACTATAACATTGGGATTGAACTTAAACTGAATCCGGGTTCGAAAAGAGTTTATCAGGCAAGAGTATTCCAGGAAACGTCTGTACGTGAGGGAAGAACTATAGCGTATGTAAACCAGGTTGAATGGGAAGCTGGTGATTTTTCAAGGAAAAAATTAAGCAAGAATGCCCTTAAAGAACTTAACAAGCAGGTAACCAAACTGGAGAAAGAAATATCAAAAGGAATCGGCAACGTAGGCAAAGCAGTAAGAGGTGGCAGCTCTTCTGCAAGATCAAATGAAAGGGCCGGGGTTGAAAGTCGCGTTGCAAAAGAAGAAGGTGAAGCTTCGAGAGTCATAGGAAGAACCACAAGGATAGGCAGAATTGTGAGGGAGGGCAAAACTGCCTTGGAAGTAGGAGTTATTGGGGTTAAAGTGGTTGCTGAAGGAGCAGCCAAAGCGCTACCTGTAATAGGTATTGGCGTACTGATAGGGGTTGGTATAAAACATTTAGCAGAAGGAAGATATTTAAGGGCCGCTGTAGATTTTGCTGAAGCGATTCCTATAGCAGGTGATGTTATTCTGGCCATGGATCTCCTATGGGAACATCTTGGTGGTGTAATGATGCAGACGCCCGGGAGCTTGATAGCACCAGGACCTATTACACCCTTTGTTTTACGAGGAGGTATGGGTGGATTATTACGTAGTCCAATAGATGCACAACGTGAACTTAATTCAAACCGGTAGCAGCATATTTTTCGATTCACTCAAACCATTAACAATATAAAGCCAGCAATGAAAAACATTAAATCTTATTCAATGAGCACTATTAAGAAATCGGTAACGTTCAGGCTGTTCATGCATACGTTACCAGTAATGATCGTCCTGATCTGGACGGCCGCATGCACAAAAATTGAAAATCAGTCTCAATTATCAACACACTCATTTTCTGCTTCGAGAGCAGCGGTAAATCTTTCGGGAGGCAGCCCTCTACAGTTTAAACTCTTTGTTACTACCCTGGCCGGCAGCGGCATGCCCACATTTGCCGATGGCAACGGTATTGCTGCATCTTTTAATTCACCGGCAGGTATAGCCAGAGACAATTCAGGCAATATATATATAGCCGACCAGGCGAATAACAAGATACGTAAAATTGATGCTTCAGGGCAGGTGAGCGTTCTGGCAGGTAGTGGCATGCCGGGATCACATGATGATGCCAGTGGCGCCAATGCCACCTTTAACTCACCCACTGGCATAGCTGTAGATGCTTCCGGTAATGTATTTGTAGCCGATAAAGGCAACCATCGTATTCGTATGGTCACCCAATCAGGAGCTGTATCTACCATTGCAGGCTCCGATTCAGGACACACCGACCTGCCGGGCACATTAGCCCAATTTGCCAGTCCATCCGGCATTACCCTGGATAGAGCCGGAAATATTTATGTAGCTGATACAAAAAATAATTGTATCCGGTTTATCGACCCTTCCCACAATGTGAACACCATTGCTGGTTTGCCTGATCGACCAGCGGGACATGACAGTGGTTCCATTGGAACAGCCCGTTTCTTTTACCCGGTTGGTATAACCATAGATGTATTTAACAACATACTGGTAACCGATTCAACCAGTGTCCGGAGAATATTCGGTGGCTTTGTGCATACCATTGCCGGTGGTGAAAGCATAGGTTTTGACGATAAAACAGGTAACGATGCAAGGTTTAACGGACCTGCGGGTATGACCACAGATGCCAGTGGAAATATATATGTGGCAGACCGCTATAACCATCGCATCCGTTTCGTTAAACCCGATGGTTCGGTAACCACCTTTGCCGGTAATGGCAGTGCCACATTCCATGACGATGCTTTGGACAAAGCATCATTTAATGTGCCGGCCGGAATAATCTTTGACTTTGCCGGTAACATATATGTAGCAGATCAGGGAAATAACAGGATACGGGAAATGACCATAGTTGCTACTACTTTGGCAGGTAGCACCTTTGGATTGGTTGATGACGTAGGTACAAAAGCCAAATTTTGGTTTCCGGCTAATGTTGCCACAGACGCTGCGGGTAATATATATGTAGCAGATGCCTTTAATAATCGCATTCGAAAAATAACACCCGGGGGTTCAGTAACAACCCTGGCAGGTTCGGGCGGCAGCGGGCCGGCAGCAGGAGGATATCACGATGATGTTCAGGGTACCAGGGCTCTCTTTAATAGTCCTGAAGGGGTGGCAGTAGACGCTTCCGGCAATGTATACGTAGCAGACCAGGGAAATAACCGGATACGCAAAATTACGCCTGGCGGCTCAGTCACTACGTTGGCCGGTGATGGCAATGCTAATTGGAGGGATGGAGCAGGCACAGTGGCAGAGTTTAACAGGCCGCAGGATGTGGCAGTAGATGCCAGCGGAAATGTATATGTTACCGATCGTGGAAATAGCCGCGTACGTAAAATAACACCGGATGGTACGGTTAGCACATTCGCCGGCAATGGCATACAGGCGTCTATCGATGGAGCCGGAGATTCTTCTTCATTTAATCTGCTTAGCGGCATAGCGGTAGATGCTGCCGGCAATGTATTCGTAGCTGAACATGCTTTCATTCGTATGATTACTCCGGCACGCAGAGTCAGTACCATAGCGGGTAATGGCACTGTAGGATCTGGTGATGGACCAGCCTTTTTCGCAAGTTTTAATAACCCTTCGGATATTGTGGTGGATGCATCCGGCACCATTTACGTGATGGACATGTTTAACAATAAAGTACGTAAGATCACAGGAGGCTTCGTTAGCACCCTGGCTGGGACCGGATCAATTACAGGATTCGCTGATGGAGCAGCAACCCGGGCAAAGTTTGCCTGGCCTACTGGTATTGCGCTTGATCCTTCAGGAATTTTGTATATAGCCGACCAGCAAAACCATCTCATCCGCACTGTTCAATAACTACATTATTCTTCTTTAAATCTTATTCAATGAATAAAAGACATTGGATCTATAAATTATTTGCGCCTGCTGCTGTATATATGTTGAGTATATTCTTCACTGAATCGTGCAAAAGATCATGGTCAGATGAACCTACGGCTTCCCTCAAAACAAAGGCACTGTTTCAAAATAGCATTGTTAATACAGGCAGTCTGCAGGTATTTACCCTCTCGGGTGATGGTACTGCTAACATATTTAACTCGCCGGGAGGTGTTGCCATAGACAATTCAGGCAATATATATGTTGCAGATGCGGGAAAGAACCGCATCAGGAAAATTACCCCGTTTGGCGACACAAGCACAATGGCAGGCAACGGCACGCCGGGATCACATGATGACGCCAATGGCGCCAATGCCACCTTTAACTCACCTACTGGCATAGCTGTAGATGCTTCCGGTAATATATTTGTAGCTGATAAAGGCAACCATCGTATTCGTATGATCACCCAATCAGGAGCTGTATCTACCATTGCAGGCTCCGATTCGGGTTTCTTTGATGCACCAGACATAACAGCAGAATTTGCCAGCCCGTCTGGCATTACCCTGGATAGAGCCGGAAATATTTATGTAGCCGATACAAAAAATAATTGCATCCGGTTTATCGACCTTTCCCGCAATGTGCATACCCTGGCCGGTTTGCCTAATCAACCACCGGGGCATGACAGTGGTTCCATTG
>Ga0105239_10005738_pt1 | contig 14488 bp, 13 predicted proteins | sample KBSC44metaG_FD_92761 | JGI IMG/M metagenome (GOLD analysis project Ga0105239, IMG submission 92761) | Corn rhizosphere microbial communities from Kellogg Biological Station, Michigan, USA - KBS C4-4 metaG | ecosystem: Host-associated > Plants > Roots > Rhizosphere > Soil | place: Michigan, USA... | reverse complement strand
GTGTACACCACCTCGATCGGATTCTTCCCCTTATCCAGCTTCAACAGCGCCGAACTCTTGGTCGAAAGATCCTCCCCCGCCACCTCCAGCACCGGCTGGCCTTTGATCTTGATCACCGCCTTCCCCCGCCCCAGCACCGAAAATGTGACTTCCCCCCGAAGCCGCAGATTCACGAACCCGGCGAACGTCGCGGTAAAGCTCGTCCCATCCAAAAACGGCGTCGGCGCCGCGTGCTCCGGCACGTACAACGACATCAGCCGCGCCGCCCGCACGTCGCTCTTTCCCCCCTGCTCAAACCGAAGCGAAACCCCCTGCTCCAGCGTCTCCTTCGAATCCGCCATCGTCGGCACCACGATCGCCGGATTGTGCGAAGCAGGCGCGCCATCGCCGAAGACCCGATGCGGCACGCAGAATAACCCGGCGAGCATCACCGCGACGAGCGACACTGCCCGCCGACGGCCTCCCGTCCGCCTCCGCCGTCCCAACCGTGCCACGCTACCCGCCTCGCCCGAACCTGTAAGCATGACCCGCATGATAGCCGCCGCGCGTTGACTGGGAAGAACCACCCCACGGCCGTCGCAGCCCCCGCCACGCCAGCGCCGCAACGACCGTCGCCTGCCACAAAACCGCGCCCGGCTCGGGCACCGTCGAAGCCGCCACGCCGTTCACCGATTCACCGTAGTGTTGAAGGAGCAGCGCGAAGTCCGCGCTATCGGTCACGCGGTCGTCGTTGAAATCCCCCAGCTTCCAATACGAGTCCTGCGACCCGAAATTGCGCTCGAGAATCTGGAAATCCCCGAATGACACCTCCCCGTCGAGATTGGCATCGCCGGGCAAGCGCGCGTCCGGCGTCCACGCAACCGGCGTGAAGCTCTTTTCGAGCGGTGTGCGACTGATAATCGTCACCTTCACGCCCGCAATCGCGCCCGACGAAGACAGATTCCACGGCGTCGCCGCACCAAACCCCGCCGCCACCGCCGCCGGCTCAAGGTCGATCACCGTCGCGGGCGTCGTCGAAAGATCCCACAGCAGCGCGTGATGCCCGCCGGCGTCCACACCGTCGCCGATCGCCCAGTCGCCGATCACGCGCGTCGCCTCCGTCGCCAGGAAGCCGGGCGGCGACAAGTCCACCACCGACGCCGCCGACCCCGTCCACATCAGCGCGCGTGACGTCGAGTCGAACGGCAAGCCGGAGAATCCGATCCCCACCTGCCGCCCGCGCGACACGCCCGTCGCCCAACTCGACCGAAAGCCATGCGGATTTAAGTCAACGTAACTCCCCGCCGACCCGTTCCACAGCATCGCATGTACGTCGCCTACCGTGTTATTGGGGCCCGTCGTCTGCGCATAACCGACCTCCTGCGTCGCGCTGGCGGCCAATGCGTTCGAAAAGCTGTATCCGCTCGCGGGATGCAAATCCGTAAACGATCCCGTCGTCCCCCGCCACAACAACGCGTGCTGTGCTGACTTACCGATTGGAACCCCCCATCCCGTCGCCACGCCCGGCGCCAAGCCATCGATCATGGAAGTCGAATAGCCTACCGGGTTCAAGTCCACCCGATTGGTAGACGACGTCCAGAACGCCGCATGGGACCCGTACCACCCGGCGAACGTGCCTCCCAGCGCGTCATTCACCCACCCCGGCCCGAGGTCGCCCCCCGCCCCCGGCCCGTCCCAGATCGTCGCGTGCAGCCCGTTGTTGACCGATCCACTCCCGCTCACGCCATAAAAACTCCCGAAGCTCGCCGCGTACGCGCCCCCGGCCGCACCGGCCTGCGTGATCAGCGCCCGCGCGCGATACTCGTACGCGCCCGCCCGCAGGAACGAACCCACACACAGAACCGGAATCAGGAAAACGACCAGCAGCCGCAACATCAACGTCCCTTTGATAAGTCTCGCATACTACCCGCGTCACGCCACTGCGCTGAGCCGTCGGCGACGGACGCCCCAAATCTCACACCGTCACAAGAGAACGATATGACCCCCACTCGCGCCGCGCGCCGCGTCACCTCGATGGGACCGTCGCAACGTTCGACGGCCGGCTCTCGCGTCCCCCTCCATCCGCCGCCGCCACCACCCAATGCCGCAACCCGAAGAACACGCCCAATAACGCCGCCAGCATCACGACGATCAGCGGCCAAGGCCGCGGGTCAAACGGTGCCCGATCCTCCCGTTCGATCCCCGCCCGCCCACCGACACTCGAATCTGCTGAACCGTCACTCATAATCGAGATGATAGCAGCCCGACTCGCCGCACGGGAGTCATTAGCCGGGCGGGCGGCGCGCGAAAAACGCATCCAAGTCCCGCGCCCCGTGGACGATCGCAATCACTTGGATCGGTGTCGATTCCCAGCGATATACCACGACATACGAATACACCGTCCAGAACTTGAAACGCCGGTCGAGCAAGTCCTCTCGGAAATGGCCCATGCCCGGCATTTCCGCCAGTTTTCGGAATTCGGTTCGAAACTCGTGGAGAACGGCGATCGCCCGCTCGACGTTCGCCTCGATCGCGATGTATTCCGCGATCGCGTCCAGATCCCGCTGCGCTTCCGTAGTAAGCTGATATCCCTTCATGCCGCGCCGGACTTGCGCCTCTTCGCTTTCAACCGGCCGATCAGCTCGTCGAGAAACCGTTCCCCGTCAGCCAACTCCCCGCGCTCGGATTGGGCGACGCCCCGCGCCAGTTTTTCTTTCAACGCCTTATGGGCCGCGTCACGATCGCGCTCCTGTTGCTCCAGCAGTCGCAATCCCTCACGAATCACCTCGCTCGCCGTCTGGTAACGTCCGCTCGTAACCCGCCCCTGCACGAACTTTTCCAACTCCGGCGTCAATGACACATTGAGGCTGGTCCGAATCGCCATGCCACTAGTATCAGCTTTACTGCCTCTAATGTCAATTTGTGTTACAGACAAGATCACCTCATTTTCAGCCGATAATCGTGCATCGACGTTCCCCGGCCCATCCCGACGCCCCTCCCCCGCGTTAAGCCCTTCTGGCTGACCGGTGGCGCCATCGCCCTCTTCATCTTCACCCTCGTCGCCGGCAACTTCGCACTCCCCGAAAACCGCAAGCTCACCCCGCGGATGGTCGGCCACGACTTCCTCGCCTTCTACACCGCCGGCACGTTCGTCAACGCCGGCCGGTCCCACGACCTGTACGACCTCGAACTGGTCAATGCCTTCCAGCACGACCTCGCCCGCCGCGAAAACCTGGAGATCGGCCAAAGCTTCGGCCCCTTCTGGAATCCGCCCTTCTACGCCTGGGTGTTCGCCCCGCTCGCCCACTTGCCGTACCACCACGCGCTCCTCATCTGGGAAACCGTGAACGTCGCTTGCCTCGTCGCGGCCGTCCTGCTGCTGACGCGAATGCTCCGCCCCGCACCCCGATCGGTCACCGCCCTCGTGCCGCTCCTCGTCGTCATCTCAATGCCGTTCATCCAGGCGATGACCCACGGCCAGAACACGATGGTGTCGCTGCTTCTGCTGACCGTCGTCGTGACGCTCTGGCGAAAGGGGCAAGCGATGCCCGCGGGCGTCGCGGTGGGACTGCTCCTCTACAAGCCGCAACTCGGCGCGATCGTGGCGGCCGCCGTCGTCGTCACCATGGGCTGGCGGGCGGCGGTCGGCCTCGCGATCACCGCGGGCTTGCTGTTGGCGGCCACCGTCCTGACACTTCCGGGGACCATCGCCGACTACCTCGCGAAGATGCCCGGCAACCTGCACCAGTTCCAGGTCGTCCAGGTCTACCTCTGGGATCGCCACGTGACGCTCCGCGCCTTCTGGCGGCTCCTGCTCCAGGGACGCGACGCCGGGGAGATGTCGCTCGCGGCTCGCCTCTGCTGGCTCGCGTCGTCGGCGGTCGTCGCCGGCCTGCTCGCGCGCACCTGGTGGCGCACGCGCGGCGGGCCGCGCAACGACGCCTTCATGGCGGCCGTCATCGTCGCCATGCCGCTCTTGATGCCGTTCTACTTCGACTACGATCTGCTGCTGCTCGCCGTCAGTGCCGTGCTCTACGCCGGCGTGCGCCTGCGTGCCGAGCATCGCCCGATGACCATCGACCGCATCACGACCGTCACGTGGGTCGCGTTCTTCTTCTGGCTGATGCTCAATTCCACGGTCGCCCGTTACACCCGCGTCAACGGCAGCGTCGTCCTCCTGTCAGCCGTCACCGCCCTGCTCGCCGACCGGGCCGTGCGACTCCAAGCCCAAGCCGCCCGCACCGATTCCACCGACGAATTCGCCGACCAGCCCCTTGCGGCGGCCGCGTGACTCTGGGACAGTTTTCGCCGCGCGAGCGGTTGTGGTCGCTTCACGCGCACGGGAGACGCGGACATGAAACTGAACTTCTGGCAGATCCTGGGCGTCGTCCTCCTGATCGCCGGCGCCGCCTGGTGGTTCTACGAAAAGAGTAACCCCTCGCCCAGCGCCAAAACGGTCCCCGCCGCCACCACGCAAGCCAGGTAATCGTAGCATAACCGACGAACGTGACCGGCCACGGACGCGACATCTTTTGGGCCTACGCCCTCAGCGCCACCCGCGTCGCCAGTTGGCTGGTCGTCTACGGCACCCTCTACCGCCGCGTCGGCCCCGACGCCGCCGCCCTCCTCGCCCTCGTCCGCTGGACGCTCGGCCTGCTCAACTACGCCTCCGCCGGCCTGGGCCCTGCCATCCTCCACTACGCGGCGAAGGGCGGTGAAGAGGGTTCAGGGTTCAGGGTTCAGGGTTCAGGAGAAACGCCAACTCAATCCGCAATCCCCTCCCCTCGTCTCATCTACCGCACGGGCATCTCGCTCAGCCTGATCGGCGCGGGCGTCTTCACCGTTGCCCTTTGGACCTGGGTTGTCGTCCAAGGCCGCGCCCGCGGCGTCGCGCCCCTCGTCGGACTCTTCGGCACCGGCATGCTCATCGACCTTGCCGCCGACGCCTGGGGCGCGGTCGTGCAATCGCGGGGTCGAATTCGTAACGACTACCAGGCCCAGACCGGCCTTGAAATCCTCTGGGCCTTACTCGCCACGACCGGAATCTTCCTGCTCCCAAAACTCGTCGGCTGGCAAACCATCCTCGGCACGAGCTACCTCGTCGCCGCCATTCTCTCTGCGGGCACTCGCGCGTATTTCGCGAGACAGGTTTTTCGGGCGCTGCCGGCGGACCCGACTTCGCAGAAGTCGGCGCGGGCGGCGCGAAAGCTGCTCACCTTCGGCGGCCTCGTCGTCCTCGCCCAGATCGCCGACTACCTCTACGCCCCCACCGATTTCCTCCTCATCCGCTGGCTCATCGATCTCAAGACCGTCGCCGTCTACGCCCCCGCCGTCCAGATGGACGCCGGCATCTGGCTCCTCGCCAGCGGCCTCTCCACCGCCCTGCTCCCCATGTCCGCCACCGCCTTCGGCAAACGCGACTTCGCCAACCTCCGCCGCTTCTACCTCCAGGGCACCGCCCTCAGCTTCGTCATCCTGCTCGTCCTCTGTATCCTCGGCTGGATCGCCGCCCCCGGCATCTTCCGCCTCTGGCTGGGCGACAAGATGAAACCCACCCAGCAGATCCTCCCGCTCGTCCTCATCCCCACCGTCATCGGCGGTTCCGCCGCCGTCGGCCGCTCGATTCTCCTCGCCATCGGCCAAGTCCGAGCCTTCACCACCGCCGCCCTGATCGCCGGCGTCGCCAACGTCCTGCTCAGCTACAGTTTCGTCCGATTCGCCGGCCTGGGCCTGAAAGGCATCATCCTCGGCACCATCGTCGTCGTCATCGCCCGATGCGCCCTCTGGATGCCGTGGTACACCCTCCGCTCCCTCCGAAACCTCAAATAAGGGGGACATCCGCCCTTTTCGTTGTCGAAAAACCTCGATATTTCCAGCATTTTTCGCTAAAAATAAGCGCGAATGTCCCCCTTATTTCGGGCCCGCCTTCCGCGGCCGCCACGGATCCTTCAACGACGACTCCAACCCCAGCTCCCGCGCCATTCGCTCCTGCCAATCCGCACCGCCGAACGGCCGACTCCGCGCCACGCTCAACTGCAACTTCTCCAACTGCTTCGCCGCCAGCGGCTCGTTCACCAGCTCAAGCCAGTGCGCCGGTCGATCGACCGGCCACGCGTGCAGCAACCGCGACTGCGGCGCCGTCCGCCTCAGGAACAAACTCGAATGCGGCCAATCCTCCGCCCGCTCCACCAGCCCCGCCCGAAACGCATTCGCTTCCACGTAACGCAGCACCGTGAGCAAATGCGAATCGTCCTGCGTCGGAAACGCCTTAAACCTCCCTTGGTACAGGTGCCCGTGACCCACCTTGTCATGATGCAATTGCCAGCGGCGCACGTGCGTGTTCGCGATCCAACCCAGATACGCCGACAGATCCGCGTCCCGCCGCGGCCAAAGAACCATGTGCCAGTGATTCGGCATCAGGCAAAAGCCGAGCACCCGCATGTCCACCCGCTTAAGCCCGTCCACCATCAATTCCAGGAACGAACGATAGTCCTGGGCCTTATGGAAAATGCGCATCCGCGCGTTCCCGCGATTGATCGCATGATACACCACCCCGCCCGCAGCATTACGCGGCCTCCGCGGCATCCCCGCCACCCTACCCCACCGGCCCCAACAACACAATAAGGGGGACATCCGCCCTTTTCACACCTTAAAAACCCCGGAAAAGCAGGGGAAATACGCCAATTAATAAGCGCGGATGTCCCCCTTATTTCCCCTGTCCCCTTCATTTCCCGGCCCATCCCTCAAACCACGCCCCGCCTTCCAACGTCCAGCAGTTCCGTATACACCTCCCCATCCGCCAGCGCCGTGACCAACGCCGGCAACCCCTTCTTCAATTTCAAATCCATTTCCCGCCCCGTGATCGGAAACAGCGCGAAAAAATCGATGCGCACATCCTCACTGATTCGCAAATGCCGCGCACGCATGCACAGCATTGGCTTGAACACCATCCAGCAACACAGATTCGACCCCCGCACGAACGGCTCCGCCGGCTCGCCGTTGGGCACCGTCACACCGTGCGAAAAAAACGTCCCGTATTCGTGCGGCAATCGCGCCATCTGCTTCAACCACCGCAGCGGCCACCACTTCGCCTCATCCGCCATCTGACGCTGATCGAATTGCCCGTCCGGCAACAAGCCCGGCCAGTTCTTCGGAAGCGCCAGCATCAACTCCGCATACTCGCTCACCCCATTCGCTTTCGCGCTCGCCGGCACCGACATCCGCCGCGAACTCATCCCGCTCGTCACCACTGTCACGTAATCGCCCCCCAGCGGCCGGTCCTCACTCGCCTTCAGCCTCGGCTGTGCGGGTACGATGTGCAGATCCAGGTGCACGTCCGCCGAGACGATCTCGTGAAAAACGCTCGGCGCCGGGCCGATCGTGCGCTCGATGTGATCCGTAATCCGATCGAGGAACGGCGTCGCCCCCGTCACCAATTCGCCCGCCCCAGCCTTGCGCTCCGGCCGATGCACCGGTACGCCGCCCTCCGTCCGATCCGGCCCGCCCAAGTCTTCGATCTTGAATCCCTTTCCACAACCCTTGCAGGCCACTTTCTTCCCCACGTGCCGCTCGTCGACGTTGTAACGCTTGAAGCAATGTGGACACATCGTTTGTGTAGGCATGCCGCGCTCCCGTCAGTTCGTGAACCCTTACGAATCACCATGATTGACCTGCAATCTCCGAATCTTCGACTTGCATTTTCAGCAAAAGTTAGGGTATAATACGGCAGGTAGAAACTCGCAAAGGGAGGGAAAATGCCAATCATTTCCGGCGGCATCCACCACAGTCTCGCCAAGTCGGTGCTCCACCCACATCCTGCTACAAAAAGTTACGGATTGCTACAACTTCGCGAGTTTAATCGCCGCGCCCCCGCGCGAATCGAACCCGTTTCAGCGCGCACGCGCCCGCCTAAATCCAAGCAGCCCCCCGCCCTTTCCCGTCGTTTGACACCCTTTTTCCCCATTCCTATACTGCCCCCCTCTCATTGGCGGAGATCGCGGATGGGCGTCTTTCCGCGCACGCGATTCGTGCGCGGGCATCCATTGCCCGTTTTCCGGCAAACTACCATCCACGGCCAACAGCCCGCGAAACCACAGGAGCGTTATCTCAATGTTCAAGCAAAACAAGAAGGTCAAAAAGAAGGCCCCCCCGGCGAAGGCCAAGAAGTCGTCCGCCGCCGTCGCCAAGCCCATCGCCAGGTCCGCCAAATCCTCAGGCGTCAAGCGCGTCTACTTCTTCGGTAACGGCAAGGCCGAGGGTAACGCCAACATGAAAGACCTGCTCGGTGGCAAGGGCGCCAACCTCGCCGACATGACCCTCGTCCCCCTCCCCGTCCCCCCCGGCTTCACCATCACCACCGACACCTGCGGGGACTACAACGACGCCGGCCAGAAACTCCCCCGCGGCCTCATGGAAGAAGTTCGCGCCAACATCGCCAAGGTCGAAAAGGCCACCGGCAAAAAGTTCGGCGACCCGAAGAACCCGCTCCTCGTCGCCGCACGCTCGGGCGCCAAGTTCTCCATGCCCGGCATGATGGACACGGTGCTCAACATCGGCCTCAACGACGACGCCGTCGAAGGCCTCGCCGCCCTCTCCAACAACCCCCGCTTCGCCTACGACAGCTATCGCCGCCTGATCAACATGTTCGGCGACACCGTCATGGGCGTGGACCATCATCATTTCGAGCACGAGCTTTCGGCGGTGAAAAACCACCGCGGCGTCGAACTGGACACCGACCTGGACGTCGACGGACTCAAGGACGTCGTCTCGCGCTATAAGGCCGTTTACGAAAAGCACGTCGGCTCCCCCTTCCCCGCAGACCCCTTCGAGCAGCTCGAAGCCGCCATCGAGGCCGTGTTTAAAAGCTGGATGGGCGATCGCGCCATCCGCTACCGCGAACTGAACGACATCCGCGGCGTCCGCGGAACCGCCGTCAACGTCCAGTCCATGGTCTTCGGCAACATGGGCGAGGACAGCGCCACCGGCGTCGCCTTTACCCGTGACCCCTCCACCGGCGAGAACGTCTTCTACGGCGAATTCCTCGTCAACGCCCAGGGCGAGGACGTCGTCGCCGGCATCCGCACGCCCCTCGAGTGTAAGACCGAGATGGGCAAGTGGAGTCAGAAGTCGTGGAAGGAACTGCTCAACGTCAAGACCGTGCTCGAAAAACGGTACAAGGACGTGCAGGACTTCGAGTTCACGATCGAAAAGGGCAAGCTGTACATGCTCCAGACCCGCAACGGCAAACGAACCGCCCCCGCCGCCGTTCGCATCGCCGTCGAGATGGTCAAGGAACGCCTCATCGACGAGCAGACCGCCATCCTGCGGGTGGACCCGGCGAGCCTGGATCAGCTCCTGCACCCGACGTTCAATCCGAAGGCGGACAAGACGGTGATCGCCAAGGGCCTCCCCGCCTCGCCGGGCGCGGCGGTCGGCAAGCTCGCCTTCACCGCCGAAGAGGCCGAACAGCGCGTCGCCGCCGGTGAAAAGATCATCCTCGTCCGCCGCGAGACCGAGCCCGCCGACATCGGCGGCATGCACGTCTCCGAAGGCATCCTCACCAGCACCGGCGGCATGACCAGTCACGCGGCGGTCGTCGCCCGCGGCATGGGCACCCCCTGCGTCGCCGGCGCCGGCGCGCTCCACATCGACGCCCACAACAAGACCCTCAGCGTCAACGGAAAGACCTACGGCCCCGGCGATTGGCTCAGCCTCGACGGCGGCACCGGTGAAGTCTACGAAGGCCAGGTCGCCACCCAGGAGGCGTCGCTGGCAGGCGCGTTCAAACAGATCATGCTCTGGGCCGACAAGTATCGCACGCTCAAGGTGCGGACGAACGCCGACACCCCCCACGACGCGGAAGTGGCCCGGAACTTCGGCGCCGAAGGCATCGGCCTGACCCGCACCGAGCACATGTTCTTCGACCCCCAGCGCATCCATAACATGCGCGAAATGATCCTGGCGACCGACACCGCCGGCCGCAAGCTGGCGCTCGCCAAGCTGCTGCCGTACCAGAAGGAAGACTTCGTCGGCATCTTCAAGGCGATGAAGGGCCTGCCCGTCACCATCCGCCTGCTGGACCCGCCCCTCCACGAGTTCCTCCCGCACAACGAGAAGGATCAGCGAGCGCTGGCCGATTCGCTGGGCCTCTCCTTCGAGCAGGTCAAGAATCGCGTGCAGCAACTGCACGAGGCCAACCCGATGCTCGGCCACCGCGGCGACCGCCTGGCCGTCACCTATCCCGAAATCCTCGAGATGCAGGTGCAGGCGATCATCGAGGCCGCCGTCGAAGTGAAAAAGGCCGGCGTCAAGGTGCTCCCCGAGATCATGATCCCGCTCGCCGGAACCAAGACCGAGCTGGACTTCCTCAAGAAGTTCACCGTGGAGACCGCCAACCGCGTCTTCAAGGAACAGGGCACGAAGGTGGACTATATGTACGGCACCATGATCGAGGTGCCGCGCGCCGCCGTCACCGCCGACGAACTCGCCCAGACCGCCGAGTTCTTCAGCTTCGGCACCAACGACCTCACGCAGATGACCTTCGGCTACAGCCGCGACGACGCGGGCAGCTTTTTGCCCGAGTACGTCAAGAAGGAAATCCTGGAACGCGACCCGTTCCAGAGCCTGGACACCGGCGGCGTCGGCAAGCTGGTGCGCATGGCGGTCCAACTGGGCCGCAGCGTGAAGAAGGACCTCAAGTGCGGCATCTGCGGCGAACACGGTGGCGACCCCAGGTCCGTCGAATTCTGCCACGAGGTCGGCCTGAACTACGTAAGCTGCAGCCCCTTCCGGGTCCCCATCGCCCGCCTGGCGGCGGCGCACGCGGCGATTAAGGGTAAGCCCGGTAAGGCCAAGAAAAAGTAACGCCCATTGACCCCAACCCCCGGGCCGGCCTGCACCATCAGGCCGGCCCGTTTTCGTAATCCGCTTGTACGATGAGGATCAAAAAACAGAACCGGCGAGAGGCAGCCTCTCGCCGGTTCTGTTTTTTCACACGACCTGAAGGTCGCCTAAAGCGCATAAAAAAGCTGCGGACGGGGGGGATCCGCAGCTGGCCTCCCGTGGAGGGAGGGTGTCCGGAGCGGGTTCCGGACGGTGTAGTTTAAGTCGGGGGATGAAGAAGGAAGGGGGGGAACCTTCTTCGGGGAGTACCCCCGACAATAAGCCTCAAACACTTTGCCAGTGTCTGAAACCTTGTCGAATCAAGTCATATTCGACCTGATGTTTCCCATAATAATTCAGGGTAATTACCGAGTCAAGGGTATGTCTGGAAAATTCTGAAAAAAGTTACGGATAGTTCGGTTTCTGCTGCCAATCCAGTTCGACGCTGGCCGGAATGCCATGATACTCCCGCGGGAAGACGTAGTCCTTGCGCAGGGGGTAGCCGACCCAGTCGTCGGCGAGCAAGATCCGGCGTGGGTCGGGGTGGTTGTCGAAGTGGATACCGAAGAAGTCGAAGGCTTCGCGTTCGTGCCAGTTGGCGGCGGGCCAGAGTTGGGTGACGGTGGGGAAATGGGCGTCGTCCGTGCGCGGGGTGAAGACTTTGACGGCGAAGCGGTGGTTTTTGTCGAAGCTCCAGAGGTCGTAAGCGACGCAGAATTGGTTGTCGGCGACGTAGTCGAGGCCGGTGAGGTTGGCGAGCCAGTCGAATTGGAGGTCGGGGTCGTTTTTGAGGAATTCGGCGATGGGGGGCCAGTCGGCGGCGTCGATCTCGATGCGGGGGTGCTTGTCGTCGGGAAGGGCGCGGCGGATTTTTTCTCCGAATTGGTTTTGGAGGCGGAGGGCGATCTGCTGGGGGGTCATCGCCCGCCAAGTATAGGCTAAGGCAGTTCGCCCGCCAGCTTCAGTTCGATGACCTGGAAGAGCTGCGTGGTATCGATCGGTTTGAGCAGGAGCGGGGGGAGTTCGTGGCGGGGGAGGCGTTGGATACCGTCGCCGATCTGGTCCGGGGGGAGGCCGGAGAGGACGACGACGGCGAGGTTTTCCCGCTGTTTTTGCACGAACTCGAGGACGTCGAAGCCGTCCACGCCGGGCATTTGGAGGTCGAGGAGGAGGAGGTCGTACGGCCGGCCTTTGAGTAGGGTGAGTGCGGCGGCGCCGTCGGCGGCCTCGTCGACTTCGTACCCTTGACGACGCAGGATCTGGGCGAGGGCGTTGCGTTCGGGGGCGGAGTCGTCACAGATCAGGAGTCGGTAGTCGCTCATGCCGTGGTCCACCGTCTCAAAATCGGAGGGTGCGGCATGCATTCATGGAATTATGCTGAACTTGAGAATTCTGGACAAGGTGGAATCTAGTGGATGACATGTGGATTAATTCCTTTGGCGGAGTCGTCCCACCGGGGCGACAGGCGGCGGTAAATCGGTGGCCGAACTAACCATCGGCCGCTACACTTGTCGGAGTTGAAAAGGGGATTCGCGCGAAAAGGGACCTGCAATGCGAATTCGCACCCTTGTGGCCGCGGCACTGTTCCTGACGTCCCCGGTTCTGCGGGCGGACGTGGTTCACCTGAATGACGGGACGTCGCTGGACGGCGACATCAAGAAGGCCGCCGACGGGTGGTTCGTGACGGATGTACATGGGAAGGTTCGGCACGTGTCGACGGACGCGGTGCGGTCGATCGAATTCGTTCCGCGCGGGGACCCGAAGGACGTGGCGGTGGGGCGCTTGGCGTCGTTGCGGCGGTCGGTGGACGCGCTCAATGACATCAAGACGATTATCGAGCGGTACGACCGGTTTATCGAGCAGAACAAGGACGCGCCGACGGTGCTGCCGCAGGCGAAGCAGGACCTGGCAACCTGGAAAGACCGCCTGGCGAAGGGGATGGTGAAGGTGGGGACGCAGTGGGTGCCGCCGGAGCAGCGGGCGGAGCTGCAGGAGAAGGCTCTGCTGGTGGCGGACCAGGCGCGCGATCTGATGAAGCAGAACAAGCTGCGGGACGCGGACGCGGCGGTGACCAAGGCGCTGGAGGTGGATCCGACGAACGTGTCGGCGCTTTACCTGAAGGGGCTGATCGCCTATCGGCAGGACCAGATCCCGGCGGCGCGGAAGGCGTTTGAGGCGGTGCGGGAGGCGATGCCGGATCACGGGCCGGCGCTGAATAATTTGGCCGTGGTCTTGTGGCGGCAGAACCAGCCGATGGCGGCGATGGGCGTTTACTTGCAGGCCATGCAGGCGATGCCGATGAACAAGGAGCTGCTGAACAACGTGGCGGAGGCGCTGAACGCGCTGACGGACGATCAGCGGAAAAGCCCGGTGGTGCAGAAGGTGCTCAAGCTCTGGACGGAGCAGGACGCACAGTTGCAGCAGCAGATGATGACGTCGGGGTGGTACCGGTGGGGCTCGACGTGGGTGGACAAGTCGCAGTACGAGAAGCTGCAGGCGGCCGAGAAGGAAGTGAAGGAAAAGATCGCGAAGATGGAGGGGGATTTCGCGGACGCGCAGGCGAAGATCGACACGATCGACTCGCAGATGGATCAGAACCGTCAGGCGATGCAGTACATGGAGCAACAGCGTCGCCAGTACACGCAGGGGACGAACGGGTCGCAGCGGCTGACGGTTTACCCGCTGCCGCCGCAGTATTGGGATTATGACCGCGCGAACCGGCGGTTGGAGGTTCAGCGGAAGGAGCAGGTGTCGCTGCTGGACGCGTTGCGTGCGAAGGCGCAGGCGGTGCGGCAGCAGTTGCCGACGCCGAAGTTCAAGGGGGTGCAGGTGATGATTGGCGTCGAGGGGACGCCGGCGGTGGCGCCGGCGCCGAAGACGACGGTGTCGCCGGTGGTGGATTTGAAGGAGGAGGTGGGGGGGAGCGTGAAAACACCAAATTCGGAGGCGCCGAAGGTGGTGGAGACGCCGAAGGCGGAGAGTAAGCCGGCGGCGGAGACGCCGAAACCGGGGGCGAATGATAAGCCGTTGAAGTATTGAGTTTCTTAGAGAAAGCGCTCCGCCACAGAGCACACAAAGGACACAGAGGAAGGTGGAACCTGATCGGACTTTTTGCGCCTTGCGTCTCCGCGTACGCTCCGATGAAATCCACTGACCACGCTGCACGCAAATGGATGCCTTTGAGTCTCTAATCTCGATGCTCCTACGGCACGACGGCTACTGGACTATCCCAAGTTTCAAAGTGGAGTTGACGAAAGAAGAAAAGCGACAAATTGGGCGTTTCAGCTCTCCGCGTTGGGAAGTCGATTTGATCGCATACAAGGGCTCGACCAACGAGATCTTGGCCATTGAATGTAAATCGTTCCTAGATTCCCGCGGCGTCGTATTCCAGAACGGAGCGTTCAGTCCGCCGAAGCGGTACAAAATGTTCGTTGACGCGACCCTCCGAAAGGTGGTTTTGAAAAGATTAGCGGAGCAATTGGTGGAGACCGGGGCGTGTGCGCCAAAACCGAGTGTCACGTTATGTTTGGCGATGGGGAAAATCGCTAAATAACGGTGCGCGACTGCGCGCCACTTTCAAATGCGTCTGCGATCAACGCTTATGACATAACAAACGAGGGCTCCTCGC
>Ga0105239_10005733_pt1 | contig 14494 bp, 20 predicted proteins | sample KBSC44metaG_FD_92761 | JGI IMG/M metagenome (GOLD analysis project Ga0105239, IMG submission 92761) | Corn rhizosphere microbial communities from Kellogg Biological Station, Michigan, USA - KBS C4-4 metaG | ecosystem: Host-associated > Plants > Roots > Rhizosphere > Soil | place: Michigan, USA... | reverse complement strand
GGCGCTTCGAACTTCATAAGGATGTTGGTCGCTAAAGGAAAGTGGTCTTCTGTATTTACGCTCGACTGGATCATATATTCCAAGGTCGTCTCATTGTCGTAACTAAAAATCGGATACTTGTTACTTTGCGGAGTCGTGATTTCTCCGTACTCCATGAACGTTGCCCCTTTTGGAGAATGGCAACCAAGACCATTGATGACGTTCCCAACCTGCAACAAGTTATGCATGGCCTGAGCAGCTTTAGGGTCCAGCGCAATGGCTTGGTCGTCCAGCGAATCAATTGAGCTAATTGTGCAGCCGTGGACTTTAACGATGGGCAGTTTGAATTGCTCACAATAAGGAGGATCCGTTGGACCGCCGCCTGCGAACGCGATCGTTGAAATGAAACTCAAAACGCTCATCGAAATGAATTTAAGATACATATGTCCCCCTCGCGCTCTTGCGCTTCGGAGCCCAACATAATCGATAGGCGCTAAACTATAAAATTGATAGTTTTAATTGGTCTATCGATTTGTCTAATGAGCTTCTGTCAGTGCAACGCCGACGGTTTTTCTTCATCGAGGTCAGGTTCGCAACTGCTGGTCGGCACTACCAACTAATCGATTTCGACTTAAGGGTAGTTGATCAACTTTGGCCAGATCGTTAAGATTTAAAAAAGTAAGGGGCAGAATATGAAATTTCTGTGCTTGATCGTTGCTTATATAATTTGCGGCTCTTCGCTTTCCTTTGCCGACCTCAACAGTTCGGAGAATGTAAAATCTAAAGCCAATGAGACGCAAACCGCAATCATGGCCCCGCAAGGTATGCTTTATCAAATTTGTGTCAACAAATGCGTCGACGAAGATAAAGTGCATCCAACATTTTGCAAACAAAGATGCGCAGGTTTGCTCGCCAACAATGAAGACAAATCAATAATGAAAGCTTGTAACGTTACTAATGGCCACCCTGCGACTGATTGCGTGAAGAAGAAAATCGGTGAAAGACTTGAATTCTATAAAAAACAGCAGTCGGCTGAGGCTTCTCCCCAAACCGTAAATTAAGAAGCTTCCGCCAACCGTACATGAGCAGCCATCAATGCAGCGTCGGCGGTTTTCCTTCGTCGAGATCTGGCTCGCAACTTTCAGCCCGTACCACCGGAAAAACCATCACCCGCTCCATCGCGATATGAATGAGCAACCCTTTCACAGCTTCGATCCGGCCACCGACATTGATTCTCTTATAGATTCCGTCGGCACCTGGAAATCTTGCGACTTCTCCTAATGAATGCTGTGGTCGCATGCCTGCCGCCAAACTTGCCGCGATTTCGTTGAAACCCGCGAAGTCTTGCTGAAGATGAACGGTCGGAGAGTCAACCATCGCCTCCCCTTCAATGAGATCGGCAAGCAAATCCGTAATTTCGAGCGCCACGCCTGACTGCGTGATCTCCGCTTTCTGCCCAATCACAATCCGTGAGATCATTTGCTGCTCATTTCTCTCAATTCTAATGCGCGTATGACCCATCGGAATTTTTTGAATCTTCTCAGCCTTTGCGACATTCAAAACGCCGCCGTCAAGCACCTCGACCGAATCTGTGCTAGCAAACGACACTGCTGAAACAAAACCAATCAATAGATCACAAATACATGAAGCCGCAATTTTCCTCCAAAGGATAAACGAACACAAAATAACGACTCACCACCGGTCTTCACAACCGAGAAGAAAAATTACGCTTGCCAACACACGTCGTTCACCGTATTCGGCCGTGATGAATATTACGAAAAAAGAACTCATCCAGAGTTTCATCACGTATCTACAAGAAGAACTTCAATCGCTCACAGCTGCCGCGAAGGCCACTTACGAAGCGGCAACTCATGAAGAAAGCAAACCCGAAAACCAATATGACACCCGGGCTCTCGAGGCCTCCTATCTGGCGGGTGCGCAAGCGGAGCGCGTCGGCGAAATTCGCGATGTATTAAGATTGTTTCAAACTCTCGAATTTAAAAATGGTCTCGATCGCGTACTTGCGACCGCTCTGGTGGACGTCAACATCGATGATAAAAAAAGCACACTTCTTATCATGCCCAAAGGTGGCGGTATCACACTTCGCTTAGCCGGTCGAATGGTTCAAATTGTCACGCCCCACTCGTTACTCGGTGAGGCGATTTTAGGATCACGCGTCGGCGATGAAGTGGAGTACGAGGTCGCTGAACGCGTGCATGTTTGCGAGATTTTGGGCGTTCAGTAGGAACGGAAATACTTATCAAGAGAAAAACGTCCCGGCCCGTTCAGTGCCAAAAACAAACAGGTCATAATTTGGGCGTAATCGGAGCGAATTTCATGAAGAACCGCCCAAAATCCCACTTGCGGCAGAGCCGGCGGAAGCGGCAACGGTGAAGTTCCGAGATAAAGCGCCACTTTTGTCGTTAACACCGCCACGATCATTTGGAAAATGAACGGAACAGAAACAAAACGAGTAAACAAACCAAATATTAGTAGTAAGCCACCTACAATTTCGAAACCCGCAACAAAATGCGCTGAAAATTCAGGAAACGGAATGCCAATTTTGGTAAAGCGGCCCACGCCTTGATTGACAAAAATAAACTTGATCAACCCCTCCCAAAAGAAAACTCCACCCGTCATAAGACGAATAAGAAAGATCGAATTTGAACCATCCGTTGGCGGATTTGAGATCCACTTCCACAATTGAGTCATGGTAAGCTCCTTGTTTAGGTAGAGACTGAACCTGAACCAAATTTATTCCCGGAATATTTTTGGCGTTCGCCGAGTCCTCTATTTATAAGGAGCTCATTTGTCGGATGAGATTTTTAAGCGCAAGATTGCGCCTCATTTTGATAGCGCCTACAACTTGGCGCGCTGGCTGACTCATTCTGATGCAGATGCAGCGGATATCCTTCAGGAGGCGGCCATCAAAGCCTTTCGTTTTTTAGCGTCACTAGAAAACGAGAATTCTAAGGCTTGGTTTTTGGCGATTGTACGAAACACCGCCTACTCATGGCTTCGCAAAAACAAAGACTACGTCGACATCGAAGAAACCTTCGATCTTGCCGCCCCCGAAGCAAGTGCTGAAGTCCAGTTGAGTGAATCGATCAATGCGCAAATGCTTCACCAGGCGCTCGATCGTTTGACTCCCACCTACAAAGAAATCATCGTCTTGCGCGAACTTGAAGAAATGGCTTACGAAGACATCGCGGTCATTCTGCATGTTCCTCTCGGAACAGTCATGTCCCGACTTTCGCGCGCGCGGGCTCAACTTAAAAAAACCCTAATTACATTGGGGGTCACAAAATGAATAAGTCTGATTCAACATTATCGAATCTGTTAAAGCAAAATCGCGAACACTTGCGCTACCAGATGCCGAGTGACTTAACGAATCGTGTTCTGACAAGTTTACCGGTTCAACGTAAACAAGAACGTCATTTCCTTTCGCTGCTCACGATTGGAGCCGGAATGATGACGGCTTGTTTAGCTTTGGTGTTGTCATTTCAAATGGGTCGGCTTTCGGTAGGGCGCTCAAGCGCGACAGATGAAATCGTCGCGGCACATGTTCGCTCTTTGATGGCGGGACATTTATCCGATGTGGTTTCGACAGATCAACATACGGTTAAGCCATGGTTCTTAGGAAAATCCGATTTCGCTCCCAACGTGAAAGATTTCGCAAAAGAAGGTTTCCCTCTCATTGGCGGACGGCTTGACTATATTGAAGGTCGAGTCACGGCGGCGCTGGTTTTTCGTTTTAATCAACATGTGATCAACGTCTTTCAATATCCAGCTTCGACAGCAGAAGACTCGGCGCCGCGTTTAAGCACGCAGCGCGGTTATCAAGTGTTTTATTTTACGCATCAAAGCATGACCTATTGGATCATTTCCGATGTCAATGCAGCGGACCTTCAACGCTTTGTGAATCTCTGGACACAATGAACGCATTTGTTATTGTCATTCTAGGTTCTATCGGGCCTAGAAAGGTGGTGATGCGTATGAAGAGTGATTGTAGTACGCGGAAGATGGAGGCTTGGAAGTTCTAACTTCCTCGCAACGATAGAAGGCGTTTCATCTTTCGCTCACCTTCTAGGGCCAGGGGCTTAAAGCTTCTGGCCTTTCTTATTTATGTCTCAATTCCTTTAAAACAATTACAGCTAAAAAAGATTGCGGCGTGCAAACTCAATCATCTTTTGTTTCACACGCGACACGCGCTCTTCTCGGCTGAGGGATTCATTTAGATCATTCACCGTCGGCGTTGAGCGTACATGATCCTGACATTTCAAATCAGAACAGAGATACGCACCAATGCGGTGATCGCGGTTCACGGCGGCCGTCAGCAATGTCACTCCACCCCCCGTGTGGACCGAGTGGCACCATTGGCACATCGACGCCGGCGTTTCAGCCGTTGTCTTCGCTCGTTCAAACACAATCCCGAGCGGGCGCTGCGTGGTCTCGTCATGAAAAATCAAATAAGTTCGATGGCCGGATGATTCCACCCAGCTGACGCTGTCACGAATAAGAAACGGAAATTTAAGATCCGCTGGAATCTGAACGTGGCCACGATCGATCGGGCGAAAAGTTTCAAGGAGTTGGGTTTCTGAGGTGATTCGAATCATGTCATCATTCTACCAAGCCGATCGCAAAATCACAAAATTCGCGGGGTTTGGCCACGGCGCTTTTTGGCCGTTTGTTGCGGGAGGTCGAAAGCCGTGCGAAACGCTATCCTATGAAATCGATTCTGTTTTTCTCTTTATTCCTCGCATGGAGCGCCTTTGCGGACATCGCTCCTGGCACTTATACCTACGTGGATCGCTACGGCATCGCTCCCTCACCCGATGAATCGATCGAGACGACAAAACAGTACACTCAGTATCTTTCCCACACAAAAAAGGGTGGCACTCTTCACATCCACCATCTCGATCCGTTTGATCTTATTCATCCCGACACTTTTGTGAAGGGCGTGCAGTCGCAAGTGGCGCCACTTTATTATCCGTATGTATTTGAAGATCTCATGCAAGATGATATTCGCGGCAATTCGAGAACAGTTCGTGCCCACTTAGCTAAGTCATTCACCCTGCTCCCCGATGGCGTCACATTTCAAATCGATCTTCGAGATGATGTGCATTTTTCTGACGGTTCCCTGATGACCGCCGAAGACATCTTGAACTCGTGGAAAGTGAACATTGAAAGCAATGGTGTTAGCCACGAGCCTCTGATGAAAGCGAAATATGGCGATGCCAAGCTCGAAATAACTGACAAGTTCCAGTTCCGAGTCCGCTTCGATGGCATCGAAAAGAAACGTTTGCGAGAAGCCATCTACTGGTTCGTTGCCGGCTTTCAGATCGTCAAAGAAAACAAGGCGAGTTCGGATGAGATCAAAATTTCGAATAAATATATCGGCACCGGTCCCTACCAATACATCGCGGCCGATCGCAAAGACGTAAAATTACAACGCCGCGAAGATTATTGGAACAAGTCGACTCCGCTTTACAATTTTGATCTGATCCAAATCAGTTCGTATCGCGACATTAGCGTCGTGCGAGAAGCGTTCATGTCGGGCGGCCTCAATGTGTTTGTCGAAGAGCGCATACAAAACGAAGCGGTGCTCGACAGCAAGCTTGGTTCTTCGTTTTATGCAAAACATGTTGTCGAACAATCACCCGAAAATGTGAAAACCGGATTGCTTTACATGAATATGGCTTCTGGTCCAACTCGTGACCTAAAATTTCGCCAAGCCATGACTCTACTTTACGATGCCGAACCGATTTTTCACATTCTTTACGCTGATTCATTCACCCGTCAGCGCGATATTCAATTGGCTGGAGATTTAGCGCCGCATGGACCGCCGAGCCCCGAAGTGAGCGCTCTCTTCAAAGGCGATCCACAAGAAGATCTTCTCAATCAGCCCTACGAAACCGCTGGCATTTATGAACTCAACGAACCAAAGCCTTTTCGCCAGCGCTTAGGACGAGCCATTCAGTTGCTGCGTGAGGCAGGTTATGTTTTCCAAGATGGTGTTTTAACGAAAAATGGTCAGCCAGTTGAGTTGATGGCCACTTACCGAATCAACGCCGTCGAACAGAAGTCCATTGTCTATTTTGCATCAACGCTTGCAAAAATCGGAATCAAAATGGATCTGCGGCCAGCGACCGACTCCGCAACATTTGTTTCATCGCTTCGGAGCAATCAATATAATTTCGCCTTCATTTATCTCGACATGCCTAACAAATATGACGTCTATGATTTTGACAATCTTATCTTCCGTTTTGGTTCTGGAGCGGCAGTCGTGAATCCAAAAGGAGAACAAAGCAACGTTTGCAATATGCAATCAAAGCTCATGGATTCATTGACAAATAAAATGTCAGAAACAGACGCGGCCTCTCCCGCCTATCGCGATCTTACCGATGCGGCACTTCGGTATCTCTCGGTGAATGTCCCCTACATTTTAATCGGTGAGAAAACCAAGATGACCGTCTACACTGACAAAAAGATTTGTCTTCCTCCCGTGGCGACGGCTCGCTACCTTGAAGCCGCGTTCATGAGTCCTGACGGCTCATGTCCTTAATTCGAAGTGGACCAATATTCGCTGGATCTAGCGCAACCAAATATTTGATCAGCTCTTCGCGTACGAAACAGCGCAAGTCGAAAGCGCGCGATGAGTTTCGTGCTGAGACGAGAATACGAAGTTCCATTGAATGCTCGCCTGAATCTGTGACCTGCACGACTTTCACCTGACCGTCCCAAAGCGTCGTCCTCGTTAAAATCCGATCCAGCTCTTGGCGCACCCCTTCGACCGAAACCAAATGCGACACTTTTAAAAAAACGGATCCAATGAGCTTGGATTCTTTTCGTGTCCAGTTCTGAAATGGTTGCTCGAGCAAACGTGAGAGCGGCACAATTAAACGTCGCAAATCCCAAATCCTTACCACCACGTAAGTCAGTGTGATCTCCTCAACCCACCCCCACTCACCATCAATCACGACGGCATCATCAAGACGAATCGGTTGGGAGAACGCGATCTGAAAGCCGGCCAGCAAGTTGGCAACCATTTTCTGACTTGCGAAACCGAGCACGAGCCCTGCAACACCCGCTGAAGCTAACAGACTCGTGCCGAATTCTCTGGCCGATTCAAAGCAAACAAGAATGCTGCCACCTGCGACCACTGTAAGAACAATCATTATGAGTTTCTCAACAAACTGGAGACGAGTTTGTTGCATGCGATTGTCGAGATTATCTTCCACCGAAATATCGAACAATCGCCAGAAATAAGATTTCCAAAAACGTGCGAGATGAATCAGGAACCAATAAATCGAAATTACAATCGCAACTTTTGACCATGCCTCTAGGCCCTGCTTCAGCAACCACTCATGACTCAAACGCTCGCTACGCGCGATCACCAAAAATAAAAAGATCGCAAATGGAATTACAAACCGACGAACCCAAGCAATTCCATGTGGGTGAGCCGGCAACCGGCGTACAAGGGTCACTGCGAGGAGTACCGCGATAAAACTAACAGCAAATGCAATGGCCGCCGCCAAAATCCATTCAAAGAGCAATGGTGAAAAGGAGTTCACATAGGCCAGCGCTGCATCCAACATGCGCCCAGTTTGTCGAATCTATTTTGACCGTCAACGTCGTTTGGCCGCCAGTGGTGTTGACCACCACCGTAAATGATTGGCAAAAACAACGGATGGCAAACTTACTTGAAGTTCTATTGGTCTTACTTTGCATTATCTTAGTCGCGCAGATCTGCGGGCGCATTTTTTCTTATCTTCAACAGCCGGCCGTGATGGGAGAAATCATCAGTGGTCTTTTACTCGGCCCCTCTCTGCTTGGTCGATTTTTGCCCGAAGTGCAAAAGACTCTGATCCCCGACAATGCGGTTCCGTTTATTGGTCTCTTTGCTCAAGTCGGCGTCGTACTTTACATGTTCGTGATCGGGCTAGAGCTCAATTTTTCGGCGGTCAAAAAGAGTGGTCGATCCATTTTAGTGATTTCTTACTCGAGCATGATTCTGCCGTTTTTGCTCGGGCTTGGCTTCGTCTACTTCATGTTTACAAAGATCGCGGAACCGAACGTGAACTACACGGGTTTTTCGCTTTTCTTTGCGGTTTCAATGTCGATTACGGCATTTCCCGTCTTAGCTCGCATTCTCGACGATTCTCACTTGCGCAAAACAAAGTTGGGCGAACTGGCTCTCTCTTGTGCCGCGGTCGACGATGCCACCGCATGGTGTTTTCTGGCGATGGCGGTCAGCATTGTCAAATCCGGTGGCACCGGCGCTTTTTATCCGATTCTCTGGACCGCACTTTTCGTTTTACTGATGTTGTTCGCGGTTCGTCCTCTCTTGCAAAAACTCGTGCAAGGAATTGAACGCTGGAAAGTCTCGATGCAAACGTGTCTGACGCTTTTGCTGACCGGTGCATTAGTGTCAGCCGTCATTACCGAATCGATCGGAATTCATGCGATCTTTGGCGCCTTTGTTTTTGGTGCGATCGTTCCACATGATTCAAAGATCGCCATCGCCGCCATCGAACGCTTGCAAGACTTTGTAAAAGTGCTCTTCTTGCCAGCGTTCTTTGCTTTCACCGGCATGCGTACGCAAGTTTCACTTTTGTCGGGCTGGAATGATTGGCTGCTTTGCTTCGCAATCATTGCTCTCGCGACCTTTGGGAAGTTTGCCGGGTCTTATCTCGCCGCTCGCGCCGTCGGTCAGGAGGCAAAACACGCCGGCGCTCTCGGCGCCTTGCTCAACTCGCGCGGACTGGTCGAACTAATTGTTCTAAATATCGGGCTTGATCTCGGCATTATCTCGCCGCGACTCTTTACTATGCTCGTGATCATGGCGATCATCACCACGTTGATGACGACGCCACTAACATTTTGGATTTTGCAAATACCACGTAAAAATCAGAGCTGAATAAAATCGGCAATCTGCTGATAAAGGGCTGGCCTATGAACACAATGAGTGCCAGCTTCGTCAACCAACTGTGTGCCCGCCTGCTGCTCCTCTAACATTTTCGTGAATTGATGAATTCCATCATCAAAACCGTACTGATCTTCGGCGTTCGACGTCAGCAGAGTTGGTGGCAACGGCAAACCATCTGTTTGAATCATATAGAGTGGGTTGTTTTGATTCCAAATTTTTGGTGATGGAAATTCCCACACTGCAAAGGGTGTTAACTTCCAAAGAATATTGCCATCCATGTAAGGATGTTTTTCGAGGTAATCGCTTTTCTTCTGTCCCGACCAGTACACGTTGTAAGCGATGATGGCAGGGCAAAGCGCGACGAGATGATCGAACTGATTCAGTTCACGATTGGCGAGACGAAGAGCGTTGTAACCACCCATCGATTCACCCATCGCCACCCGGCGCTTCACTTCGAAAGGAAGGTACGACTCGATGACGGGTTGAATTTCTTTTGTGAAAGCTTCAAGACGTGACAGTCGGACAAAACCGACATCCGACAAGAACCACTCCTGTCCGAATGAGACATTGATCACTGTTGGATTTGTTTTCAAAAGTGGACGAACCTGGTGAACCGGTAAGGTTTGCCAAGATTGCTCAGAGCCACCGATCCCGTGGAAAAAATAAACTATGTCCTGCGAGGTCGATCCGGCCACAGACTCGATACACCAACTGACGTTGTAGCCAGCAATATATCTTTTCTTACACTGATTTACGTAGTTGTTGGATTGCGCGAGACAAACAGAAAAACCAAACAAAGCCGCCGTTAAAACGGCGAATCGAACTGCTTTCACTTTCTCCCCCCAAACAAAAGACGCAAGAGAGATCACATGCGTCTTCGATGAAGTCAAAGTGTCCGCTATCGAAGGCTAATTTGGCAATTCTTTCAATCGTTTCGGCGGTTCTTCTCGTATATAGCGATCGCAATCGAGATAAAGGCAAACAATCTCACGAGATAAACCCAGAACAGTGACTCCGAAGAATTGGTCCACAGTGGCTCAAGGGTGGAATTGATGAATAGAGCCACAACTCTTTCAAATGCAATTAACCAGCAAGAAATCGCGAAAAGTAAAAAGAACCGATCACGCGAAGTTCTCCAGAACCGAATAAAGAAAATTCCGGCCGCTAAAAAAGTGGCCATCGTCACACCCGACAAAAAAACCGTTACGCTGGTTAACCAATCGCTCATGTCGTCTCCGTGATCAGTCCAGCCAACAACAAGAAGCCCGCGGCGGCCGTCAAAAGATTTCGCCAGAAAGGACCATCGAGGTTCAACGTTGGAAAGAGCAGGAGGTCAAAACAAAGAAAAAAGTTGTTGATGGCCAACAACAAAAAACACAATGCACTCCAAAGCAAAAGTCGATTGCGGCTCTTGCGATAGCCGATCGTCAATGCCAGGGCACAGATCGCACTCATAACGGCACAAAGAATAAAAACGATCTCAGCCATGTCCATCTCCATCGTCTTTTTTGTGACCGGTCACAACAAAGGCGTCCGCAAAATCTCTCGCCTTTTTACTTGGAGAAAAAATAATTTCCAAGATTCGATGTCGGTGAACACGGTAGGCCAATGACAACTCGTCGACGATTTTCGCCTGGCCCTCATCTTTTGTTTGGTAACAAAATTGGTTTGGCTCTGCGGTTTCAGTAATCAAGCCAAGGTTACGTAAAACGGTCAGTCTTTTCTCAATTGAATTTGCGCTCGACCGAAGTTCTTTGGCGATCTGCTCCGCCGTCCAGGCCTCTTGAGGTGCTCCGTGAAACAGCAAAAGAATTTCGACGAGTTCTACAGAGTCGACGTGTTGAAAGATAAAGTTGCGTGTTTTTTCCGAGATGCGAGCCTTCGTCAACACTGTCCTCCGAACGATGGAGAATAGTGTACAATCTTCTACAGCCCAGTTTTCAAGTTCATTTGAACGAGTACGGTATTTGTCACATCATGCCGGTCAGTAGAGCTGAATGCTGTAGTGACTCACGAGACGATCGTGGCTCGCGCCGCTGATCGCAAAAATATGAATCTGTGGGTTGAGATTTCGAGTCGCGAAATACTTTGCCATTTCGGCTGCAACATTAACGTCTGCTAATGAAATGACCGCGTCGAGCGAGGTGTGGCCAGGATGAGCATGGTAAATTTCGATCCGCGCAATTTGCTTTTCGGGCTGCGCACCGATGACGGCGAGTTCAGTGTCTGACGTTTTCAATGCATCCTCGAGAGCCACATGAACCGGATGATAAGAAGTCTTCACATCAAACGAAAGCATTCGCCCCGATTTGAACGTCAGAATTAATTTTGACGTCTCGATTCCGTCTTGCAGCAACTGATCGAGGTCTTGCGGGTTCCATTCGTTCTTACTCAGTGTCGAAGAAGGTGATGACGTCTTTTCGGCGCGCATTCTTCGCCGCGCTTCCTCGATCCAATCCGATCGTTGGCTGGCTTGCATGACTTCATCAATAGCTTGGCGACGAAATTTCGAGAATGCCCGAGGACGATGAAACACGATGGGACCAACCGCATTCCAAGGAAAACTGCCTGGTGCCACATAAGAGAGCGGACGTCCCGTCAACGAATCAAAATCGGCGCGCGTGAGAGCTTCAAGTTCAATACGCTCGCTCTCGTCGTAATCGGCCGTGATAACCTCTTCTGGAGTCGTACGAAGATCGTGCAGCCAAGCCTGACAGACCCGCCGCAATTTTCGTAGCCCGTGCGCGTGCGCTGATGGCGCACCCACGATTAAGGCGATAACAAAAAACATATTGAACCCGAGCTTCAAACTCATCAATCCTATCCGACTACAAATGTTTGATGCTTAAACGGGTATCACTTTGCGCGGCCGATGACAAATTCCGGGGTCAAAGGAAAGTACACATCTGCGGCGGCTTTCACCTCAGGAGACGTGGCTTCTGGCCATGACCAGATCTCAACTTTGCAGCCGCGCGAGCGGAGATACCAAACGAGCGGTAAGAAATCTTTGTCGCCACCAAGAATAATTGCCACGTCGATTTTCTCAGCCATCGTGACCGCATCGATCACTAAAAAAGTGTCGGCATTTTTAGTGGGACGACGGATTTCTCCGCCCAAGCTTCCCCAAAACGTTTCGAATTCCTCGGAAATCTCTTTGTAAACCGGTTTATAGTAGAGCACGCGAATGATCTCGCGATCGCCGACTTGATCGAGAATCTTTTTGTAATCTGTGCGGCCTTCATGGTGTTTGAGGCCTGACATCTCAATGTTTTCAGCGTCGACGAAAACCGCCACTTTTTGAAACAGTAGATTCTTATGGCGCCCTTTGGGCTGCGCCTTTTCTTGGTTCGCGGCTGGCGTGCTGTTGTTCTTTGGCGGGTTGTTGTTGCTCGGCTTTGCTTTTGGTCTCAATGTTGGTCCTCTCGTCAATTCCTTCGACAATGACTGTGTTATTCACAATTTCTCATGAAATGGGAGGAATTGTGACGACTTTTTCTGGCGCGAAATTTGGATAGATAAATGAGTGTGGGGTGGTCAGATCTCTTTCTTAGCCGCCCCTTCTGGGTCTTGCATGGGGGTTCGCGATGAGCGAACCTCTCTTTTTTAGCCCTTCTTATGTTGCGCTTTGATCACGGTTTTAATATTTCCACGCACCGTGAAGTCGCCAATCACTTCGATTTCCCATGGATCAAGAAGTTTGATGAGATCATCAATGATCCAATTTGTGACATCTTCGTGAAAGACTTTTTCGTCGCGATACGAATTGATGTAGAGCTTGAGCGATTTCAGTTCCACGCACCACTTGTCGGGTACGTAGCGAATATGAATCGTCGCAAAATCTGGGAAGCCTGAGCGCGGGCAAAGGCAAGTAAACTCAGGACAGGTGAACTCAATCGTGTAGCGACGCACCTGAGTGCGGTTTTCAAAACGTTCGAGTTCGGCGTTTTCGATGGCCAATTCGCCATATAATTTTTCATTAGACATTGCCCCTACTTAGCAGTTGAAAAAAGCGGCAGCAATCAGCTCACCAGACTTGTGATGCGCCGCATTTTTTGTTATGAAGAGGAAAGGTTTTACGGAGTTTGACGATTTGGTTGGTTCTAAGTCACTTATATGGGCTTTGATGGCCCTTTTCATGCTCTCGGCTTGCTCGTCGACGCCCTTGGCGGAGCGTTTTTCATGCGCCAATTCCGATTGGTACGAGATCGGCCGTCGCGATGGTGCCAGCGGCGCACCGCCTGAACGCTGGAGCCACTACCACGAAAAATGCGGTGATCGCATTGATCCACAATCTGAAGACATGTATCGGAACGGACGCAACTCCGGCTTGGTTGAATACTGCACACCCGCGAATGCGTTTGAGTTAGGCCGCATGCACATCGCCTACAATTCGGTTTGCCCGTCGCAGATGGAGCCATCGTTTACTGAAGCCTACGACAAAGGATCGCACGCGCGTGAGCTCGATCTGGAAAGCAAACGTCTTTCACAACGAATCGAACAATTGGCACAACAGTTGACCGAGCAACGCTCGATTGCTTCGGATCAAAAAGCGAAAATTTCTGGTGAGATGGATGCTTTGAAAGAGCAACGCGCCGATCTCGAACAACAGATCAAAAAAATTGCGCGCTAATCTTTAAAATAAATTTCGGGCGAATCAAAACAGCGTAAGCAATAGTTCGCGAGCATCTGTTTAAAGAGTGGTGTGCCGGGTTGGATTTTGTCTTTAATCACTTGTCGTGCGTGATAAAGAATCAGGGCTCCTGCGACTGAAATATTAAAACTCTGAGCAAATCCGTACATTGGAATTTTAAATGTGCCATCGACTTTGGCGAGCATTTCTTTGCTCACGCCGTCTTTCTCGTTACCGAGAACAATCGCGATCGGTTTGGACATGTCGAGAGTCTCAATCGTCGTTTCCGTGTCGAGGTCTGTCGCGTAAACTTTGTAACCATTCGCATGAAGCGTATCGACGGTTTCTTCACTACTGGAGTGTAGATGCACATCGAGCCACTTCTCTGTGCCCTTGCTCACTCGATTCGCGGCTTTGAATTTGGTGCCAGGTTTGTCGACCAGATGAATTCTTGGAAACCCAAAGGCGTCCGCCGAACGCATGACCGCGCTGATGTTGCCGCGGTCATAAATATTTTCAAGGACAGTGACGAGATGAAATGAGCGGTTGGCCACCACTTGTTGCAAGATCTCTTTGCGATGTTCCGTGAGGATGGGTTCGAGGCGTTGGATGATCGTGTCGACGTCGATGTCACGATGACCCACGCGCATGCGGTCCTGAAGCACAAGTTTACGCTTCGAGAACAATTCTTCGCTGGATCGTGGATCAAAAATTGTTTTTTCACCGCTCATTGACTACAAAATCCCTATGTCTCGTGTGGCCGTCGTCCTACCCACTTACAACCGCGCTCCCCTGCTTGCAAGAGCTGTTCGCTCGGTTTTGCAACAAACGTTCTCGGATTGGGAGCTTTGGATCATTGATGATGGGTCCACTGATGACACTCGAGCAGTCGTGAAGCCGTTCTTAAGCGATCCCAGGGTGCTTTACCGCTATCAGGAAAACGGCGGCGTCAGTCG
>Ga0105239_10005732_pt1 | contig 14499 bp, 12 predicted proteins | sample KBSC44metaG_FD_92761 | JGI IMG/M metagenome (GOLD analysis project Ga0105239, IMG submission 92761) | Corn rhizosphere microbial communities from Kellogg Biological Station, Michigan, USA - KBS C4-4 metaG | ecosystem: Host-associated > Plants > Roots > Rhizosphere > Soil | place: Michigan, USA... | reverse complement strand
GACGCGGCCCAGCTGCCCGTCGATCGGGCGAACCGGAGAGAACGTGCCCCCGGCGTGGACCTGCTGCGCGGCATCGTCATCGTGCTGATGGTCCTCGACCACGTTCGCTATTTCCTGTCCGATGCGAGGTTCGATCCGACCGACCCGGATCGCACCACGGCCGCCCTCTTCCTTACGCGGTGGGTCACCCATTTCTGCGCCCCGACCTTCATGGTGCTCGCGGGTGTGGGCGCGCATCTGTCCCTGAGCCGCGGTCGCGACCGGGCGACGCTGTCATGGTTCCTCCTGACTCGCGGGCTCTGGCTGGTCGTGCTCGAGCTGACGGTCGCCCGGCTGGGTTGGATGTTCAACCTGGATTACCGCTACACCAGCGCGCTGGTCCTCTGGGCGCTGGGCTGGTGCATGGTGACACTCGCCGCGATCGTTTGGCTTCCCCGTCCTGTCATTGCCGCACTCTCGGTTTGCCTGATCGTGGGACACAACGGGCTGGACGGTATGACCCCCGAAAGCTTGGGTCGCTGGGCGTGGGTCTGGACCATCCTGCACGTCCCCGGCCCCATTCAGCTCGGCGACGGATACGTGTTCGACGTGTGGTACCCGCTGGTACCCTGGATCGGGGTCATGGCAGGCGGTTACGTGCTCGGCCCGTTGTTCCAGGCACCATCCGCGGTACCCGACCGTATCCTGCTGCGCGCGGGCCTCGGCATGAGCGTCGCTTTCGTCGTGCTTAGATGGTTGAACGAATACGGCGATCCAATGCCCTGGACGGTGCACGCGGGCCTCAACCGCACCGTGTTCGCCTTTCTCGCAACCACCAAATACCCGCCGTCCCTTCAGTTTCTGCTGATGACTGTGGGGCCGGCGCTAGCGGTTCTGCCATGGCTGAATCAAGGGCACAGCCGGCTGACCGAGATGATCCGCACCATCGGGCGGGTGCCGCTCTTTTTCTGGCTGCTTCACGTGCCGGTGATTCACGCGGTGGCAGTGGGGCTCTCACTCCTGCGGTACAGAACCGTGGTGCCGTGGCTGGTCAACAACCCGCCTGTCGACCCGCTGTCGGGATACGGCTATTCACTCGTCGTGGTTTACGGCGTGACCCTGGCAGTCGTTGCGGCCCTCTATCCCGCCTGCCGCTGGTTCGGCCGGCTCAAGCAGCGGCGGCGGGATGCCTGGCTGAGCTATCTCTGAACCGGAGCGTCGGCGACCGGCGTGACCGTCACGACGGCCCTGAAGGGCTCGCCGCGACGAAAAAGATCGGTGACCCGCGGCTTCCGGCGTAACACGAGGACCAGATCGCCGGGAGGCGGTTCGGTTACGCCATCGAGAGTGAGAAATGCGGGCAGCCTAAGACCGGAGGGCGTCGGCGCTCGATACGCGGTCCCGTGCCAATTGAGCCGCAGCTCGCGAGGAACCGCTCCGACGATCCGATCGAGAAAGAAGTCCCCATCCACCTCGTACACATCCGGCGCTGAAGACTCCCCATCGAAGTAGAAGCCGGGATCGAACTGCTCGCCCTCCTGGCGGGCGAAGTTCTGTTCGGCAGCACGGTCATAGGCCTCGAGCTTGGGCGCTTGAGCACGCCACTCGACGTGATGGCGCAGCTCGTGAGTCAGCGTTTCCCATGTTTCGGTGCGCCAGTCGAATTCCGGGTCAAGGCGGGCGAGGTTGGCGAAAGAACCGTGGTAGAGCACTAGCCGACTCTGTACCGCATCCCCGGACGCACCGACCGGTGCCGGAAAGGGGATGCACTCTCCCATGGTATAGATCTCGGCTCGGGTAGGATGGGGCAGGCTCTTGGGCGAGACCGAAACGTCGGCAATGCCGTCGAGGAAGTCGGGAGGAACTTCCGCGACGAGCCGGCGGACCAGCGCTTCGAAGTCGGAGAGGCGCATGCAAACAACGAAAGCGTGAACGGTGAACAGTGAACGGTAAACGGGGGCTCCATGTAGAAACGAAGCCCCTGTTCAATGTTCACTGTTCACGCAGTCAGTCGCTCATGAAGGTAGGCTTCCAGTTGGTCCAGCCCTACTCGGTCCTGCGCCATCGAATCGCGGTGGCGCACCGTCACCGTCCGGTTCGCAACAGTTTCCCCGTCAATGGTGACACAGAACGGAGTGCCGGCTTCGTCCATCCGGCGATAGCGTCGGCCGATGGCCCCGCTGTCGTCGTAGAACACCGGAAAGCGCCGCTTGAGCCCGTGATACACCTCGGTCGCGAGCTCGGGCATTCCATCCTTCTTGACCAGCGGGAACACCCCCGCCTTGATGGGCGCCAGGGCAGGATGGAAGCCGAGGACTACTCGGGTCTCACCCTCGACCGCCTCCTCCCGGTAGGCGTCCACCATCACCGTGAGCGTGACGCGATCGGCGCCGGCGGAGGTTTCGACGATGTAGGGGATGTAGCGCTCATTGGCCGCCTGGTCGAAATACTCAAGCCTTTTCCCGGAGTACTGCTGGTGCCGACCCAGGTCGAAGTCGGTGCGGTTGTGCACCCCCTCGATCTCCTGCCACCCGAAGGGAAACTCGTACTGGATGTCGAACGCCGCCTTCGCGTAGTGAGCCAGCTCGTCGGGTCCGTGCTGATGAAACCGCAGTTTGGCCGCCGTGAGGCCCAGCTCCTGACACCACTCCATGCGCCACGCGCGCCAGCGGTCGAACCATTCGACGTCGGTGCCGGGTTTCACGAAGAACTGCATCTCCATCTGCTCGAACTCGCGGGTCCGGAAGATGAAGTTCCCCGGCGTAATCTCGTTGCGGAACGCCTTCCCGATCTGCGCGATCCCGAAGGGCACTTTCTGGCGGGACGAGTTGAGCACGTTCAGGTAGTTGACGTAAATGCCCTGCGCCGTCTCCGGGCGGAGATAGACGATCGCCGCTTGGTTCTCCACCGGCCCCATGAAAGTCTTGAACATGAGATTGAAGAGGCGCGGTTCGGTCAGCGTACCCTTGCTGCCGCACACGGGACATTGAGCATCAGGTTGGCCCGCTGTCCCTTTGATGCGGGGATCGTCAGCACGAAAGCGATTCTTGCAGTGACGGCAGTCCACCAACGGATCGGTAAACCCGGCGACGTGCCCGGATGCCTCCCACACCTTCGGATGCATCAGAATGGCCGCGTCGAGCCCCTCGATGTCGTCGCGGGCGCGGACCATCGCGTGCCACCAGCGGTCCTTGACGTTCTTCTTGAGCTCCACGCCAAGCGGGCCGTAGTCCCACACGGAGCCGAGGCCGCCGTAGATCTCGGAGGATTGGAAGATGAAACCGCGTCGCTTGGAGAGCGACACGAGCTTGTCCATGAGGGTGGTGTCGGCCATCAGGATCCGGGTTGCGAGGAAGTCCACGGGGGCGGCGAAAGCCGGGGAAAATAGATGGAGGGGGGTCGCGGCGGCAATCGGCGGACCTTTCCACACTGTTCTCCACAGATTACTCCACATCGTGTTAATAATTGGCAAATCAGGGGTTGCGTGGCTTCCGCTCATGGATAGTTTTGTGATGTGCACAAGAAACCGCGCCGCCGCTACCCCCGAGCCCGCTCTGACATCCGTTTCCACTCCGTGGGCGGCCGTTTTCAGCTGCGCGACGGTGCCGGGACCAGACCCAACCATCTCGATTTCAGTTCCGCCCTGGTTCTCACTTACTGCGATGGGAGTCACGACCCGGTCGATATCGCTGATGCCGTGGCCGGCTCGATTGACCACCCCGACCGCGAGGCGCTGCGAGCCAACGTTAAGCGCATCATAGAAGGACTCACCACCGACGGTATCGTGGTCTAACACCGCTGCAGTCCGTAGCACCAGCCCACTGCAAGCTGACGTTGGTTGCAGCGTTTTGGGCCCCGAAGGGCGTGCTCAACTCACCCAGTAAGCCTCTCCCCCACTTCGCGTTCGCGCAAAACATGCCTTCTTCGGTGCGGCTCTTGCGGTGCCCCGGGGGAACTCGCCACACCCCAAGGCGCTACCGGCGTAGGTGTCGCGATCCAGTACAGGGCAAACCGTCGGCGACGGCGGGGCGCAAAGCTAAGGGGTCTCCCCGAGACCGCCCGGCCGTCTGGAGGCAACAGGAAATGGCGCAGCGCACAAGCGTACCTATTCCCAGTGGCCACAGCCGAAGCGATCGGCGAGGCTTTACGCTTGAGGTGACCCTCGTTGCGCTGGTCTTGCTCACGCTGCTGCTCGGCTTTGCGGCGACGCAGCTGATCCTCACGCTGCGGACCGCCAATCTGGACTATCGCAGCACCCGAGCGGCGTACGCAGCCGAGGGTGGTACCGACGCGATGCTGGCGCAACTGGCGCCCGCAATGACGGACGGCGCGATCACCGATGCGGACCTCGCCGCGGTGACCCCGCCGAGCCTCCCAGGTTTCACCTTTGAAAGCATGAACGCGCAGCGGATAGGTGCCGCACTGGTCCGCCCGATTACCGACGGGCCCTTTGCGGGGCTTTTCGCGCTCAATCAGCGGATCGACCTCGACCTCACCGCCCGCGACCCGCTCAACAACACGTCGCGGCTCATCCTGGGCGTGAACGCGCAGTCGATTCCGATCTTCCAGTTCGGCGTCTTCTACGAGAAGGACCTGGAGATTCACAACGGCCCGCCAATGACCTTTGCGGGGTGGGTCCATACCAACGGCAACCTGTACCTGAGCTCGGCCAACACCTTCTTCCAGAGCATCATCACGACGCCAAAGAACGTCTACTGGCAGCGGAAGGCTTACGACGATCGGCAGAACGGCGTGTTCATCAACAACTCAGCCGGCACTCAGGTGAAGCTCCAGTTCGATAGCCGGAGCGTGGACTCTGCGGGCTTCGTGGCCCGCAGCAATAGCGACTTCGACGGCCGGCTGATGACCTCGGCCTTCGGCGTGAAGCCGCTCCGTCTGCCCTTGCCGACCGGCATGGATCCCATCGAGCTGGTCCGGCCAAGGAACGCGGGGGACGCGTCCGATGTCCAGGGCGTCAAGTTTTCCTGGAAGGCGGACTGGTACATCACGGTGGACCTCGCCCAGCTCGGCAACGTCTGCGCCGCCGGGGCGATGACGCACGTTCGCCCCGCCGGCATGCAGCTTCCGGACGCGGCCACGTGTGCCCTGATCTTTCAGGGGATTCCGAACGCGTTCTACGAGGGTCGGGAAAACATCGGCGCGGATGTGTTCCAGGTCGACATTGCGCAGCTCAGCAACTGGGTCGGCCTGAATGCTACGCGACGGACGTCCACGTTCTACGTCACTTTCGTCAATAGTGACGCGACGACCGCCCGCGACTATCCGGTGCTTCGTCTGCGAAACGGGGCGCAATTGCCCAACCCGCTCACGATCGCAACCGACCGCCCGCTCTACGTGTGGGGAGATTACAACGCCGGACTCTGGCAGCCAGCGGCGTTGGCAGCGGACGCGATCACGTTCCTCTCCAACGGCTGGGCCGAGGGAACCAACGTGGGCGACCCCCACCGCTGGGATCCGGCCTGGGATCCGAACGTGAACCACGCGTATGGCGTCACGAATGCGGCGAGCACGGCGGTCTACGCAGCGATCGCGGCCGGACACTCGGCCACGCCGTGCGATTGGCAGGTGTCCGGTTGCGCGGTCCCCGCATTCCCACCGCCCACACCGAACGGGAGCTACGGGGGTGGCCTGGAGAATTTCCCCCGGTTCCTCGAGAACTGGGGTGGGAGAACGTTTACCTACCGCGGCTCTCTGGTGTCGCTGTTCGAGAGTCAATTCGCCGCGCGCCGGCGGTGGAGTTGGCAGAGCTACTACAGTCCGCCGAATCGTGACTGGCAGTTCGAGCTCCGGTTCCAGGATCCCGTCAACCTGCCGCCGTCGACGCCGGTTGTGGGCAACATCGCCCAGACCTCGTTCCGAACCGTGTACTGAGGCGAGCCATGGCTGAGCGGCGCGGGTTCACTCTGATCGAGATGCTAGTCGTGATCGCGGTATTGGCCATTCTGGCCGCGATCGCGACGCCGCGCCTGGCGATGACGGCCGGCATGCGGACGCGGGGTGCAGCCCGTCAGATCACGCTCGATCTCGAGCTCGCCCGCACCAAGGCCCTGGCGTCGAAGCGAATCGCGCGGCTGGTGTTCGACACCGCCGGCGGCACCTACACGGGCTATCTCGACACCGACGGCGACACCGTGTTCGCGTACTCGGACGCGGAGGCAACCGCCCTGGGCGGCGCCAGGCAGCGTCATCTTCCCGACGGCGTGCTCTTCGGCCGAGGCAGCGCGCCGATGATGCCGAACGATTCGATCGACCGGGCGGTGACGCTGCCGAACGGCCGGATCGATTTCGACGCCGCGGGCCTGACCCGCCCCTTGAACAGCCGCGGCACGATCTACCTCCGGGATGCAAAGGATCCCAACACGGTAGCTGCGGTGACTGCGACCGGGGCGGCGTCGTTCCGAGTCTGGTTATACAAGGGAGGGACGTGGCAATGACCCGCAGCGAGCGAGGCAACACCCTCATTGCCGTGACGGTCGCCCTCATCATCCTCGCGGTGGGCCTGACCGCGCTGGCCAGGACCCAGACGGCGCTGCTGTCGGCGCGGAACATCGCCGACAACCGCTCGGTCGCCCTCAGCGTGGCTCGCGGCTACATGGAGGAGCTGCGCGCTCGCGATCCGGCGACGCTGGCCAACGAGGGTCCGGTCTCATTGAATGAGCGCGGAGACATCGTGCCGGGCGGGCCTTACAGCGGCTCGGTCGAAGTCACCCAAGTGGGAGCCAATCTCCTGCGCCTCCGCGTGCTCGTGAGCGTCCCGCGCACTACGGGATCGCTCGAGTTGGTCTCACTCGTCTACCGGCCGTCGTCATGAACCCGTCCACGACCAGGCGTCGAGGGCGCGGCGGCTTCACGATCATCGAGCTTCTCATCGCGATGGTGGTGGGCGTCGTCGTATTCATGTCCGCCACGGGAATCCTGCTCGCGACGTTCCGGGCGCAGGCTGGGAGCGACATGCGGGAGGAGGTGGCCCGTAACGCGCGCTTCCTGGGAGAAGCCCTGCAGCGGGATCTTTCCGAGGCAGGCGTCGAATTGCGCAGCACGTCCACGTTTGGCTCAGTGGACGTGCGTAACGACACGATCAGCGTCCTCTCGGTTCCGTTCGATCCCGACGAGGCTCCGGTCTACCGAATCGCGCCCCCTGCCGGGAGCCCCAATCCGCTCCCAGCAGGCGGCACCTGCGGCTCCGCCTGCATCGCGGTGGTCTCCGACTCCGCCGGGAAGCCCGTCCGGCTGCAAGTTGGTGACGTCGCCAAGCTCCAGGTCAACAACGTCCGCCATCTGATCGTCGTGACCGACGTGGCAGCGGCAGGGCCCGACACCTTTCGGATCTCGTTCCTGAACACCGACTCGCTGCTCCATCGACCGGCCGCGTTTGCCGGCGGCCTCCTGCTGGACCGCGCGGGGACGTCCATTCAGCGCCTTACGATGGCGGCATATTGGCGCGACGCCTCAGGTCGGCTCATGCGAGCCACCCGATTCAACCCCAACGGAACCCTCCAGGGTGAGTCCCTGTTCGAGGATGTTACGGCATTCCAGGTGTCGGTGATTTTCCTGGACGGCGACGAGCTGACGAGCGTAAGCGGGACGGATGCGGACCAGACCAACAACTACGACCAGATCACGAGCGTCAGGGTTCAGGGAACCCTGGAGTCGAGCACCACGAACCCACATGTAAACAGCGGCTCGCCTGCCCAGCGTCGGTTCAGCTGGCGATTCTCGCCCCGTAACTTGCGCTACGAACGGGCCCGGCCGAGCTAGCGGCTCCGGTTCCTCCGCCGCTCCGTAGGCTGATAGTTCGCTTTCCGCTGCTCGAGGACATCGCGAACGATCAATTCGCCGTGTCCTCGGGCATTCTCGATGAACAGACGGTTGGCGTCGTTGCCGCTCGCGATCACGCCGGCGAGGTAGCAGCCGGGTATGGGGGTCGCCATCGTCCGTTCGTCGTGGGCCGGAATCCCGGTACCCTCGTCCACTGGAACTCCCAGCCGACAGAGAATCTCGGTATCGGCATGGTAGCCGGTCATGGCGAGGACCGCCTCGACCGGAATCTCCTCGACGTCAGCCTTCCCGTCGGTCTCGATCTCGACGTGGGTCGGGGTGATCGCCCGGACCCGGGACCGCCAGCGTACCGCGATGCTTCCTTCCTTGATGCGGTTGGTGATGTCGGGCAGCACCCACGGCTTGACGGTGCGGTCGAGCGCATCCGCGAAGTGCACGATCGTGACGTGAGCACCCGCCCGCCAGCACTCGAGCGCAGCGTCCACTGAACTGTTCCCCGCCCCGATCACGACGACCCGCTGATGCCAGTAGGGGTGGCCCTCGGTGAAGTAGTGCGCGACATGCGGGAGATCCTCGCCGGGTACCCTGAGTAGATTGGGATTGTCGAAGTACCCGGTGGCGAACACCACCGCCTGCGCCTGATAGGTCCTCGAGTCGTGCCGCCGGCTCACCGCGATCCGGAAACCTCCGTCAGGCTCCCGTAGCGCGTCCACGACCTCCTCGCCCGGCCGCACGTCCAGGGCGTAGTGCTCCGCAACTCGACGGTAGTAGATCAGCCCGTCACGGCGGGTAGGCTTTTCGTGGCTCGCAACGAAGGGAACTCCGCCGATCTCGATTCGCTCGGGAGTGGAGAAGAACGTCATTCCCAACGGGTAACGCTCGATCGTCGAGACGATGTTGCGCCGATCGACGAGAATGCACGGGATGCCCGCCTGCTTGGCGGCCACGCCGACGGCCAGGCCACAAGGCCCGGCGCCGACCACTACCAGGTAGGTGGATTCGGTCCCGATGTCTTCGGACATTATCCCTCAGAACGGCGTGAACAGCGAACAGTAAACGGTGAACAGGGAGCACCGGTGCTACAGAGAACAATGTTCACCGTTCAGCTTTTCAAACCTCAATGATCTGATCCCGCCTCGTCCCTACGCTGACATACCGGATCGGGGTTCCCGAGAGGTCCTGGAGCCGGTCGAGATAGCGCCGCGCCTCGACCGGCAGGTCGCTCAGTCTTCGCGCGTCCCCGGTGGGGCGATTCCAGCCCGGCAACGTCTCGTAGATCGGTTGCACTCGCCCAAGCAGGTCTACCTCCGACGGCATCTCGGCGCACGACGACCCATCCAGCCGGTATGCAGTTCCCACCGGAATCTCCGCGAAGCCGTCGAGCACGTCGAGTTTGGTGACCGCAAGCCCCGTGAGGCCGTTGACCCGCACCGCATAACGCACCACAGTCGCGTCGAACCATCCACATCGGCGCGGACGACCGGTTACCGCCCCGAACTCTCCGCCCAGCTCCCGCAGCTTTGCCCCGGATTCGTCCACGGCTTCGGTCGGCAGTGGTCCGTTGCCCACTCTCGTGGTGTAAGCCTTGACCACGCCGAGCACGCCGTGGATGGCGGTCGGGCCGATGCCGGCGCCGACCGCTGCGCCGCCGGCAGTAGTGTTGGACGAGGTGACGAACGGGTACGTCCCGTGATCCACGTCGAGGAGCGAGCCTTGGGCGCCTTCGAGCAGAACCCGCTTGCCGTCCTTGATGGCGCGATAGACCACGAGGCCGGTGTCCACGGTGAGCGGAAGCAGGCGCGGCGCCCACCGCTCCAGCAATGCCATCTCGGCCTCCAGCGTGACCCGCTCGGAGCTGCCCATCAACTCGAGCAGCCGATTGGCTCGCTCGACCCGCTCGGCCAGAATCGGGCGGAGGCAGTCCAGTTGACGCAGGTCCCCCACCCGGATGCCGCGGCGGCCGTACTTGTCCTCGTAGGTAGGTCCGATGCCCCGCCCCGTCGTGCCGATGTTCTGGCTGCGTTCGCTCGCCCGATCCAACTGCTTGTGGTAGGGGAGAACCAGGTGGGCCCGGTCCGACACGAAGAGCCGGTTGGTCGGATCGATTCCCTTGGCCGCGAGCTGGTCCAGCTCGGTGAACAGTTGGTCCGGGTCGAGGACCACGCCGTTACCGACGATGCAAATGACCCGGGGATGCAGGATGCCCGACGGAATCTGCTGCAGAATGAACTGCGTCTGGCCGGTGACCACGGTGTGCCCGGCGTTGGCCCCGCCCTGATACCGGACGACCAGGTCCGCCCGCTCCGCCAGGACGTCGACGAGCTTGCCCTTCCCCTCGTCGCCCCATTGGGCTCCCACGACCACGACGCAAGCAGTTCGCCCGTCGAACATGCACGTCCTCCGGCGGCCAACGAGTCACCCAGAGCCAACAAAAAAACCCCACGCGGGGTTCGGGAATCCTCAGACGAAACTAGCTGCCGGCCTCGAAAACGTCAAAGCGGCGGGCGATGATTTCTCCCGTGCGTTCCGCGGTCTCGAACGAGCAGCCGTCGGCCGAATCGCCAGGGGTATGCAGGCGCTCGAGCGTAGACCAGTCGAGCCGGGCGACTGTCACCGCGCGCGCGCCCGCGCGGGCAAAAGGAAGACTGTCCACCAGGATGCCAAGCGGGAGCCGTCGCGCTTTCACTGGAAGGCCGATGGCTTCGAGCGCACCGACTGCGGCTCGCCCGGCCGCATGCCCGGCCACGTCGTGGCTCACGACCTGCAGAGCACCGGTCTCGTCCAGCGTGTCGAAGTTCACCACGACCCGTCCGGCGAACACGCCCGGCCGCTCCCGCACCAGGGCGCGAGCGCCGAGCAGCCCGAACTCTTCCGCCCCGGTAATCATGATGCCGATGCCAGGGTCGGTGAGGACCGACGCCGCGCAGATGGCCGCAGCGACGCCGCTGCCGTTGTCCCGTGCCCCCGGCGACTGCCCCAGTAATCGTCCTCGGCCCGCGAGCATACCGGCGACCACACCGAGCAGCGGTGCCATGATCGCGATCCAGAGCGGCAGGGGGCCGGCGAGCCGGGCTGAGGCGAGCCCCGTCAATCCCAGTGCTGCGACCACGATGAACCACACCGCCACCAGGCGCCCAGCCATCGAGTGGCCCTGTGCTTTGGTGTCCAGGTGAGCGATGATCCACCCGCGCACGTCGCCCGCGCGCGTAGCCAACAGGTTGGCATCGTCGCGAAAGCCGCCGATTGCCAGCGGAGTCGCGCCGGAGCCCACGCCGAAGGCGAGCGCCCCCAAACTGGCGCTGCCACACAGCCAGGCGGTCGCTGCAGCCCAGCCCGGAACCTGCGCCGAGACCAGGAGCGGCGTGAGCACCAGGCCCAGCCAGCCCAGGCCGGCGCCGAGCAGCGGCAATCCCCACAGGGTGGAGGGGTGAAACCGAAAGGGATGGCTCTCGACCGCGTAGCCCAGAGCGCGGAGGCGATCGGCAACGACGTCGCGCGCGGCGGCGGCCGCCGGTGTGCCCGCCTCGCGCGGCCGGGTCAGGATATCCCGGAGCTCCGGGTCAAGCGGATGCGGCCTGCTTGCCACGCTTGCCCGACTGCGATCCAGGCGTGGGGCTCGGTATCAGTGCCGCCTTTGCACTGTCGGGGGTCAGGCGCCCGGTACTGACCAGATCGTTCAGATGCTGCTCGAAGGTTTGCATGCCGTCGCCCTTGGCCTCGCTCATGACTTTCTTCAGGTCGGCCAGGCGGGCGGACGACTTGAGGCACTCGCGAACCGCGGGCGTGGCGATGAGAATCTCCATCGCCGCGATCCGCCCGCTCTCGTCTTTGCGCGGCAACAGCCGCTGGGCCAGGATCGCGCGGACCCCTTCTGCGAACCGCATCCGGCCAATGTCGCGCTCCTCAGCGGGCACCGTCGCGAGAATGCGCTCGATCGTGGTGGTCACGTCCGGTGTGGGCAGCGTGGCGATCAGCAGCCGGCCGGTCTCCGCCGCCTTGATGGCGGCGTCGATGGTGGTGGCGTCGGCGATGTCGCCGATGACCACGACGTCGGGATCCTGCCGCAGCGCCGCGCGGAGACCGACCGCCAGTGCGTCCGTGTCCACCCCCACCTCGCGCTGGGTCACCGAGCAGCTCAAATCGCGGTGCAGGAATTCGATCGGGTTTTCGACGGTGACGATGTGCTTGTGCTGGGTCTTGTTGATGTGGTGCACCATCGCAGCCACGGTCGAGCTCTTGCCGCTGCCGCTCACACCGGCCACCACGATGAGCCCCCGATCGGCTTCGGCGATGGATTTGAGCGCCTCCGGCAACGCTAGCGACTCGATCGATGGCACCGTGAACGGAATCACCCGCATCACAACCATGAAGCTCGAGCGCTGGCGCAGCACATTGACCCGGAACCGGCCTACTCCGGGCATTCCCCACGAACAGTCGAAATCACGGACCTGGTCGATCCGGGCACGATCCGTGTCGCTGCTCATGAGCTTGAGGGCGATGGCCTTGGTCTGATCCGGCGTCAGCCGCTGCTTGGTGAGTGCCACCAGCTTCCCGTTGATCCGGGCGCGAAAAACATCGCCGGCCTTTATGTGGAGGTCGGACGCACCGCGCTCGACCGCCGCCTTGATGATTTTTTCCATGTCTGCTCGAATCGTCACCTGTCGCGGTTCAATCGTTGATCGTAGCGACTGGCGGGAGGAACCCCATCAGTTCGCGCGCCTCTCTCAGGGTTTCCCGCGCGATCGAGCGGGCCCGTGCTGCCCCGGCGGCCAGAACCTCCTCGACCCGCGCGGGATGAGCCTTCAGCTCGCGGGCCCGCTCGCGGATCGGCGCAAAGTGCGCAGTAATTGACTCAGCCAGCACCCGCTTGCAATCGAGACACCCCCACTTGGCCCCCCGGCAGTTCTCCGCCACCTGCGCCGTGGTCTCGGGAGACGAGAAGTACTGGTGCAGATGGTACAGGTTACAGATCTCCGGCGTGCCCGGATCTTTCTTGGTGACGCGTGCCGGATCGGTGACGGCCGGTCGGAGCTTCTGCCAGATAGCCTCGGGCTCCTCGAGAATGCCGATCGTATTGCCCAGGCTCTTCGACATCTTGGCCTGCCCGTCCAGACCCATGATTCGCTTGGCTTCGGTGAGGAGCGGTTTCGGTTCGAGAAAGAACTCCCGGTCGGGGCTGAATTCCGCGTTCCACCGCCGGGTGATTTCCCGAGCAAGCTCGAGATGCTGCACCTGGTCCTCCCCCACCGGCACCAGGTCCGCCCGGTAGAGCAGGATGTCCGCCGCCATGAGCACTGGATAGTTGAGGACACCGGCCGGAACGCTTTCGAACCGCTGCGCCTTATCTTTGTACTGGGTCATCCGCTCGAGCTCACCGACCGGCGCCACGGCGTTGAGCAGCCACATGAGTTCCGAGTGCTCCGCCACATGCGATTGCACGAAGAGCGTGACACGGTCGGGATCGATGCCCGCCGCGAGCAGACCGATCGCCATGTCGCGGGTGCGGGCGCTCAGCGTCGTAGCATCGTATTTGGCCGTGATGGCGTGCAGGTCCACGATGCAGAAGAAGCATTCGTACGAGAGCTGCAGCCGGACCCAGTTCTGGACCGCGCCGAGGTAGTTGCCGATGTGGAGCTCACCGGACGGTTGTATTCCGGAAAAGATGCGGGGCATCACCGAAGGTACCCACCCGGACCCAGAGCAGCAAGATGCTGTCGCCATTGAACTTAGTGGACCGAGCCCGGGCCGCGGCCGCCCGTGCAGCCGACTACGTTCGGAGCAGCGCCCAGCCGGACACGAGCGGATGGTCGGCCAAGGGTCGGCACGATTTCGTTACGGAAGTGGACCGCACCGCCGAGCGCCTGATCGGGGACAGCCTGATGTCCGGAGGCGGTGCCGGGCGGATCGTGGGTGAGGAGCTCAGCCCCGAGCTGGCGCGAGACGGTCTGGTCTGGGTGGTCGATCCGCTCGATGGTACCACCAACTTTCTTCATGGCTATCCGGCGTACGCGGTCTCGATTGCCGCCGTGCTGGACGGTATGCTCCAAGCGGGCGTAGTCCACCATGTGCCGCAGGGGCAGGTATACTGGGCAGCCCGCGGCGCGGGCGCTTGGTGCGACGACCACCGGCTCCGGGTTTCGCCAATCACGACGCCGAGTCTTGCTCTCATCGGTACCGGGTTTCCGTTCAAGGACCTGAGCCGTCTGGACGAGTACCAGCGCCAATTCGCGCAAGTCGCGGCCGGCACGGCCGGAATTCGACGGGCTGGCTCGGCAGCGCTCGATCTGGCCGACGTCGCGGCCGGTCGGTTCGAGGGGTTTTGGGAGCAACAGCTCTCGGCCTGGGATGTGGCGGCGGGCACATTGCTGATTCGCGAGGCCGGTGGCGTGGTGACCGACGCCGAGGGCCACGAGCTGGGAATCGCTCACGGCTCGGTGGTCGCAGGCAACCCGGCAATCCACCGGTGGCTCTTGGAGACAATTCGTGACCGGGCCTGACGATTCGCTGAGCCGATGGACCGATGCGCTCGCAGCCGGCACTGCGACTCCGGCGGGCGGGTCCGCGGCGGCGATCGGCGGCGCGCTCGCGGCATCGCTGGTGGAGATGGTGGCCACGCTCACCGCCGGACGGGAGAGCTATTCGGGCATCCAGACCGAGGCGAGACAAGCGGCCGAGCAGGCTGCGACCCTTCGACGCCGGCTCATGGAGATCGCAGTAGAG
>Ga0105239_10005729_pt1 | contig 14506 bp, 15 predicted proteins | sample KBSC44metaG_FD_92761 | JGI IMG/M metagenome (GOLD analysis project Ga0105239, IMG submission 92761) | Corn rhizosphere microbial communities from Kellogg Biological Station, Michigan, USA - KBS C4-4 metaG | ecosystem: Host-associated > Plants > Roots > Rhizosphere > Soil | place: Michigan, USA... | reverse complement strand
GTCAGCTTGGCGACGTTGATCAGCGATCGATGTTTGAGCAGCACGCCCTTCGGTTTGCCCGTCGTCCCCGAGGTGTATTGGAGCATGACGGCGTCGTCGGGATCCGATGGCGCATTCGCCGCAACGGCGGGGTCCACGTCATTGGCCTGCCAACGGGTTCGGTCCGAAAGCGAGATGGTCAGCAGGTCGGGCAGCCGAGCGCCGACCGCCGCAACGACCTCTGTCAGATCCTCATTGCGGTTGGTGTCGGCGTAGATGAGCACCGACGCCCCGGAGTGCGTCAGCGCGTACTCGAGTTCCTCTTCTCTCAGTGCGGGATTCAGGGCAACGAGCACCACGCCCGCGAGCGCCGCGCCATACTGAATGATCGGCCACTCCACCACATTGGGCGCCCAGATCGCGACGTAAGCGCCCGGCTCCGCGAGGCCGGAAAGGGCCGTGGCAACACGCAATGCCTGATCGAGCAGATCCGTATAGCTCAGTCGGACCTCCGCCCCGTCGCCGTGCCGGACGCCGATGACGGCGAGCTGCTCACCATGACTGGCCGCCCGATGTACCAGCAGATCGCCCACCGTGAAGTCCACCAGGTCAGTGCCGTCGTCGGCGGCCCAGTGCGCTCGCTTGAGGACGGATCCATCCGCCGCAGGCACAGCTGTCATCGCGCCTCCTCGTCGGCCGGCCGTCGACTCCGGCCCTCAACATGTTAACTGAATCTCCATTAGAAACTAACTACACGGATCCAACAGAACCGTTGTTCAGTGGGCCAAAAGACTCAGTACCTCGTTGAATGCGTACTAAAAAGTGTCACCGGAAGCCTTGACACCTATCCGAGAATCTTGTTAGCGTCGGCGCGCTGGTCGACGGGTGAGCCCAGCCTGATCTTCCAACCCCGCACGACGAATCTCGAGGGGAACCCATGCTCGTTGCCAGCTACAGCGCTGAAACCCTGACGCCCGAGAGCGTGACGACGATGCTGCGGAGCTCCGGTCGATTCTCCGACGTCGTGGTCGACGGCGTGACCGTGTCGCCGATCGGAACCGGCCAGATGGCCGCCAGTTATCGGCTCGATCTGACCTATGCCGCATCCAGCGACGAGGACGCCCCGCGCAGTGTCATCGCCAAAGTCGCAAGCACTGATGAGACCAGCAGGCAGATGGCACTTGCCACCGCCGCGTATCGACGCGAAGTGCTCTTCTACCAACGTCTCTCGGCGGACGTCGGGGCGAGAACACCGGTGTGCTACTTCGCCGACATCGCGGACGGCGACGTCGGCTTCATTGCACTGCTCGAAGATCTGGGCCCCGCGAGAACCCTCGACCAGCTGGGTGGATGCGACGCCGACCAGGCCTCGCTTGCGATCGGGCAAGCCGCAGCGTTGCACGGCTCGTCCTGGCATCGCGACTACCTCGGGCAGGAGTGGCTGCCCGTGGAAGCAGTCTGGAACATGCTCGGTGCGGCCATTCCCCAGGTGGCCGGTCCGTGGCTGGAGCGCTTCGGTGACTTCTTGGAACCCGAACACGTCTCGGCCATAACGCGACTCGGTTCTGAGGTGGGAACCTGGTTGGAGACACTGCGCAACCACCGCACCCTGTGGCATGGCGACTTTCGGCTCGACAACCTGCTCTTCGACGCCCGTGACGGGGCCGTACCCGTCGCGGTAGTCGACTGGCAGAGCGTGGCTGCCGCGCCCGGGATCATCGATGTCGCCTATTTCCTCGGGAATTCAATGGTCGAAGCGGAGCGCATAAAGCACGAGCGGGATCTCGTCTCCGACTACCACGACCGGTTGCTGTCCCACGGTGTGGAGAATTACTCGTTCGACGAATGCTGGCGCGAGTACCAAGCCCACGCGTTGTTCGGCCTGGTCCTCACCATTCCGGTCTCGATGAGCGTGCAGGCCACCGAACGCGGAGATGCGATGTTCGGCGCCATGGCGCGACGTGCGGCCGACCAGATCAACGCCAACGACAGTTACGCAGCGCTACAGGCGCTGTGAGGTCTGTTTACTCGCAACCGGTCGCAGTCACGGCGCCAAGCGGTCGCGAACCTGGTCCCGCGCGTGGCGAAGCCGTTCAGGAAGATCCACCGCGTCGGGGCTCAGTGCCCACAAGTACGCGGTGCCGATCAGCATGCTCTTGAGATCATCGACGAAGGTCTGCGGATCCACCCGCATCGAGATGGAACCATCCCGCTGACCGACGCACACAGCGGCTTCGACCGCATCGCCGAGTCTGTGCAGCCAGTCCGTCACCTGGGCGCGGAAGTCCGGGCCCATGCCCAATGCCTCGAACTGCAGAACGAACATCGCCCTGGTGAACTGAGGGTTGGTTTCTGCGAGCTCCCCCATGTTGTCGATGCGGGCGAGGATCTGTTCCATCCCTGATGCATCGTCGATCGGCTCGGTGCCTATCCACTGCTCGTAGTCGGTCCGCATGATCTCGCCAAGTAGGGCCTCTTTCGAGCCGTAACGCTTGTGGGCCATCGCCCGGCTGTAGCCCGCCCGACGGCTGATGTCTGCTGCGGTAGTCCGTTCATAGCCTTGCTCCGCGATCAATTCGATCGTCGCCTCGATCAGTCGGCGCGAGGATTCCGCCACGCGTTCATGTTGGCTTCGACGCGGTCTGCCACGGCTCGCGGTCATCGTGCAGATGATATGCCGTCATCCGTAGGTTGACGACACATCATTTCTAATCCATTTTTGAAAAACCGTTGTTTATTCAACCGCCGTCAACTAAGTTACGTTTCGTGAGCCACCCCACATCCAATCTCGGCTTCTACGTCCTTGGGGGCCAACCGGAATCACCGAGGGACCTGATCCCCGAAGTCACCCGTGCAGAAGAACTGGGCCTCGGCGCGGTCTTCATCTCCGAACGGTGGAACACCAAGGAGGCGGTCACGCTCTCCGGCGCCGTCGGCGCGGTGAGTTCGCGAATCCAGATCGCCACGGCGGCAACCAATCACAGCACGCGGCATCCGCTGGTAACGGCGTCCTACGCGACGACCATGCACCGGTTGACAGGCGGACGCTTCACCCTTGGCATCGGCCGCGGGGTCCGGCCGTTGTTCGCCGCCGCCGGCCTGCCGCAGGTCACGACGGCCCAGATGGAGGACTTCGCACATCTGATGCGCAGGTTGTTCCACGGCGAGACGGTCGTGGGTCACGACGGACCTGCAGGCAAGTACCCTGCGTTGCGCCTCGACTCGACCTTCGACGAGAACATCCCACTCGGGCTCGTCGCCTTCGGTCCCGAGTCACTCAGACTCGGCGGCCGAGCGTTCGATCAGGTTGTGCTGCATACGTTCTTCACCGACGACACGCTTGCACGGTGTGTCAGGACGGTGAAGGAAGCAGCGGAGCAAGCCGGCCGTGACCCCGACGCGGTCAAGGTGTGGTCTTGCTTCGCCACGGTGGGAGATCACATTCCCGAACCGGACCGGCTCCGAAAGACCGTGGGCCGGTTGGCGACCTACCTGCAGGGCTACGGCGACCTGATGGTGCGCACCAACGCGTGGGATCCCGGTGTTCTCGAGCGGTTCCGCGCTGACGAGATCGTCGCGCGATTCACCGGCCCCCCGCTTCGGGTGATCGACAGCCAGGACACCAGCATCACCGACCTCGAGCACATCGCCGGTCTGCTGCCCTCGGACTGGTTGGCACCCGCAGCGACCGGTTCGCCAGAACAATGCGCCGCCGCAGTGCGCCGTCAGTTCGACCTTGGCGCCGACGGCGTCATCCTGCACGGCGCCACCCCGGACGAGCTGGCGCCCATCCTCGCCGCGTACCGCCAGCCGCAACCATTGGAAGGGCAACGTCAATGACGACCTCGGCCTCGCTCAAGATCGACTTCCCCGTGACGCCCACCGATTTCACCCCTGAATTCCTGACGGACGTGCTCCGCGCTGACGGCGTCCTGGACACCGCCACGTCGATCACCGGTGTCGGCACTGAACGCGTCGGCGAGGGTGTCGGGCTGGCATCGAACCTCTACCGGTTGCGACTGGAGTCCGACGGGGCCGCGCCCGCCACGGTCATCGTGAAACTCCCGACCACGTCACCGTACCGAGCCCTTGCCGAAGCACTCGGCGTCTATCAGTGCGAAGTGGCGTTCTACCGTGACGTCGCCGGTCGGGCGCCCGTCCGGACTCCCAGGTGCTATCTGGCCGCTCAGGCACACGACACGATCGACTTCATTCTGATCCTCGAAGATCTCGGCCACATGGAGGCTTGCGATCACATCGCGGGCCTATCGCCCGAGCGCACGGACCGGATTCTCACCGAGGCCGCGCGACTGCATGCGTGGGCATTGACCGACGGTCGCACGCTCAGCGACAACGAAGCCTTCCTGTCAGTCACCGATCCGGCACTTCAGGGCTTCTTCACCGCACCGTTCGCGGCCTGTTGGGATACCTACCAGGCCAATGCACGGCAGCCCATCCCCGAGCTCGCCAGGAGCTTCGCACGCAACTACGTCGAACTGGTGCCGAGCCTCTTCGGCGAACTACGCGAGCCGAACGCACTGGCGTTCGGCGATTTTCGAGTGGACAACCTGTTCTTCGATCAAGACGGCGAGCCGGCGATCGTCGACTTCCAGTTCGCCATGCGCGGCACTGGGATCTACGACGTGGCCTACCTCGTGTCGCAGGGCCTGACGACCCAGAACCGGACGGGTCAAGACCGGCGCTTCGTCCGGCACTACCTCGACGCCCTGAGCGACGCGGGATACTCCGACTACGAATTCGACCATGCGTGGCGCCATTTCCAGATCGCATCTGCGATTCTGCTCGGCTTCCCCATCTTGGCCATGAGCTTCTGGGACGACCTTCCCGAGCGTGCCAAGGACCTGTGCCTGACGCTGGTCGAACGAAGTCTCGCCACCCTGCAGGAGACGGGTGCGTTCGAGGTGGTCATGCCATGACACGCTCACCCCGAGAGGTGGTGGAGCTCTACAACTTCGAGCTCTACAACCGCCGACGCTACGACCTCGCCGACGAGTTGGTGGCCGAATCGATGTTGCGTCACGAGGTCGGCGGAGTCACGGTCATGAGCCGCGCACAGGCCAGAGACCGGATCGAGACCCTATGCGCCGAGGTACAGGACTTCGTCTTCACCCTGCTGCACACGATCGTCGACGGCGAGTACGTCTGCATCGTCTACCAGTGCGACATCACACGTCACGACGGCACACCCGACGCCATCTCCAGCATCGAGGTCTTCCACGTCGTCGACGGCGTCATCACCGAAGTCTGGAACAACCCCCATCAGCACGGCCAATGGTCCGTGCCCTCGCCGGCCCGAGACACATCATCCACTAGTGATCGGAGTTTGACATGACGTCGAAGCGGGTCGTACCCGAGATCCGCGGCCGCGTCGCCCTCGTCACCGGCGCCGCAGGCGGTATCGGCTCGCACATCTGCCGTGCCCTCGCCCGCGAAGGCGCCACGCTCATCCTCAGCGGGCGGAATTTGGCGGCCTTGGAAGCGCTTCAGAGCGAACTGCGCTCCGCCGGAACCGAAGTCGCCGTGGTGACCTGCGATCTTGCCGATCCTGTCGACAGATCCTCACTCATCGACAGGGCCGAGTCCATCTACGGCCCCGTCGACCTGTTGGTCAACAACGCCGGAATCGAACTGGCATCTGCATATTCGGCGATGGACTTCGCCGAGGTGGCATCGATCCTCGAGGTAAATCTGCACGCACCGATGCATCTGTGCCACCAGGTTCTGCCACGGATGCACGCCCGCGGGCATGGCCACGTGGTGAACATCGGTTCGCTGGCCGCATACGTCAGGATCGCCTACATGCAGACGTACTGCGCCAGCAAGAGCGGTCTGCAAGGGTTCACTGGGGCGATGCGCGCCGAGTACGCTCGCACGGGCGTGAGCCTGTCCTTCGTCGCATGCGGGTACGTGGATGCAGGCATCTACGAGCCGATCGCGAAGGCCGGCCTGAAGGTTTCGCCGCTTGCGGGGATCAGCAAGCCCGAAACCGTCGCCAAGAGCGTCGTCGATGCCATCCGACACGACCAACCCGAAGTGATCGTCAATCCCACGCCGCTGCGGCCACTGATCGTCCTTGGAGTGGTGGCACCACGCTTCCTGGCGAAGATCTCCCGAATACTCAAGACCGACGCTGCCTTTCGAGCGCTCGCCGCCGAGCGTGGGCGTTCACTCACGCCTGCGGGCACGGATCGCGCCTGACCTGGGCCGGCTACTGCATCTCAGCGGCCGAGCTCGCGACCCACCACGGACACGAACGACACGCACCCACCGGGGCGTCCGCCGAGGTTGTGCGTCAGCGCAGTATGGGGATCCGGGAGCTGGCGTGCGCCTGCTGCGCCACGGAACTGCAGCCACGCTTCGTACAGCATCCGCAGGCCGCTGGCGCCGACCGGATGCCCGAAGGACTTCAGTCCTCCGTCGGGATTGATCGGCAGCCGCCCGTCGGCGTCGAATGCCCCACCGAGTACGTCCTTCCAGCCGTGACCGGCCTCGGAGAAGCCCAGGTCCTCCATGAGCACGATCTCGGTCGGGGTGAAGCAGTCATGCACCTCGGCGAGCGAGAGTTGCGAACCGGGATCGTCGATTCCGGCCTGGCCATATGCATCTCGCGCGGCCTTGACTACCTCAGGGAAGCTGGTGAAGTCGAACTCGGGATCCATCGAACCTCGTGTCGACCCGGCCACCAGGGACAGCCCCTTCACGTACATCGGCGTATCGGTGTACTCGAGGGCCCGCTCCGCGGGAACGATCAGCGCGCAGGCGGCGCCATCGGAGACTCCCGAGCAGTCGAAGACCCCCAATCGGCCCGCCACCTTGGCGGCCTTGTCGATCGTCTCGACCGAGACGGGTGACCGGAACTGCGCCTTGGGGTTTCGCGACCCGTTGTCGTGGTTCTTCCAGGCGACGTGGGTCATGGCAGCCCGCATCTCGTCGGGATGTACGCCGTACTTGGCGCAGTAGGCCGGATCCAGCAGCGAGAACGCGGCGGGCGCCGTCATCGACAGCTCCGGCGAGGTGCCGTCACTTGGCGGGTCACTGCGCATGAGACCTGAGAAGCCAGAGTCCTTGAGCTTCTCGACCCCCATCGCCATCACCACGTCGTAGGCGCCTGCGGCCACCCCGTAACACGCGTTGCGAAAGGCCTCCGAGCCCGTCGCGCAGTAGTTCTCTACCCGGGTCACCGGCTTGTCGTCGGTTCCCAATGCGCGGCTCAGGGTGAGTCCGGACTGACCGGAACTCAGAGTGCCCAGCCAGTACGCGTCGATGTCGGCCTTGGCCACGTTGGGCGTCGAACCGAGGCATTCACCGAAGGCTTCGAGGATCAGATCCTCGGTCGAACTATCCCAGCGTTCGCCGAACTTGGTGCATCCCATACCGACCACCGCTACCCGGTCGGCGATTCCGCGACTAGCCATTGTTCTCCGATCCGGTGTCCAGGAGATGCGACTTCCAGAAGTAGTCGTGTACGCCGCCCGAGGTGAACAGCCGTCGGAAGGTGAAGGCGACCCGAGCACCGACGCGCAGCTGCTCGGGTTCGGCGTCGGTGACCTCGATGGTGCACCTGCCACCGCCATCGACGTCGAGGACCGCCTGGATCATCGGCGGCGACGGCGAATAGGCCAGACGGTCCACGGTGTGAGTGACGATCGTTCCGCCAAGGGCGGCGACCGGTGCGGCATCCATTTCGTCTGTAGTGCCACAGCTCCGGCAGACTCGGACCGGGGGAAGATGAACGAAATCGCACTGTCGGCAGCGCGTTCCGGAGAAGCCGAACTTCCATTGCTCGGCGCGGACCGCGGGGGGTGCCGCGGGCCGGTCGGGTTCGGGGCGTCGGGGCGGTTCGAGTTCGACGAGGCCGTGCCACGACAGATAGGTCAGGTGCGGTACGACCATCCCCTCCTCCCGCTGCACGCTGACCGGAACCGACTGGCGAGCCAGCGGTAACTGGGCCGTGGTGCGCAGCAGGACGGCGTCACACCCATCGAAGGCAGAGATGACGAGGATTGTCTCCTCGGGTTCGGCGACGTCGAGCACCGAGGACAACGCGATGCCTGCATCGGCCACGCCGGAGAAGCCCACCGGTGACATCCTCGTCGACTTGAGCGCCTTCACCAGGGTGCCAACCCGTTTGGTGATTGCACTGTTGGGGCAGGCCAACACCACGTGATCGACTTCCGCCAGGCCCGTCTCGTCGAGTATCCGATCGACCGCGGTGCGGATCAGAGCCGAGTATCGGTCCGCACCGAATCGCTCTTCCCATTGCTCGGCGGTAAGCGATCTCGGTGAGCGCCAACGATCGAGGAACTCGGCGGTGTACGACGTGGTGGCGACGAGGTCGGCGATCGCAGGGCCCTCACCGAAGAGCAGCGCAGCGGCGCCGTCACCGCCGAGGCGTTCGTCGGCGGAGCCGGGGCGGCCAACCCTGACGTCGGCGGTGAGCGCCAGACCACCGGTCGCCGCGGCGGCGCGCCAGGCCGCAAAACCACTGCGGCCCGTGCCACAGAGGTCGGTGGCGAACGAGGCGCGGGGCAACCCGAGTGCCGCGTGAATGGCCGCAGCATTGGTCTTGTCCGCGTAGGCAGGACTACTGGTCGCGAAGTACAGGTTCGCAGGCAACGGACGTCCGTCCAGCGCCCTCGCAGCCGCCGCAACGGCCATCGTCGTGCTGTCCTCGTCGTAGGACGCCACGACACGGTCTCCACGACGCAGGCCGACATCGCTGCCCGCCAACCGATACCGGGGCACATAGGTCGCATACGCAATCAAGGCGGCGGTCATCTGGTGACTCCGCGAAACAGCGCTGCGATGCCTTGGCCGCCACCGATGCACATGGTCTCAAGCGCCAATCCACCACCCCTGCTCCGCAATTCGTGCAGCATGGTGGTGAGGATGCGGACACCGGTAGCCCCGATGGGGTGACCCAGCGAGATTCCGGATCCGTTGACGTTGAGCCTGTCGTCGACGTCGGCCAACTTCACTCCCCAACCCGAAAGGACCGCGAGCACCTGCACCGCGAAGGCCTCGTTGACCTCGATCAACGTCAGATCGTCAAAGCCGAATCCGGTCCTGCGGAAGAGCGTCTCGACCGCGCCGACCGGCCCGATGCCCATGCGGGACGGTTCGCAACCCACGGCGGCCCAACCTTCGAGATAACCGATGGGTTCCAGCCCAAGTTCCTCGAGGCGGTCTTCGGCGACGACGACGCACGCAGCCGCGGCATCGTTCTGTTGACTGGAGTTACCCGCGGTGACAGTCCCGCCGGGCGTGACCGTGCGCAACTTCGCCAGCGTCGATGCAGTGGTGTCGGGTCGAATGCCCTCGTCGCGATCGAAGATCACCGGATCGCCGCGACGCTGGGGCACCTCGACGGCCACGGTCTCCTCATCGAACGCGCCAGCCTGCACGGCGGCCGCAGCCCGCTGGTGGCTACGGGCGGCAAACGCATCCGCGGCCTCGCGGTCGATGCCGTAGTCCGACGCCAGGTTCTCCGCCGTTTCGATCATGCCGCTGATCTCACCGAAACGCCATGCGGGTTGGGATCTCTCGCGCCCTCGGTCCAGGCGGTCGTAGAGCATCTGATTGCCCGATCGGGATCCCCATCGCGCCGTGGTCGTGTAGTGCTCGATATTGCTCATCGACTCGACACCACCGGCGATCACGACGTCGGCCGCGCCCGTCTGCACCGTCATCGCGGCCGTGATGACGGCTTGCAGCCCGCCCCCGCAGCGGCGGTCGATCTGCAGGCCAGGTACCTCGACGGGGAGGCCCGCGTGCAGCGCCACCCAACGCCCAATGCATGGCGCTTCGGAGTTGGCGTAGGACTGCGCGAACACCACGTCCTCGATGCGTCCCGGGTCGACACCACTGCGCTGCACCGTCGCCTCGACGACCTTGGCGGCGAGATCCTCGGCACGGAGTGGCCGCAAGCTGCCGCCGAAGGTGCCTACCGCGGTACGTACCGGGGCAACGATCGCTGCACGTCTCATTCGCCGCGCCAACGGTCAGCGGAGGGATCGAGCAGCTGCGCCATCTTGCCGTCTGGCAGCCACACGATGGCCTCCAGTTCCAGGGCGTCCAGATAGCGCACACGTCCGGTGCGAAGGTCTTCCAGACGAAGCCGAGGCGAGTTCCCCGCATTGTCGACATTCACTGACACTTGGGCGAATTCGCTTTCCACCAACGGGCCGATGCCCGGCACGTTGAGGGGTGCCTCACCGCTGAACTCGATGGACATCAGATCAAGAACCCCAGCGTCGGGAGTGGCTTGTCCTTGTCCACCAGAACCACCTTCTTGTACGACAACCGCAGCGCTCCGTCGACCCAGCGCAGGCGGTAGGTCACCCGTCCACCCCAGAGCCGGTTGCCCCGCGCACGGGACTCGACGACCAGGAAGTTGGCCCCCACCTCAAGGTCGACTCCGTTGCCGGCGACTGCTCGACCGCCGACGAGTTCGACGTTGGAGATGAGACGCCGCAGATTCGACGGGGGGGCCTGTGCATAGCGCCTACCCGTCCGCAGCTGTTTGAGCCGGGTCGAGATGCGGTTGCGGTTGTCGTAGACCACCGACATCGTCGCGAGAGGATCGACGCTGTCGTTGCCTGCCGGAACCCAGTACAGGGCATCGTCGGTCCACAACGCCTCCCACGAGTCGTAGTCGCTCTCATCGGCAAAGCGCGCCTCGCGAAAGAGAAACTGCTCGACATCGCGAATGTCGAATCCGTCGGGAACCGCGGTCAGCTCGTCGGATGCGTCGATCGTGCTGGTCATTGCGCCTCCATCAGCGATGCGTAGTGCGACCAGAAGCCCCGCATGCCGGTCTCGTCGGTCGCACCACCGATGATGAAGCCGTTCTCGTCTGTGGTCTCGCGTTGCAAGCCCCGACGAATCTGTAGCCATTCCGGCTGTCGCGCTTCCAAACCCAGCTGATTGCGTTCATACATCTCGGTGTCGTCGGCCAGCAACATGCCCGCCGGGCCTACCGAACCGACACACTGGGACACCATCCGCTTGTTCAACTCGGGCGCACCGACCAGTTGGACCGCAGTGGAGTACTGGGTGCACTGATTGAACGCGACGGGTTGGATGTTGAACACCTGGATTTCGGCGATGAAGAGGTTGGGGAAGATCATCACGTGCGGTGCACCCTCGATGAGGATCTGTTCGGCGGCGTCGCCGTGGAGTGCCCTCATCGCCGCGACGTAGTCAGGCACGCGCTGCTCGGTGGTACCGAACCACCGCATCGGCTCGGCGAACTTCCGGAACTCCGGCCGTAGGTCGTTCTCGCTGTGGCCGTTGCCCAAGTCACGGGTGACCGCCGTAGACGCGTCGCTGTACAGCGGCCCGATCGTGCTGCCGGTGACCCCGAAGATCGAACCGTGGACGAACTGCGGGTGGTAGCCGTCGGTTTCATTCTCCGCCAGCAGCTTCCAGTTCGAATGGGTTTCGTGTCCAAGCCAGCCCGCGGTCAGCTCGACCCGATTCTCCGGCGACAGCCGCACCAGCCGGTCGATCTCGCCAGCCGCGGCACCGAGATGGTCGAGGAGTGAGGGCCCTTCCTCGGCGAAGCTACCGAACACGAAACCGTGGTAGGAGTCGACTCGGGCAACGCGCCCCATCGCGAGATCGAGCTTGCGGGTGCCGTATCCCTTGTAGAACGGAAAGCCGATGAGCTCACCCGTGTTTCGGAACGTCCAGCCGTGCAGCGGGCAACGGAAGGTCGCAGAGTTGCCCTTGGCGTCGTCGCACACCTGGTTCCCCCGGTGCGCACACCTGTTCAGCAGAAGGTGAATCTCGCCATCACGATCGCGGGTCATGATGACGTCCTGAAGACCGAGACGCTTGCGGACGTAGTCACCCGGCTGGCTGACTTCGCTTTCGTGGCCTACGAATACCCATGTGCGATACCAGATCTTCTGGAGTTCCTCGGCAAAGATGGCCTGGTCGGTGTAGAGCGACGCGTGCACCTTGTCACGCTGGATCAGTGGCGCCACGCCAGTCAGTCTCGAAGTCATTCGCGAGCTCCTTCCTTCGCGCCGAAGACGGCGGGACGCTTTTCTCGAAATGCGGTGATGCCCTCGACGAAGTCGTCACTGCCGAAGAGCGCGGCCTGCGCCGCGGCCTCCCGGTCGAGCACGTTGAAGGGGGACAAGCCGGACGCCAACGCGAGCAGCGACTTGATGACCGCGAGGGCTTCAGCCGGACCCGCGGCCAGGCGCGTCGCGTCCTCGAGTGCAGAGGCGAGCGCCGCCCCCGGTTCGGCGACGGCGTCGACGAGTCCAATGCTCAGCGCCTCGTCCGCGCCAATCGTGCTGGGCAGCATCAACATCTGGCGAGCGCGAGCCACCCCGACACGGGTCGGCAACGAGACGTAGGCCCCCATGTCCCCGGCAAGGCCGACCTTGGTGAAGGTGGTCGCAAACCGGGCATCCCGTGCGGCCACCACGCGGTCGCACGCGGCGGCCAACGCCGTCCCAGCACCAAACGCCGCGCCTTCGACCGCTGCGACCACGGGCTTGCCCGTGCTCCAGATCGCCCGAATGACACGCTGCGCCAGCTGCGCGCGCTCCAAGGCCTCTCCAGGAGCCATCCGCTCCATCGATCCGATGTCGCCGCCCGAGCAGAAGGCCTTGCCTGCACCGGTCAGGAGGACGGCGCGCACCGACGAATCACGATCGGCGGCTTCGATGGCATCAGCGAGTGCCAGCCGCAGCGGGATGTCTATGGCGTTGAGCTTGTCTGGCCGGTTCAGTGTCACCACGGCGACGGCACCGATCATCTCGGTAAGCACCGGGCCGGTCGTCACTTCTGGAACCTCGGCGGTCGGCGTTCGATGACGGCTCGCAGACCCTCGAGTGCGTCGCTGGTGCCGGAGAGCTCGGAAACGGTCCGCGCCTCCTCGGCCAAACGCTGCTCGACGGACGCGCCGAGACCGCTCCACACCAGACGCTTGGTGGCCGACAGCGCCTGGGTGGGAAGTTCGGCGAGTTGAACCGCCAATTCCTCGGCGCGACGCGGAAGTTCGTCGTCGGCGACGACCTCGGTGATCAAACCGATTCGCAGAGCCTCTGCTGCAGTGACGGTTGGGTTGGTCAGGACGATCCTCAGCGCCTGCCGCAGCCCGACCAGCTGGGTGAGTGTCACCGACACCCCACCGTCGGGCGCCATACCGACGCGCACCGCGCCGGAGAAGAACTTCGCAGATTCGGCAGCGATCACGATGTCGGAGGCGCACACCAGCCCGAGTCCGCCACCGCCCGCGGCGAAGCCCTGCACCGCGGTCACCACGGGGACCCGCAGTTGAATCAGGGCCGCGGACGCCAGTTGCAGCCACGCCGTCGCCTCCCGCAGGTAATCCGGAAGGGCCGCGCCCTTGGACTCGAACGTGTGAATGTCACCGCCCGCGCAGAAGTTTCGGCCTTCACCGCTCAGTAGCACGACGCGGACCTTGGGATCGGCGTGGCACGTCAAGATCGCTTCGTGAAGCGCCTTGAGCAGTTCGACGTTGAGCCCGTTGGAGACCTCCGGCCGGTTCAAACGAAGGCGCGCGATCCCGTCATCCACGTCGAGCGCGACTGGCGCCGCACAGCCGATCTTGGCTACTGAGCTAGTCACCGGTTACCTCCTCGTTCGCTGAACGCCGACGCGCCGTTGCGCCCGGCTCCTTCGCTGATGTGGCGAACGACCTCGTCGAGCTCGTCGTCCAAGCCCGCTGCGAGCGGTTTCTGCCTGCCGGAGACGACCAGTCGCTTGATCGCGACGAGTGCGCTGCGCTCTCGTCCGGCCATGGCCTCCACGAATTTCTCGGTCGCAGCATCGAATTCAGAGGGAGCGAAGCTGTGGTAGGCCAGCCCCAACCGGACGGCGTCGGCGCCGGACAGCCGCTCGCCGCTGAGCAGGAGTCCCATCGCCTGTTGGTGGCCCACCAGCCGGGGCAGCCTCTGAGTGCTCCCGCCGCCGGGGATCATCCCGAAGCGGATGTGGTTGTCGGCGATCCTGGCGTTCTCGCTGACCAGGACGATGTCGGCGGCCTGCATGAGCTCGAAACCGCCTGCCGCGGCCACGCCGTCCACGGCCGCGACCACGGGAACGTCAATGGCTGCAATGGCGTCGCACGCACGTCTGAACGCCGTGAACAACGTTCTCAACGCCGAAGGACCATCGGCGCGCAAGCGTTCGACTTCCGCGAAGTCGCCTCCTGCACAGAAGTTTCCGCCCGCGCCCCGGACGACGATCACGTTCACCGTCGGGTCCGACCCCAATGTGCACAGCGCCCGCTCGAGCGCCACGCCGAGTTCGACGTTGATGGCGTTCAGCTGCTCCGGCCGATCGAGGGTGATCCGGCCGATGCCTGCTGCCGCGGTGACCGTCACCGGCGTCATATGTATCGGCCTCCGCCGACCTCGATCACCGTGCCGGTGATGTAGCTGGCCAGATCGGAGGCGAGGAAGACCACCGCGCCAGCGACCTCGGCTGGCTCACCGGCCCGCCTCATGGGAACGGCGGCCTC
>Ga0105239_10005727_pt1 | contig 14509 bp, 14 predicted proteins | sample KBSC44metaG_FD_92761 | JGI IMG/M metagenome (GOLD analysis project Ga0105239, IMG submission 92761) | Corn rhizosphere microbial communities from Kellogg Biological Station, Michigan, USA - KBS C4-4 metaG | ecosystem: Host-associated > Plants > Roots > Rhizosphere > Soil | place: Michigan, USA... | reverse complement strand
TTCTGTGAAACTGATTTGTTCGGCCTCTTTCATATTGGCGGCCGTGATGACCTGATAACCTTTACGGTCGAGTGCTCTAAAAAGTGCGGTTCTTAATGCAGCTTCATCATCAACGATAAGAACACGTCGCGTTTGCATTCGGCCCCTTCCATGGTGCGGTCAAAGAACAAGAGCACTTCGTGTGCTCACGTTTATAAACAAATAGTACCTTGGAGTTTGACGCTGTCAAAATTGACTGTCAAAACCCCGACGGATTTTCGTCGTTAGTCAGATCGAGTCGAGTGTCGGAAGCGTCAGAATTGCGGTCGCCCCAACGCCTGTCTGGGAAATAATTTCCAGTTGTCCACCATGATCACGGACGATGGAATAGGCCACAGTCAGGCCTAAGCCGGCATTTGTTTCCGAGTCTTTTGTTGTGAAGAGAGGAGTGAAGACTTTGTTTTCATGTTCAGGCGCAATACCAAGACCGTTGTCCTGAACCGTGATGGTCGCGGCTTTCGCGGTGCTCGATAAAGAAATCTTGATGCTGCCAGAGAACGTTTGATCTTGTTCTCGACGTTCCACTAGTGCGTCGATCGAGTTCTGCAAAAGGTTGCACAGCGCTTGGCTTAAGGCATTCACTTCGCCTTTCACCATGACGGGTTGATCACTCAGTTTTGTCTCGAGCTCTAGACCTTTTGAGCGCGTTTGTAACTCGGTCAATTTCACGGCGCGTTCAATCGCTTCGCGTAAATCCATCGGATTCAAATCTTGTTTGGCACTTAAGCGCGCGAAGCCAAGCAAGTTTTGAATGATGTCGCGGCATCTTAAGACGCCTTCTTCCATCGACATAATGTCGGGATAAATGGGATCGGCTTTGTCGAGATCCATCCGAATCAGTTGTAAGAATGAGAGCATGCCGCCGAGGGGATTGTTCAACTCGTGTGCGATGCTGGAGGCGATAGTTCCGATCTCCGCCAACTTTGATGATTCGAGAATTCGCCGCTCAAGTTTTCTTTGCTCAGTGACGTCACGGAAAAGCATGAGCTTGGCGTTCTTGCCTTCGAGCTCAAAGCCAAGTGATTGCGAGATAATTTCGTATTCTTTTTTCGCGAGTCCTTCGCCTTTGGACATGCGCACATGTGAATTGGTTGAGAGAACCGGCTTTGGTTGATCGGGAAAGAAAACTTGCAACGGATCTTTGCCGAGCAAATCGCGAAACGCTTTACCAGTGATATGACTGAATGCGCGGTTGGTCCGGAGAATGGTATTAGACTCAGAGGCAATGCAAAGCGGGTGAGAGATGGAATCGAATGTTGCTTCCCATTGTTGTTTCAACGTTTCCGCTTCATCGAGCTTGCCTAGGCGCTCGAGCGCAAGCGAAGTCGTATCTGTAATCTCGTGCAAGAATTGTTTTTCGCCCGCCGTGAAGCGGCTGGGTTTGGCGCGACCAAAAAGAATTTTTCCTTCGAGGCCTGTCTGCTTGAGCGAGAATGGAAATTCCACAACCGCATCTTTGCTGATCGTAACGCCTGAATTTTGGCCATCAAAGACAATGCGCACCCAAGACAGTTGCAGAGCGGGATTCAGGGCTTCGTTCAAAACCATTTCGATTTCGCCGATAGAACTGGCGCGTTGAATTCCAATCATCGCTTGGGTCAACGCTTTCAAGCGTTCGTTGGCTTGCTGTAAAGTGAGAAGGCCGTTGCCGGTTTTTTTTTCAGACTTGTCTTTCGTCTTCGAAGTTTTCTTGAGTTCTTTTTCTAAGTCGCGAATGAGCGCATCGGGTTTTTCACCCGGTTTTAAAAACGCGCGCACGCGACCGGTGTTCATGAAATGGCGAAGGCTTGCGGCATCGAAGCCTTCTGTGCCAACGAGCCAGAGCGAAGAAAACCTTGTCATGTGTTCCGCGAGATCGACTTCTGAGAGCCATGACCATTTCTTCGGAACGATGACGATTTGATGCGGATCTTGAAGCAACGATGAGAGCAATTCTTCATTGCTTTCGACCGATTGAAACGACGAATTGTTTTCGGTTGGGCCCGCGACAAGAACCGATGCCATCAGTTTTTGAGATTATCACGGCGAGGCGAGAGATCTGCAAAGATCTCGCGAATACCTCGCTCAAAGTGCGGCCATACTTGATCGAGTGGCATGCCTTCTTGCTCTTCAATGCAAATCACTGGGATTTTTAAGTCGCCCCAAGCGTATTGGCTTAAAGACCCTGGTGTCGGATAACCAATATCGTCTTGCACCTTGTAACCCGACGATGCGCCTAAGCGCTCCGCGTCCTTTCGTCCAGGTTCACCGGCGTAAACGACACACGGATTCCACGAATGAAAGTGGATGATCAGGCGCGGATCATATTCGTCGATCAGCTTAACCAATGCTTGAATCTCAGGTTCGCTGTTCGCTTTCGCTCCAGGGAAGTAGCGGTCTTTGGGAAATTCTGGACTCCAATCGCTCGAAGGATAATTGCGATTGAGATCGACGCCGCCACCGTTTGTTCGTTTTTTTTCGGTAAAGCCATCGATGTTGAGGCAGGGAATCAAAATCCACGGCAGTTGTATCTTTTCTGCATCGTTGGTGAGAAATGCCAGTGTGCTTTTTGCGAGCTGCACGCCTTCAGGTTCATCACCGTGCACGCCGCCAATCATGAGCAGCGGGTGATCCGATTTTTTGAGATCGCTAGAGGCGTAAAGTTCAATTGGGCGACCTTTTCGACTGACAGCCCAATCCGATTTATGAATCATGTTACCTCCTTGAAACCCTCGCTCAAGCATCATACAACTACTCCTGGTATGTCTGATTCATTTTCCGCCATAGTCCTTGCCGCTGGCAAAGGAACTCGAATGAAAAACTCGCTTCCGAAGGTGGTTCACCCGGTGGCGGGCCGTCCCATGATCGAGCGCGTGATTCACGCAGTCCGGGAAGCCGGTGCTGACGAGGTTCGCGTCGTTGTCGGTTATGGCGAGCAATTGGTTCGAAACATCGTGGAGCCCATGGGGGTCCAGTGCTTTCGTCAAGAAAAGCAGGCGGGCACAGCCGACGCAGTGCGATCGGCTCAGCCGGGAAGTCTGCGCGGCCGCATTCTAATTTTGAACGGCGATCATCCGCTGATGGAAGCCGAAGATTTGAAATTGGTGATTAAAGAAGTTTTGGCGTTGAAGTCGCGACTGGCTGTTGTCACTTGTGAGCTTGAAGATCCGGGATCGTTTGGTCGCATCATTCGCCATAATGGTTCGGTGAAAGCGATTGTTGAAGCGAAAGATGCGACTCATGAGTCGCGTAAGATTCGTGAGATCAACACGGGCATCTACATGGCCCACGCCGATATCTTGAATGAATTTTTACCGCAGATTCAAAGTCGCAACAAAGCTGGAGAGTTTTATTTGACGGACATCGTTGGTCTTACCGTTGAAGCAGGTCATCGCGTTGATGCGATTGTGACTTCGTCACGTTTGTCGTTTGGTGTGAACACACAAGAGGAGTTGGCTATGGCCACGCAGCACGCATTTGCCAAAAAAGTTTCTGAACTGATGGAAAATGGCGTGATCGTCATGGATCCAAAAACGACTTACGTTGAAGAGAAAGTTGAAGTTGCTTCCGGTACGACACTTTTCCCAAATGTCTTTTTGCGTGGTGAAACTCGTATTGGTGCCATGGTTGTTATTGAACCCGGAAGTTTCATTGTTGATAGCGTGATCGGCGAAGGTGTTCACATCAAAGCTGGCAGCTACATTGAGAGTAGTGAAGTTGGTCCGCGTTCAGAAATTGGGCCTTACGCACATTTGCGTCCTGATGTAACGATTGGTGAAGAGTGCAAGGTCGGTAACTTTGTCGAAATGAAAAAAGTGAAGTTCGGTAATGGCGCAAAAGCAAGTCACCTCACGTATCTTGGTGATGCGGAGATCGGTGAAGGCACCAACATCGGTTGCGGCACGATCACTTGTAACTACGCCGTCGACAAAAAGAAATATGTGACGAAGATTGGTAAGAATGCATTTATCGGCAGCGACACGCAGTTTGTCGCTCCCATCACGATCGGTGATGATGCGATCATTGGCTCCGGCTCAACGATCACAAAAGACGTTCCGGCGAAAGCTTTGGCTGTCGCGCGTGGCAAACAAGTGATCATCGAAAATTATAAGCCTTCGGCGCCAAAGGGACCAGATAAGAAGTAAGGAGCTCGAGCCATGTGTGGAATCGTTGGATATCTCGGACCGCGTGAACCAAAAGAAATCATCTTAAAGGGGTTGCGAGCGTTGGAGTATCGCGGCTACGACAGCGCGGGTGTGGCCATCTTAGATGGTCAGCAGTTTCGGCGCGTGCGCGCGACGGGCAAACTCATTCAGCTCGATGAAAAACTTCGTAACGAAAAATTTGATGGTCATCTTGGAATTGGCCACACTCGTTGGGCCACACATGGTGTGCCGAGCGAGCGCAATGCGCATCCGCACGCCAAAGGTGGCGTGAGTCTTGTTCACAACGGAATCATCGAGAACTATGCGGATTTGAAAAAAGAGTTGAGTCTCGAAGGCGCAACGTTTGAATCGGAAACTGACACCGAATTGATCGCGCACTTGATTGAAAAGGAACTTCGCTCAACCAAAGATTTACTGAAAGCCGTGCAAGCGGTGGTGCCTCGCTTGGTGGGTGCGTATGCCGTGGTTGTCGTCTGGGAAAAGCAGCCGAACACGATGGTCGCATTTAAATATGGTCCGCCGTTGATTTTGGGTGTTGGCAAAAATGAATTGATCGTTGCGAGTGACGTGCAAGCGGTTGTCGATCAAACCAAAGAAGTCGTTTATCTCGAAGACGGCGAAATTGTTTGCGTAAAAGGTAATGCGTACGAAGTTTATTCGAGCAAAGGTGCGAAACTCGAAAAGACAAAAGTGAAAATCGAGTGGAACTCTGAGACGGCGAGCAAGTCTGGTTACCCGCACTTCATGCTCAAAGAAATTTATGAGCAACCTCGCGCGGTCGCGCAAGCGCTACAACCGCATATTGATATTCAAAAAGAGCGTATGAACTTTTCGCCCGAAAGCAAAATGTCGCCGGCGGAAGTGCAAAAGCTTTTAAACGAAACTGAACGCATTTTCATCGTTGGATGCGGCACTTCATTTTACTCAGGTCTCGTGGGCGAATACATGATTGAACGCTTGGCGCGCGTGCCAGTTGAGTGCGAGATCGCCAGTGAACTTCGTTATCGCTATCCAGTGTTTCCTAAAAACTCTTTGTTGATCTCGATTTCACAAAGCGGCGAGACGGCCGATACATTGGCAGCTGTTCGCCAGGCGAAGGCGGAAGGCGTTAAGGTCTTGAGCATTTGCAACGTTCGCAATTCATCGATTGATCGCGAAGCGGATTTGCATGTCTACATGAACTCAGGTCCAGAGATTGGTGTCGCGAGCACAAAAGCGTTTTCATCAACGCTTTCTCTGATGGGTGTGATGGCTCTTGCCGTTGCGAAAGCGCATGGCAAGTTGAACGATCAAGACGATGCCTTGTTTGTGCGACAGCTTCTCGATGCTCCATCACAAATGGAAAAAGTGCTGACGCTTGATAAGTTCTTTAAAGATGCCGCCGCGATTTTGAAAACCTTCAAAGGGTTTTTGTATCTCGGTCGTGGCGTGCATTTCCCAATCGCACTTGAAGGCGCGTTGAAGCTGAAAGAGCTCGCTTATATGCACGCCGAAGGTTATCCGGCGGGCGAAATGAAACACGGTCCGCTTGCATTGATTGATGAGCGCATGGCCGTTGTCGTCCTCGCGCCAAAAGATGAACTTTATGAAAAAACCTTGAGCAATCTCGAAGAAGCGAAAGCGCGTGGCGGTCAGATCATTTCGATCGGTACTGGCCAAGGCAATCGTCTCGAAGAACTCTCACGCTACTACTTAGCGTTGCCAGAAGCTTCATGGTTCACGTTGCCACTGCTTGAAGTATTGCCACTTCAGTTGCTCGCCTACCACGTCGCGGATTCTTTAGGTCACGACGTCGATCAACCAAGAAACTTGGCAAAGTCGGTCACCGTCGAATGAGACAGTCGCTTTAATTAACGGAGGGGTTAATATGAAACTTACGGGTAATACGATCTTGATCACAGGCGGTGCCAGCGGCATCGGGTACGAACTCACAAAACAACTCACGGCACTTGGCAATACGATTTTGATCACGGGTCGGGATCAAGCGAAGTTGGATCGGGCGAAAGCCGCTTTTCCAAAAATTCACACTTTTCAAAGTGACGTTTCTGATCCGAAGGCGATTGTCGCTTTTTACGAAAAGGTCACGAAGCAATTTCCTGAGTTGAATATCCTGATCAACAACGCGGGCATCATGCGTGAAATCAATGTTCACGACAAAGCTGTAACCGTTGAAGACATCACGAGAGAGATTGAAATCAATTTGAACGGTCCGATTCGTATGGTGAAACAATTCTTGCCGCATTTGAAAACAAAGTCAGAGGCTGCAATCGTGAACGTTTCATCGGGCTTGGCGTTTGTTCCACTTCCAGTTTCGCCGGTTTATTGTGCGACCAAAGCGGGCCTTCACTCGTTCACAGAGTCTCTTCGCGTGCAACTGAAGAACACGAAAGTGAAAGTGTTCGAGTTAGCACCACCAGCAACCCAAACTGAACTTCTAGGTGATGTGAATCCGGATGATATGAAAGGCGTTTCAATCATGAAGGTTGAGGACATGGTAAAAGTCGCCGTCAAAGGAATGCAAGCTGATCGATTCGAAATTCGCCCAGGTCAGTCCAATCAACTGAAAATGATGAGTCGTGTAGCGCCTGCATTTATTTTGAAACAATTGAGCCGATCCGTCGATCGCATGCTCAAAGCACAACACTAACCCGGCAGATTCAAATTCTCTAAAGGGTGGTTACCACCCTTTAGAGACAGCCACTCGGACAGCGCGGTTTTGGCTCGGCTGAGTTGCATTTCGCGCTTCATTTGTTTGTCGTTTTTGCTCTTCGCTGGAAGTTCGACACGCGGGAAGAGCGAAAAGTTGATGTTGGTTGGCTGAAAGTGATCGTTGTCTTCGGTGATTGCGTTGAGCAGCGAGCCCATGGCACTTTCACGTGGTGGTTTGCTGATCGCGCGACCGCGAACTTTGTCATTCACGAAGTTTGCGACGAGCAAGCCGATACACGTGGAATCAAAGTAGCCTTCCACGCCCGTGATTTGTCCTGCGAAAAAGAGCCATTCATCTTTGCGACTCGAGAGGACGTCCGTGAGTTTTTTTGGACTCTGAATGTAGAGATTGCGGTGAATGCTTCCGAGTTTTAAAAACTCAGCGTTCTCAAGGCCCGGAATCATTCTAAACACGCGCGTTTGTTCGCCGTACGCCATCTTGGTTTGAAAGCCGACCATATTATAAGCCGTGGCTTCCTTGTTTTCCTGGCGCAGTTGAACAACCGCAAAATATTTCTGACCCGAGAATGGATTGGTGATTCCCTTTGGTGACATCGGACCAAAACGCAAAGTCTGATCGCCGCGTTCGACAATCGCTTCGACCGGCATGCAACTTTCGAAGTACGGAGTCTTTTCAAATTCTTTTGGCTCGACTTTGCGAGCGGCTTTGATTTCATTGATGAGGTTAAAGTACTGCTCTTTATTCAAGCCGCAGTTGTAGTAATCGCGATTGCCTTTGCCCCAGCGATCCGCTTTGAATGCGACATATTTATTGATCGAGTCCGTTTCAATCACCGGTGCAATCGCATCGTAGAAATACATGAATTCATCATCGAAGTGTTTTCGCATCGACATCGCGAGCGGTTCATCGGTGAGTGGACCCGTTGCGATGACGGCCGGGCGAGGGATGTCATCCAGGGACTGAACGACTTCACGGCGAATTTCGATGCGCGGGTGATTTTCTAAAATCTTGGTGATCGCGGCAGAAAATCTCTCGCGATCCACGCCGAGCGCCATCCCCGCGGGAACGTTGGCTTCACGGCCCGCCGCCAAAATCAGCGACCCCATCTTTTCCGCTTCCCATTTGAGTTGGCCCGGAGCGGAATAGTCGGTCGTGCTGCCAAAAGAGTTGGAGCACACGAGTTCTGCAAAACCACTGGTTTTATGCGCCGGCGTCATGCGTTGCCCACGCATTTCATAGAGCACGACGTTATGACCCATCTCCGCGAGCTGAAAGGCACATTCGCTACCCGCGAGGCCTGCGCCCACCACAGTGATTGTCTGGTTTTGCAAAGACATGGTACCTCTTAAAGGGATGGCAGATAAAAACTCGAAGAAGAAAAGCAATCTGGTGCCTGTGAGCAACGTCTTACAAGCGCTTTTGGGCCGTGGCAAGTCGCCACTACGGGACTCGTTCACGCGCTGGAAATTATGGCGTTATTGGGGTGAGATCGTCGGTCCATCGGTCGGTTCGATGAGTGCGCCGGTCGAATTAAAGCGGGGAGTTTTGGTGATTTGGGCAAAAAGTTCAGCCCAGATGCAGGATCTGCATTTCATCTCTGCCGCTATCAAGTTGAAAGTGAACAAATTCTTAGGCGCACCACTGGTGCATTCGATTCGCTTTACATTGGATGAGGGCCGAGTCCCGCAGCAAGGCGATGTCGTGCAGGAATTTGACATCCGCTCTCAATCTGAAATCATTTCGGAAGATTGAATCGTGGAGTTAATCCACTCAATCGCCGCACTCACTTTGCTATAAACACCAAACGTATGTGGGCGAGCGCAGCCGTCGCCCCAGCTCACGATTCCGACTTGCACTGGGCGACCGAATTCTTCGATGACCATCGGGCCACCACTGTCGCCCTGACAAGAATCTTTGCCACCTTTGTCGATACCAGCGCAAATCATGCGATCGGTGATTTGATCGGGATAGATTTTTTGGCAGAGATCTTTGGTGATGAGCGGGAGTTGAACTTTGCGTAAGACGTTTGGCAGTTCGATGCGCGATTCTTTTGTGACACCCCAGCCGGCGATTGTGGTCGTGATGTTGTCGCCTTCATGCACGGGAATCTCTTGATCATTGAGATCGATCGTTGGGTAGTTTGAATCTTTCGTTAATTTGAGCAGAGCAAAATCCCAGTCTGTCGTTTTATCGCTATATCCTGGATGAACGAAAATCTTTTTCACGCGATTCGTTTCAACATGCCTCATGTCTCTGCGATCGTACATTCCAAGAATCACGCGATCGATCGTTGAGTCGGGAGTTGCGCAATGAGCAGCGGTGAGTACCCAATGTTTTCTAATCAGTGAACCGCCACAAAAGTGACCTTCTTTGTCTTGTAGACTTGCGATGTAGGGGAATTCGTTTGACGCGGCCTTCACTCCACCAACTATTTGCGGGTGAATCGATTGTGCGTGAGCGGTTGAAAAGAGCAACGCAAACAAGAGTGCTGACATGGGGGCCTCGCTTATATGTGGGGGTCTTTTCAATTGAAAAGGGAGGCTCAGACTTTCACAACGGGACTAGGCCCAAGTTGGACTTTGGGTGGAATGTGCTCTGGTGATTTTTGAGATCCGCATTGATTACTCTGCCCGGGCAGAGCTTTCGTTGTGGTTCGTGGTTTTCGTCTTCGACGGCCCCATCTTTTCCAGCAGGAAAATTCTCCGTCCATGAGAGTGGCAAACCGCTACCTTCCGGGCAGCGGTTCCATAGTGCTAGGGGAGATTTATATTTGGATTGGGAAAAGGCGAATTCCTAATCTGTCCAAAGAATTTTATTAATCGCATTTTGAACTATGGTCTCACGCCCACGATGGGCGTGAGAAAGGCTGCTCATGGAAGGTCCATTCATGCGCAGAGAAGATCAGCCTCTCGAAGACCATCCACATGTGCTGGAGTCATTCTGTCCGATTAGCGGAACTGCTAGACAACTTAGAAATTTTCTTGACGACATTTTTGAAGCACTCAGGCGTCGCGCGTTCTGCATTTATGATTCATCGATTTTTAAAAACGGCAATGTCTGTGAAAATGCTCTGGCGAGGCGCCAATGATGTATAAATGCGGACCCTAAAGTGATTCTTCATTATCAAGAAAGGGCACTTTCAAAAGCCGTGTTAGGTTGCAGTTCGGTATTGAGGAGGATTTAAAACGGAGATTGAGAATGAAAATGTCGGTCGAGCAGCAATCGGTTCATGAAGTTGCAATTCAGTTGGCGAAACAACATCAGAGTGTTGAGGCAGAATTAATTGTTGTCCTTCAAAAAGTTGAGCGCCTTAAAATTCATCGGTTGCTTGGATTGCAAAGTCTTTTTCAGTACGCGACCGAAGTTTTGAAGTTGGATGACGCCATTGCTTATGCTCTTATTTCCGTTTCACGAAAATCTCTGAGTGTGCCGGAACTTAAAAGTGCTATTGAGCACAAAATGGTTTCCGTCTTCAAGGCCAATCGTATTGTGTCTATTTTAAATAATGAGAATGCAAAAGAGCTGATTGAATTTGCTTCTGGGCATTCCAAACGTGACATCGAGCGGGAGGTTGCGCGACGAGATCCAAAAGCAAACACGCCTGATAAAATCACGGTGATGTCTCCGGAGTGGTCTGCACTCAAAGCTTCGGTTTCGACTGAAACTTTGAAATTGCTTGAACGGGTCGAATCGCTTTTGGCTCAGAAAGGTTCAAATACCGCGTGGGATGACGTCCTGAAGGAGTCAGCCAATGCTTATTTGGATAAGCACGATCCGGTTCGAAAAGCAGAGCGTGCACAGAAGCGGAAGACACTCTGCCCGGGCAGAGTAAATTTGGTCGGAAGTTCAAATGGAAATCAAGAGCAACGAACCAATGAACGGGAGACTTCAACCGGTCAAACAAATCGAATTACGGCTCGATTCAAGCGAATTTCTTTAACGGCTGAGCAGAAGAACGCCGTCTTTCTTCGCGATAAAGGTCGCTGTACACATGTAGGTAAGGGCGGTCAGCGCTGCAATCAAGATCGATGGGTGGACGTACATCATATTGTTCGAGTGAAGGATGGTGGCACGAACGATCCAGATAACCTAACGACATTGTGTTGGAGTCATCATGATCTCGTTCATCAAATGGAATTTCCGATTGATGGAGCTGTTACGTGGCTTCGTTCGCCCACGATGGCCTATGGATGAGCTTTGTGATTACTCTGCCCGGGCAGAGTTTTCGCTAATGCTGTTGATAATCCGCGGGCAATTGCAGTTTATACGGATCGGGTGGTGCGACGAGTGCGAAGTCGAAGTCGCCCATGCGGCCACCGAATTGGCGGCTGTCTTCACGTTCTGTCATTGCGCCTTCAATCGGGAAAGCGACTGCTTGCGAGGGCGGTGCTAAATTTCTCTGACAATTGCTCCAAGAGTATTGGTCGAGATGGCCAAAGAATCCGTCAGCGGTGCTGATCATTGTGATCGCGCTGGTTGAAATCTTCATTTCTTTCAGCATCTGCGGCAGAGTTTTGTAATGACCCAGTTGTTCGGTAATGTGAGATTTCCCAATAATCAGAGCGCCATGCCTGCAGCTCTTATCTTGAAAGCGAGAGCTAATGGCTTCAGTGAAACCGGTATTACGATCAACGATATTCATGTCTAAATTTGCATTCACGTCGATCCACATACCGTGAATCCATTCCCAACCGGGTGTGCGGGAGTTTTTATCGGCAAGTATGATTTTGATTCCTTCTTTATTCGCGGCTTCAATTATTGGTTTGGCTTCGAAGACACGATTGTCCCGAACTAAAGAATTTTTTCCGTCTTGCATCGCCTGAATATTCATCTTTGCTTGCGGCGAGAATTCGAGAAATAAACAATCAAGCTCGGGCATTGCGGCTTTAAGTTTATGAATCAAGGTTGGATTGTAATTCACGGAACTTGCGTAATGATCTTCGCCGATCAAAATCATCTGTGGCGATTTCGCTTTTAACTTTTCAACCATGTCATCAACGGGTTTGGCAATGGTCATCGCCTCCAACCACGCATTCAAATGCGCATCGCAAGCGGCATCGTCCACTTTGGGTGGTGCAGGCTTCCACGGATAGTCACAATGAGGGCCTGGAGTATTGAGAAATTTGATTGTGTTAATAAGACGGATCATATCCGCCCTGTCGTCCGCATGTGCAGAAAGACCAGTTGAAATCAGCGCGATCGCAATGAGTAAAAACCATCGCGATGGGCGCATCTTAGTGTTCGCTCTCTTTAATACTTTCGCGAATCATTGGTGTGAGGAATTTATTGCGTTGGTTGCCGCCGAACAACTGCACTAACTTGTGGTGCAGAGTTGGATCATTAATCAAGGCGCCCAATGTGCCATCGCCGCGATCGATCTTAGTTAAAATATTATCTAACTTCGCAACAGGCTTTTTCACTTCATTCAAAACGCTTTTTAAGTCAGCAGAGTCAGCCACTAAGTTTTGCATCAAATGGCCCATGCGATTTTCGGCGTTCATCTGATGCAACAATTCTTTTACTTCTTTGAAAGCGTCGATCACTTGACCGAACTCAGCACCTTTTTTGGTGATCATATCTAAGAAATCGCCTTCATTGCTAGTTTCAACCAGTGCATTGGCTGCGAGAGGCTGAGCATCGAGAGGACCAGACGCGATGTAGACGTACTTGTCGCCCAAAGCACCTTGGGTTTTCACACTCGCAATTGAACCTTGAGTAATGCGATTGTGAAATTCGGAATCGATGTCCATCAATACTTCGATCTTTTTTGCTTTCGGAATGAACTGCATCGAATGGATGTTTCCAACCGGAACACCTTCTAGCGAAACAACGCTACCACGCGAGAGACCTTGCACGTCTTCGAACTGCACACGCAAGTTGTAAGTCGATTTGAAGAACACACGATCGCCACCGAGCAAGATGATCGAGGTGAGGAATGCAACCAATCCAAGAGCTGCAAATAGCCCGACTTTGATTTCCTTTGATAAAGTAACTTCCATATTAAAATCCCTCCAGGCCGTTGACGAATCTTGGTAACAGTCCGTCAGAGTGGGCAGTGAGATCTTTGACGGTGCCAGTTGCTTTCACAACTCCATCCATCAAAAGACAAAAACGATCACAAACAGCGAAAGCAGTCGGCATATCGTGAGTGACGAAAACCGAAGTGACGCCCTTTTGTTTCAAACGTAACACCATTTCACGAATCTTCAATGTATTGTACGGGTCAAGACCAGCCGTTGGTTCATCGTAAAGAACAATGCGTGGTCGAATAATAATCGAGCGCGCAAGGCCAACACGCTTTTGCATACCACCAGAGAGTTGGCCGGGGCGAAGCTTCTCGGCGTGCCCGAGTCCAAACTCATTCAGCTGTTCACGAATGCGTTCGCCAATTTCTTGTTCAGACAATTCGGTGTGCTCACGAAGTGGATACGCCAAATTGTCATACACACTCAACGAGTCAAACAACGCGCCGTTTTGGAAAACGTAAGCCACTTTGGTACGAATCGGAACCAGCTCTTGCTCATTCAATTTCGTGATGTCCTGGCCTTCGATGATGATTTGTCCACCATCGGCCTGCTCGAGGCCGATGAGGCTACGCAAGATGACAGACTTACCAACGCCGGAGCCGCCGACGAGTCCAAGGCATTCGCCTTTTTCCACGCTAAACGTGACGTCTTTGTGAATCAGACGACCATCGTAAGCTTTTTTAAAACCTTTGACGTCGATTACAGCCATTGTTCAAACACCCAGAAGAGTTTTGTCAGGAAGTAATCGCCAATCAAAACAAAAATGCAAGAAACGACAACCGAGCGGGTCGTCGCATTGCCGACAGCTTGTGTTCCGCCCTTTACATTAAGGCCGTAGTAGCAGCCGGTTAACGCGATCAACACCGCGAACACTGGAGTTTTACAAAAGCCTGCGAAGTAGTCTTTGAGCGTGATCGTGGCAAAAACTTTTTGAACGTAAAACAATGGATCCAAACGGAGATCATTTACGCCAACGATCAGTCCGCCCATAATGCCAATCATATTTGCAAAAGCGATCAAAATAGGAATCACAATAAGTGCTGCGAGCACCCGAGGGATGACGATTTTTTTAATCGGAGAAGTTCCAAGTGCACGAATCGCGTCGATTTGTTGAGTGACCGTCATGGAACCGAGTTCAGAAGTAATGCCGGCACCGATACGGGCGGCGAGCACTAGACAAGTGAAGGCAGGACCAAGTTCGCGAACAATTGAGAGTGATACGATTTTCGGCACATACAATTTGCCGCCAAATTTTTCCAAACCAAGACCAAATTGCAGTGCCATCACCATGCCGGTGCTGATCGATGTGACAAACACGAGTGGACCTGAGCGAATTCCGATCTGGTACATCTGATCCATTAGCAAGCCAAAGTTGTAAGGCGGAACAAAGAGCTCACGAAAGATTTGGCGAACGAGGATAGTGAGACCGCCAAGCAAGCGAATGAAATTGGTAATTGAATTCTTCATGGAGCATGAAACCCTTTGATGAACTCTTCATACGCTTTTTGATCTTCAACGTGATGCTGTTCAAGTCCAACATACGACAAGATGTACAGGCAGTTGTTGCGTTTGAATGTGAGTAAGTCCACCAAAGTGGGAACACCGTCGACAACGCCTTTGACCAAAAC
>Ga0105239_10005725_pt1 | contig 14511 bp, 15 predicted proteins | sample KBSC44metaG_FD_92761 | JGI IMG/M metagenome (GOLD analysis project Ga0105239, IMG submission 92761) | Corn rhizosphere microbial communities from Kellogg Biological Station, Michigan, USA - KBS C4-4 metaG | ecosystem: Host-associated > Plants > Roots > Rhizosphere > Soil | place: Michigan, USA... | reverse complement strand
TAGATGTACCTGCAACCCTGTGATCTTCACGCTGATATTTCGCCAATGACTCGACTCGGTTCGTCATTTCTTCGATACCGGTTTCCCGCGCCAATGCTTGTAGATTTTCCAAATCATGACATTGCACCAAGGATTGTTTGTTTTTAAATATTCATGTGCTTTCTGCCATAAGTTTCCTCACAGCGAAAAAAGGTGAACATAAAGAGGGAGTGCACATACAATGGCTAATACTAGATAAAACCACCAACCAAGAGATGACAATGCAGGATAAAGTGAATAGATAAATAAACCAATAACAAAATAAACTGACTTTACGAATACAAAATCAACTAGTGTAAATTTCCTTAATTGATTCGATAAAAAGCTTTCTGCACTCATAAGCACCTCCATGGTATTCAGATGTCGATTTATTAGCCTATCACAACAGGCGTGATTTATTCTGAACTTTCGACTAGCGGACGTGCTTTTTAACCATCAATACATCTGTTTCCAAAATGGAAACAACTGATTTTGATATACCCAATATGCCGCGTTATTAAAGACTACTCCTTGCTCAATAAATCAGTTCGTTCCGTTTTGGAACGTACTGATCCATAGTCTTACCAAATTCTCCAAACACTGCCTGGAGAATTCACTCAAACTTACAACTTCGCCAATTAAGCATCATGCACGATCAACCAAATACTTAGAATCTAATCAGCCATGCATTTTTACATACATCAAACATCCGTCACTACCCGCCCTAAATGGTCCATGCTTAACATGTGGTGGCCTGTTGACATAAGCACCCATGCGAAGAACTTGTTCCGTTTTACCATTAACATCTAACCATTCCAACGTACCAGAGATAATTGCAACCTCTTCCCAATTATCATGCTCTTTAATTCCAATTTCACCGCCAGGACTGATTCGATAAAAGAAAATATGTTCACTATCATTTTTTATATCAATAATTTCATGCTTACCGTAAAGATCATTCGCTACAATAGTAGACCAATTATTACTCAATGGTGATGTAAAATCGCTCTTTAATTTATTACTTATTGCCCATCCATTTAAGGAATAAAAATAAAATATCGTCATTATCAATATGTATATTTTTTTCATGATGATCCTTTGTAGACATAATTCAGGACATTTACTTTATCCTTTAATATGCTATCTTCCCAGGCACAAATTTGTCTTAAGGTATAATAATAATACCAGATATACATTTAGGATTAAGGACAACGATGCCAAAACGAAATAAAATTTTACGCACCATTTGCCCTTTGGAGACCGCATTAGACATCATAGGTGGAAAGTGGAAAGGGATTATTATTTATCGCTTACTTGATGGCAAAATGCGATTCAATGAACTTCGTCGTGTCATTCCAGCTATAACACATAGAATGTTAATACGACAACTTAGGGAATTACAAAATGATGGTTTAATTGTGCGTAATGTTCAAACGGAAGGACAGATAAAGGTTGAATATGGATTGAGCTCACACGGTATTGCGTTAAAATCCATTTTATTGAAACTAAGAGCATGGGGAGAGAAAATAAACAATATTGACTGAACCAAATCGATGAAATAAAATTCACTGCCAATTAAAATCCGCTTGTTCCGTGCTTCAAAACAAAATCCTTTGCCCATTTCCAGCAGAAAATCCTGCATCTTATCCAGCAAACAATCGCGTAAATTATTTTCTCTTAACACTTCGTGTGGTTTGATGCCCCAAAATTCATGCCTTCGGGAGGCAGGATTTATATTTGCGCAGAATCCGTTTTACCATCAAACGCATTTTTGCGCGCACACTTTCTCGCATTGACCAATCAACACCAACATTTTATGTAAACTTTCTGTCAACTCATGAGCAATTTTCTTCAATATATCATCACCCAACTCTCTCACTGATTTTTTATTATCCGCAAGTGCATCATGAAAGATAATGAAAGATTGGCTCACTCATATTTTTTAAAAGTTAACTCAATTTTATTTTTTAAGCAACAATACCTGCGATATAACTTACTTATCTAAATGCCTTAAATTGAAGAGTAGCTGTATTAAAATTTAATGCAGATAACGCCTTCTGAACAGCATTGATTGCAATAAAAGAAGCATAAGGTGTAGGTGCTGGATGGCAGTAAGACGCTATTGGCCCAATACAGATGAGATTTGATTGCAATTCATTCTCATGATTGAACACTTGGCCAAAATCATTTAACTGTATGCCACCCAATTTTCCCGGAACAAGGAATCCTTTTCTTACCAGATTTGAAACTAAAGGAATATTTGCACTTTGCTTGCTAATGTCATAACCCAATCCGCTGGTATCAATCAGATATTCAGCTTCTTCTTTATCGCCATTTGAAAATTCAAGATGAAAACGCGCATCACTATTATCATACTGAATGGATATTAAACCGCTCTTTTCAACTATCAGATTGCGATCATACAATTCCAGTAATAATTGTGCATTTAAAGGTGTAATACCTGTTAGATAAGCAAATATAAAAGAATAAAATTGTTGATTAAACGTGATCTTGTCATCATCTTTCAGCTTGCTCCAAAACTCAGCATAGCAGCCGCTAAAATAAAAATTAAAAATAAATGATCTTAATTCATCGATATTACCAATGTCAGTGTCACTCACAGGATGATGCTGATATTTTTTCATTTGATACGATAGCGCAGATTGCGGTCCAGGCAAGCTATCCATATTAACGGGATGTTTTGCTGCATCACGATAGGCATTCCAGAATAATAGCCTGGCTTCAGAAAAAGCCAATGTGTTATTTTGATATTGATTTTTTAAAGTATGAGTCAACGCATTAATCGATGATATCTCACATACATCAGCATTACCTTTAGTTGTAATCATTGCCGGATTTCTGGTAATGGTATGTATGCATCCCGTATGTTGATTGTCATAAGCAAGCCAGAGAGCAATATCAACAAAAGTTGCTTGCCCACCAATGAGGTAGACATCTTTATCTTTCGGGATTCGTTTCAATTCATTGACAGGATTGTCCGCAGGAAAATAATTCGGCGATTTTTTTAAGTGCGCGAATTGATTATTCTGGGCATGACCAAGACATAAGAACAAAGTATTAACTGAAAAATAACATTGATTTTTTGTTATCAAATTCCACTGATCATCGTTTTTATCAATATCAATGACTTCATCAAAATACTCTTCAATGAAAATACCATGAGATAGCGATTTTCTTTTATAGCTTGCGTATTGATCCTTCATAAATAAACCCACCAACGCACGTGGCGGATACTCTTCATTAATATTAGGAAAGAGTGATTCCCATTGATTTCTGGCAGCATTCATCCACTCTGCCATGGTGATACCATTTGCCATCAATTTAAATTTAGAAGCTGGATTATTTAATGTCCATATCGATGGAGAATTCGTTGTATAGGGCGCACCTGTAGCAAACTGATTATTATTTTTTTCGAATAATAGTATTTTAATACTCTCATTCGACTCTTCAATCAACTTGCTACCAGTAGACAAAATGTAGAAATTCCACTTAATCCAGAGCCTACGATGGCAATACTATTCGTACAATCATGCTTGGTATGCTGCGATAACATTTTATAGTTTACTCATAAATTGGTTTTCAAGGACAATCATAATCAAGCCCCGAATTTTCTCATATCCTCGTAAACTTGTCGTTGACAATTCATCGCTTAATTGCCCATAGCTCAAAGTTCTGTTATTTTCCAGCACAGCAAGGAAAAAATCTCACTTAATTACTGAGGGAATATACATGTTCAGAAGATTATTTCACCCGCATCAACGATATTCACGCTTTTTTAGGACTGGAAATCATAATATTAAAGAAGCTTTTAATGTTAACAAATTTGATCATAAGAATACTGACCTGCTATTACAAATAAAACATTTACAAGAACAATACAAAGTTGCTCAAAGAACTCTGAAACGCATTCAAAATCAGTCTGAGCCTATTTATAAAGATTTCAATGAAGTACATATACATTACAAATACCTCACTTTATACCTGACTTTACAAATCGAATTAAAAAATTTGAAGACTTCACCCTGACAGCTATCAAGACATCTATTTTACAGGGGTTAAATATAACCGAATATGGACCTATTAATCGCGATGATCGTAATGATAGCGCTGTTTTACTATTCTTTATGCCTGTTTTTAACGCTTACGGAATAAGATTTGATATGTCGATAAAAATTGTTGGAACACGTGAATACGAAGATTATTTACAGCTTATTGTTCCACAGGAAATAATCCGTAAAGATAATTTACCTATGGAGGAAAATGCAGCTTATGGGGCATGGGCAAATTACTTTATTAAAAATGAAGCCTCTTATAGGGAATGGATACAATCCTTTATGAACAGAATTAATTTAACAATCAAATGTACAGAAGAAATGATAGAAGAGCATTATATAACATTAATACTGCAATTATATCTTCCTATAAATAATGGAGCTTCGAATTCAGTTACTAAATTGGAAGCTTGTTATCCTGCAGCTATTGATCGCTTTAAAAAATTTGCCGATAACAATGATATCAAAGTATGCACTAACGGCGATTTTTTTACAGCGGAGAAAACAGAGAACAGACCGGGTTATCAACCACGATAGTACAACGAGATGAAATCAGGCTTGCACACATTATAAGGGGGGTCAGGTGTAACGTCGACGTTTAGACGAACCTGATTTATCCAGATTTTTTTTATCGGTGTTCGTATCTTTTTTCTGAAAAAATGACGCGTTATCAGCAAGAGAAGAATCAGATCGTTTACGTTTTTTTTGATTTTCCTCCTGGTACGCTTCAACTTTAGCTTGAACATAAGCCTTGACATAATCATGTTTTACTATATGAGATTTGAAATTTTGCTGTGCATCAAAATCAAATATCATCGTCTCATTCGGCGTCTCAATTTTGTATTGAATAGTCGTTGCAATGTGTGTTTCAGGAATCAAATCAACGTTCACCGTTAATGTCACTCCACTTTTATATTGTTTTACAAGATATTCAAGCGAATCTTCAATCATCATCATGTTTGTATTAGCATGAAATGATCCTGCGACTAAATTATCGATAGCTTGCGAGTCTTTACCTATCAAGGAATAGGCAACACAATGTAGCCATTCACACTTATGATCTTCAGGTAAAATGCCTGCAGCCCGTACGTAATTAGTTGCATTATTTTCAGATTTACATGCTTTAGTGTTAATCGACATCACGGCTTGTTGTGATTTTCCTTCACGTCGATAAGCATTTTCTTTATATTGTTTTTTAACCTTGCCTATGGATGCTGCAGTCAGCTTAACTGATATTTCTTTTGTTTTATTAGCAGGCTTTTTAATATTTTTGTATGGTTTTGATTTTTTAAAGGATGGAGCTGTCGTTTGCGGTATATTTGTTTTTTCCGTCCGTTTATTTGCATACTCTTCATCATTACTAAAAAGCACCAATTTTTTATCCAGCTTTTCAATTCGATGTAATGTTCTTCCTGATTGAGATATCGCCATATGGGGAGATCTGGTTTCAGGATTGACTCTAATCACTTTTTTAATTGGAGTATGACTATTAATTTTACCAATCTTGTTTTTAAATTTTTCGTTCGCTACTTTATTTACCTTGGCATTGCCTGAATCATCCTCCATGAATATGGCTGACCATTTACGGTCTTGCCGATTACCCTGCTCATCAATAAAATGAGCCTTTTTTCCTGCACGCATACGCAACGCGCTCTGTTGTCGAGCACGACGTCGCCCAGATCTAGGATGATAAGCCCTATCATCGAATGGAATAGTTTTGCGTTTTCGTTTTTTTGTTTTCATATCATTCACCCCGCCTAGCAGACAAGTCTGTCACTCATTTTTTTACCCCCTTTGCAGCTGAAGTGCCCAAGCTTGGTGTTGTCGCAGCTTCTATTTGCTTACCCTCTTGCCTGAACATACTACCCATCGAAATTGACGAAGGGACAATTTCGTTTGTATGTAAACGTAGTATGTTTTCCTGGCTTAACAGTATGGGTGCTTGACTTGCTCGCACTCTCCATTGAGAGATAGCAGCATCAGTGAAGAACATCACCTTGCCATCTATTTGTTTGCCAGCACTTATGAAGTTATAATCTGATGGCTCAAGCGGTGTAAAACCTGTCTTATAATAAAATTGGCCTGATTCATTGACTGAGTACAATGCCACTCTTCCATCAAATCCGTTATTCACACTATATTCATAAATCATTTGCGCCAACACAGTACCGAATGAATAAACACCTCGTTGATAGGTTTGCATTGCTTCAATAGCCAATACTGGTTGATCGCCATAGGCTTTAGCTGTACTCATTTGCTTTTGCTTTATATGAAATCTCGCGTAGCTTTGTATGGTGTCGCCATTCGTCACATAAAAGAAATTAATGTGTTTATGATCATCAGGTACAACGTGATATACACAACATGCGAGAGGAGCAGAGCCTGATCCTACTTTTGAGAGTACATCGATTTCACATAATTTTTTAATTTTTATTTTATCAGCTGGATAATCATGTTCGCCATTTACCAATTTTAAAACGTTATTGGCATTGTGATAAATAGCATTAGATAGATTGTCTGTTCCAATGACAGACGCTTCCTCATTTGTAATAACACAAGCATTAATCACTTTCGGCATCATGGATACCAAAGCAGCCGCTTCGGCTTCCACTTCACCCGTCCAATAACCTGAAGAGCACGTATTATTTTTATGGCTTTCCATCATTTTCTCCTGCATTTAATGCATATATGAAAATTATAGAAGAATATTCAGGTTTTTCCTTGAGGAGATATTGAGGAGCAAGATACTGAGGTTAAGATGATGAAATTATAAGTAATTTCACAATCAGCCTCACCCTTTAATACAAATAATCTGTTTAAGAACATGTACAACTTCTACCAGATCATTTTGATTTTCCATTACTTTATCAATGTCTTTATATGCAGCAGGGATTTCATCAATGACACCTTTGTCTTTTCGACATTCAATACCAGCAGTCTGTAATTCAACATCTTTTTGAGAGAAATGTTGTATTGCAGCAGTCCGGCTCATCTTTCGCCCCGCCCCATGTGCGCATGAACAAAATGATTCCGGATTGCCTTTACCACGCACAATATATGATTTAGCTCCCATACTGCCTGGAATAATTCCTAAATCATCTTTTCCAGCACGAATAGCGCCTTTGCGTGTAACAAAAATGGATTCTCCAAAATGAAATTCCCTGGCGATATAATTATGATGACAATTAATCGCTTCTTTAGTCACCGTAAAATTCGGCAATGATTTTTGCAATACACCACAAATCAAATGCATCATTTCACGACGATTTGCCATTGCATAATCCTGCGCCCATTCTACTGCTTCGATATAATCATCAAAATGTTTAGCGCCTTCGTTAAAATATGCTAAATCCTTATCAGGCAACTGAATGATATGCTGCCCCATATCTTTTTTAGCGAGAGCAATAAAATATCGACCAATTACATTTCCAATACCTCGACTACCTGAATGCAACATGATCCAGACATCTTGATTTTCATCCAAACATAGCTCAATAAAGTGATTGCCGCCGCCCAAAGTACCAAGTTGCCGCACCCATGTCTGATTGAAATTTTTTAGCATTTTTGAAATTTGTTTATGTTTTTCCAAAATGCTGTGCAAGCCTCCATTCAGGCTTTTTATGGTTGATTGTCTGGCACGCTCGCGTGTATGCATGTCAAACCCGACAGGAATGGCTTCTTCTATGGTACAACGAATGTTGTGAAGATTATCTGGTAAATCATGAGCCTTAATCGACAAACGTACTGCATTCATCCCGCAACCAATATCAACTCCTACCGCGGCAGGAATAATTGCACCTTTCGTTGGAATCACTGATCCAATAGTTGCACCTTTACCTGAATGCACATCTGGCATTACAGCGATATGACTATGAATAAAAGGTAATTGCGCAACATTATATAATTGCTGCATTGCATCTGGTTCTATTTCATCGGTATATATTTTTACCGGTATTTTGCCTTTATTTATTGTTTTCATAATTGGCATGTTTATTTTCCTCGACACATTTTTTCATACTTTACGGCGATTTTTCCATATTAAAACCTTGAAAGTCTTGGCGAAACCTCATTAAGAGGCGTTTTCAATTCTTCCAATGATTCCTTTGCAGTTGGACGACTCGCCGGATCCTGCTGCCAAAACCATGAAATAATATGCCTGACTTTAGGGGGACAGGAAATTGGAATTTCTTCTCGTTCGCCATTTTCCAAATCCTTAATAATGTTCGCCATTGAAGTATTTTCAAAAACGGGTTTACGAGCTGCCATTTCCCAAATAGTGATGCCGGCTGAATAAATATCTGTTTTATCAGTTTGTTTTCCACCAGTAAATATTTCTGGCGCCATATAAATAATTGTGCCAGAAGTATTACGTGAAGTAACATCACTTTTGAGTAATGATTCACCAAAATCAGAAATCTTACCGTGAAGGACATTCTCATGATCATAATGAAGAAGAATATTATCAGGTTTTATGTCGCGATGAACATAATCACATTTGTGCAGATAATAAATTCCGCTCATGAAATCATTCATCACACGATAGCCAGTTGAAGTCCAATCGAAAATTCTGGATTCATCGAAAATCCAGCCTGCTAACGTTCCGCCATTTGCATATTCCAGCACCAAAGACATCCACTGTTCTAATATATTATCAGAATAATTTAGGGAATATCCATAATATCCAATGATGCAACTTGCAGCATATTGATCATCTGAATCGACATTACGCTTTTCAGCGATAAGCTCATAAATTATTTTTTCCTGCCGCAATGTATCAATATATTTTTCTGTCACTGCTTTTTTGATGGCGACTCGATTATCTTGATAATAGCCGTGGTAAACAGTGGCACGAGTTCCATGCTGAATAACTTTACCCATCACGTAGTCACTTATGGTCAGCGCATAATTAATGACGGGCATATTTGTTTTTTCATCATGCGTTGTATTAATGTCTTTAGTGTATTCACGTGTCTGCATAGTGCTTCCCCATGATTTATTGTAAATTTGAAAATAATTTAACTGGAATCGAGATTATGGAAGGATCATCAGCATATACTTAAAACTAATTATTTATTATATCAGAATCATGATTATTTTGTTGTTTACATAAATTACCGATTTGCATCAAAATAAATCACATCCAGAGGCAATGAGTGTCATAAAAACAATGTTCTCATCCATTGAATATTAAAAATAATCGTAGTAGCATTTGCGAATCAAAAATACATAGCGGAATACGAGGACAATAATGGCATTAACAAGAAATGTCACTCCATTAGATTCAGAAATCATTTATCAACTGGGATTAATCACACAAAAGATTTTTTCTGAAAATAAAATTATTGGCCTTAATGATATTATTTCGTGGAAAGAAGGACTTGAAGTAAGAAGATCAAATCAAACCCCTGGTTTGGAATATAAAAAAAGAGTTGAGCAATACCAGGATGTCAATTTAAAAATTCAATATCTTAGAAGTTACCTCAACCAAATAACTTACGAACTCAATACCGGACATCAATTGATTGCGCAAAGAATCGCACTCACTCGATTTGGATATGGATTATGTGCTGAGCAAACTTTTTTAGCCAAACTCATTTTTCAAGAAGAATGCTTCAAGGCAAACATACAGCTGGATTGTAAAATATTTACTATTTATCGTACAACTGATACGAGTAATCATGCTTTCCTGGTGTTTGGTAATAATTTATCCATCCTTTCCAATCAATTTAATTCTTTAAATCAACTTTTAGATAATGCCTATGTTTACGATCCAACATTTAAAATTTTTGTGAAAGCAAACGAATATTGTGCTCATCCCTACATCAAAGAACTTTGCCGAGAATATGGTTTTACTTTAATGGAAGCAAGAACATCGGATAATGCTTTTAGTCCGCACTCTAAAGAAGAAATTGCTCTTTTAAAAGAAGAATGTGATAAAACTTTTTTACATGCCTATGCTGGTATACAAAAAAGCTCACAATCAACTGACGGTGACCATAAAATTTTAAAAATATTAAACGATTTTGTGACTCATGAAGAAAGTCGAAAGCAAATCTCCACCACCATCAAATTTTCTGAATCTCAACAATTATGGAGTGCTGCAGCCAATACCGACATTCAAAAAACTAACGAAAATTCCTCTCAGCATAAACAGACTAATTATAGTATTGGCAAACCATGACTCAGGCAAGGGTGGCATTATTTCTCACCATCAAAATAATCCACCGCATCCTGTTTGCGAAAGCGTGCTCTCAATAACGCTTTATCATAATCACCGCCAGGTGCGACACCTGCCGTCACTCCAACTTTGTTGGAATCAGGATATTCAACCACATCCGGATATTGCATCGTTGAAAAACACAGGAACATAAGCGGATGCTCTGATGTATTAATAATTTGATGAGCAAACTCAGGCCCAACAGGAAAAGCGATATAATCACCTTGAGTAATAGGTATCATTTCATTATTCATTCGCAGTATTCCCGAACCTTCCAGAATATAAACTGCTTCTTCATTTGCATAATGAAAATGGTATGGAAAACATTTTTTCCCGGGCATAAGTTTATATAAACTCGCACCCAGTTTTTCTCCACCTGCAGCTTCAGCAAGCCACTTATCCTGAAATGCGAAATCTCCATGCTCGCTGGTTTTCCATTCCAGATCGTTTACATTTACAATATTTTTCTTCATATATTTCCTGTCATTTCCCTGGTCGATAGTCCATTTATTTTTTTGCTCGCGGCGACATTAAATGTTCATATGCAAAAGGCATAGATGAATGTCTTTTTTTATCCTTTTTAGGAGCAGTAAAAAAAGACGATGAACTGTTAGATTGCACCAATGTTTCATCCGTAGCCGCAGATTTTTCAACTGATTTTTTCACGACTCTTTTTTGTAGTTGCTCTGAATAAAATTGATAAAAACCATGTTCACCCGGACTGCGTTCATAAAAACCATCTTGAGGTAAACCGCCAGGGAGTGCTTTTTTGTTAGGATTTGTTTGTTTAAATACATTTTCAAAAAACGGAATATCATTTTGATTAACGTACCCTAAAAGCTGACAAAAACGATTCTTGAGTTCACCTACTGGTATAGTCACATTAAAATCAAGTGCACGCATATGTTCTTGTTCAATCTTTTTTAAATCATTCAAGCCTATACCTGATACAAGTGTATGTAGTACAAAATCTTCAAGCCAAAAGGCATCGTCATCAGCAAGCTTTGCGCCTACAATCAAGCTACCCAATAACGCCTCCCCAAGGAGAGAAGTTGTTTGCGTGACCTGATTACAAAACAACTCTGGATTATTAACTCTTTTTTCAAAGCCATTGAGTATATGAATGAGGGTGCACGATCCCACGCTAGAAAGGCTCTTGAAACACCTTTTCAACATGTCTAATTCTTTTAAAAACGCTTCCGTCATATGAATCTGAAAACCATTTTTTATTGCCATGTTTTTAGCTGCATCAACCATGATGTTACTTAAACGAGTTTTCTCAGAGATACCAGGAGCGTGTGATTGCATATTATCCTCTTCTTGTGTTTTTGATTAGTTGCGCAATATAACACCATGAACTCATGAAATCTATTGTTCATATTCTGCGCACTGGTAGCGACAAAGCTATTTTTGCCAACTTTTCCCTCGCCCCTTTTCCCCAGTGAAAATTTTTGATAAATTACAATAACTTCATAAAAGGGATTTTCATGAAACATTCAGTCACGATGCTATTTACCATACTGTTTTTCACTTCTGCTGCCTTTGCTACTGTTGAAACACAATCTTCGGTAATCATACCTCCAACCAATAGTCCCAATGCGCCTAATGAAGGAACCGCTATCACAACGACGGTGACCACCACGCCTGATAATGCACCCAGCCCTGAAGATGAAGCTATCATTTCTGCTGTGTATGATAAATTTAAAAAAGCGCCTGCCCTGATTGGAACTTCCCTGACTGTCACTTCAACAAATAAGGTAGTCACTATTTCTGGCACGGTCACCGCTCAATCTCAGGCTGATGCAGCCATTGAAGCAGCTGCAACCGTCGTTGGTAAAAGCTACGTCAGATCCAATATCAAAGTAACGACTAATCCTGATTTCAATAAACAACCCACTGTGACGCCAAATTATTAATTTTAATTAAATCAATTTGTTAGAATTTGCCAGATGCACGTCATTGGTACAAAAACGAAGAGCTGATCGAAAAAGCATAATTCCCGTATAAATACTGTATAATTTACAAAGACAGATAGCGAAATTTACAGTAAATATATTCTTAAAACACATATGCACACACAAAACGATGACCACCTGGCCTGGGCCCATCCTTTAGTTAAAGAATGGTTTTTAAGCAATATAGGCTTGCCAACAGAACCTCAGATGCAAGGCTGGCCTTCTATATTGGCAGGCAACACGACGCTGATTTCAGCACCTACAGGTTCAGGTAAAACACTCTCCGCATTTTTAGTTGCCATAGACCAATTGGTAAGACAAGCGTTAGCAGGTGAACTTAATCATGAAACACAAATGATTTATGTTTCGCCTTTGAAAGCACTCAGTAACGATATTCAAAAAAATTTAATGCAGCCATTACATGCTATCGCAGAATTGGCGAAAAAATCTGGTATGACTTTTCCTGAAATTATTGTTGCCGTCAGAACAGGTGACACCTTGATGCGTGAGCGTCAGGCCATGTTAAAAAAACCGCCGCATATTCTGGTGACTACACCAGAATCTTTATATATTTTGCTGACAGCAGAAAAAAGTCGCGCCATGTTACAACATGTGAAAACTGTCATCATTGATGAAATTCACGCCATGGTGAATAGTAAACGCGGCGCACATTTGGCGTTAACATTGGAACGTCTGGAAGCTGTAACCAAACATCCCTTAACGCGTATAGGATTATCTGCAACACAAAAACCCATTACACAAGTCGCAGAATTTTTAACAGGAAAATCTCGCCCATTACCAGTGATTATCAATATTGGACACATACGCCCGCTTGAATTGACAGTTGAAGTTCCAGCAAGTGAATTAGGCGCAGTTGCTACCAATGAAATGTGGGAAGAAATTTATGATCGCATAGCAACACTTGCCAATGAAAATCGCACGACGCTTGTATTTGTAAATACGCGGCGTATGGCAGAACGTATTGCTCATCATCTGACTGAGCGGCTCGGTAATGATAGTGTTGCTGCGCATCACGGCAGTTTATCGCATAAATTAAGACATCAGGCAGAAACATTATTAAAAAATGGTGAATTGAAAGTTTTAGTAGCGACTGCATCGCTGGAATTGGGCATAGATATAGGTTCGGTTGATCTGGTTTGTCAAATCGGATCACCGCGAGCCATCGCTGTCGCCTTGCAGCGCGTTGGGCGCGCAGGACACTGGCATGGTGCAATTTCAAAAGGCCGACTGTTTGCCACGACGCGTGATGAATTAGTGGAGTGTTCAGCATTGGTTTATGCTATTCATCATGGTGATCTGGATCAATTGATCATTCCTCAACAACCGCTTGATATTTTATCGCAACAAATTGTAGCAACGGTTGCAACAGGAGACTGGAATGAAAATGATTTATATCATCTGGTCAGAAAAGCCTATCATTATCATGATTTAACTCGCGCTGAATTTAATTCCATTCTGGAAATGCTGTCAGAAGGTATTGCTGGCGCAAGAGGTCGATATAGTGCTTATCTTTTTCGTGATCGAGTGAATGGCTTAATCAAGGCACGCCGCGGCTGTCGATTAACTGCCATTACAAGTGGCGGTGCCATTCCTGATAATGGCTTATTTACTGTTGTTGCAGAACCCAAAGGCGTGATGGTTGGTACACTGGATGAAGATTTCGCCGTTGAGAGTAATCGTGGCGACATTATTCTTCTGGGTACAACGTCATGGCAAATCCAGCGTATAGAAAGCGCCAAAGGCAGAGTGTTAGTTGAAGATGCACACGGCGCACCGCCAACTGTACCATTCTGGCGCGGAGAAGCTCCTGGCAGAACCATGGAATTGTCGATGCAACTTGCAAACTTGCGACAAACCATTAGCAATCTTTTACCCGATATAGCCACCTTCAATGATGAAACTCGCACTAAAGCACAAACTGCAATCGATTGGCTTAAAATACATTGTCATGTAGATCAATCAGGTGGTGAACAACTGGTAGATTACATCTTGCAAGGTCGAAGTATATTAGGCGCAGTCCCCACGCAACAAACGGTGATTGCTGAACGATTTTTCGATGAGTCAGGTGGAATGCAACTCATCATTCATTCCCCTTTCGGCGCACGCATTAATAAAGCGTGGGGCCTCGCATTACGAAAACGTTTTTGTCGATCCTTCAATTTTGAATTACAGGCGTCAGCCACCGATGATGGAATTAATATCGCTTTAGCTGAACAACATAGTTTTC
>Ga0105239_10005724_pt1 | contig 14516 bp, 13 predicted proteins | sample KBSC44metaG_FD_92761 | JGI IMG/M metagenome (GOLD analysis project Ga0105239, IMG submission 92761) | Corn rhizosphere microbial communities from Kellogg Biological Station, Michigan, USA - KBS C4-4 metaG | ecosystem: Host-associated > Plants > Roots > Rhizosphere > Soil | place: Michigan, USA... | reverse complement strand
TTTTTAAAATAATGTATTTACCCCAATTGCTATCCACATCATAACATTTTTGATTGCTCCATAACCGGTAATGAAATTCCCATGGCCGAAGCCGGTATTCTATAAGTGTGCAATTTTTATCAAACTCAATTGTTGATTGTTCCATTTTTAAATTCTGCGGATTAAATATATACCTTGGCCAATCCTCAAAAGTCACACTCGATTCATTGTTTCTGAATAATTCCTGTTCATAGTTTACTATATCGCTGCACAAATACTCAAGGCTTAATTGGACGAAATCATCAGGGTTAAATTTTATATCTAATTCCCTGGCAAAAGCAATTATCTTGTTCTCTCCAAAGTTATTAGACCCGTTACCAAATGCTTTTATTCGCAGTGCATCAGGTAACAATAAATTGGTATTGCTTAAATGTTGCTTAGAAAATTCAACGAGAAGATCATGCTTTGACGCAGTTTCAATTATAGAATTTACCAATGAAAAATCACGCCCGCCAGTTAACAGCACGGTTCGTCCTTTACCGGACGGAAGATAAACCAATTGCGGGGGGTGCACGACAATAGATTTAGTTTCATAGTCATAATCCAGATAGCCTAAATAATTGTACAAATTCAAAGCGGCCTTTTTAATCCTGGAATATTTTTGGTTTTGATCGATATTAATTTCGTCAAAGAATTCCGTATAAATAGCATCAAAGGCACTATAAAAATCTGGTGCATTCAATTTTTGTTTAAGGCATAGAAAAGCAATGAAAATATTTCCTTGACTGTAATTATATTGTGGCTGGACTCTACCTTCACAGGCATCAACCATGTTGCCTTTAAAGAGCTGTTTATATGGTATTTGCCTTAATAGCTTGGGCGAAATAGCATTTATTCCAATCACAGTTGCAGGTGAATCGTCACTTATGATTTTTCCATAAGAATTACGGGCGGGCAGATCACTTTCTTTCAATGACATAGCTGTCCCATCCGGTGATATAATCTTGAAAACAGGTTCGTATCCAGCGAAGACCTCATTTTCTGATTTTATGAGAAAATCACTGTATAAAATAATATCAGTTGGAAGTAACCAAATATTGCCGGATGATAGCTTTTTCTTCAGAAATATCTTTTCGTCCCCATTTTTGTAAATCAAATAAATACTTTCTGTTCCGTCAGCATTTATAATTTCCACTTCAGGCAAAAAATCGTTTGTGAATGTTCTAAAGTCAACTTGCAAGGCAGAAATTAGCTTGATTGATTTTTCCTTTGATATTGTCAATAAAGGGATCGTATCGATACCAGCTTGAGGGTTTAAAAATTTAAAAAGCGAATAACCACCAGGTATGTTTTCAAATTCATCGGTTTCATCGACATAATTTAAGCAATCATTTTTTACCCAATTGGATATTAACTCCCTTTTGGAATTTTTGCACAGTAAATACATCCAATCAGACTTTGAAAGCAAGTCTGTTTCAATCCAGTAATCAGTACTAAATTGCATTGACCCGGCACTGATAAATAAGCGGACTTCCCTGTCTTCAAATTTAGCGGCCCATTTATTAAATTTATCTGATAAGGTTAACGAGTTTTTATACGGAATGTTCAAAGTTCTCGAATAACCAAATTTTTCTTCGATAACATCGATACCCTCAAAATTCAAATCTTCAGGAAATTCATTGGATGATCTCATCCTGTATGAAAATTCAATTTTCCCTTCATGAAGTGATAATTTGAACTGTAAGTACAGACGTGCAACAACTTCAAAGGCTTGAAAATTTGAATCGCTATCTGCGGCATCCAATTGTTGAGATTGCCCTGTCCACTTTGAATATTCCTTTTTTACCAATTCAATGATTGATTGCCCTAATTCGTTTGTTTCGCTTCTTCGGATAGTTTCAATAATATTGTTAGGAAGACTTAATGTGGATGACCCAAAATGTAACAGGTTCCTTTTAATCTCAGAAAGAGTATAGTTAGAATCTGGCACCATCGATGATTGTTGGAATAATATTGGCAGGCGCTTAATTGCCCTCGGTGGGAATACACACTGCGAAAACACCTTTCCTACATAGATCCAATTCTGATGTGAAAATGTCCTTAAATGAAAAAATCCGAACTCGCCGTTGTTGATTTTACTTGCCCATTCTACCAAATCTTTCCAAAGATTTTCAATTTCAATTAAACGGTTACGTAAATTTTGATTTATCCCGTTTTCCTGAAGAAACCCAGCTAACCGGTCATAATAATTATTCGCATTATAATTTCCTTGCATTTCTATTAGCGGCAGCACTAAAAAAACAAGATAATTAATATATAGTGGGTAGATAATTTCAATCCCCTCTATTGACCTTAATCCGGGTGTATTCCATTTATTAAAAGCATGTGTCGCCTTGGTAATTATATCTTGATATGCTTGTGAGCCAGGAATGCCAAATTTAATTTTGCTTAAAAAATCCTGCCATATTTCATCCTCTGTTTCCTCCTCAAAAAAGGGTTTGGCAATATTTATAATATCTTTTTTTGAAATATATAAATACACTTCTGTACCCGCTTTCTGGGAATTAAACAAGTAGTCTGCTAATAAATTATTCCATTCCAGGTATTTCATTTTATAAAAAGGGAAACAGGATAAGGTAGGCCATTTTATAATTATTTATATAATTCTTTCAGGTATTTTGATTGATTTTCAAGTTCCGGAAATAAGGTAGCTTCATTAATTCCTAAAGCATCAAGTTCCTGCAGGATTATGGATTTAATGTTATGGTCAATCTGCGAGTCAATCACTGACTTATTAAGTATCCATTGATCAGGAACTATTGCGGGGTGAAGTTTATTATTGTTTATTCCGAAAAGCAAGAATGCACCGCTTTGTTTTATGATCCTGCTATTGCTGTATTTTGTCTTTACCGCGATAACACGCTGTATATCATTGAAGTCTATGATCGGTAAAAACTGCGGTTTGTCATCTCTTATTTCATGAAGTAGTTTAGTTATTTCCACGGTTTCGTTAAAACCTTCCAAATCATTTTTGAGGAAGGTTTCTATACTGAAATCTTTGGGTCTCTTTGAAATATTAGCCAATATGGTAACAGTATCGCTGTCATAGTATTTTATATCACTTTTTGGTACTTTAAAAATAATTACTTCACCAACAGCTTTTGGCTTGGATGCACAAGCAAAATATAAAGCGACAAGCGGATTTGATGTGATATCAAGTAACCTGGTAGGCAAACCATAGTGCTGCATTTTCACCAGCTTTTCGATTGCCGTCCTGTCAGAAATAAAATCATTAGGTGCCCTTAAAATTATCTCTTTAAAAATATTATCCTCATTTTGGATGTATCTTTTGCGATATATGCTTGGAGACAATGGGTAATTTAAATCATCGTGGCCCCGGAAAAAATATTCATGTGTTTTGCTTTTCTTAATAGACCTTAATTGATCCAGGAATGATGGGATACTTATAATTGGCATTGATTAGGTTGGTTTTATTTTTTCAAAAAATCCCTTTGAAAAAATATTACCGAAAGTTATAAAAAATTACCCATTTAATCGCTAAACACCATTTCAAGCTCGTAATTATTAGGAAATTTCTTTAATAATTTATATATTTAACTATGAAATTTTGGGAAAATACCGGTTATAAATTCAGCGATTTAGTCGATTTGCCTTTCGAAAGCTTAATAATCCTTATTAACAGTATGGACAGGCAGGATATTATTAAATGGCTAATGTGGAACGATCCAAATGGAATTTATAATGATGAATTATCTTTAAAAGAACTTGGGAATATAGTGTCCCGCGATGAAGGGATTGAGATTTTATTGCGCCAGATAGAGGAAAACCGTGTTATTTCCTAAGTCTTTAACGGAACTCTAATACTTATTTATGAAAATTTTTATTGCGAATGTGCCGCACAAACTGGAGGAGCCCGAACTTAAACAAATGCTGATTCAATTCGGACAGGTGGCTTCGGTCAAACTGGTGACGGATGTGGAAACGGGTAAAAGGAAGGGATTTGGGTTTGTGGAGATGCCGGTTATGGACCAGGCAAAAGCGGCGATCACCGCTTTGAATGAGAAGGAAGTATATGGGAGAAAGATCTCCTTAAAAGGAGCCGTAGAAAAACAACAGGAAAGGCCGGCTAATTTCCAGCGGCCAAGGCGGGAGTACCGAAGCTCGGGAGGCGGCGGTAATGAAGAAATTGACGGGAACAGGTGGTAAAATAGGCTCGCACTAACGTTCCGGTCCCCGGTTAATGAGCAGCGATGCCTGAAGTTCCTTTAATTCAAAAAACGCAGGATTGTTCCCGCGCCCTTTTTGGGTATAGGTATTTATATTAATAAATTGGGTTTCACCGACTGTGCGCACCACTTCACCGTACAGCCCGGCCATCGGTTCCTGATACCAGGCAATATAATCCACGCCATAATGATCGGCGATATCATCCAGCACTTCCAGGTTGGGTACCGTACGGGTTTCATAGCTGATCCAGTCCGGGCCTACAGCAATATCTTCCATATAACCCGTATCACCCTTTACAAAATCAGGCATGTGATAGCGGTTGCTGCAAATGAATGCCGCGCCCAGTAAAAGGTAATTCCAATAAGTTCAGCTGATTTACAAAGGGCTTTCATTCCTTTACTTAGCGCCGTATCTAATCCTTTAGCACTATAATAACGTTCTTTTAACCTACCCAAATATTTTGGCAATATGGCTAACGCTTTTTCAGGTATTTTTATACTAATGAAAGCTTTATCTTTCCGTCGCCCTTTGGTTTTTGCCCGGTTATACTCCAGTCTGCCGTGTCGAATATGATCAGGCGTGAGCTGATACAAGTCGGCGGCGTTAATGCCGCAAAGCATAAACGAAAGCCAAAATAGTTCCTTAGCTAATTCGGGCCTGCTTCCGGGCTCCGTTTTAATGTTGATGAGCTTTAATATAACGCTGCTTCCTAAATTTCGGTGAGCTGTCGCAGGCGGCGATCCGACTTTATATTTCTTAAACGGATAATGAGGAATTCTCACGATGCCTAATTCCTCATCATTGTATTTTGCCCGCGCGGCATTGAATAAAGTTCTTAAATCACGCATGTAATTGTAAAGACCTGCATCACTTAATCCCTTTTTAGTAGTAGTTACTTCTCGCTTCAGTTGATTAACGCGGATCTGTTCACGCTCACCTCGTAAAAACCGCTCATAATTTGTCAGCATGGAAGAGGTGATGGCCATTACCGAGACCCGTTGACTCTGAAAATAATCGACCAGGCTATTTCGGATCGTTACGTGATTAGCGGCGCTAGCGCCCCTGCCTTCTTGGCGGAGCTTCTTGATATGCTCATCACAAAATTTAATAAAATCGATAGCTTCATCTTTGCCTACCAAGTGATCGCGAAGCTGATCGGCATCCATAAAGTCAAGTTTCTCATCAAGCTTACTGATCTCCTGCCGGTATTTAATGACAAGTGTGTTGAGCTGCTGTTCGATGAAAGCGTCTTTCAGGGTGAGCTTTTTTGTCAGCTGTTTTTGCGTGACAAAGTGCTCGGTGTCGATGTACCTTTTCACCTTTTTTTGGGTGATCCGGATTTTAACATTGTAAGTACCATCTGCTTTGAGATGGTGAGGTAAAATTTTTACACATACTGTCGCCATGCTACAATTTTTTTAGCAGCGAAACTTTTGTACCACATTTGTACCACCATTTCGCTTAATTCAACAAAAAACCTTGTAAAACTGATCGAAACAACGAGTGTGTTTCGAGGTGGGCGGACAGTTCAAAAAGTACCCTCATGCATAAAAAAAAGCCGTTTCTTAGCTAAAGATACGGCTTTTTTAAATAGTGATCCCATTAGGATTCGAACCTAAGACCTACAGATTAGAAATCTGTTGCTCTATCCAGCTGAGCTATGAGACCAGTCGCGATATTTTCGCTGTGCAAAGATGCAAAAATCTGCATAAAAATTCAAACACTTAGTTTTGTTAATTACATGCCCCGATGAGCCTGCTTTTTTTTAAAACTTTTTAAAGCGCTTTAAATCGGGGCGTTCTTAATGTATCAGACTAAATTCACCGTCAAAACATTAATCAAACTATTGCTTAGTAATATTTGTTAAATTATATATATAATTGCAAACAATTATAAACCAATTGCCCTCATAAAGCAATACATTTATATTTTAAATAAACAGCCATTTTATAAACTTAGTATTGGTTTACGGTGCAGTGCCCCTGCTCTTAAAGCTGAAAAAGAACACAACATTAATTTAAAATGAAGATTTTTACTTTTTAAAAGGGTAAAGTGTTTTTTTTACAATAAGTAAATCATACTTTTAACCGATTTTTTCAAATAAACTTATTTTATGATCATAATTGCTGACGGTGGCTCTACTAAAACCAATTGGTGCCTGGTTACCGAAGAAGGAAAAAAAGTTACTTTAACACAGAAGGCTACAATCCCTATTTTTCAAGTATTGAGTATATCGTTCAATCGTTGCAGGAAAGCCTGCCAACCGATTTGGAAAAAGATGAGATTACCGAAGTTAATTATTACGGTGCAGGCTGCTCAACCGAAGAAAAGCGCAATCTTGTAAAAGAGGCCATGCAAGCCGTTTTCACCAAATCGAAAGTTTATATCGGGCACGATTTATTGGCTGCAGCCCGCGCGCTGTTAGGCAATAACGAAGGCTTTGCGGCAATATTGGGCACAGGTACAAATACCTGCCTCTACAATGGTAAAGACGTTACCATGAATATCGACTCGGGCGCTTACATCCTGGGCGACGAAGGCAGCGGCTGCTACATAGGCAAAAAACTATTGACCGATTACCTGCGCGGCTATATGCCAGAGGTTGTTCGCAACCTGTTTTGGGAAACCTATAAACTTACACCCGATGATGTAAACGAGCAGGTTTACACCCAGCCCCGCGCCAACCGTTTTTGCGCAAGCTTCAGCAAATTTGTTTACGACAATAACGTTCATATAGAATATTCAAGGAATTTGGTACGCACCTCGTTCGAAGATTTCTTCCGCAACCTGGTAACCCATTACCCTGATTATCAAAAATATTCATTCAACTGTATCGGCTCGGTAGGCTACAACTTCCGCAATGTGCTGGAAGAGCTGGTAGTTGAAAATGGCATGGTTGTAGGCAACATCATCCGCTCGCCTATAGATAACCTGGTGAAATACCATTTGGAGATGGCGCACCAGTTGTAGTTGGACGGAGAACCAAGAGTCAAGAGCCAAGAATCAAGATAAAAAAGAAAGCCGGAAAATCAACTTCCGGCTTTCTCGTTTCATATGGTTTTTTCCTTCCTGGCTCTTGATTCTTGACTCTTGGCTCTAACTCTCACTTATCCAGGTTCAATTCATTATTAAAAATCTTCGCATATTTCCGCCTGTCGAATTTGTAGAGTTTGGCGGCGCGATAGGATACGCCTTTTTGTTTTTCGTCCAGTTCCTTCAAAAAGCCGTAGCTCAGCATTTTTTTGCGGAAATTACGCTTGTCCAGCTTCTTGTTCAGCACTGCTTCGTAGAGCGATTGCAGCTGGGTAAGCGTAAACTTTTCAGGCAGCAGTTCGAAGGCTATTGGCTGATAGTTTAAACGGCGGCGAATTTTGTTAAAGCCGGTTTCAAATATTTCCGAGTGGTCAAACGCCAGCTTGGGCAGTTCGTTTACCGGGTGCCAAAATGCTTTTCGGGCATATTGGGTAACCGGCCGTAATTCCTTCTGGCCGTTTATACGTATCAGTGCATAATAAGCAACAGTTATTACACGGCCTTGAGGGTGTCGGTTTACCTCGCCAAACGTGTGAAACTGCTGCATGTGCAAATCGCGCAGACCGGTCAGTTCGTATAAAATACGCTCTGCGGCATCGTCGATACTTTCATCCTGCTCAACTATATAGCCGGGCAGGGCCAGCCAGTCCTTAAACGGTTCCTGGTTTCGTTCAATAAGTAGTATCTTGAGCTCGCCGGCTTCGAAACCGAATATTACGCAATCAATTGAAAAGACTGAGTTAAATGTGGGCAGTGCAACTTCCAAACCTGATAAAAATTAGGTAAAAAAATTAAAGTTAATTGGTTAAGCGCTAATGTAAAAAAAAAAATTAAATTTAATGGTGTAAATTTTACACAGTATCTTCGTAGCTTCAAATTATCGCTAAAAAATGCACAAAATTTCAAAACTCGCTGTTTTAACCTCGGGTGGCGATGCGCCGGGGATGAACCCCTGCATCCGCTCGGTAGTAAGAACGGCAATTTACAATAAACTGCAGGTTACAGGCATAAGGCGTGGTTACCAGGGACTTATAGAGGACGACATGTACGATATGCAACCCCGTTCGGTTAGTAACATACTGAATTTAGGGGGTACCATTTTAAAAACTGCACGTTGTTTACCCTTTCGCTCAGACGAAGGTATGGAACTTGCCTATCGGAACTTAAAAAAGCGCGAAATTGACGCTTTGGTGGTAATTGGTGGCGACGGAACCTTCACCGGGGCGCTGCGTTTCTCTAAAAAATTCCCGGATATTGCTGTTATGGGTGTTCCCGGAACGATTGATAACGACCTTTACGGCTCAACCTACACCCTTGGATTTGATACCGCTACCAATACAGTTATTGAAGCTATTGATAAAATACGCGATACTGCCGATGCGCACGACCGCCTGTTTTTTGTGGAAGTAATGGGCCGCGATTCGGGTGCCATTGCTCTGCGTGCCGGTATATCATGCGGTGCCGAGGCGATATTATTGCCAGAGAAGGCTACTGCGATTGACGATTTAATTGAAAACCTCAAAAACGGGCAAAGCAACAAAAAATCGTCGAGCATAGTTATTGTTGCCGAGGGCGACAAAAACGGCGGCGCGTATGACATTGCCAAAAAAGTGCAGAAAGAAGTTAAAAACTACGACGTAAAAGTAACCATACTGGGTCACCTGCAACGTGGCGGCAGCCCTTCGGCCTTCGACAGGGTGCTGGGCAGTCGTCTGGGCTTTGCGGCAGTGAACGCGTTAATTGCAGGCAAAACCCAATCGATGGTTGGATTAGAGGCCAACCATATCAAAATAACAAGCCTTGAAGAGGCGCTTAATCAACATACATTTAAACTGGAAGAAGATTTGATGCAGATGGCCGAAATTCTATCTATCTAAATAAATAAATGAACGCAGTTGTTTATAGCGGATCAAATTATGCCGAATGGCGCCTTTTCGACAGGGAAAGAACCATTGCCTCGTTTAAAACAGGCGGCATAAACCCTTATTTTAACAACGGTGAACAGATAATTGCACTGCTCAGAAAAAACATCAATCTTATACACCATGCCGAAGAGATAAAACGCATTTATTTCTTTGGTGCGGGTTCATTCTCTACCGAACTTAAAAACATCGTACACGACGCCTTTTCGACGTTTTTTATACACGGCAAAGTCACAGTTGAACACGATATTACCGCTGCCGCTATAGCCTGCTGCAAAAATTCGCCGGGCATTATCAGCATCATCGGCAGCGGCTCGAACGCGGCCTGGTACGATGGTAAAAGGGTAAAACCCAACAATTACGGTCTTGGTTATATCCTGGCCGACGAGGGCTCGGGCAATTGGCTGGGTCGGCAACTGGTAAAAGGCTACATGAACGAGACGCTACCTGAAAACATCAGGAAGAAATTTGTGCAGCGGTACGACCCTGAACGCAAGACCCTGCTCGAGAAGATCTACCGGCAAAAACAACCCGCCGTTTACCTGAGTTCGTTTACCGATTTTTTTGTTGACAACCAGGAAGATAGCTACATTAAAAATGTGATAAAGACAGGCTTCGATAAGTTGATGCACACCTATTTATTACCATTGCATGATGAACATCCCGAAGCTTTTTTGTATTTTGCGGGCACTGTAGCAGCAAGCTTTCAAACCCAGTTAAGGGAGGCAGCTGCCGATGCAAATCTTGAAATTGCAACCATAATTAAAGAACCCATAAACAACTTACTAACTTATTATTCAAACAGAAATTAAACGTACTACTCAAAATTAAAAATTAAGAAAATCATGAAAATAGGAATTAACGGTTTCGGCCGTATTGGCCGCCTGGCATTCAGAGCTGCAATTGAAAGACCCGACATTGAAATTGTTGGTATTAATGACCTTGTTGAGCCTGATTACATGGCTTACATGTTAAAATACGACTCTACCCACGGTCAGTTCAAAGGCACTATTGCTGTTGAAGGCGGTCATTTGGTGGTAAACGGTAAAACTATCCGTGTAACTGCTGAAAAAGATCCTGCAAACCTTAAATGGAACGAGGTTGGTGCAGAAGTTGTTATTGAATCAACCGGCCTTTTCCTTACACAGGAAACTGCCCAAAAACATATTGATGCCGGCGCTAAAAAAGTGGTAATGAGCGCACCTGCAAAGGACGATACCCCTACATTTGTAATGGGTGTTAACCACTGGACCCTGAAAGCTGAACAAACCATCGTTTCGAACGCTTCGTGTACCACTAACTGTTTAGCCCCTATTGCTAAAGTATTGAATGATAAATTCGGTATCGAAGAAGGCTTAATGAGCACTATCCACGCAGTAACTGCAACCCAAAAAACAGTTGACGGCCCATCGGCTAAAGACTGGAGAGGTGGCCGCGGCGCTTACCAGAACATCATCCCATCTTCAACCGGCGCGGCTAAAGCTGTTGGTTTAGTTCTTCCAGAGCTGAAAGGTAAACTTACCGGTATGTCATTCCGTGTTCCTGTTGCCGATGTTTCAGTAGTTGACTTAACTGTCCGCTTAAAGAGCCCTGCAACCTACGAGCAAGTTAAGGCAGCCATGAAAGAAGCATCTGAAGGCGCAATGAAAGGCATATTAGGCTATACTGATGATGAAGTTGTATCAGAAGATTTTAAAGGCGACGCACGCACATCAATATTTGATGCAAAAGCAGGCATTGCTTTGAATGACAACTTCGTTAAAGTAGTATCATGGTACGATAACGAATGGGGTTACTCAAACAAACTGATCGACCTTGTACAGGAATTGGGTAAATTATAATTTTACTCTTATTCAAAAAATAAAAAAAGCTGCCTTAACAGGCGGCTTTTTTGTTTTAGATATATTCTAGCTCCTCTTTTATTGCTTTCCTGGTTACTGATGAGATGGTTATACTGAAAATCAGTAACTTAGTACTTAAAACAATGTGCACACAAAACCGGGGCACATTAAACCAGGCAAATACATCCAAACAATATCGGTACCAGCGCAGTCGTTAAAACAAAACACGTCTATCTTAATTTATATAATATGATATTATTTGCATTTGCAGGCAATATGGATGTTGGCAATTTTGCCAAAATTGTTCCGTCTGCCAAAAAAATCGGTGTAGCCAGGTTGCCCGGGTATAATTTCATATTTAATAAAACAGCTGATGACCTGTCGTCAAAGGCAAACATCCTGCAATCATCGGATCCAAATGATGCGGTTTGGGGCGTGCTGATTGAACTTGCCGACAACGAAAAATCAAACTTTTTAAATGCGATGCCATGGGCCGGCGATTATATGCTTACCCCCGTTACCTGTGTAACCGAAGCTGAAAAGATATATGCCGCTGAAGCCTTTGTTGCGCTTCCCCATGCTGTAAATACCCATTTATTGCCTTACGATTGGTATCACAAAAAAGTAATGCAAATGGCCAAAAAAGCCGGACTGCCTGATTATTACACATCCAAATTAAAGCTGATGCCATTCAAAATTGACCCGGATGAAGACCGCCGGCGGGAAGAATTGGAGAAATTAAAGTAACGGCAGTTCCCCTATTCATCATCCACCCTTTTAATAAATTTGATCACGCCGTCCATAAACACCTTTTGATCGTCCCACATGGCCAGGTGGCTGCCATTGGGGCAATACAGGTAACTGCCCTTAGGTAGCTGGGTGCTCATCCATTTCATGTATTCAGGGTCCATGGTGTCGTATTTGGCACCTACGGTGAGGGTGGGTACGGTAATATTCTTTAATTCCTTGCTTACATCCCATTTTATCAGCCTGCCGCCGGTTTTAAATTCGCTGGGGCCCTGCATCATTACATAAATCTGCTCGTTTACGTGTTTAAGGGCGCGCAGCACCGGGTCGGGCCATTCGGGCAGGCGGCACAGGTGTTTGTTATAATATTCCGAAAACACCAGCGCCTGGTAGACTGAATCTTTATACATGCCTTTGTTCTCAAAAGCGGTCAGCGAATCGACCAGCGATTTCCGCATCTGGTTGCGCAGCGTGCCATTATATTTTTCGTAAGCGGGCATACTGGCCATCATGTTGCAAATTATCAATCCTTTTAAATTCTTTTGATATTTAAGTGCATACTGCATAGCCAAAATCCCGCCCCACGAATTGCCGAGCAGATAAAAATTGGTGCTATCCATATCTAAAGCTTTTCGAACCTGCTCCACCTCTTCAACAAAGCGGGGTGTGGTCCACAGGCTGCTGTCGCGGGGTTGATCACTGTAGTACGAGCCAAGCTGATCATATTCAACCATTTCAAAGCCCTCTTTTGGGAAAAAGCTTTCAAAACATTCCATGTATTCGTGCGTCATAGCCGGGCCGCCATGTAGCAACAATATTTTTATGCGCGGGTTATTGCCAAAGCGTTTGGTCCACACTTTAAACTTACCAACCGGTGTTTGTATACTAACCATTTTAATACCGGCAACCTGTACGCCGGTATCAACCGGGGCAAAATAGGACTTAACGGTATAATTGCCGGTTTGCGTGCAGGATGCAAAAGCCAGCGCAATGCCGACAATACACAGGTATAAAAACTTTTTCATTTGCGATAAATTAAAGTTCTAATATAAAGAGTTTTAGCATTAAATATTTTATGGATAATTGATAAAAGTCCACCGATCTTCCCGCTTTTTACCTATCAAATGTTAAAACATTATTAACTATCGCGTCCGATGGTTTAATTTTTTTAGAAGAAGATAAAGTATCTAAATTAGTACGATGATTAAAGCAATAATTCTTAGGTCGATAATTACCTGCCCGAATTGCGGTGCTCAAAAAGAAGAAGAAATGCCAACCGATTCGTGCCTGTATTTTTATACCTGCGGACAATGTCAAATTTATTTAAAGCCATTACCTGGTGACTGCTGCATTTTTTGCAGCTACGGGTCTGTTAAATGTCCGCCAGTCCAAATGGGCACATCATGTTGCGGTTAGTTTGCTCATAAATCTGTAGCAACACGTTAGGTAAATGCTCCCTCAGTCTTTCCAGGTGGTTATATTAAATTAAATTTAGCAAATACGCTCGTTTGCCTGTATTTCCACTTCGGTTTTACGTTACTTTTTTGTTAAATTTAGTACATTGATTTTGGTGCATTAAAAACCCCGATGTATGAAATTTAAAGCCGTTGGCCTGTTAATAATTTTATTTTTTATTACGAATTCGCTTTCGGCTCAAAAATTTGATATCCCTGCAAAAATATACCTGCACAATTACAACCCATCAACCTTAATATGGCTGGCTAAACCCGCTGCCAAATGGAGCGATGCCCTGCCTGTTGGCAATGGCCGCCTTGGTGCCATGGTTTATGGTGGCGCCAACGAAGAAACTATCCAGCTAAATGAGGATACTTACTGGACAGGTGGCCCCTACTCGTCGGTGGTAAAAGGTGGCTATAAGTATTTACCGGAAGTTCGCGACCTTGTCTTTAAGGGAAAACTTCGCGAGGCGCAAACCTTGTTCGGCCGCAAACTGATGGGATACCCCGTTGAGCAGCAGAAATACCAGAGTTTGGGTAATCTTGTATTATCGTTTAAGGAGACTGGTGCTATTAACAACTATAAACGTTGGCTCGATTTGGAAACAGGCATGACAGGCGTTGAGTATGAAAGCAATAATATAACCTATCACCGCGAGGTATTTTCATCGGCACCAGGGCAGGTGATAGCTGTTAGGTTAACTGCAAGCAAACCGGGCAGCATTTCGTTTACAGCCAATTTACGGGGCGTACGCAACCAGCAACACTCCGATTACGCAACCGACTATTTTAAAATGGATGGCCTTGGCGACAACGCCCTTGTGCTAACCGGCAAATCCGCAGATTATTTGGGGGTACCCGGCAAATTAAGATACGAAGCCAAACTAAAAGCGGTACCAGAGGGCGGAACAGTCAAAACCAACGGGGCAGATTTGATTGTTGAAAATGCGGACGCCATAACCTTGTACATTGTTGCTGCCACTAATTTTGTAAACTACAAAGATGTAAGCGCCGACGAACATAAACGGGTTAACGATTATTTTAAGGCAATTGAAAGCAAAACCTATAACGATATAAAAGCCAATCATCTTGCCGATTATTATAAGCTATTTAACCGGGTAAGCCTGCAACTGCCGTCGACCCCGAATTCGTGGCTACCGACAGACGAGCGTTTGCAGGAGAGCCGGGCAACTGCCTTCGACCCGCAACTGGCGGCGCTGGCCTACCAGTTTGGGCGGTACGTGTTGCTGTCGTCGTCGCGGCCTGGCACACAGGCTGCCAACCTGCAG
>Ga0105239_10005721_pt1 | contig 14521 bp, 18 predicted proteins | sample KBSC44metaG_FD_92761 | JGI IMG/M metagenome (GOLD analysis project Ga0105239, IMG submission 92761) | Corn rhizosphere microbial communities from Kellogg Biological Station, Michigan, USA - KBS C4-4 metaG | ecosystem: Host-associated > Plants > Roots > Rhizosphere > Soil | place: Michigan, USA... | reverse complement strand
TACAGTACCGTCTTCGAACATAGCGTTGATAAAGTCTGGTCCAAGATCAGTGATTTTAACGATGACCGCTGGTCAGGCGATGTAACCGAAAGTTCAAGCGAAAATGGTAAATCGGGGTCAACCGTAGGAACGATACGCGTGCATACATTTGGCGGTCAGACCGCTCGTTCGGACCTACGGGCCTATTCGGCTGTTGACCACTTTTTTACGTACGGTTTTGCCGGCGCGGCGCCATTGCCTATTACAGACTATCAATCCACGCTGCGCGTCACGCCCGTTACCGATGGCAACAGATCATTCGTAGAGTGGTCGGCTACCTTTGATTGTGCCGAAGCCGATCGAGAAAAAATATCTGCCTCACTTGCGACGTCCTATCAGAGATGGCTCAGGGCATTAGCCAAGAACCTTGCGTAGACACATCCGGTCATACACTTCACCTATCCCACTCAAGCGCTTGCCCTATATAATACTTGAGAGCCTCTTCATTAATATCGCTTGAACGCTCAAGCCAGATAGTTTTTGCCACCTTTCCGGCGCCAGTTAGGAGACGGTATGGATCATCGAACGATGCGCCCTTACTAAACGACAAAGTCAGGCCTTTTTTAGTCGGATTGATAACCCAAAGCCCATGCTTGCCCCGCCACATAATGACACCATAGCTAATAACCTCGCTCGCTTCAGGCGCCGTTGCACGCATAAGTTCACGAAGTCGCCGTAGCATCTCTAAGTGCTCCGGCGGCACCTTGGCTTTAATGTACTCATCGACTGTCATATTGTAAGCATAGCATTTTATGGCTGGGGTGAAGGGTAGTCGAATTGACAAAGGCCGCGAACCCCGGCGGGGGAGGTTCGCGGCCGTAAAGCCGATGACTCTAACCGTTCCGTTCGGATGTGCGCACGGTGGAATGTTGCGGTACTGGGCTGGCCCTATCCCACGCTCACGCAGAAATCGATGGCGGCCTGCCTGATCCGCGCCATGTCCACGTGCTGCGGCTTCATCCGGATACTGATGTCGTACAGATCCGAGATACCTTTGGCGCCGTCAGGGCCCTTGCAGAGCGCTTCGAAGCTTTGACGAAGCTGGTCGTCCGTCACGCTGTTGTCATCCTTGTTGGGGTTGACGAAACCAGCCGCGCTCACCTCCCGCTTGTACTTGTCCCAGGCCGTTTCCCCGGTCTGGGCCTGGGTAGATGCGGTAGCGGTTGGAGCGCTGGGCGCCGAAGAGCTCGAGGTAACCGGAGGCGGCACCTCGCTCTGGCCGCAGCTGCTCAGCAAGATCCCAAGCAGCAGCGCCGCCGTAGCCGTAGTCCTCAGTTTCATGCTCATCCCTTCTCGGTATGCAGGCATCAAGCTTAGAGGGTATCTTATCATTTTTTGTTAATTTTGCAATAATCCGACCTTTGCTTGAAACCTTAGTTAGGGGGGAGGGGCGTTGTCCAAACCATAGCGCATGACGAAGACATAGCCTACGAGATTCAGAAAATTAATGAGTTACTTGGCGTCGGCAGAAGAGAGCAAGCACCTTCTCAAAAGGAATAGACGGGCACCATTATCGAGCATGGCTTCAACCTTAGTTTGGTGCGAGTTGTTTTAGAGAATAATTGCTTGGCTGGAGTAGTATGACGGTGTTAGCTTAACTCCGACGGCCGGGTCCTCTCATAAACATGAAGAAGGGCCCATACGCTTGTGGCGTATGGGCCTGTCGGCCGACTCTTGTTCGTCGTCGCAGCATCTCCTGTTGGGTGTTGCGACGCTACGGGCGCACCGTGGCGGCCGCGGCGGCCATGTCGTTCAAGACGGCCAGGCGCATGGCAATACCCATAGGCCCATACGACCTGTTCGGGTCGTTGAAATGCTTGCACCCGATCTGGGTCGGATGGGTGGTAGTGTACACCCTACCGTGGTAGCGGTACGTGACCGTGAAGTCCACGAGCACCCCCGGTTCGACCAGGTTCACGGCGATGATCTCGAACGGGGTGTCGGAGCAACGGCCCCCGCTGCACTGTAACGCGCCCAGCTCCGACCGGGTGTGGGTGTAGCTGCAAACGGCAGCCAGTGTGGCGTGGTTCGCGTTGGCCTGACGAGTGCGACCAGGCATGGCCCCTCCTTGGGGAGTCAACATCCGGCGTTTCCGGATGGGATAGCTAATGTCTACAGAGCTATTGTAGACAGCAATTATCCCATTCGACTACGCAAGCAAAACTTCTCCTAAGGATGAACTTTTATGAGCCTGTTACCGTACATACTCAACGACATTCATATAATATAACCTTTTATAGCTTTAGTCAATCAATCTTTATTGCTTTATGCCCACTTTTGACAACTCCATCGTTTTGGTATTAGAGCTCTGCTAAGCAGATGCCATACAATCCCTGGCTGGAGAGGATGGTCTTTGGTAAAACTTTAGAGAATGACAGTGGTCAAATTCAAAAAGAGATTTGGGAAATTCACTCTATTCTGAAGAAGACAATCCTCCTACTTAAAAAAGCTAATTTTGTAGTAGGCGATACCGCCAGCTTCAGCAGCGAGCGCGTCGTTTTGACTATCACCAATCATAAGACACGAGGCAGGATCTTGACCTGCAAAGGTGAACAGCGCCCATCCTTCGGCGTGAGGTTTACCTAGTTGTACATTTTCACGAGTAAGTAATTGAGTAAAAAGCGACAAAATGCCCATCTCTATAAGTGCGCGTTCAGCCGTTCGGCGCGTATTGCTTGTCCAAAGAAATAAATCGCAGCCTTCTTCTTTGAGTTCAGGCAGTGCTTTTACCAGCTCATCATAAGGCGTGTGCGCAAAGTATTTGGACTCAAAATCCTGGCAAATTTTTATGAATTTTTTGTAGTAATCGGCATCTTTAAGGATATGCTCATTTACAACTTCGCCCCATGGCGCACCATCAACGTCTAACAGCTCTTCAAGTTTTTTAGCACGATCTGCTGGTAAGCTGGCGGCTACTTGTTCTGTCCACTCATCCCAAGGCAGGTCGAGTCTTGTCAATGTTTCGTCTAGGTCAAAAATGAGGTTACGGTAGTGTTTCTGGCGTACGAGTTTTAGGAGAGAATCTACTTCGTTTGTCATCTTTCCAGAATACCACAAGAATAAATTAGCAAATCTCGCATGCAATTATGACGGGCAGAGGAAGGATTTGAACTATGACGACAGAGGCAAAAACAAAAAGAGCTCGAAAGCCGAACTCTTTTGTATCTGTAATAATTTCATGGCTGGGGAGAATGGTCTTAAGTAAAACTTTTGAGGATGATCCACTGGGGCTAGAGAAGGATATTCAACGAATTCGCGCATTGCTTGATGAAGAAAACGACGAGCAGGTACAACAATAAATTGCAATAATATATTGCAATTTAAAGAAAAAACACCAAGCGTTGAATTGCCGTCATTTACGAACTTACCCAGCCTTTATATCTAAAAAATTACTTATAGCGCAGTTATATATCATAAATGAACGCCGATAAGTTGCAAATATATTGTAGTTATTATATAATAATGGTATGGACAACACGATTCGTGTCACTGACCCCGTCGTTAGTGAGCATCTCGTAAAAGTCTACGCACAAATTGAGGAGTTGATCAATCGGCTGCCAGAGAGACGCCGGAGAAGGCTTGAACTACGAGGCGGGTGCGCGGAACTAGATTTATTCCCAGATTCGCACAGGTTCGATGAGGAAGGCTGTGATGGCCAATCCGACATTGAGCTCCGTTTCCATCAGGATCCAATGGTCGGGCAGGACCTTGGATTCGATTATGGGAATAAGTGCAGTCAGCCGTACATGCTGCTGGACCTCACTCGCAAGTCGATCGCTGTCAACGGTCCGGCTAGGTCGGTTGAGGTATATAGGCTCACAATTTCATGGAAGGTTGCTTGGGCGCCTCGAGCGCAGGAGAATCTCTCCCTAACGATCGCCCGGCAAATAACCACAAAGACCCAAGGCCTACCGACTGCAACGACTCGTCGCTATAAGTGGTCTGAAGGGACAACCACCGACACGATCCGAATGGTCACGTACAGTGAGCTGATCGAAGCCACCAACGAGATCACCATCCTCTCCACCCACACACCCCCGTAGGGGCGACGCGACGCCCCTACGGGGGTTTCGCATTGTTAATAAGTCATACTCCTTTTCTCTCAATAGGTTAGATTGTAAAAAAAGTGTCACCGAACATGAAATACCCTGGGCGCAAAAACCCTAGCAGAAGCAAAACGAGAGACTAACTTGTTTAAACGCAGCAAAAGACACTCAGGAGAGTGTCTTTTGCTTGATAAATCATTAAATTATTTCATGGCTGGGGAGGATGGTCTTAAGTCGAACTTTCCAAACCAGTATTTACGAGGTGAACAATGGCCGAAATTAGCAACGAAAAATATGAAAAGCTTCGACTAATTTTGGAGAAACAAAATGGACGAGCATACACACTGGAAGAGGCCAAAGAAATTGGTGATGGGCTCGTCGATTTCTATGAACTACTTGCCAGACTTAATAGTGAAGAAGCCCACAATACACAGGACTAGGATTCGGGCTCTTCACCCAATTTGGCGAACTTAGCTGCCATAGTAGGATTGCCACGGGTAAGACGTTTAATGGTCAAATCCTCGGCCTTGTTATTAGCAAGTCGAAGATTATTCTCCGAGGACAGCAGGGCGTCTTTTGTCTTTTGAAGATGGTCAATTGTCTTATCGATTTCATCTATAGCCGTCTTGAACTTACGACTGGCGAGATCATAGTTGCGAGCAAATCCCTCCTTGAACTGGTTCATGTTTTCCTCGAAGTTGGTAATGTCGACATTCTGAGCTTTGACAAGAGCAAGTTCTGATTTGTATTTGAGGGAGTTCATTGCCGCATTACGCAGCAATGTGATTATAGGAATAAAGAACTGAGGACGAATAACGTACATCTTCGGGAACCTATGTGACATATCGACAATACCCGAGTTATAGAACTCACTATCGGCTTCGAGTAGTGATACGAGCACGGCATACTCGCACTTCTTTTCAATCCGGTCTTTGTCAAGTTCGCGCAAGAAATCTTCGTTTTTGTGCTTTGTAGCAGTCTCATCGCCTTCGTTTTTCATTTCAAACATGATAGAAATGATCTCATTGCCAGCCTCGTCGGTTTCACGATAAATGTAATCACCCTTGCTACCCGTTTTCGCGTCATTATCTTTTTCGAAGTAGGCATTCTGAAAGCCCGTTGCCCGCAACCGGTTGAACTCTGTTTCACAATGCTGTTCCAGGGTTTCTCCGACCATTTTGGTCGAAAGACGAGCCTTCATGTCTTTACGAAGTTCGATCTCCTCGTCCTTGAGCTTGATGATGTCATCTTTGGTTTTTAGCTCGGCAACAAATTTTTCCTTGAGTGACGTTTCAAGTAACTGCTTCTCGGTGTCTTTGTGCCTCAACTCACCGGCTAGTTCGTCACGCTCTTTCTCAACTTTGTTAACCGCTTCGGTGACCGCAAGCTTTTTCTCGGTCTCAGAGGATTCAACTTTTGCTTGGAGGCGGGCGATCTCAGCATCTTTCTCGGCCTTAAGCTCGTTGACCAACGAGTCGCGCTGAGCCTTAAGCTCCGCTAGCTCGGCATCTCTCTTGGATACTTCTGCTTGTAGCTCATTCTTTGTATTAGCTTCGGCAAGTTTGACGGCGCTCTCCTTATCTTTCTCCATCATTTCAATGCGGTCAAGAAGTTCTCGTTCAAATTCGTGGTCACGTACCTGCTTGAGGATATCGGCGAAACCTGCTTCATCTACCTTGAAGGCTTTTTTACAGTGGGGGCAAATAATTTCGTTCATTGGTTTATTTCTCTCTGACTTTTTCAAATATTTTCTTTATTGTCTCTGGTATATCAGACTTATCGGTCATCATAGCCTGAAGTACGCCGGCCAGCTCGTCACCTTTTCTGGGTAGAAAATTGATGCGTGTTTGATCTTGATTATCTGCTGCGACAAAATTTCCAAGCTGCTTATGAAGTTTCGTGCTCGCTATATTAACATCTATGTTTGCACGCATAGCATCAATTTCGGTATCTGCTATAGATACGCCACATATATCCTTTAATATTTGTATCCATATTCCATTAGGAAGCTCATCCTCGAAATCACTGATAGCGCCGAGCAGGAAAACTTTATTGCCTTCGGATTTACCTGAATCTCGATCAAAAACGTATACTACATTTGCGTCCAGTTTCCGAAAGTCTTTGAAGATATCATTAACGAGCTGTTCAAAATTACCGGAATTATCTTTACTGCGCAAATTTAAAAGCTGAACACCATCACTCAGCATTGAGTGCCCGTATACTAACTTGTAAAAATAGTCAAAAATTCCATATTCCGTCGGACCTTCAACGGCAATAAATTTGTCATAAAAAAGAAAGTCGCTGTTCCTAATGCCAAGACTATCAAAGATGTCTTCCGTGCTGTTCGTTGACTCAATCACGGTGTATCCATCTTGTAGTGAAACCTTATTTATATCGCGCAATGCAGTTCTATCAACAAAGAGGGTGGAGTGCGTACTAACTACTATTTGAAATGAGCTGGCTGCCATGCTGCTTAGTATTTCCGCTAACTCACGCTGAGCAACTGGGTATAGGTGGGTTTCTGGCTCATCAAAACACCAGATGTAACGTTTTTCACCATCTTCTTTGATTGCTTCATCTGCTCTCGCCTTAATTAAGCCGAACCAGATTTGGCGTCGAATTCCATCCCCTTGTTCGTCTATATGGATAGCTTTATCGCTCGTGGTTTTATTGACGAATAATTCCGTGACAGCATGGTTTACTTTAATATCCACATTAGTACTAAGACCGGATAAGCTCGCAGGCAAGGAAGCTTTATATTTCTCAAATATGCTCTCTAGCGATGTGTTGGCTTTAGTGTTAATTGCTTTTTTCTTCGTGGTTACATCGTTGATGATTTCTTCGAGCGCTGCCTTAACTATAGGGCTGATCACATCTGCAGTTAGTTGATTTAGTTCGTCAGTAGTGATATTCCAGTCAAGATATCTGTACTCCGGAAACAGGATACGATCTTTCTTGTAGTCAAACCTTGCCCAGGTTGGTTGAGTTGTGTCGCTTGAGTATATCGCTTGGACACGCTCGGTGTTAGTGGGCTTGCCGGTATTATTCCGGTTTGGTATGGAGGCATTATCGATATCTTTTGCTTTTTGGATTGCGGTAAGGTCTGCTGCTGTTTTTAACCACAACGCCAGGGGCTGCCCCTCTTCGTCCAGGCTATCCTCAGTAAGTGCAAAATATTCATCCTTAGCACCGGCGGAAGTGATTGTGCGCATAACATAGAGCTTGTCGCCAATGGTTTTGTTGCTCAGCAAGAATTGTGCATGTCGCGACAGTTTATCTAGCTCATCATCTTCGTAATCTTTATCTATTAAGAACTCTGCAACCAAACATACTTGTGTTCGGTCATACGCCTCAGGTTCTGGGATTCCAATATCCGTAAAAATGCTTGTAAATTCTTCTTCTGTCAAAGGCGTATTTGATAATGTACGCTTTTTAGTACTGTCTCCATCGAAATAAACTTTGGAATTTTCATCAAAGAAGAGGCGCATACCACTTAGAATGGTTGATTTGCCGCAGTCATTAGCGCCAATCATAGTAACAGGCTGTCCATCTTTTAACTCAAGCTGTACATTCTTGGCGCTTTTGTAGTTCAGTATGAATAATTTTGCAAGCTTCATCGCGGCCTAAGAGTGTTGGCCCCAATCTCGACCAATAAACCAATTGGGTTGCCATGTCACATATTGCCCTGGCTCAAAAGTGTCATCTAAAACGGATATACTTACTAGTTGATCGGGCGTAATCGAAAGTGTATGGTTTCCGTTTGGACTATTGAGGTCATAGAAATGATACCGATCCGGATTTGGACTTAAATTTCTCCTCGATGGACCAAAATCAAAAGGAACACAAATTCGTTTTTTTGCCCCCTCGTCTTTGGAGTCGAACACAATTTCGACAAGCTTCTTTGCATGAATGGCCGACAAAAATGTCTCTAGCATAACGCCCTCCGCGGTTTTTATTTCGTAGTGCCTCACCGCACAATACACTGTATCTAATTTACTCCTGTTATTCGTATTTTACAACCGGCACAATTTGTGATACTGTTTATGCTTTAAAGGGCAAAAAGGATTCGAACTTTTTTGCTGCAAAAAAGACTACAGTTCAATCTGTAGTCTTTCTCATAATCTCATGGCTGGGGATAATGGACATGTTCCAAACTTTTCAATGGCTCATCTCAATGAGTACGGCCCCTATAATAGCCAAGCTCACGCTGACAAGTTTTATCCAAGGCTGTTCTTTTTCCTTGAGGAATATATGTTCACCCGCCAGTACTATAACCAGAAAGACTTCGTTAATCACAATAACGCTCGTGGCATCATGCAGCGAGAGGGCGGCATTGAGAGCTAGATTGGTTAAGGCTCCCAACGCACAGGCGATAATCACCGCCTTTTTATCTTCGCGGAACATCTTCTTAACTCGAGAAAGGACACGCGGCGTGATAAAAAACATCATTATTGTAGCAGGCAGGTATATGGCAAAGAATGTCATGCTGGCGACGTTGAATGATTCCAAAAGGTATTTCGAAAGCACAATGATAGTGGCGTTAAAGACTGTTGCGCCTAAGACGAGCAATATCCCTGTAGTGGATCTAGGTTTTTTAAAGTTATGAATAATGATGACGCCCGCCGCAATTGCAAAAAGCGTTCCTAAAAGCTTGAGCCATGAGAATACGTCGGACATAAAGAGAAGGCTAAAAATAAATATCCAGACGAGTCGCAACTTCATCAAAGCGCCGGTGAGCGAGGCCTCAATAAAATTCGATGAGCGGAAGAGCAAAAGATTATTACCAACGACGAGTAGTCCCATGAGCAATACTAATAGCCAAATATGAGGCTGAGTCGGAATCTTAGGGGCCACGATCATAAAAGGGAAAGCGACCACCGTCCCTATAAGCCCATAGAAGAAGGCAAAAGCCCACGCGTCTTTTTGTTGGCGAAGTACAAACCGCTGGATGAGACTTTCGCCCGTGTATAGGGCTCCGGCAAGCAAAGAAAAGATTAACCACATATCGTGAGTATACAGGGATACATATGATAACTAATGATTTTGATCAGTTCGGCAAACAAAAAGAGACCTTTGACAGTCTCAATTTGACAAATAAAATAATTATTTCATGGCTGGGGAGGAGGGACTCGAACCCCCGAATGCCAGGACCAAAACCTGGTGCCTTACCACTTGGCTACTCCCCAAAGGAGCGATTTCAAAAAAGGTACATCCATACGGACGATAGCAAGGTGCAAATTGCTAATTTATAAAATCGACAGTAGTAATTGTACATAATCTTGACGTTTTCGCCAAGTATTATTGCTCAATCGCATGCTTCATGGCGTTATTAGTTTTCAAACTATGTATGGGTTCTTTTGCTGGCAGCGAATCATCACGACGGCCTCGACGTCGCTCAGCACTATGCAGTATACTATTGGCATATAGAGAGGTAACTGTATGAAACTCAAAACAATTCTTATTGGTCTGTATATCGCGATCGAGAGCTACTTCCTAAGTATCGTGCCGGGGAGCTTTACTAGTCGCACCCTAGGAGCAAAAGCGTTTGTGCCAATTATTTCGACGCTGATTACATATATATTCGTCGACTTTGTGCTAAAGCGCGAGTGGTCACGACGCAAAAAGATTACTATTGCAATAATCGTGTATCTATTGACGGCGATCGTAGCACTTGGCGTGTCGGCCAGCATTATTTATTCCCAGAAGTACGGCGGTCAGTAGTTCGCCAGCTTTTTCTACATGCGACTGATTAGCTTGGCAAAGCGCCTGCGCACCCAATAGCCAACGGTGAATCCTCTTGCGCGGGCGCTTGGGTCGGCCAAACGGTCAATGCCGCCAGAGTTCTTCCAGGCAAAGAAGGCGAGCGACGCTTTATACGCACCAAAGGCGTAGAGAATGCCCAGGAGCGCATCGAAAACATAGTGTTCACCCAGATACACGATACCGATCCACAACGAAATAGGGTAGAAGAGTAGCCACCACACTCGACGCCAGCCGAAGGCCTTGGCCACGAAAAGCAGCATCAGCGTCGGATACGCAGCATGCAGTGACGGCACGGCAGCGACTTCATTTGGCGACAATTTACCGTACAGCTCCGAGAAATTCGTCACGCCCATAGCAGACCAAATATCGCTAGAAATGCGATGAATGTGCGGGATGTATCCTTGCTCCGACGCCATCCACGGCGGCGCGGCGGGGAATATCACATACGTCACAAATCCAGCGAACGACAACAAAATAAACCCCCACATGTACGGCCAATACAGCCTATCTCGCTTCCACCATATCAGTAACGCCACAAGCACCGGCGCCAAAAAGTGAATGGTGTAGAAGAAATAAAAATAAAAGTCATACCAGCTGACATGCCCATGCCACCACAGTTGTTGCAGCCAGGCAGTTGGCAAAGTTCCGTTGAACAGGAACGTATCGAAGCGAATCATCGGCGTGAAGTGTACTGCCTTATTGAGATTGTCTGCGATACCACGGAACGAATCATACACTAACAGCAACCCAATAAACGGCACGAACCGGTACAAAAAAGCGCGCGTCTTGCCAAAAGCGATCGCTACAGCCAACAGCACGATAAAGAGCGTATCCGGTGTCCAAAAATTCCGCTTGATGATAAAGAGTGCGACCACCAGGGCGACTACAATTATCTGAATTATCATCTGAATAGGATGCGCACGGAAGCGCTCATCCACGCGTGCCGCAATACGGCGCAAGTCTAAAGCCATGCGCCAATTATAACATCATCCATCGGTGGCACCCGCCTTCGACCCAACGACCGTGGCGAGCAATGGGGAATTCCGCTTGTAAGCGTAAGCAATACTATGGTAAATCTTTATCTATGAATATCCCATTACCACCCGCAAACAATACTTTCGCTTCATCAGCAACTACAACGCAGCGTTCATCCGTGCCGCTCGATGAGTCGATGCTGAGCAATGATGGCATTGGGGCGCTGCTTAAAGGTATTGTGCTGCGGTGGCGAGTCGGCCAGATCATTAAAAGTGATGAAGACCAACAGATCGTAACCGGCGTCAAAATTATCGACATGCAGCACAATGATGCCAGCATCGTTAACCACAACTCCGACACTGAACAATTTGCAGCCAGCATTAATAAACTACCGGTAGCGCTATTGGTTTTGCAGGACTTGCGCGCTAGCAAACTCCACATGGACCAAGTGCTGACATGGGTGCCCAGCGACAGACGAGACGGCGGCGGCATCTATGACGCGCCCAATTCGCCAACCCAAGCGTCATTGCAGGATGTACTGTTCGACATGCTGAATCGATCGGGCAACACCGCGGTACGGATACTTGTCAATTACGCCCTCGGCCAAGCTCCGGCGGTCAATGCTCGTTGGGGCCAGATTCCGCAACTTTCGCATACATATCTCCAGCCACTGGATAACGACCCGTCCCGATTCTACCTCGGCAACACCACTCCACACGATTCGCTCTGGACGATGGAGCAGCTCATGAGCAATCAAGATACGTACGGACAATTCGTCAAACACGCGCTGGCGACCAACATCTACACTGACATTGGCACGCGCAGCCAGCTGGCTGGTAATGATTACATCGTGCTAGTCAACAAGCTAGGTCTGCTGGATGACCCCACTGGTGACAACCGTCACGACGTGGGAATCATTTACAATACCAAAACGCACAAATCGTATGGCTATGCCTACATGACGACGTCGCCGGAATCGAACACCAATGCCACGCCAACCGCCGAACAATCGCTGAAGGACATGGGGCACGATGTACTACTGTACGCCGGCGACAAGCCAAAATCACAAACCAGCCCCGTAACGCCAATGCAGCAATTTGCTCCACAGCACGGCAACGCCCAGAAGGGTAAACTACTGTACTAAAAGTTAGTAGTTTTGTGGGTCGTAGCCGTGATGCTTTTCGATGATCTGTAGGCTGCGCGGCCGAGCGAATTTACCCCCGAACGATAACTCTTGCGCATCGTATTCTGCCTGTGTCATCCAGGCATTGCGGCCGCCTTCAAATTCCTCGATGAGTTCGCCGCGCGGATTGTCGCAGGCGATGGTGAAGAAGATTTTGTCTTCCAGCATGTCGTTCGTTTCTTTATCGAAATCCATCTTGTGGTAGATTTCTTCGAACGAAAGGTCAGCCTCCAGGCCGGTCTCTTCCATGAGCTCGCGGGCGGCAGATTCGAGAATGGTTTCGCCCCAGCGGATCTTGCCAGTCGGGCGGCCCCAGTAACCGTAAAACGGCTGCTTGAGGCGTTGCTGGAGTAGCTGCTTGCCGTCGTCACGGCGGATCATCAGACAGACCGCAACTTTCGGCTGGCGCTCGACTTTGCGCTCGTCGGTGTCAAAGCGATTGGCGAATTCTTTGCCTTTCTGGGTCAGATGATAAGCGCCCCCTACGTTCTTGGCCACGAACTTTTCTTCCAGCAATTGCTTCAGGTAGAAGTTGAAGTGGTCGCTGCCGAGCGCGCTGGCCTTTTGTAATTCCGCAAATCGCGCGTCGGGGCGGAAGAGCAGCACGTGCAAAATGGCGACGTGGGCGGGGTGAAGTTCTTTGTCGATACTCATGATTTATTCCTTGTTTCATCCCCATCAAAGCAAACATATAAGTGCAAATCTAGTGAAATAAAATTCACTGACAGTCCAGATTTTTGCCTCATGGCGGGCACCACCGACAGTGTGTCGGGGCGCCCGCCAGAGGAACCAGTGGGTCAGGCCGTACCCCTGCGCTTGGGCCGCGTGCCCCACCACAGGATCAGCAGCGGCACGAACACCAGGAGGGCGCCCGGGATGGGGCCGCTGTTCGCGACAGCGGGGCTGGCGTTGTGCGGGCCGAAGATACTGAACCCGAACAGCAGCGCCATCGCGGCAACGATGATCCACCACCCCGGCGACGTCGCGCGCAGGGCGACGGCGACGTAGGCCACGAGGATGAGAAGCAGCTCCGCCACGCCGAGGGCGGTGGTGCCGCCGGCACGAGAACCGTCGACGTTGAAGAGGATGCTGAAGACGCAGAACGCACCGACCAGGATCACCGCGACATTGGCCACGGCGTTGAGGAAGACGCGACCCTCTCGCGTCGGCTCCAAAGCCTCCATATTTTTTTCTCCCAACTGCTCGGGTATCTTGTCCCACTCTAGGACTGCTGCTATTATACGCGAAAGTAATTTTTTTACAATGTTATTGATAAGTTCACAATAATATCTTCTCTGAGAGATTCTAGTAGGCGGGCGCTGGGAGCAAACCCAGCGCCCGCCCTGCACCTCAGTGCTTGGGCTTGTCCTTCTTCGCCTCCGGGCCAGGACGGCGCGACATGTAGATCAGCGGCGGGACAACCACCAGACTGAGCATCACCAAGACCAGCAGCGCCAAGACGCCCGGAACACGAGCGGTGATCGTGCCGACGTCATGCCAGTTCGCGAGTGTCTCGTATGCCATTGCAATGAAGACCAACACCCCGAACACGACCCGAGCCCATGTCGGATGCCGGCCGATCACCAGGATGTAGGCGACAACGGTCAACAGACAGACGGAGGTCGACACCAACGCCCCACCCGCTGCATTCACAACGAGAGGGGATGGCGCCTGAAAGAGGTCGAACACGGCCAGGGCGATCAACGTCGCATAACAGACCACCACGGCAAAGACCGATATGGCGATCAGTCTGTCGTGCACTCGCTCCTCGGAGCTTCTACCTCCGTCGGATGGTGTACTCATGAGCCTATCCCATCTACTCATGTCCTCGTCGAGGACTGCCGATGCCATAGTATGGCATTAAGCTGGATGAATTACAACTGGATCTTATTAAACGCGTAATCTTTCACCTTGCGCCACGACTTGGTCTCGATATGAAACCCGCGAATGTCGCCCTTGACCCGCGCCACGCGAACCAGCGCCGGGCTGTATGGCGCCAACGTCTGATAGTACCGCGTATCATCGGCGCTCATGATGTGTTTGCCTGGGAACATTGCCTTGAACTTTTGGGTGCCGATGCGCTCGAAATATTCCTTGTCGCCATGCGGCGGCATGTAGGCTTCAGCGTCGATATTCATATTGCGCAGCATTGTCCTGACATCGGCCAGAAGCATCGCGCTTTGCGACTGGATAAACACATACACAACATTCGGCGACATTTTGAAGACCGTAGCTGCCGCAGTGTAGCCGGTTGGCACATCACGGACAACGACTTCGCTGATGTTCAGCTTGAGATTGAACGCCGTCTCAATGGTGCGCTCGATGATCGTATCATTGTAGATCTGATCGTTCATGATACTTCTATTGTACCGCGAACAGCGATGGCGCCAAGCGCTAGCTGTTTCGTTGCGGTTTCATTGCGGCATAGGCGCCGAGAAGCACGACCGCGCCAGTTGCGACGATCGCCATCCACTGCACCATGTCTTCGCGGACTTCCACTTCCTTGAGCGAACGC
>Ga0105239_10005720_pt1 | contig 14522 bp, 7 predicted proteins | sample KBSC44metaG_FD_92761 | JGI IMG/M metagenome (GOLD analysis project Ga0105239, IMG submission 92761) | Corn rhizosphere microbial communities from Kellogg Biological Station, Michigan, USA - KBS C4-4 metaG | ecosystem: Host-associated > Plants > Roots > Rhizosphere > Soil | place: Michigan, USA... | reverse complement strand
ATACAGACCTTCCCGGCCGGCGAGGTAAAAATGCCGTTGGTCGCTGTCGTTCGTAAGACTTCTACCGTACAAGCTCACTACCTTGTGCTCCCGGTTGCGCAGCGGGAAGATCACGCAGTCCTTAGCCCACACGCTGTAACCTCCGGCTGGCCGGCGTTTCAGCAGCCCGTAAGTTTCCATGCTGGCCACCAGGTGGTGGTTCTTGCTCTCGCCATGCAGCCCGCCGCTGTTGTAGCCGGTCTCGTGCTGCTCGTGGTCGATGCCCCGGCCTTGTAGATATTCCAGGGCCTTTTTTGTCAGCGGCAGTGCCCGCTTAAAGTAGTTGAACACCTTGCCCATGATGGCCTCCTTCTCCAGCTCGCCCGCGTCGATGAACAGTTTCGCGGCAGGTGCCGGTACAGAGGGCTGAGGCTCCGAACCCGCCAGGGAGGACGCTTTCACCAGCGCTTCGTGTTTGTTACATTTCTCCATCAACTGGATGAACTGGATCACATCACCCGTACCCGCCGTGCAGTTGCTGCTGAAGCAACAATACGTATTTGTCTTGGGGTAGATCTGCAAGCTCGGGGTCTTGTCCGGGTGGAAGGGGCAGTGCAGCCGGTCGTGCTTGTCGGGTTTCAGGCCGTAGTGGGCTAAAACGGTGCCGATGGATAGCTGCGCCTTGATCTCGGGTATCTCCATGGAAAAATATTTTTAAAAACAACTGATTAGGTGCAAAACTAACACTTTTGTAATTTCCGTCAACTCTTTCCGTATTTTTTCCTACAAAATAGGTTTCTATCTTTGCCATATCCCCCGCTGATGCGGTAAAATAACAACAGATATGAGTTTAGGACACCGTTTAAGCAGCATTCGCAAAGAGCGTAAGATCGCCCAGGTCGACCTGGCCGAACGGATTGGCATACACTCCAACGTCCTCGGAAGATATGAACGAGAAGAGGCCACCCCCTCGGTGGACATGGCCGCAAAGCTCGCCGACGCTTTAGGTGTTTCCCTCGACTACCTGGTCGGCAATACCGATGTGGAGCTGGATAAATCCATCCTCGATAAGATCGCCCTGATCCAGAAGCTGCCCGACGAGGATAAGAACTGTATCATGTACTCCATCGACGGCCTGATTCAGCACGCTAAAACCCGCCAGGCATACGTAAAATAATTTCCGCATGCAGCTGCCGGACACCATTCCCGTCACCATCGCTTACGAACTCTACGGCCTCGATGCCAACCTCCGGCCCGGTGAGCTGATCCTGGCGGCCCGGCGGCAGTGGTCGGATTTCCCCTACCTCGATACGGCCCTGGTAAAACAGGAAGCAGTAAAAGGGTGGCTTTGCACCGGTCATGCACATACGGAGGCGCTTTACTTTATCTTCAAAGTGCTGCGTCGGGACAGCAAGGCCTTGATCTTTTCTTACGAAGACTTTTTCGAACCCGACCCGGATAAACGCTGCGCCATCGCCTGGCAGTGGGATACTACTCAGCAGCAAGGCATAGGGATTGCCTTATATCAAGAACAACAAAACTGATTTACCGCTATGAGATGGCTTTGCCTGTTGTTAATGCACCTTAAAAGTAAAAGCCCTTTCGGGCTTTTACTACTCAACTTTTGGAGTCTTGATATTTTTATCGAGAGGAGGAACGGGACTTGTGAAGAAACCGGTATCCGTCTGCACTCTATATAAGAGAGCCATTAATGTATTATCCTTGTCGGGACATCGCACTTTCGCAGCCCGCCATGTATTGGACTTACTTATCAGCAAACCAAAATCAAGACTAAGAAACAGAGAAAATTCCCCATCTCTCACATCTTTATCTCCGATTAATTTTAAAATCCTGTAATCAGCTCCGTTAACAGTATAATGACTCATTTTCTCCAGTTCCAGGCTTGTCATCTCGCCGCTCCCAAATTTGCCAGAAAATACACCCCTGGAAGTATCTAGGAACAGCGTGAAGGTATCAGTATTATTTGAATAATGAAAGGCAAGCCCCTTGTCTTTCACCGATTCCTTTTTATATCGATAGTCTACAATATGAGCACTCTCTCTATCAATAACTGAAAAGGACAAAGATGTATCTGTACTTGCGGCCGGCATGTTATCCTTACTTATCGTTGCGGTGTCACACGAGATAAGTTGTACCATCAGGACAACCACAATTAGAATATTCCACATAAGTTAATTTACAAAATCGTTGACTTTTGACTTAATATATTCGGCTTCATTTTTAACTTTCCCCTGCGCCTTTTGCCGTTCATAATCAGCCTGCCACATTTGCCTGTTTTCAAGGTAAAATCCAGCCCTTTCTTTATACCAATCTGAGGTTGTTGGCTTCATCCAATAATAGTGTATCCCAGAAGAAGGCGCCAATTCGCTATTTGTGATTAATGTAGATTGATCTATCCTGACATGCTGCGTTTCATGCAAAATAGTTTCAGCACTCTCAACCTGTTGCATTGAAGTATTGATCTCCTGTCCTTCTCGCAGCGTGATATCGAATTTTAAATAATCTGTTTTGCTTTTGCCTTCTGCAACTTGATCAATCCCTTTATATTTTTTTCCAGGCTCTAATTTAGTTTCAGTTCCTGTTTTTCTATTAACTTCAAAACTCGTTGTTGTTCCGGACGCAAAGCTATTGGCTCCTGTACTGCCCACCTTTATTTCCACCATAGTTGATCCATATTTACCTCCCACACCGTATAGTTTAGTGAAGCGCTTTCCTGCTTTTGAGTTAAGCCAGACCGTGTATGCTTTCCCCCAATTTTTATCTGCTCTGACCTGAGCATCATTAATGGTATCTCCTAATGGATCATTGAACTTAACGGGGTTATTGCTCATTGAAGCGTATGGACTCTCACTTTCACTTGCTTTAGGATCGATCTGCCACCATCTTCCCAGTTGAGGGTCGAGCTCTCGTAGATGAGTCTCATACATCTCCAACCCGCTGCCATCCGAGAACTCTTTATTCTGCAGCTCCGATCCTTTGTTGTATCTGTACTTATTTTCAGCGTAGTTGCCCTTGAGTGCCTTGTCGCTGATCCCTGCCATAGTGAGTCCGAACGGATAATAATGAGTCTCTTCAAGCATTGGTCCCTGAAGATGCTGCACCGAAAGGTTGTCAAAGAACACATCCCATCCCTGGGTTTCGTTACTCACCCAAATATACAAATATCCACTTCGATTCAAAATAAGGGGAGCTCCGGGCGCGACTGAATTGAGCGTCCCCGCAGGATAGGTTGAACTCGCCGATTGCACGGCGCCGCTTAGACTACTTATATAATTGAACTGATCGTCCAGGAAGATCCAGTTCAGATAAGCCTTGGGGTAACCGGAAGGAGCCGATTCGTCGGTATTCAGGAAACTTGTCAACCCAGTGTAGACCGAGCTTCCACTGGAAGTCAGGTTCCCGAATCCGCCATGCAGCCCGCCGGTCGCGTTGACCAGGCCGGCCCCCAGGGAATTCAGCACATCGTTGAAGGAACTATTGTTCGTACTCCCGCTTCCGGAGTTATAATAGCACTGCACCCCCATTTTAACCGTATCCCCGCCCATGACCTTGAGCAACAGAGATGGCCCGGTCTTCTGACCACTTGTTCCATTAAAATCGACTTTTGACACGCTGTCGTTGGGGTTGGTCACCGAGAAATCCTGAGGATATCCCGGCACCGAATTACGCGGAAAACTCGTGGTGGAAATATTGCCAAAGATCAGGGACTCGGTTGAACGATAGGCCCCTTCCATGCTGGCCAGGTAGTTTGTGGTGTCCCGTTGCTGGCTGAGCAACACCCGGGTATTGCCCAGATGGTCCTTCTCATAGAAATCATACTCGAACCCGTACTTGACGGCCCCGGTAGTATACTTATGATAGGCCCATCTTGCACGGCCTTCTTCATGCCCAATAAATTGAAGGGTGTCGATCCCTCCACCAGGATTGGTAATCGTATCGGTCTGCTGATATACCGCATTCCCAATATACAAGGTCGTGGTTGAATGTCGGACCATGCTATCCGTCGTGATCTTGGCAAGCTTGGTTCCGGCTGCGTCATAAATATAGCTGATATTCCCCTTCCCATTGACATGCACCAATTGAGGCATATTGAGGTAGTTGTAGGTGATCTTGTCAATGGCCTTATTGTTATCCTGGCTGAGGTTGCCGTTACCATCGAAGGCATAGTCGGTGGCCTGTTTCGTCGTTGGATTATAGTGAAAATCTCCCAGCTGGCTGTTTTGAGCATTGGCCGCATCTATTACGGCTTTCAGTCGGTTGCTGGCTCCCGAGTACAGATAAGAGTATTGGAGAGAATCGATATCCGACGAGCCGCCAACGGTAAAGCCTCGTTGGTTCATCGTTAGGATATTGCCATTCGCGTCATATGTCAACCCTGTCACGGAGAAATCTATCTGATTCCTGTCCCAACTGCTGCCGGAAGTATTCTGCAAAAACATTGCCGAGGACAGCCGGTTGGCGGCATCGTATGAAAAATCATATTTCCGGTTGAGTCCCGCTCCTGCTGTCTTCCACGTTTCCCCCGTAATATTTCCGTTATAGCTGGGGATCAGGTAAGTGTTGCCGGGTGCCAGGGAGCCCGTTTTGTCGTATGCCAGCTCCATTCCAAAATAATGATTGGCTGTGCCGGAAACAAAATTGGCATTGATGCCCGTGAGCCATCCTCTGACATTATACGAATTGATGACGCTGTCGACTGCATTACCGAAGTATTTTGCGGTAAACTGACTCAACTCGTTGTACTGCATACTATCTATTAGTTGGTCGGTCCCGGCGTTGTCGATGTTCTTCCAGATACGCCGGAGCCGGAATCCCGGATCATACTCCATCTTAGTCAGCACGACGTGATTCTGCACTGTGTTGCCGTTCTTGCGATGCCCTAAGAGCGATCGCAGAGGTTTACCAGAAAAATCGTACTGATAGGTTGATGTGTCGACAGCTCCGGTATAGTTTTGCTCTTGTGTTTGGATAAGGCGCCCCCGGTCATCGAAGAAATCTAAGGAATACAGGTATTGACTCGATGTTCCCACGACTTTACGCATCGACCCAGTGGGTATTCCCCGGGTGATATAGTGCGGTGTAATTGCTCGGGCATATGTGGGATAGCTGTCGTAGCTGGTTTGGAACAAACTGCCATTCGTTGTATTGTTTGTCGCCATAGTCGAGGCAAATCCGCTTCCTGTAGAGCTCACCCAGGAATAGTCGTCATAAAATTTCTGCGTCAACACTTCGTAATTGCCACCGCCGGTACTGGGATAGGTTATGCTGTTAGCCGCCAGATTTTGGTGAAAAGCCTGGCCATTGCCGTCCGTGAGCAACCCTGAACGAATCGAACGATCGAGACTATCATATTCCATCACTTCCCATTTACCCAATGCAAAAAGATTGGAATCCTGTGTCATGACAAGCCGGTCTCTGGCATCAAAGACCATATACATCGTTCCAGCACCGGGTGCCTTTTTCAAACACAACCGGTTACGGGCGTCATACTCATATCGAAAACAGAGCTCGTTCGCCAGATCCGTTGTGATCGTCCAGGTCCCATTGATCGCGACAACACATTGTGGCTGTATAATGTATCGCAGGTCGTTCAAATTATCATATACATAGTATGTGCAAAGCCAGCCCGTATGACCGGTTCCCGGGCTAGCATTTGCCTGCACCTTCCTTAGGATTACTCTGTCGTCGATGTCCTTGTACAAAACAGTCTGATTTCCCTGTTCGTCCGTGACCACAGTCTTATATAAAGTGCCTGTTGCATAGAGCCCGCCGTCCAATGGCAGACTGCCGGACGCAAGTGCAATATTCCAGATCCGGACGCTATCGGTGGTGGTATTTACGGCATATTGGCGCACCTGTGCCCTATCGCTTCCAACCCAACTATTCCCCGGCGCGTACTCGGCAAGCACCCGGCTCAGAGGTGATGATTCGAATGTAACGAGGCCATGGGAGTATTGTTCTCCAGGGAACTGTACCGCATTAAACGAAGACTGCTCCATTGTAGCGCCGTTCTTATAATTTCCATCGGACGAATTGGAAGTATACGGCATATACTTCAGTGTCTGCCTGCCAAACAAATCATAGTCCTCGATCATCACCATATCATGCAATAACGGACTCGCCTGCCGGGCCACCGTCTGCACGGGCCGGCCCAACCCGTCGAAGTAGACGGTCGTCTGTTGCACATCGGCCGGATCGTTGAGTCCATTCGCCGTCACCGTATCCGCCACTCCGGGCCTTGACAATTGTCGGGTTCTGATATAATTCAACTTACCCGAGAGATTCCCGACAACGATCTGGCTGGTGGCACTATATTCCGTATCCGTGCCGCAAATGACCCGCACGCGGTAGAAGGTCGTTGCGCTCAGATTTCCCGGACTATAAGTCAGGGTAGTGGCTCCACCAACGCTGGTCCATGTACTGTTGTCCGGCGCGCTTTGCCATTGATAGGCAAACGCTCCCCCACAGCCGCCGCCCGAAGCGGGATTCATGGTAAGCAAACCCGGACTACTGCCGGAAGATACTGTGGCAAACGCGGGACTGATCTGCCCTGTCACCACCTGCGGATTGACGTTTACTACGGCGGACGCCGAAGTTACACTTACCCCATTACTCGTAGTTATAACATTATAGTACGTATTAGCTTTAAGGGCAACGGGAGTATAGCTGCTGCCTACCGCACCGCTGATCGGGATAAAGGTACCGCTTGAAGTCGGACACGATTGCCATTGATAGGTATAGCTGCCGTTGCCGCCGGTCGTGCCGCTGACACCCATAGCTCCCGGTACAGTACTGAAGTTGATCGTCTGGCTCGCCGGACTTATCGTGCCTGTCATAAGCGGCGGATACACAGTGATCGTACAAATGCCACTCGTGGCTTGTGCCCCATTGCTTGTGACAACTACCTCATAAAGCGTCGTTGTTGTCAGCGCCCCGGGGGAATAGCTCGTTCCCGATACTCCAAGGGAGTTCCATGTGCTACCGCCATTGGTAGAATAGTACCATTGGTAGGAATAGCTGCCGTTTCCGCCACTTACACCAGAGAGACTCAGGGAGCCCGGTACGCTGTTGTAATTAATGGACTGATTCTGCCCGACAGTTCCGGCATTCACCGGCGGATAAACGCCCACCACCGCGTAGTTGCTATAGGCCAACGCGCCGTTGCTGACCACTCCCACCCGGTAGAAGGTGGTCGACGTCAGGGGTGGCGGCGAATAGGTGGTGCCGGTCTGCCCCGAAATTGATGTCCAGTTACTGGCGTCCGGGGAACTGGTCCATTGGAGGTTATAGCTGCCATTTCCACCCCCATATCCGCTAAGTGTAAGTGTGGATGGCGCTGTATTGTAATTGATGGTCTGGTAGGAGAGGATGACATCCCCCCCCAATACCGGCGGATAAACGGTCACCGTCGCCGTATTAGTGGTGTAGCCGGCCGTGAAACAAATGACCGACCGCTTGAAATACGTTGTTGCCGTTAGCGCGCCGGGTTGATAATTCTGGTTCACCGCACCGGAGATCGGCGTGAAATTCACGTTGTCGGTGGAGGAATACCACTGATAAGAATAGTCCCCGCCACAATTTCCGCCGGAGGCAGCCGAAGCATTGATCTGGGCCGGCACTGTATTGTAGTTGATCGCCTGGCTGGGATTGCTGATCGTACCGGTAACCAATGGCGGCGGCTGGTTCACAGTGACGACTTCGGACGCCAGCACCCCGCCGCTTCCATTCAGGGCCTGGATAGTCGAACTACTGCAGGTCGTCTGGTTGAAATAAATCGTCACGCTGGTTGCACCGGAGCTCTGGATAGACCCGCAACTGCAGGTCCAGCTCGAAGCCGAGCAACTCCCACCCAGGGAGTACGTGTAGGTGCCGCCGACAGTGACCGGACTGGATCCACTGATACTACAGCTTATCTTGGGGCCGGGTCTTTCGCCGCCACCGCCCCCACTAGCGGCAGCCAGTAGCGGGAACAGCAGCAAGGCTAAGACGCAATGCCTTAAGAAAGCCCTCTGGGCCAGGGCAAAGGACTGGTTCATCGGGGTCATATAGGATGGCAGGGTCATGGTTGAGTTTTTAGGTTGATCACGGCGGTGGAACTGGTCGCCGAAAGACCATTGCAGGACACGACTACCCGGAACCAGGTCGTCCCGATGATGCTACCTGGACAATACCCTGGGGTAGTGACTCCTGCGATCGGCTGCCAGTTGGCACCGTCTGCAGATTGGAACCAGGCGTATCGATAGTTTCCCGATCCTCCAGTTATCCCGGTGCAATTAAGCAGCAAAGGAATGCTATCGCTGCTGACCGTCTGGGACTCAGGCTCGAGCTTGCCCCCGCCCAGCGGCGCAAACACGCTCACAACGGCCGGTTGACTATAGCTCGTATCACCTTGACTGATCAGTATCAGGCGGAAATAACTCGTCGAATCGAGGAGCCCCGGTGCATAAGTACTTGTCGTAGCGCCCGCGATGGGAGTGGCATCGCGAAAGGAACCGTCGGAAGCCTGTTGCCACTGGAACCGAACCCCACTTGCCTGGGAAGGCAGGCCAAGAGCAAGTGCCGTCACAATGCCACGAGCGTTGATCGACTGCTGACCTGGACTGATCGAAACGCCGGAAAGGGAAGGATGGACTCTTATCACCGCAACTGTACTGTTCACCGTACCGGAAAGGATGCATGAATCCTGCCGTTGGAACCAGGTTGTTGCTTGTAAAGTGCCAGGTCGGTAATCCTGGCCAACGGCACCCGGGATGGCAGTGAAGTGTATGCTGTCAACAGACGAATACCATTGATAACGGTAAGCACCATCACACAGCCCGCCAATAGCAACACCGCCATGCAGCATTTGCGGAATATGATTTACCGCAAGCGACTGGACAGCGGGCTGGATATTCACAGCGGTAAGAGAAGGCACGGCCAAAACCGTGACGGTCTTATTCGCCCCGCCGGCAGCAATCGTGGTTATCCCGCAGGCGGAGGTGAAGTGAATAAGAACAGTACTATCCGTGTGATCCACGATGGAACCGCAGGAGACGGTCCAGGCGCCTGCGGGACAGGGGCGAATCGTATAGCTGGCCGTGGACCCTGCCCGAACACTATCGGCACCGGATATGCGGCAGGATACATCGCGAGTCGCCGCAATTGCCTGCGCCGAGGCCTCATACGACACTGCCATAGAAAGCAAAGCAATGAAAAAGGGTCGACCAGCGGATTTTCGCGACAACTGCCACCGGTCAAATTGAGTTAAATAATTTAGGAACATAGATTATGTTTTATATCAAGGTCGATTACTGACCTATATAGTGATAGTCGATTGTCTTGACTATATTTCCGTCCTGGTCCTTGACATATTTCAGGCGCCCCAGGCCGTCATAGAAATAATACGTGACCCGGTTGTCGACATCGCAGACGCTGGTAACGCCAATCCCTGGATTGTAGGTATAGCTGGTCATTTGGGCGCCTGCAGGATACAACCGCAATTCATCCACCGGGCCGCTGCCGCTGACCGTGACGGAAGACACACCGGTTACCGTGTGCTCGAAATAGACCCATCCACCCGGTGCCGTCTTACCTTGTTTGACCGTCGTGCTGCCGGATACTCCGTAGGAGTTCCCCGTGCTGCTCCAATAAGACACGATATAGGTTGTCGTAGGATTGAGTCCCGTATGGCTGCAGGTACCATTGCTCAGGTTATAATAAGTAGTTCCAGTAACTCCTCCGCCAGTGGTATAGAGAGGATTCGATATAGACCAACCGCCCGAGCCATCCGCTTCGAAAGAGGAGTAAGCCATGACCGCCGAGTCTCCCCCGATACATTCGGCAATCGGATACGTCGAATGGTAGTCATATACGTAGTCGTGCCGTAGGTCTGCAGATTTTGCTTGCTCGGTCATATTGCCGGCGGCGTCATACTTCCGGAAATAAACTCTTGATTCTATTGGATTTGCCCCATGCTGCACCATGACATTGTCGGGCATAGGGACATTGTTCACCATTCGGTAGTTGACAAGGGTCTTCTGCGCCAGCACGCTTTGACGGTATTGCTCCGTTTCCAGCACGGGTCCGACCATATTCCGGGCAACCATTGTGTCCGCGGCGGCAACGGCGGTCGCCGTCAAGGGAATGCTATTATTGATATCGGTCAGTTCCAACGCGGTCCGGCTATACTGCATCACTGAATCTCCCCTGCTGCCAAAGTAAAGCGATCGGGTGGGTTGCATGTTCAGGGCGTTATCATAGAAATAGGTGATCGACTTCGCAACGGATGTTCCGCTGGCCGGATCATATGCGGTCTCTACCGTCGAAGTCTTTTGTACCTGTTGGGTCTCCACCTTCGCCGGAGCCCTGACAAAATCACCAGCCTGCAATGCGATCTGACCATAGTGGTATGGCGAACCTGACTTAAATCCCGAAAGGAGGGGTTTTTGGACAAAGGTGTATGTATTGGTTTCATCGGTCAACGGCTGCTGATTGGCGTTGTAGACGGTCTTTTGCAGCAGTAGCCCCCGCTGCCAGTCCGTGGAACACACGGGTGCGTACGGAAAAGTATAGGCGGTGGTTAATCCCAGATCGTTGTCGATATTGTAAAATTTGTAGACCGTCGATCCCTGCACACCGAGTGAGTCCAGCAACTCCGTCACCTGACCATATCCAATCGGCCCGCCCTGCACACTACCGAGCGAATTCTTGGTGTTGGAGTTGCGGACAAGATAGTTTTGAAAACACATGGAGTTCCTGAATAAGCTGAAAGTGCAACCATTGGGTGGGTTTGGGATCCCCACTTCATAGATGGATTGCGTCAGGTAGGCATTAGCCGTATCTACCGGATTCAACACCAATGGAGAGGCATATTGATAATAACGTCGGATGGCCGGAGACACACTGTTAAGATTGTCGTACTGAAATTGACTTTTTAGCCGCAAGCCGCCTACAGGGACCGCCGCCTGTTGCATCCCCAGCGATCGCCGATAAGAAAAACTAGCCTGGAGATCAGCATAGGATGTCGGCAAGGTCAGATCGGCCTGAGAGATCGGGGGCATGGAAAAACCGACCACATACCTGCCGGGGTCCTTTAAGAAATAAGTCGTTGTCAGCGTGCCGGTATTCTTATTGAAAGAGAGGGTGCCGCCATTTGTTCCGTTGTTCGGGTCAATCCCGGTCACCGATAAAAACGCAATATTCGTAGTAGGTCCATAATCGTTCGCTATATCCGTACTAAACAGGGCCTGAGCAGTGATCGTGATGAATTGTGGCTGGCTGATCGAAATGGTGTCATACTTTACATTGGACCAGGGATTGGGGGTGTTTTGACCAAGGGCCATCAGATCACCAAAGTCCGCGGGTTGCTGGACGTCCACCTGAGCGCTATAGCTATTGGGCTCCATATTGAAGACGGTGTAACCGCCCGTTGGATAAACGATCTCGGTCAGCGATTCGGCGGCCATATAATTGCCGTTAAAGGACCGGTCGCCGACCAGATAGGTCGGCGGTCCAAACCCCGCACAATAATTGGCAAGGGGAGTGAGAATCACCGGCAGAAAGGTCGTGTTATTGAGGGCGCCATTGTAATAACCCAAGTGATCCTGCGCGAAGGAGGTAAGCGCGGGTAAATGCATGGGATTGTACAAGAACTTCCATTTCTTACTCAGCGACCGGTCCGTAGAATATTCTGTGAGGCTGTCCAGGTGGAGGCGGTAACGCGCATAGCTGTCGGGGGCCGTTGCGTCGATGGTATTGCCGGAGACTGCCGACGTATAGGAATTGCTCAGTACAAATGTTCTTGTATAGGCATTGGTATATTTGCTGAATACTTTGATGCTGTCCAAGGCATGCCCCCCCTGCAAATCCAACCTTCCAGCGGCATCCAGGAAAAAATCCACGCGCAATAGATCGGTCTCGATACTGGAGAGTGCAAACGTACTGGTAGTCTGAAGCACACTGTTATTGATCAGCGTGTATCCATAGGCGCCGTCTACCGACGATGGTGCTCCGCATCCGCAGGTGCTCAGACCCGTTCTATACCCTGTTCCGTATCCAGGCGTTGTGGGGTTATTATTTAGGCTATTACGCAGATAATCTGTTTGAGAATAGCCGGTTCGCTGCGTAAACCCTTGCGATGTATAGGTGAAGGTCACCGTTTCGCCAGTTGGTGAAACGACGGAAGTAAGAAACCAGGTGGAGTTGACGCTATTGCCGTTATTGTCTCCCGTTCCATGGGTATAGAGACTCGAGACGGACTCCATTGCCGAATTGCCGCCAAAATTCAACCGGGTGCCATCTTCCAGCGTCACCTGCCAGGTGTTGTTGTTAAAGTTGCACGTGATCTTCAGATTGCTGGTGGGCATGGTAAGGATCGTTCCATCAGTAGCGAACAAAAGCTTATAACTTCGGCCCAGGGCGTTCAGCATAAAAATATCGGGTTGCCCATCCGCCAACCCTTCCCCTACCTGTACAGTATACGTACTGTCCTGGTTGACAGGAACAGTCCCGGAACTCATATCGGCCGGATTGTTATAAGACTGACGCATGGCCAGGTATCCATTCCCCCCGTCGTCATCCGCAAGACCCACCACGCTGCGGGTGATGACCCCTCCCGCATTCAGCGTCCATCCGAGTCCGATGGACGAAGCCGTCTCACTAACTTTTATACCGGACGCGTGGTAACCGATCGAAATCGGCACCTTTATCGTTCGGCCGGCCAGTTCATAGATCGGAATGTCGATATTCGGCAGACCGGTATAGAGGCTTACAGGCCAGTCGGCAAATTTACCCAGGGACGATGCGTCGGGTGAAGGCGGAATTACGGTTTTAAGCTGATCCAGCGATTGGCCAGAGGTCTGGCCCTGGGCATTGGCACCCAGCGAAAACAGGACGGGCAACAGGAAGGCCAGGTATCGGGTTGGTTTGATCATACCAGTATCGTTTGCTGATTTTTTGAAGGGGTTAGGTTTTGTTACAGTGCGTAGCCCACCCGGAAGACGACAGACGGCGTCTTCGGTTGGTGGTAATAACTGAGGAAATCCCAAAGAAAACTCACCTGCGTCTTTTTGAATAGGCGGCTCTTCATCGAGATCTGTTTGCTGATCCCGATCAACCCGCTCGAAGTCCATCGATTGACGCTGGGGACATCCTGGAATCGGCGGAACGGGGTGAGATAATTGGCCTCCAATCCTCCGGTCAGGCTGAAGCTCTTCTTCAGGTGAATATCGAGATAACTTCGGAGGCCGACGCCTTCGCTTGAAACGGAAACATGTTGCAACGGCGTTCCCCAGCCGATCTTGTAGCTGCCTCCGATGCCGATGCTGTTGCCATGGCCAAGCTTGTATCCCACCGTAAGGCCAATGTCCGAATAGGTGGGATAAACAGATGTAGCCGGAGTAGTCTGGAAATAGGTGCCCAGTTCCAGGCGATGCAGGAAGGATTTGTTACGCTGGTTATTCGGCTTGAAGTTCGGCATGTCCATATCGCCGCTCCCACCCCCCAGCGAACTGAGTTTGTTCTGGATCCGGCCAATGTCCTGGCTTGCAGCGCTTAGACTGTTCTGGATAGCAGCGGCACCTGAGGCTCCGCCTTGTCCCACCTGGTTTTGGATGAGGGCCAGCACCTGGTCGCGGGTTTGCAGGCCATCCACCCCTTGCGGTTGATCGTATGCTCCCGGTACGCTGAACAGACCGGCGAGAAATCCGTTCTGTTTCATGAAATTCGTAAAAGCCGGTACTTTGTTGAGAATGGCCAGGGCCCGGCGGAATATCTTATCCGGGTCATTCAGCATTTCGCGGTAAGCGTGAACCTGGTCGGAATAATAATAGGCTTGGCGCTTGAACCCATCCAGCGCGCTATTGATCCCGGGGGGTAGATGCGCATATTGGGCAAGGGCGTGCTCGATCTCAATTTTCCGGGATTGGACGAACTGTTTGATCTGATCTGCGGATTGAAGCTTGGCCTGCAATTGTTGCCACTGAGCCAGCGAGCCGGCAATCTTATTTTGCAAGGTGGGGTTCGAGCCGAGAAGGGAAGGATATTTATTTAGGAAGCCCAGTATTCCTTGCAGGGAATCGGCATACGGCAGGTACTCTGGACCCATAGATGTAACGGGTTTCGAAGTGACGTTGGTGACGCCTTTCGCCAATGTCGCATACACTTGATTAGGATCATTCGAAAAGAGTCTGGCGGCTTGCGCGGAGTCGACGGCCGTCAGTCGGCGCTTGATTTTGGCTTCCCATCGGGCCAGCCGGCTCAGATACGCATCGGTCTGCCTATCCAATTGCTGATCCACCGACGCTGTGCGCTTATCGATCCGGTCGAGTAATTTGTCAGAGAGGCCGCGAGCCTCTATGGACGCTGCCGCCGGGCCGTCTGATGTGGTTTGGCAGTTGACTGGGCCTGGGATACCCCAGATCAGGCCAAACAGCCATGGCAATAGTTGTTTCCCCTTCATTGCGCAAAAAAGGTTAATGGTAAATCGAGACAGGATGGATTAACCTGAATTCGTTCAGGCAGACGAGCGTGAGAAGTTTGACAGT
>Ga0105239_10005718_pt1 | contig 14523 bp, 11 predicted proteins | sample KBSC44metaG_FD_92761 | JGI IMG/M metagenome (GOLD analysis project Ga0105239, IMG submission 92761) | Corn rhizosphere microbial communities from Kellogg Biological Station, Michigan, USA - KBS C4-4 metaG | ecosystem: Host-associated > Plants > Roots > Rhizosphere > Soil | place: Michigan, USA... | reverse complement strand
TAAACTTGGAGTCCACGGGTGCGCCGACATTGTCCAACATCATTCCGACAATCGCCGATTTGTCCTCCGTTACGTAGTAACTTGTTGTCTCCATGCTTTTAATAGGTTTACCGTCTTTGGTCGCGCCACCAATCCAAGTCATCGTTCCATCGTCTTCGATGCGATAATCGGCATACGAACCATCCTTCAAATCAGTTCGGCGCTCAACACTTTCTGAGATCATGTGAGCTTTTTGAGCGAAGTCATATTCGAAACCGTTCGGGCCATTTTTAATAAATAATTTAGATTTATATGACATCACAACATCTTCGCCATCTTGTGTGACGATAAGATCTTGCAGTGTATAACCTGGAGAAACGTCAGGTTTGCCAACCTTTTTACCGTTCTTCCATTCTTGCATTGCTGATGTTTGCTCACAGCGACCGCTGTAATGGCCGACTGGATACAACGCGAAAGCGCTGAGTGAAAATGACGAAATAAGAGCGAGACTTAAGAGTTTCATTTTTCCCCCTGTTTTGGAAATTCGTTCGACAACAAACTTAACGTTGCGACCGAATGGATCCAGATAAACCAAGGAGTTTGAAAAAAATGTGTTGCCCGTTTTGGTCAACGGTTCTGGGCGCTCTGCCGTCTATAGATCGTGACGATGTGAGAGCCGTTTGGACATATTTTTGCCGCACGCTCTTTATTCGCCGGAAGATCATTAATCCAAATGAGGAGTGGCCCCGCTATACGCATGGTACCCGTGGCGAGAACGGTGCCATCGGACATCATGGTCGTAAGGTTATTACCTTCAATTCGATAATCGAGACTAAAAGTTCCAGGAAGATCCTTGAAACTAACGATCATAGTCTTTTCATTAAATTGGATTGTAAGTTGATCTTTGAAAGTCCCCGGCTTTTCGAGGGGCTCTGAACCATCCGCACAGAATTTATCGACGAGAACGTAATTCGTGCCGAGCTTTGGCCCATCCGAAGCATGACTGGGAAACGAAAAGAATATCAGGATCGTCGCGAAAGTTAGAATGGTGCGCACGTTTCAAATCCTTCACCCCCACAAGCTCAGCAGTATCTCTATAAACAAAAAGCCACGAATTTCTTCGTGGCTTCTTTGATGGTCGGTTCGAGATCCTTCGGCTTCGCCTCAGGATGACAGGCGAATTACCAGTTGTAGTGCGAGAAGGCTTTGTTCGCTTCCGCCATACGGTGAACGTCTTCTTTTTTCTTGATGGCGTTACCGCGGTTTGCGTAAGCGTCAGCCAATTCACCAGCCAAACGCGATGCCATTGATTTTTCACCACGCTCACGAGCGTAAGTGATCAACCAAGTCATAGCCAAAGCTAAACGGCGCGACGGACGAACATCGACCGGAACTTGGTAAGTCGCTCCACCAACACGGCGAGAACGAACTTCAAGACTTGGTTTGCAGTTTTCCAAAGCTTTTTTGAAAACAGTTAAAGGCTCTTCACCAGAAACTTTTGCGCGAAGCTCATCGAGAGCTGCGTACAAGTGACCTTGTGAAGTGGTTTTCTTCCCTTGGATCATCATCTTGTTAACGAACTTCGAAAGGACGACGTCGTTGTAGACTGGATCTGGAAGGATTTCTCTTTTCTGAGCGGATTTACGACGAGACATTTTTCGTTAACCTTTCTTCGGTTTTTTTGCGCCGTATTTAGAACGGGAGTTCATACGGTTTGCTACGCCTTGAGTATCCAATACACCGCGAACGATGTGATAACGAACACCCGGCAGATCTTTTACCCGGCCGCCACGAACCAAGACCACACTGTGCTCTTGAAGATTGTGACCGATACCAGGAATGTACGAGTTCACTTCAAAACCATTCGAGAGACGAACACGCGCTACTTTTCTCAACGCAGAGTTTGGTTTTTTCGGAGTCGTTGTAAACACGCGAGTGCAAACACCACGACGTTGAGGGCAACCAGCCAACGCTGGTGATTTCGACTTATACTTAGGTGCATTACGCCGATGGCGAATCAGCTGATTAATAGTAGGCATTTTCCTGTGTTCGTCCTTTCGATATTCGAAGCCATGGAATCTAGTTCTATGGCCCATTCCCGTCAATAGGGATCTCTCTCAATTTTTGAGGGTTCAGGCTTTTCCCGAACCCCCTTAAAGTCGCTAATAGCTATTAGTTCATCGGCATGCCGGCTTGGGCTGAACCCATCATACCCGGCAAGAACGAAGCTGGTTGATCGTGGTCTTCGTCCACCACCACACGCCATTTCTTGTATGCACCCAAGCCCGTTCCGGCTGGGATCAAGCGGCCCATGATGATGTTCTCTTTAAGACCGCGCAGACTGTCGGTTTTCGACCAAACTGCCGCTTCCGTGAGGACTTTTGTCGTCTCTTGGAAGGACGCAGCCGAAATCCAACTGTCGGTGCTCAAAGACACTTTCGTGATACCAAGGAGAAGTGGTTCGCTCGTTGCCGGACGTCCACCCTCTTTTGCAACCTTCTCGTTTTCATCTTCATACTCGAAGCGCTCAACTTGCTCGCCTGCGAGGAAACGAGTGTCACCTGGATCGGCGATCTGCATTTTACGGAGCATCTGACGCACGATCACTTCGATGTGCTTATCGTTAATGCCCACACCTTGCAGACGGTAAACCTCTTGAATTTCGTTCACGAGATAAGCCGCCAGCGCTTGGTCACCCAAAACGCGCAAGATATCGTGCGGATTGCTTGGTCCATCCATCAAGGCTTCACCGGCGCGAACAAATTCGCCTTCGCGAACCGCAACGTGCTTACCTTTTGGAATGAGGTATTCACGCTGTTCACCCACATCTGGAGTGACGATCACGCGCTGTTTACCTTTCACGTCTTTACCGAAGGTCACATAACCATCGATCTCAGAGATGATCGAAGCCTCTTTTGGCTTACGAGCTTCGAAGAGCTCGGCAACCCGAGGGAGACCGCCCGTGATATCACGAGTTTTAGTCGTCTCACGGTGAATCTTCGCGATCACTTCACCGGCGTGCACTTCTTGACCGTCAGTGACCATCAATTGTGCGCCAACCGGAATCACATAACGAGCAGGAATCGCACGAGCTGGAAGCTCAAGCACTTTTCCTTGGCCGTCTGTCATCAAGATTGTCGGTTTCGAGTCCGCACCTTTCGTGTCAGTGATCACTTTGGTTGCGAAACCAGTGACCGCATCGACTTGTTCAGCCATCGTGACGCCTTCTTCGATGTCTTGGAATTTAATTGTTCCAGGAACATCGGCGACGATTGGATTTGAGTACGGATCCCATTCTGCCATGACGTCGCCTTTTTTGACTTCGTCACCTTCTTTAAAGTTCATGATCGAACCGTAAACAAGTTTCATACGATCGCGCTCACGACCTGAAGCATCGACGATGATCAAATCACCGTTACGATTCATCACAGTCAACTTACCTTGACGGTTAGGAACTGTGATCACGCTTTGGAACTTGATCGTTCCATCGTGACGAGCCGTGTGAACCGATTGCTCAACCGCACGCGATGCCGTACCACCCAAGTGGAACGTACGCATTGTTAGCTGAGTACCTGGCTCACCGATCGATTGAGCCGCGATAATTCCAACTGCTTCACCCAAGTTAACAGTCGAACCGCGCGACAAATCGCGACCATAACATTTCACGCAAACACCGCGACGAGTGCGGCATGTGAGCGTCGAGCGAATGCGCACGACATCAATACCGACGTCATCAATCTTACGAACGATGTCTTCAGTGAGTTCCTGATTCGTTTTGCAAATGACCGCGTCACTGACTGGATCACGCAAGTCTTCAAGCGCCGTACGACCCAAGATGCGATCGCTGAGAGGTTGAATGATTTCTCCACCTTCGAGAAGTGGACGAATTTCCATACCCTCAGTAGTTCCGCAATCGACTTCAGTGATGACGATGTCTTGTGCCACGTCCACCAAACGACGAGTGAGATAACCAGAGTTCGCAGTTTTCAAAGCGGTATCGGCCAAACCTTTACGCGCACCGTGTGTCGACGTGAAGTATTGAAGAACCGAGAGACCTTCACGGAAGTTCGCCGTAATTGGCGTCTCGATGATCTCACCTGATGGTTTCGCCATCAGACCCCGCATACCCGCGAGCTGACGAATCTGAGCCGCAGAACCCCGCGCTCCAGAATCGGCCATCACGAAGATTGGGTTGAAGCTTGCGCTCTCAACTGATTTTCCATCCACTTGAAAAGTTTGTTTTTCCAAGTGAGTCATCATCTCTTTCGCGACCTTGTCAGCACACTGTGCCCAAATGTCGACGACTTTGTTGTAGCGCTCACCGTCTGTGATCAAACCTTCATCGTACTGATTGCGAATCTCTTGCACTTGATTTTCAGCGTCTTGGAGCAATTTTGCTTTCGTCGCTGGAATGTACAAGTCATCCACGCAGATCGAGATACCCGCACGAGTCGAGTATTTGAATCCGAGTTCCATCAATTTATCCGCAAGGATGACTGTCGATTTCGCGCCCGCCATACGGAATGAGCGATCGATCAAGTCAGCCAAAGCTTTCTTGTTCATCACGCGGTTGATGGTTTCAAACGGCACTTCGTGAGGAACGATGTCGCTCAAGATCGCACGACCAACGCTGGTTTCTTGCGTTTTGCCATTGATGCGGCATTTGATCGCGGCTTGCAGATCGACGTGTCCCATTTCGTGTGCGTAGAGAACCGATTGCACGTTTTGGAACGATTTTTTTGTACCTTTGGCGCCTGGACGAACACGAGTCATCCAGTACACACCAAGCACCACGTCCTGTGTAGGATTGATGATTGGTTTACCGTTGGCTGGCGACAAGATGTTGTTTGTCGACATCATCAAGACGCGTGCCTCAACCTGTGCTTCGACAGAAAGCGGAACGTGAACGGCCATTTGGTCACCGTCGAAATCGGCGTTGAACGCAGTACAAACGAGCGGGTGAAGCTGAATCGCTTTACCTTCGTGAAGAACTGGTTCGAAAGCTTGAATACCAAGTCTGTGAAGTGTTGGAGCGCGGTTCAAGAGAACTGGGTGCTCTTTCACTACGTCTGAGAGGATATCCCAAACTTCGACTGTTTCTTGCTCAACCAATTTTTTGGCTTGCTTAATAGTAGTCGCAAAACCTTTTTCTTCGAGTTTGTTGTAAACGAATGGTTTGAACAACTCGAGAGCCATCTTCTTAGGAAGACCGCACTGGTGAAGTTTCAAGTAAGGACCGACAACGATAACCGAACGACCCGAGTAGTCGACACGTTTACCGAGCAAGTTCTGACGGAAACGACCTTGTTTACCTTTGAGCATATCGCTCAAAGAACGAAGTGGACGTTTGTTTGGACCAGTGAAGGTCTTACCGCGACGACCGTTATCCAAGAGAGCGTCAACCGCTTCTTGAAGCATACGTTTTTCGTTACGGATGATGATGTCTGGAGCGTTGAGCTCTTGCAGACGTTTCAAACGGTTATTACGGTTGATGACTCGACGATAAAGATCGTTCAAGTCTGAAGTCGCAAAACGACCGCCATCCAAAGGTACGAGAGGACGTAGATCCGGTGGAATCACAGGAACTACATCAAGCATCATCCACTCAGGTTTGTTCACTGAGCTTTTGAAAGCTTCGACAACTTTGAGACGTTTCGTCAGTTTTTTAATTTGCGCTTCTGATTTGGTCTCTTTGAGATCCAAACGAAGTTTGCGTGACAAGAACTCTGGATCCACTTTGCGGAGGATGTCACGAATCGCTTCGCCACCCATTGCTGCCTTAAAGTTAGGACCAAATTCTGCCAGAGCATTTTGATATGCTTCTTCAGTCAGAATCTGACCTTCTTCAAGTGTCGTCTCCATTGGATCAGTTACGATGTACGCTTCACAGTAAAGTACGCGTTCCACGTCTTTGAGAGACATGTCGAGTAAGTTACCGATACGGCTTGGGAGCGATCGCAAGAACCAAATGTGCGCAACTGGAGTTGCGAGCTCGATGTGGCCTAAGCGCTCACGACGAACTTTCGTCTGAGTGACTTCAACGCCGCACTTCTCACAAATCACACCACGATACTTCATGCGTTTATATTTTCCGCACAAGCATTCGTAATCTTTGATTGGTCCAAAGATTTTTGCACAGAACAAACCATCGCGTTCTGGTTTGAACGTACGATAGTTGATCGTTTCTGGTTTTTTCACTTCACCAAACGACCATTCGCGAATCATCTCAGGCGATGCCAAAGAGATGCGGACGGCGTCAAATGAAAGTGGATCCTTAGGTTTATCAAAAAAGTTTAATAGATCTTTCATTTATTTACCTCAATCCCTTACGAAGGTTGTTGTTCCGGTTGTTGCCCTTCAGCTTGCACCGGGCTCTCAGTCAAAATATCCGACTCGATCAGTTCGACGTTCATTGCGAGCGATTGGAGCTCTTTCACCAAGACGTTGAAAGATTCCGGCAAGCCCGGCTCAAGAACGTTTTCACCTTTCACGATGCTTTCGTACATGCGCGTTCTTCCTGCGACGTCATCCGACTTCACAGTTAAGAACTCTTGCAGAGAGTAAGAGGCACCGTAAGCTTCGATCGCCCAAACTTCCATCTCTCCAAGACGCTGACCACCGAACTGCGCCTTACCACCGAGTGGCTGTTGCGACACGAGTGAGTAAGGTCCGATCGAACGAGCATGAATCTTCTCTTCGACCAAGTGATGGAGTTTCAGCATGTACATGATACCGACTGTTACCGGTGTTTCGAACGGCTCACCCGTACGACCGTCAAACAAGACTGTCTGACCTGTCAGAGGCATTTTCGCTTTCGAAAGCATGTTTTTCACGTCGCTCTCTTTTGCTCCATCGAACACAGGAGTCGCAACGTGCACACCATTTTTCATCTTACGAAGGATCTTCTTGAGTGAATCCTCATCAGCCGACTCAACTGTCGCCTGACAATCTGGATCGTCTTTGAAGATGTTCGTCAAAGTGCTACGAGCCGAATCAGCATTGAACTTCTCGAGTTCGCGTTCGATTTGTTGACCCAAACCGTGTGCTGCCCAACCCAAATGCACTTCCAAGATCTGACCGATATTCATACGCGAAGGAACGCCGAGTGGGTTCAAAACCATGTCGACTGGAGTTCCGTCTGCCAAGTACGGCATATCTTCGGCCGGGAGAACTTTCGAGATAACCCCTTTGTTCCCGTGACGGCCGGCGAACTTATCACCGACTTGCATTTTGCGTTTGATCGCGATGTAGACCTTCACCATTTTGATCACGCCAGGAGGCAACTCATCACCTTTGCTCAAGCGCTCGATTTTCTCGTTGAACACGAGTTTCACTGCGTCGAGTTGGTTACGAGCCGCATCGATGATGCGCTGAACTTGGTATTCCAAATCTTGCTCGAGCGGAATGTAGCTCAAGAGTTCGAATGGAATTGTCTCAAGGTCTTCACCTTTTACAGTCTGACCTTTCGCGAGCAATTTTTGTGATCCGTCTTCGCTCAAAAGAACGCCTGTGGTGATTTTACCAATCAAGAGATCTTTCAATTTATCGAGAGCGTTGTTACGGATGACGTTTTGCTCAACGCCAAAGTCTTTTTCTAATTTTTTACGTTTGGCTTCGATGATCATTTGCAACCGCTCATCCCGGTCAGCCGCTTCACGGCTGTACACCTGAGCATCGATCACAGTTCCGTAAACGCCCGATGGAACACGTAAAGACGTGTCACGAACGTCGCCGGCTTTTTCACCGAAGATGGCGCGCAAGAGTTTCTCTTCCGGAGAAAGCTGAGTTTCACCTTTTGGAGTCACTTTACCGACGAGAATGTCGCCAGGTTTCACTTCTGCGCCAATTCGAATGATACCAGAGTTGTCAAGATCCTTGAGCGCTTCCTCACCTACGTTGGCGATATCACGCGTGATCTCTTCTTTTCCGAGTTTTGTATCACGAGCCACACACTCAAACTCTTCGATGTGAACCGAAGTGTAAGTGTCTTCTTTGAGGAGTTTCTCGCTAATGAGAATAGAATCCTCGAAGTTGTAACCCATCCAAGGCGTGAACGCGACGAGGATGTTTTGGCCGAGAGCCAATTCACCAAGCTCAGTCGACGGACCGTCACCGATCACATCGCCTCTTTTAACGCGGTCACCGACGTTTACGATCGGCTTTTGGTTAAAGCAGGTGTTTTGGTTCGTACGTTGATACTTAACCAAGTTGTAGATATCGACGTTCGCTCCAAGCTCTCCGCCTTTTGCCAAACGACGTACAACAACACGGCTCGCATCAACTGCTTCAACGATACCGTCGTTTGTACAAACAACCGAAGTACCTGAGTCACGAGCGACAAGTCTTTCAACACCAGTACCGACAAGTGGCGCACGCGATTTGAGCAATGGCACCGCTTGACGTTGCATGTTCGAACCCATGAGAGCGCGGTTCGCATCGTCATGCTCGAGGAACGGAATCAAAGATGCCGCAATCGAAACGAGCTGTGATGGAGACACGTCCATCAACGAGACTTTTTCTTTATCAACGGTTTCGTAATCGCCGTTGAAACGAACAGTCAACTGGCCAGTAAGAGCTGAACCATTTGAGTCTTTACCAGCCGCTGCGATGTGGTGGCCGCCTTCTTCAAGAGCCGACATATAAGTAATGTTGTCCGAAACAGCGCCTTCGGTGACTTTACGGTAAGGAGTCTCGATGAATCCGTATTGATTGATGCGCGCGAATGTTGCCAACGACGCGATCAAACCAATGTTTGGTCCCTCTGGAGTTTCGATCGGGCAAATACGACCATAATGCGTCGGATGTACGTCACGAACTTCGAAGCCCGCACGGTCACGAGTCAAACCACCAGGTCCGAGAGCTGACAAACGACGTTTGTGCGTGATCTCAGAGAGTGGGTTCGTTTGATCCATGAACTGTGACAATTGGCTCGAACCGAAGAATTCTTTTACGACCGCGTTGACCGGTTTTGCGTTCACCAAATCGTGCGGCATCATTGTTTCCACATCTTGCAAGCTCATACGCTCGCGGATCGCACGTTCCATACGCACGAGACCGATGCGGTATTGGTTTTCAAGCAATTCACCGACGGAACGAACACGACGGTTACCCAAGTGATCGATATCGTCGACTTGGCCTTGACCGTTTTTGAGGTCGATCAAAGTTTTAACAACCGACAAGATGTCTTTTTCAGTCAGAGTGCGATGCTCAACCGGAGTTTCTTCGAATGGAATCGAGAAGCGGTGATTGATTTTCAAACGACCGACTTCTGACAAGTCATAAGTTTCCGGATCGAAGAACAAGCGCTGGAAGAAATTCGTCGAAGCTTCCACTGTTGGTGGTTCACCAGGACGAAGACGTTTGTAGATCTCAATCAACGACTCTTCTTTAGTTGTCACTTTATCAACAAGCAAAGTGTTGCGGAGGTAAGGACCAACCGCCAAACCGTCGAAGAAGATCACAGAGAGTTCTGTAATTCCAGCTTCGCGAGCACGTTCCAAGATCGAAGAGTTCAATTCGCTGTTTACGTCAGCGATGATCTCACCAGTCGTTTCATCGATAAGTGGACGAGCGAGAACTTTGCCATCGAGATCCTCTGTTGTGATATCGATTTCAGACAAGTTCATCGCGTTCACTTTTTTCACCGACGCACGAGTAATACGGCGGCCGGCTTTCACGATCACTTCGCCCGATTTTGGATCGACGATATCTGAAAGCGCTCTTTGACCCGCCATCTGATCAATGTTGATGGTACGAGTGAATTTGCCGTCTTTTTTGATTCGAACTGTATCCAAGTGATAGAAGTTCTCGAGCAATTGCTCAGTGGTGTAACCAAGAGCTTTCAAGAGGATCGTCACTGGGAATTTACGACGACGATCGATACGAACATATAGTAAATCTTTTTGGTCGAATTCGAAATCCAACCAAGAACCACGATAAGGAATCACACGCGCTGAGTAGATCAATTTTCCACTCGCGTTGTTTTTTCCACCGTCGTGATCGAAGAACACACCTGGTGAACGGTGAAGCTGAGATACAACTACACGCTCTGTTCCGTTGATGATGAACGAACCGTTCGAAGTCATCAGCGGGATTTCACCCAAGTAAACTTCTTGCTCTTTTACATCGCGGATACTGCGAGCTTCAGTTTCTTCATCCACGTCAAAAACGATCAAACGCAAAGTCACTTTAATTGGAGCGGCAAACGTCATGCCTCGTTGGCGGCATTCGTCCACATCATATTTGGCCGGCTCTAAAGTGTAGCTGACAAATTCGAGGCTGGCAGTGTTGTTAAAATCCGAAATCGGAAAAACCGATTTGAAAACACCTTGAAGACCAGCAACACCACGTCGGTCAGGATCGACGTCTTTTTGCAAAAAAGCCTCATACGATTTCTTCTGAAGTTCGATGAGGTTTGGAATATCGATGAGGTTTTTAGTTTTCGCGAACGTACGGCGTAAGCGAATATTGGAAGCAGCGATTGGGGTATTCTTCACTATCTCTCTCCTATTACTAAACTAGATTTCGTTAAATTCCCGGATCCGTGGATACGGGGCGACCGGTATCCTTGGATCCCGGTATGTTAAACCCAAGAGTTTCGGGGGAGAGTATTATCCATCGAACTTCTCTTAGTATGATCGCTAATAACTCCGGAATCCTTGTATACCGGCGGACCGGTATACCGGGATCCCGGAATAAAAAAACTTACTTAATATCAACTTTCGCGCCCGCTTTAACGAGAGCGTCTTTGATTTTCGCAGCTTCGTCTTTAGACACGCCTTCTTTCAAAGGTTTTGGAGCGCCTTCAACGAGGTCTTTTGCTTCTTTCAAGCCGAGACCAGTCAAAGCACGAACTTCTTTAATGACGTTAATTTTGTTAGCGCCACCGTCAGTCAAGATCACGTCGAAAGCTGTTTTTTCTTCAGCAGGAGCACCACCAGCAGCGGCGCCAGGCATTGCCATAGCAACCGGAGCAGCAGCAGAAACGCCCCATTTTTCTTCGAGTTCTTTAATCAAGTTCGCCAATTCGATAACTGGCATTTGCGACAATGAATCAATAATTTGTTGTTTATCCATTTTTAATTCCTCTTAGTTTTCTTAAAAGCATTAAGCTTCTTGTTTAGTGTTTTTATACGCATCAGCTACTCTTACGAAGCCAGCCGGTACGGCTTGCATCGTTCCAAGTAGTTTTGTCATTGGAGCAGCAAATACTCCCAACAACTTCGCTTGTAGTTCTGGCTTCGACGGCAACGTTGCCAAGTATTTGATCTTGGCTTCGTCGAGTGCTTGACCATCCATTACGCCGGATTTCAGCTGGAATGCTTCAACCTCGTCTCCAAATTTGGAGAGAGTTTTTGCTAAAGCACCCGCATCGCCGTAGGCGAAAACGATGGCGTTCGTACCAACCAATTTGTCGTCCAATGCGGACTTCATTTCTGGATGGTCGATCAGCGCCCGTGAAGCGAGAGTATTGCGCACGACACGCATTTCCGAATCCACCGGTCGCAGTGATTTGCGAAGACGAGTGACGCTCTCTACGTCCATTCCTTTGAAATCGACGAGGAAAGCGGCTTTCGAACGGCCGAACTTTTCGGAAATGGCGGTAATCTCTTGCGCTTTTGTCTCTCTGTTCATAAGCGAGATACCTCCCTTTCATGTTTTAAAAGTCGCGGCTTGTTCTCAGTCTCAACGGGGTGAGCACCATGCTCGATTAAACTTCTTTTGGAAGTCCCAGTTATCTTCGACCGCGACAGGTTTCTTTCGTTCACTAATAACTATTCTGCTTTTTCTGACGCTGCGAGAGCGTTCAGATCCATCTTCACACCGGGACCCATTGTCGAAGACACGGTCACGCCACGAAGATAGTTACCTTTACTTGTTGCCGGTTTCGCTTTGAGCAACGCCGACATAAAGGTGTTGAAGTTGTCTTTCAACTTGTCCGCGCCCATCGACTTACGGCCGATAGTGGCGTGGATGATTCCGGCTTTATCAACACGGAAATCCAACTTACCTTTTTTCTCAGCAGCAACGGCCGCACCAACGTTCATTGTTACCGTTCCCACTTTTGGGTTCGGCATCAAACCACGAGGTCCGAGTACCTTTGCTACTTTCGAAACAGTTGCCATCATGTCAGGAGTGGCGATCGCTTTATCGAAATCGAGCCAGCCACCTTGAATTTTGGTCACCAAGTCGTCCGCACCAACAAAGTCGGCACCAGCAGCAGTTGCTTCTGCCTCTTTTGGTCCTTTAGCGAAAACGATTACGCGAATCGTTTTGCCCAAACCGTGAGGAAGATCGACCGCGCCACGTACTTGTTGATCTGACTGTTTAGGATCCACACCAAGAACAACCGCAACATCGACAGCTTCGTCGAATTTTGCAGTCGCAGTGTCGACCACGAGTTTCATACCGTCTTGAATGCCGTAGCGTTTCAGACGATCGACTTTTTGGAGAGCTGATTTAAATCTTTTTGCCATATGCTCTCCCTACTTGATTTCCAAGCCCATCGATTTCGATGTGCCGATAACTTGCGAAACAGCACTTTCTAAATCGAGGCAGTTGAGATCTGGCATTTTGAGTTTGGCGATTTCTTGTACTTGCGCCATCGTCACTTTGCCGACTTTGTCTTTTTGTGGCTGTTTAGAGCCGCTTTCGAGCTTGGCCGCTTTCTTCAACAGAATCGACACAGGAGGCGTCTTGGTGATGAAGGTGAACGAACGGTCCGAGTAAACAGTGATGATCACCGGGATCACCATGTCGCCCTCTTTTTGAGTGCGAGCATTGAACTGCTTACAGAACTCCATAATGTTCACCCCATGCTGTCCGAGCGCCGGTCCCACGGGAGGCGCTGGATTCGCTTTCCCTGCCGGAATCTGAAGCTTAATCTGGCCTGTAACCTTACGTGCCATATTTTACTCCCTTTGTCCCACTCATCGGAACGGTCTAAAAACCGTTCTGGGCAAATATAGGTTTCTGTGTGAATCGAGACCCACTCTCGATTCACGCGTTTCAATCAGGCCTTGTCGACCTGAACAAAATCCAATTCAACAGGAGTTGGGCGACCGAAAATGCTCACGAGCACTTTCACTTTGCCTTTCTCTTGATTGATCTCTTCGACGGTGCCGTTGAAATTTGAGAACGGACCATCAATTACAGTGACACTCTCACCAATTGAGAACTTCACTTTAGGGATCACTTTTTCTGCGCCGACTTCCATTTGACGAGTCACGCGCATCACTTCTTCTTCTGGAACTTCTGGTGGTTTTACTTTTCCACCAACGAAGCCAGTCACTTTCGAAGCACTTTTCACCAAGTGCCAAGTTTTCTCTGTCATCACCATTTGTACGAAGATGTAGCCCGGGAAAAACTTGCGAGAACGAGTCGCTTTTTTACCTTTAACGAGCTCGACAACGTTTTCAGACGGAATCAAAATTTGGCCAAAACTCTCGACCATATTGAGAGAACGAGCACGTTCCTCAATCGACGCTTTAGCCGTGTTCTCACAGCCAGTCTGAGTGTTGACGATGTACCATTTTAATTTTTCAGCAGAAGCTTCCACGCTCTCGTACCTTCAGTTCTCAATGGAACAAGTTTAGATTAACGAATGTTTTGATGATGTTTTGAGATGCAAAATCAAAAAGTCCAAGTGCCACACCCAGAAAAACCACCATCACACAGCAAACCATAGTCATTGCCACGGTATCTTTGCGTGAAGGCCAAACCACCTTGCGAATCTCAGCGATACACTCATCCGCCCAATTACGAATCTTCGCATTGAACTGTAAGAGTGCAAACGTGAGTAAACCAACGCCAATTGGCAATGCATGTTGAATTGCTTCGTTGTTATGCGCACGAGCTACCACCGCAAATGAAACCGAAAGGTTCTCAAAAAGAACCTGAACGATCATTGCCGCCAGAAATCCCGTCGCGACAAACGCGATCGTCATAATTTTGCTGTTCGTACTATCTTGCATCTTCAACCTCAAAATTGGCAGGGCAGGTGGGATTCGAACCCACGACCTAACGATTTGGAGTCGTTCGCTCTACCGCTGGAGCTACTGCCCTATCGCCCCGCAGGAGCGAAGCTCCGAGGAGCAATAGGGCAGTAGGCCCACTTACTCCGTCTCACTCCGCAGAAGGATTATTCCTTCTCCCCACGAGATATTCTTTAAACGCGCAAAAGGGACCTCATCAAAAAGGTCCCTAAAACGCAGTAAATTCAACTAAATCAAACTACTCAATAACCGCAGTGACGACGCCCGCACCAACGGTACGACCACCTTCACGAATCGCGAAGCGCAATTCTTTTTCCATTGCGATTGGCGCGATCAATTCGATTTCCATCTCAACACGGTCACCAGGCATAACCATTTCTGTGCCGGTTTTCAAAGTTACAACACCAGTCACGTCAGTTGTACGGAAGTAGAACTGTGGACGGTAGCCGTTGAAGAATGGAGTGTGACGTCCACCTTCTTCTTTGGTGAGAATGTACGCTTCGCACTTGAATTTTTTGTGCGGAGTGATCGAACCTGGTTTCGCCAAAAC
>Ga0105239_10005713_pt1 | contig 14527 bp, 9 predicted proteins | sample KBSC44metaG_FD_92761 | JGI IMG/M metagenome (GOLD analysis project Ga0105239, IMG submission 92761) | Corn rhizosphere microbial communities from Kellogg Biological Station, Michigan, USA - KBS C4-4 metaG | ecosystem: Host-associated > Plants > Roots > Rhizosphere > Soil | place: Michigan, USA... | reverse complement strand
GCCCCGGCGCCTGCCGCTCCGGCTGCTCCGGCCCCGGCCGCCCCGGTCCCGGTCACCGTGGAACCCGCCGCGATACCCGAAGAATCCGCTGGACCCCTGTCGCCGCTGGTGCGCAGGATGGCGCGCGAGAACGGTATCGACTTAAGCCAGGTGCGAGGCACCGGCGCCGGCGGCCGCATCACGAAACAAGATCTGGAAGCGTACATTGACGGGCGCTCCGCCGCTCCCGCGCAAGCCGCGCCCACGCAATCCGCTTACGCCGCGCCCCCGCCTCCGGCCCCGACGCCGCAAGCGCCCCAGGCGGCGGTGATTCAACAGGCCCCGCCCGTCCAGCAAGCGCCGCCTCCGCCGCGCACACAGGCGGTCGCGCCGGTTCAGGAGCAGGCTCATTTCCGCGGCGAAGCGCCGGCGGCCCGCGTCGAGCCCATGAGCGTCATGCGGCAGAAGATCGCCGAGCACATGGTCTTCAGCAAGCGCACTTCGGCGCATGTGACCACCGTGCACAAGGTCGATATGACCCGCATCGCGAAAATGCGCGACCGCGTGAAGGGCGAATTCCAGGCGCGCCACGGCTTCAGCCTGACCTTTCTGCCTTTCGTGATGCGCGCCACCACCGCTGCGCTGCAAGCCTTCCCACTGCTTAACAGCTCCATCGACGGCACCAACATCATCTACCACCGGGATATCAATTTGGGAATGGCAGTGGCGCTTGAAAACGGCTTGATCGTACCCGTGATTCGCAACGCCGACGAAAAGAACGTGGTCGGGTTGCAGCGTTCCATTGCCGATCTGGCCTCGCGCGCCCGTTCGCGACAGCTGCGGCCGGATGAAGTGCAGGCGGGGACTTTCTCTATTACCAACTTCGGGAGCTTCGGCAGCGTGTTCGCCACGCCCATCATCAATCAGCCGCAGGTGGCGGTGCTCGGCGTCGGCACGGTCGAGAAAGTTCCGGTGGTTCTCGACGACGCCATTGCCATCCGGTCAGTGTGTTACCTGGCACTGACTTTCGATCATCGCCTGATTGACGGCGCGCTGGGCGATCAGTTCACGCAGAAGGTGAAGTCGATCCTGGAAAACTGGAGCGAGGAAGTCCTCTAGAAAGCCGCCACTGCCCAGGCTCGCTTGATGCCGTTGCGCCCAAGCCGAACCTTCCGACGGCGCTGGCCCGCAATCTCAAGATCCGACAGGCAGTAAACGCGATCAACAAGTGGGCATTTTGCGCGCGTCAAAACCGCAAACCAGTGCGAGTGGCGACGACTATTGAGGTCAAATTCCGTCTTCGCTAGGCAGCGCCGATCTGTGCGCCCGCTCGGCTATTGCTTCTTGGCGGGCGCAGCTGCGGGAGGCGCCGCGGGTTTAGGTGCGGCCGTCGCAGGCGCCGCTGCCGGACGAGCCGCCGGAGGGGCGCTGGGGCGAGCCGCAGCCGGGCCGGGCCCCGCAGGCGCGGGCGTCGCCGTGAAGACCGTCTTATCGTACAGATCGATCACTTCCTTGGTGATATCGACGGTATTCGAAGCGTATAAGACCGGCGTGTTCTGGCTGCTCACATCCAGCACGATTGCAAAGCCGTTTTGCTGGGCATACTTGTCGATTACAGCCATCATCTTCTGTCCCAGCGCGCCCACTACTTTCTGCTGTTCCTGCTCCAGCTCGGCCTGCGCGTCTTCGAGTTCGCGATTATAGCTCTTGGTCTTGGCGTCAATATTGCGGGTGAGGTCTTCCTTGGCGGTGTCGGAGAGGGTGTTGCCGCCGCGCTGCAGCCGTTCCTGGAGGTCCTTGATCTCAGCCTGCTTGCCGTCCAGATCCTTCTTGCGCGGAGCCAGCTTGACTTCCAGGTCCGCCGCGGCCTTCTGGCCTTCCTTGGTGGCCGCAAGCGCGGCCTGGATCTGAATCACCGCCACTTTAGTGGGAGGGGCGGACGCGGCCGCCGGAGCCGCAGCCGGGGCTTGCGCCAGCGCCATCCCCGCTCCAAGCACCGTCATCGCAATCAAATTCTTAGTCACAGCCAAACTCCTGAAATAATTTTCTCTTATGCTATCACGTGCGCGGGTCTGCTCAGAACGTCCGACCCACCGTGAATCGGAACATCGAACGTCTTTCTACAATCGGATATGCGTTGCCCACTTGGGCCAATCCGTTCAGGAACGACGCCTGATTGGGGAAGTAACTGCGGTCGGTCACGATCGGCGGCTGGACATACTGTGCCACAATCCACGGGTTGTAGGCCCAGTAAATCCGGAACGGAGCATTGACCACCGGCATCAATACCTGGAGCTCCAGGCCCGTGGATGCCCGAATCGGCTGCGTGCCGGGCGCGACTACCGCCCTGCCAGGGAAGCTGGCCTCCGGGAATTCTGCATTCAATTGCTTGATCCTCTCCGGATTGATATCCAGTTGGCTGGTGTTGAGCAGACGGTTCAATCCGACGTCGAAGAACCCCGCCAGGGTTACCGGGCCGAAGATCGGGACGCGGTATTCGAAATTCCCTACCAGTGCGGTGTCGCCCCCGGGGGTGACCAATTGATAGGAGGGAACCGCTTTGGAAACCGGCGTAAACACCGGGAAACCGCTGCTATTAATGGTGCGCTGTTGGCGGGGGGTGCCGTCGCTGTTGAGCAGAGGCACGTTGGCTTCTATCGGCACAAACGCGATTGGGGTAATTGCAAAGAACTCGTATCCGCGGACGTCATTTTCGCCGCCTATAAAAAAGCGGTTAAAGGGCGGCGCCGTCTTGCCGCCAAAGCCGGTCACGTAACGTCCCGAGAAATGCAAACCCACCACGTGGTTCTTCCCGATTCCGCGGTGGAAATACTTAGCATCGATCACCGGTTCGATTTGGTTCACATTTCCACCTAAGAAGCTTCCCGTGAACTGAACCGATGCCGAAAGAGACTTGCCCGCCGTGGGCGTAATCGGATGGTTCACCGTGTCGTAGGTGAAGCTGGGAGTGATGGACGAAGACCTGATTCCATCCAATTGATTCGGTCCGTTAATATTTAGGAAGTTCAGGTAGGTGTAATACGAGGTCGCAGCGGCCGTTAAGGTAGTCACGCTCTGGATGGAATAGCCATAGCTGATGCCTAGCCGGGCAAAACTGCGCTTCAGAGGATAACTTAGAAAGGTGGTGAAGCCCTTTGAATTGCTCACATAGTTCAGCAGATTCTGCTTTCCCAGTTGGTTGTAAAGCCCGGTGAGGTCGGTCCCGGTAAGAATCGAGGCCTGGCGCGCCTGATTATAGTCGAAGCGTGAGAAGAACACGGTAAAGCCGGCCTGCAACGGCTTGTCGAACAAGTACGGTTCGGTGAACCCCAGGGTGACATTATCCTGGATCGTGCCCAGCGTGGCTTGCAGACTGAGCGTCTCCCCCAGCCCCACCAAATTGTTGGTGGAGTAGCCGAAGCCGAGGAAACTGCCGGAGATGCCCGACACGCCGCCGTTGAGCTGAATGGAATTCTTGCCGCGTTCCTTGACCTTGAGCGTGAGGTCCACGGTGTTGGTCTTGGTGTCGCGCTTCACGTCGGCCGCGTCCTCCGCTTTCAGCGCCTCGAAATAGCCCAGTTGGTTCAGCCGCAGGATGCTGAGTTCCCACAAGCGGGTGTTATACACGTCGCCTTCGTCGATCAGCAGTTCGCGGCGGATGACTTTGTCGCGAGTAGTGGTGTTCCCGGAAAAATCGATGCGTCGCACAAAGAACTGTTTGCCTTCGTCGAAGTTCAGCGTGAGGTCGACCTTGTCGGTGCCCGGAACCGTCTCGATGTCGGGTTCGGACACAAAATCGATGTAGCCGAACTGCCCGTACAATTTGCGCAGATCCTCGAAGCCCTTGCGCAGCTTGGCGGTCGAAAATACATCGCCCTGCTGCATCCCGAAGATTGGGCGCATCAGGGTTTCCGGCGTGCGAAAGAGCTTCACGCCGACGAAATTGATGGTATTCAAGCGATAGAGCCGGCCCTCTTCAATGGTGATCCCAATGTTGGCGGATTTGCCGGGCTTGTTAGGGTGAATCAACGGCAGCTTAAATTTCCCGCCTCCCACGTCGACGATGTCCACGGTGCGACCCGTCACGCGCGCCTGGAAATAGCCGTTGTCTTTATAGAACATCTCGATCCGCTCTTGATCTTCGTCGAGCTTGGTCGAGTCGTAGGTGGAAGGCAGCAGATTCTCGAAGAAGATCGACTTGGGAATTCCATAAGGCCGCAGATTTTTCATGGCCCGCCGCACGATCAGGGCGCTGTAAGTCTCATTGCCCATGAAGCTGATGGTGCCGACTTTAACCTTGGGGCCTTCGTCGACCTTGAAAGTCAGCTCGAGCGAGGAAGGCGGCACCTGGCGCAGCTCCGCGTCCACGGTCGCAAACTGCCGCCCGCGTTCCGCTAAATATTCCTGCAGCACGTTGCGCGCCCGCTGCACTTTGTTGGGATCGTATTGCGACTCGACGCTTAAGCCGACTTTCCTTTCCTTGAAACGGTCCAGGATTTCGGAATTAGTGACGGACTTGTTGCCATCGTACTTAATGGAACGAATGACCCTGCGCTCCGCCATAATGAAGCGCAAAATCCATCCCGTTTTTCCGGCTTCGCGCTCCACGCGGATATCGTCGAAGCGGCCGGTGTTCCATAGCGCCATAAAGTCCCGGTGTATGGATTCTTCATCCAGCTTATCCCCGACTTTGGTGAAAATAAGGGCCCGCAAGGTATCCTGCGGGACCCGCCGCACGCCGCGGAATTCGATGGCTTCGACGACGTCTTCGAAGGGCCGCGCCGCTTCGACCGCGGGCTTTGCGGGCTGCGCGGCGGGGGGCTGTCCAGCGGGAGGGGGCTGCGCAGCGGGGGGCGGAGCAGGCTCAGGAGCCTCCGGAATGGTTTCGAAAGGATTGTTCTTGGGGGGTTGCGTGGCCGACGGTTGCGGTTTTGAGGGTGCCGCCTGCGGAGCTTGGCCGGCAGGTGCCGCTGATTGTCCCTGCGGAGGCGCCGCTGGGGGTTGCGCGGCCACTTGGGCTAGCGCTGGAATCGAACCGAGCAAGGTTGCCGCCAGAAAACGCAGGCATCCTAGCCTGAACACTGTCATCTAGTCCGGATTCCTTTCCACGCTGCGTTCCCCTTCAGACGTTGGCCCGTCAACGGGGGTTTCATTCAACCACAGTCTTACTGCCATCCGTTACCGCTAGTGGGATTTGCAGTACAAGGTTGTCCCGTCGGACCGGTGTGATCGCGAAGATTTTAGTTTAGCGCACTTCCGGCGGGCCCCCGCAAGCAAAGTTTCCATGAGCCCGGTTAAGAATTCCTTTGCCTCCTCTTTGCTACTCTATGCGCTCGATTGTGCCCGCGGAATCCAACTGGTAGTTTGTCTATGGAAGGTACGGTCATGGCGCAATGCGCATATTGCAAAGCCGAGACTCAGTTATTCTACGGCGGTGTTCCAACATGCCTGAAGTGCTCCGAGGGACACCGTATTAAGCCTAAGTCTTCCACTGCCGCCCAAGAGATTCGCACAACTCTGCTACAGGAATTGCAGCGAGCGACAAAGCGGAACGGCGAAGCTATTCGGGAGTTTGAGGCCGTTATTGATCAGTTCCCAAGTGGGTTGCCGCACCCAGATGGCGTCCAACGCATCAAAAACGCGTCGAATGCACTATCCATCGCGCGCAAGGAAATGGCGGCCGCGCATAATCGCCTTAACGATTTTCTAAATCGCGGGATTGTGCCGGACGAACTGACCAGGAGCGGGTCGGTTTAGGCGCGGACCGGAAAATAGGCCCGGTGCCGGCAACTATTCTTCGCCGGGATGATCAACTCCACCTGCAGCGACGCCGACGGTTTCGCTTGCCGATTCGGCATCGGAAGACGCCTCTTCCTTGGGAGTGTAGTAGGAATGATAGTAGGTGTACTTGCTGTACAGCTCGCCGCGGCGCGCTGCATTCACCAGAATTCCCAGGACATTATTGTTGCAGAGGGATTGCATGGCGCGCGTCACCGAGTCGATGGTGGTGTGGCCGATCCGCACCACCAGCAAGGTGCCATGGCACAACGTCCCCAGCAGGCTGGCATCCGCCGCGAACAGCAGCGGAGGGCTGTCGAGAATGATCCAATTGAACATCTCCGGCAGCCGATCCATCATGATCTTGACTTCCGGCAGGTTCAGTAGTTCCAGCGGATTGATGACCGCCTCGCCGGCCGGCATGATATACAGATTAGTGCCCGCGATTTTTCGCATGGCCTGATGCAGCGGCACCTTTCCCAGCAGGTAGTCGGTGATGCCCGGACTGCGGTCCACGCCAAACAGGGTATGCACGATAGGACGGCGGAAATCGAAATCCGCCAGCAAGGTAGTGTTGCCCGCCAGATGAGCTTCCGCCAACGCCAGATTGGCCGCGGAAAGCGATTTGCCTTCGGCCGGCGACGCGCTGGTGACCACGATCGAGTGAATCGGCTGCAGAGTCTTCAAGTGATTGAGACGCGTGCGCAAGGTGCGGAACTCTTCCATCGGCGCCTCGTGGGGACGCGACACGTCGATCAGCAGGGAATCGGTGGCCGCGCGAAACGGAACTTCCTGCACCCGTTCGAGGAGTCCATCGAAGTTATTGACGCCCGGCTCGAGCACCGACACGCCCACCGCAGGCCCTGCGGGGGCCGGCCGTTGAACCGGCGTGGACAGAACTCCGGATTGCTCGGCGCGGCGCAAGGCATCGTGAACTCGACTCATTCGTTTTTTCTCCCCACAATTCAGTTAGACATCGCTACGCATCGCCAAAAAACCCGCTGCGCAATCGCCAGTTCAGACTTTGCTCACGTAGTAATACACCACCGAGCCCGACATGACCACCGCCGCGGCAAGACACGCCGTAGTCCAGCCCAGCCATGCCAGTCGCCGCCGCCGGCGCACCACAAAGTCGTTCTCGAGCAGCGGCACGCTGCCTAGTATCGGCATCTGGGTGTACGCTCGCACGTCCTTTAGATTTTTGAGCGAAGTATCCTTCATCTCGCGGATACCGGCGATGCTAATCCCCAGGACCAAGCCCAAGCCTGCGCCCAGCAGGATCACCATCGGGCGCTTGGGCTGGGTGGGAGTGGTGGGCAGCGAGGCCGGGTCGAGTAGCTCCAGAGTTTCGCCCTGCTTGCGCCCTTCCATTTCTTGAGCGATTTCGGCCTTGCCCAACTTCCCGCTCAAGTCGACGAAGCGCTCCTTCACCAGATCGCGGTCGCGCAGCAAATCGGAGTACTGTTTTTCGCCCAAGGGAATGGTCGACATGCGTCCTTCAAATCCTTTGATGGCATCGTTGACGGCTTTGAGCTGCTTGGTATTGTCCTGGAGATCCAGTTCGCGGGCTTCGAGCGCGCTCTGGAATCGGCGTATGCTGGCTTCAATATCGCGGCTCTCGCGAACGGTCTGCTGGCCGGCCGGAGTCGCGGCTGGCGTATCGGTCTTTTTGGCGGCGTCGGCGGCCTGGATTTCCTGCACTTTTTTGCGCGCGCCCGCTACCCTCGCGATGGCACTCTGCACGTCCGGGAAACTATCCTTATAGTGTTGCCGCAACAGGACCAGTTGGTCTTCAGCAGTGTTTAGGTCTTTCTCGGCATCCAGCAGTTCCGGACTCTTGCGGTCTGGCGCGTTCTGCAACTGCGTCGCATCTTTGTTGAGATTCGCCAGCTGATCTTTGAAAATCCGGATGTTGGATTCCATCTGGAGTTTCTCCTGATTGACGGAGCTGATGCGGGCGCTCAAATAGCTGGCCTGCGATTGCAAGGCTGTCAACTGGCGCATATTGGAGTCCACCTGGTCGGGCAGCCTCCCGTTATTCTGCATGCGGTAAGCCGCTAACTTGTCCTCCGCAGCGTCCAGTTCTTTCTTGGCGTCGTCGAGTTCGTCCTTCATGAACTGAGTGGTCTGGAAGGTCGCGTTCGAACGGTTGCGGATGTTCTCGTCGATGAAGCGGCCCACCAGGTCCTGCACCACCCGCTGGGCCATCAACCGGTTCTCATAGGAAAACGAAACCGCGAAGGCCGGGATACGGTCCGCGGTGCCCGTGGGAGAGGCCACCGGCTGAATCTGGATCGTGTTCTTCATCTGCTCAACCACGTCCTCGATCGGCATGCGGCTGCGCTCGCGCTGATATAGGCCGAAGGAATTAATGATGGTGGTCAGTACGGTGCGGCTCAAAATCGTCTGTGCCATGGAATTGATGCGATCACTCATCTGCTGATTGATGGCCGATTGCACCATGTTTTGCGGGACCTGTTGCGGCACGATTTTCACCACTGCCTGCGAAACGTAACTGTCCGGGTACAGATACACCCCCACCACGCTGGCCACCAGCGTGAACAGGAAGGGACCGAAGATCCATCCCTTATGGCGGCGCACGATATCGATGTAATCTTCGAGGTCCAGTGACCTTCTGGGCGTGCTGTAATTTTCGGTCGGCTGCATCCGCTTTCCTCCGCTTATGGAACCACCACGGTGTCGCCGTTTTCAAGGTAGATATTCTGTTCCAGATTCTTGCCCTTGAGGATGTCCTGATAGTTGAACTTCAGGCGGTCCGCACCGCGAATAATGATAATCTTTTTCTTGTTGGCGAAATCGCGAAACCCGCCGGAGTTGGAAAGCGCATCGAATACCCTGGTGGGAATTGCCAGAATGTACTCGCCGGGGCGGTTCACTTCGCCGGTGATGTAAAACTTCTTGCTGCCGACCGTCTGCAGGCCGACGCTGACGTCGGGGCTATTGATATAATTCGTCAGAGCCTGTTTCAACTGCTCGCCCAGGCGTTCCGGAGTCAGCCCGCTGGCTTGTACGTCGCCTATCAAAGGAATGGTGATCTTGCCATCCGGGCGCACCGTGTAAAGCCCCGTGAAATCCTGCTCGCGCCACACCTTGATCGATAAAACGTCCTGCGCTCCGATCACGTAGGTCTTGGGATCGACCGCCACGCTGGAATCGGATTTGAGAGGAGCGGACGACGAATCGCTGCGGCCGGGGGCTGCGGAACCGGTCGGGGCCGTGGGTGCCGGCTCCCGATTCTGTGCGAGTGCCGGGGCCGTCGACGATGCTAACCACGACCCGCCGACCAAAATCAATGCCACACAGACTGCTTTTCGCACCACGGTCGAGAAATCCTTCCGCGCCATCGTCCGCTGGTCGAACTCCGGTGCTATTTTCACTATAACTTGGTATAACAGCGTTATGCGTTGCCTGCCAGTAACCATAGTACTGGGCTGGTGATGCTTCAAAGGGAACAATCGTTCCAAGTCCATGGTTGCTATGGTTGCTAAGGAAAATCCGACATGAGCTACTTCCTAGCGAAGACCGATCCTGGGACCTATTCCATCAATGACTTCGAGCGCGAGAAGCGAACACTGTGGGACGGGGTCACCAATCCCCAGGCGGTGAGAACCATCCGGGCGATGCGGCCGGGCGACCGGGTTTTTATTTATCACAGCGGAGGTAAGGCGGAAGGCGGCTCGGGCGTCGTGGGGTTGGCTAAAGTCTTGACGGAGGGACGCGCCGATCCCAGGAATTCGAAATCGGCGGTGGTGGACCTGGAATTCGCAGGCCGCCTGGAGCCAGGCACCACACTCACTGAAATCAAGGAATCCGGGAAGTTCACGAATTGGGCCTTGGTGCGCCAGGGCCGGCTCTCCACCATGCCCGCGCCTGACGAATTCGTAGCCTGGATGCGTGAGCGCTATCCCAAAGCAAAAATTTAGCCGGGACGGGGCAGGTTACGGCGGTTTCTGATGCAGTCTGGGCTTTGGCCCCCCACCACAACTCCCTTCCGCCGCTTCGCGGTAGACTGAAGCTTGCCTGGACTGGCTCGATCCGTCGCCGACTTTGCAGTGTCCCCTGCGGGGCGCGTGTGCCTCGAATGGTTCCGCCGCGAGCGTACCTGGATCAACGAGCAGCATCTCAAGCTATGCCGCATCCCGGCTCCCACTTTCTTTGAGGAAAAGCGCGCCGTTTGGATGGCCGAGCAGTTTCAAGCGTTGGGCTGGGAAGCCCGTTTGGACCGCGCGGGCAACGTGGTGGCGAACTGGCCGGGCGCGCGCGATGCATCCTCCATGGCCGTGACGGCGCATCTGGATACAGTGCTGGCGCCGCGGACTCCCGAAGATATCAAAATGCTGCGCGACGGGCGCATGGCCGGCCCAGGGGTCGCCGATAATGGCGCCGGACTAGCGGCGCTCCTGGCACTGGCGGCTGCCTGGAAGGCGGCGCCCCCGCTCGAAGACTCCGGCGCCGCGCCCATTCTGGTCGCCAATGTCGGCGAGGAGGGCGAGGGCAACCTGAGTGGCATGCGTTATTTCTGTCGGGCGGCGCCCGGCCAGCCGCGTGTATTCCTTGTGCTGGACGGCCCGGGAACCGATCACATCACTTCCCGCGCGCTAGCCAGCCAACGCTTCGAAGTCACGATCACAGGCCCTGGCGGCCACAGCTGGCGGGATTCCGCTCATGGGAATCCGGTGCATGCGCTCAGCCGCGCGGTGACGTTGTTCACCGATCACGCGGGTTCGCTGAACGGAACAGGCGCGGCCTCCGGATCAGCACTGGGTCTGGCGCCGGTCCCGCGCAGCAGCTTCAATTTCGGTATTTTCGAAGGCGGGTCCAGCATCAATTCCATCCCCACCGAGGCCCGCGCTAAGATCGATCTGCGTTCGGAGAGCCTGGGACGCATCGATAAAATGGCGGAGCTGTTAACGCTCGCTGTCGACCAGGCGGTCGAAGCGGAAAATGCTCGCGGCAGCGGTCCGAGAATCGCGGCGCGCATTAAGGAGATCGGCTCGCGCCCCAGCGGCGAATTGGCGGAAAACGCGCCCTTGCTGGAAGCGGTGCGAGCCGTGGACACCCATCTGGGCATCCGCAGCCGCCTGGACTGCTCCTCGACCGATGCCAACATTCCGCTGTCGCTGGGCTTGCAGGCGGTCTCGATCGGAGCCGGAGGACAGGGCGGAGGGGCCCACACGCCCGCCGAATGGTATCTCCCGGAAGGCCGCGATCTGGCCTTGCGCCGGATTCTGCTCACGGTATGCCTGCTGCTCACAAACGAGTAACGATTCCCGGCCCTTTTCGTCTTTTGACTTAGCACGTATAATCAAGACGAAGGCGTCTGCCTGAGGTGAGGTAGGAATTCATGAAACTGCTCGAAAAGATGCGCCAGCAAAAACTTCTATCGACTACGCTGCTGCTGTTCACGCTATCCATTGGAATCGTGATCGGCACGCTGGTCAACACCGGCGTCCATGCGCAGCGCAGCGGAGCGGCCGCGCCGGATGCCACCCCGCTGGTGGTCCCCAAGGCGGCACAGGTCGGCAACGAGTTCACGAAACTGGCCAAGATGCTGGAGCCGAGCGTAGTCAATATCACCGCGGACTACACGCCGAAGTTGCAGGAAGGCAAAAGCCGGAAAAAGGGCAACGACGACGACCCGGACGACGATTCAAGCGACCTGTTCCGCCGCTTCTTCGGCGGTCCTGGGGGGGGCGATTCCTCGCCGCAGTCCCAGCGCCGCGAGCAGTCCGGCACCGGATTCGTGGTCGACAAGAACGGCTATATCGTCACCAATAATCACGTGGTCGACGGCGTCGATCGGATTAAAGTGAAACTTCACGGGGATGAGACCGAATACAAGGCGCGGCTGATCGGCACGGACCGCGAGACCGATCTCGCGGTGATCAAGATCGATGCCAAGCGTCCGCTGGCGCCGGTGACCATTGCCAACTCCGACAGCGTTCAGGTGGGCGATTGGGCGGTGGCGATCGGCTCGCCATTTGGCCTGGAAGCTTCCGTCACTTTAGGCATCATCAGCGCCACCGACCGCACCAGCGTCGGCCAGCAATTCCAGCATTTCATCCAGACCGACGCCGCTATCAATCCCGGCAACAGCGGCGGGCCTCTGCTGAATATCAAGGGAGAGGTGATTGGCGTCAATACCATGATCGCTACGCAAAGCGGCGGGTCGCAGGGGATCGGTTTTGCGCTGCCCATCAATACTGTTGTGCGGGTGTATAACGACGTCATTCGCGACGGCCGCGTGACGCGCGGTTCCATTGGTATTTCGTGGGCTCCCGGTACCAAAACGGATACGCTCCGCGCTTTGGGCGAGGATCACGGCGTGATCGTCGGAGAAGTCAAAAAGGGTGGACCGGCGGATAAGGCCGGCATCAAGGCGGATGACATCATCCTGGGGATCAACGGCCAGGCGATCAAGAACGGCGACGAACTGGTGGCGCGCGTAGCCGACATACCGGTGGGTACCGTTGCCAGCCTCACAGTAGATCGCGACGGCAAGAAAATGGATATGAAGCTCACCATCCAGGATCGCGCCAAGGTGTTTTCCGACGATCCACGCGTGGTAGGCGAGATCGCTCCGAGCGACACGACGCCCGGCAAGGAAGAATCCACGCAGGTCAAATTCGGCATTAGCGTGCGCGGGACCAGCGACGAGGAAAAGGAGAGCACCCCCGATAAGCGCGGCATTGCCGTGACTCGCGTCGAAAGCGGCTCCTTCGCCGACGATGTCGGTCTGATGGAACACGATATCATTACCGCCATTAACCGCCAGCCGATCAGTTCAGTGGATGACATCCGCAAGGTCCAGGGGACTCTGAAGCCCGGCGATGCGGTGGCGTTCCGCGTGGTGCGTCCGATTCCGGGAGCCCGGACCAAAGGAACGCCGGCGCGTACCGCGACCATGTTTCTGAGCGGAACTCTGCCGCAGAACTAGAACGGAAGACGCGGAACCGAATTGCACAACGGGCCGCGGAAGCAGAGCCATAGAATCAAGGACGGTATAGGAACGTTGCGCTCCCTCGCGATCTCGATGGCCGTGCTGACGCTGGCCGTGGCGGCAACCGGCCAGCAGGTTTCGGCGGCAAAAAAGAAGACCGCAGCCGCCAGCGCGAAGGCGAGGGCCGTCCCTCACGCGGCCGCCGCCTCGGCGAAGACCGGAACCGCCAAAGCTTCGGTCTCAAAATCTGCCGCTTCCAAAGCGGCGGTGTCCAAAACCAGATCCAAAGCCGCGTCTAAATCCGGCACAAAATCCCACAGGACGGTGGCGCGCCGCCCTCCGGCGCAACAACAGCCGACGACCGATCGCTATAAGGAAATTCAACAGGCGCTCGCGGATAAGGGCTATTTCCAGGGGCCGGTGGATGGCGCCTGGAATACCGGGTCGGTTGAGGCTCTTAAACGCTTCCAGGAGGACCAGAACCTCGACCCCGACGGCAAAATAGGATCGCTGTCGCTGATTGCCCTGGGGCTAGGCCCCAAACGGGGCTTGGCGGCGGCTCAATCGATTCCCACGAGCAGCGATCCGGCAGATCCTCCACTAGTGGCGCAACCGCAGCAGTAGAACAAGCCCTCAGCCCTTGGCGAAATACAGCGCCGTCGCGCGTTCGAGTTCGGATTTCGACATGACCGGGCCGCGGCCTTCGTACCGTCCAATCGACGTCAGGATCGTGCAAATATCGGCCGGATAGCAGGCGCGCAATTCGGTGCGCCCCTGGCGCAGGCAAAGCTTGCGCAGATACTCGGCGCTGTCAGGCTCGGCAGCGATGCGGCGGGCCTTCACTACACGGTCGAAAATCAAGTCGAAGGACTGCGGATCCACTGCCTCTACCAGAATCTTATTTTGAATGCGGCGCAGGAACGCTTCATCGGCCAGATCGGAGGGTTCGAGGTTGGTCGAAAACACCACCATGGTTTCAAACGGAATCTGGAACTTCACGCCGTAGCGCAACGTGAGGTAATCGACGCGCCGGTCTAGCGGCACAATCCAGCGGTTGAGCAGGTCGCGCGGCGACATCAACTGGCGGCCAAAGTCGTCGATCAGCAGAATGCCGTTGTTGGCCTTCATTTGCAGGGGCGCCGCGTAGATGCTGGAGGAATCGTCCAGCCGCAGTTCAAGCATGCTGGGAACCAGTTCGCCGCCCACCAGAATGCAGGGCCGCTTGCACACTACCCAACGCGGGTCGAGATCGGTCTCATCGTTATCCAGCGGCTGGTGCACCACCGGATCGAAAAGACTGATGATCTGGTTGTCGACTTCCACCGCATACGGGATCAGAATCGCGTCTTTGTAGACCCGCAGCATACGCTCAGCTAGGCTGGTCTTACCGTTTCCGGTAGGACCGTAAACGAAGATCGAGGTTTGCGAGATGATCGCCGGACCCAGCTGATCCAGCATGTGGTCCGATACCACCAGGTCGGAAAACGCGTTGCGCAGAATCTCGCGGTCGACATTCACCTTGGCTGCCTGCGCCCGCACGGCCGCGCCGTAGTCCTTGATTGAGACCGGGCACGCCCCAGCGTATTGCGAGACTTGGAAGCGTTCGTTGGCCATCAGCTTACCGGCTTGCGACAGTACGAAGTTATAGTCGTTGCCGGACATGCCCTTCACTTCCACCAATTGCTGTTGCCGCATGTGCTTAAACACGACATCGATAATGGGGACAGCCAGGCGCAGCGAACGGCCCAGGCTGGCCAGGGTGCAGTTGCCCTCGATCACCATGCGCCGCAGCATCAGATCCAGCACAAG
>Ga0105239_10005709_pt1 | contig 14530 bp, 14 predicted proteins | sample KBSC44metaG_FD_92761 | JGI IMG/M metagenome (GOLD analysis project Ga0105239, IMG submission 92761) | Corn rhizosphere microbial communities from Kellogg Biological Station, Michigan, USA - KBS C4-4 metaG | ecosystem: Host-associated > Plants > Roots > Rhizosphere > Soil | place: Michigan, USA... | reverse complement strand
CGCCGGCTGATCAGCCAACTGGCAGCAGCGCCGACTGCCGAAGATCGGCGATACGAGGGTATCCATCGACGGCCATCAGCAAGTCCGCCTCGGCCAAGATGCATCGCAACACGTGAACGATACCCTCGACGCCGTCGAGCGCGAGGCCGTAGGCGTATGGCCGGCCGATGCCGACGGCCGTCGCGCCCAACGCCAAAGCTTTGACAACATCCGTGCCTGAGCGAATGCCCGAGTCGAAAAGAACGGGCGTGTTGCCGGAGGCCCTGACGATGCCGGGCAGCAGGTCCACCGCCGCGATGCCGCTGTTTGCCTGGCGGCCGCCGTGGTTCGAGCAGTAAATGCCATCGACGCCAGCGTCGATGGCACGTCGCGCGTCATCAGGATGACAAATGCCTTTCACGATCAACGGCAGTTTCGTCAACGAGCGCAACCACGGAAGATCATCCCAGGTCAGCGGATGTCCGAAGATCGTCCCCCACTTCATGATCGCAGCCGGAACATCGTTCTCAGGCGGCTTTGCGAGACTGCCGCGAAATACTGGGTCAGAGAAATAGTTGGCGAGGGCGTGCCCGCGGAGCTGAGGGAAATTTGCCTGATTGAGATCGCGCGGACGCCACCCGGTCACCCACGTATCCAAGGTCACAACGATCCCCTTGAAGCCGGCCGCCTCTGCCCGGTGGACCAAGCTCTCGGCAAGCGCACGATCGGTGGGCGTATACAGCTGGAAAAAGCCAGGCGTCTCACCGAACTCCAAAGCAACCTCTTCGAGCGGAGCGTTGCTAAAGGTTGATGCAATCATCGGCACGCCAAGCTTGCGTGCGGCCATTGCCGTTGCAATATCACCCTGTCCATCCTGCGCGCACAAACCAATGACGCCAATCGGGCACAGAAACAGGGGTGTCGGGAGTCGCATTCCGAAGAGATTGATCGATATGTCCCGCTTGGCAGCGCCGACGAACGCGCGTGGGATCAATCCCCAGCGTTCAAATGCAGATACGTTGATATTTTGGGTATGCTCATTCCCGCAGCCGCCTGCCACGTAGGATACGACCCCCGGCGGCATTGCGGCGTGGGCCCGTAACTCGAGTTCGCGAAAGTCGACCGGAAGCTTAGGTAGCACCCCGTTCAAGCCCGAACGATAGATTTCGAACTGATAGTCGCCGTAATTGACCAACCCAACCTCCCAAGGCCGTGTCATCCTGCAGAACGCAGCCGCGGATTCTCTCGTGCCCGACGCGCCTCATACGCCTTTACATGTGCATAGGCGGTACTGAGGAGGACCGGGGCCTCGCCTCCCGCGACGCGACCGAGCAGATCGCCGAGAATATGATCGCCCTCGGTCGGTGCTCCTCGCTCGATATCGCGTACCATGGAGGCCATCAGTGGAGAGCCCGGCGTTGTGAGAATGGAACGAACGCGCTCGATATAGGCCGGACGTGGTCCAAACCCCTGCTTGGCCGCGATTGCGCTGGCTTCGTCAAGCAACCCGATCACCACGTCGGACGCGCCGGCAGCTACGATGTCCCCCATCGAGGCGCGCATCAAGCAGGTCGCGCCGGCGATGGTGGCGATCATCACCCACTTCTCCCACATGGCCTGCAGAATGTCGTCGCTGAGTTCGGCGTCAAAACCGGCACCCGACAAAGCACCGACGATCTCGGCGCGACGTTCAGATCGCGTCCTGTTCTGTTCGCCAAAGCTCAGCGTGTGCAGATCCGTCATGTGCAAAATCTCGCCCTCGGCCGAAAGCGACGCTGAGATGGCACACTGGCCGCCGAACACGTTCTGTTCACCGAACCGGGCGTTCAGCACGTCGAGATGACGCATGCCATTCAACAGAGGTATGATGACGGAGTTCTTGCCCACCGCCGGAGCAAACGACTCCATCGCGCCGTCAAGATCGTAGGCTTTGCAGCTCACAATGATGAGATCATACGGACCATTCAGCCGTTCGGACGTGACGGTCGGAGGTGATGCCAGGTGCAGATCGCCAACCTTGCTCTTGACCACCAGCCCGCCCTTCGCGAGCGCTTCCGCACGCTTGGGTCGCACCAGGAACGTGACGTTGCGCCCTGCTGCCAGAAGCCTCGCGCCGAAATATCCGCCCAGAGCGCCGGCTCCGATTACCAGTATCCGCAAGATTCATCTCCTCTTTGATGTCCAAGATCATCGTCCCGTGCCGAAGGCACGACCTGGCGTCCGGCTCCGCAGCGCAATAGTGGCGCCTCAGTGACCGTCGCCTTGCAGACAGGCGCGCCTAGTCCGCGGTGCTGACAAGCTTCCCAAAGGGGATCCAGCTTTTCCCGTCGAAGCTCTCGAGCTGGAGCGAGGTCCACGCCTGATTATTGTTCTCGCCGGTATTGATGGCGCTGCCGGGGAGCGCCATCGAAGGTGAGAAGTTCCTCAAGTTCAGTGCCTGCTTCATGATGTTTTCGCGCGTCAGGTCATCGCCGCACTGCCTGAGAATCTTCTCGAGTATTTCGCCTTGGACGACACCGGCAATGTAGAGCGTCTCTGCTACATCGCCGCCTGGAACGTATTTGGCCAGAAACGCACGATAGCTTTTTACCCCAGGATCGTGCTCCCATGTCGGATCCATCGGATCCTTCAGGAACGTGCTGGATACCACCCCCTTGGCATTGTCGAGGCCTGCCGCCGCAAGCGTACCCGCTACGGAGGTGGTTGAATTGATAATGAGCGTCAGAGGGTTCCAGCCGATTTCGCGGATTTTACGGAGAGCCTGCGCCGTGAACTTCGGCGACCCCGCGATAAAGAACGCTTCCGCTCCCGAGCTCTTGAGCGACACGACCTGAGAATCGACGGTCGGATCGGTCGCCTCGTAGGGTTTGGTCACGACCAGCTTGCCGAAATCGTCCTTCATGTAGGAGCGGAAAGCGCCGACAAAATCCTTCCCGAGATCATCGTTCTGGTAGAGGATGGCGATGCGCGAGCCCGGCATCTTTTCGGTTATGAATTTCGCATACACCCTACCCTCGGTATCGTAGCTCGGCAGCCCGGTCGTGGTGTAACGATACTCGGCATGGTTGGTGAATTTGTTCGCGCCTGAAAGAACGAAGAGGTGCGGCACCTTTCTGGAGTTGGCGTATTTCACGTTCGCAGAAATGCTTGCCGTCCCAAGCGGGCTGAACAAAAATGCGACCTCCTCGCTTTCCACCAGCTTGCGGGTCTGTTCGACAGATTTGCTCGGCGAGTAGGCATCGTCGAGTGCAATCAGCTTGATCTTGCGGCCGTTAACTCCTCCTTTGTCATTGATAAACTCGACATAGCCCATCAATGCCTTGCCTAAATTGCCGTAGGCCGAGGCAGGACCACTGAAAGGAAACGTCGCGCCGACCTTGATCTCCGTTGCGGTAACCCCGACTGGATCCTCGGCCGCGGCCTTCTGCGCAAAGGACACCGGCGCGATTGCAAGCATCAGCGTCGCGAGCACGACTCTTTTCTTCCACATCGATACTTTCCCCACAATGAGACGCTCTCGGCGTCAATGGCGTTTCCATTCCGCCCCCGCATCTGACGGCGGGGTTGCGCACATATTAAGATCGGCTTTGACTCGTCCTTGCTGTCTTCCAACAATCAATGTTCGGCAGCCCCCCGCGCGAAAACCTCGCGGCAGGCGCGCTTCAGTCCCTGTAGCGCGCACCCTTCGCATCCAGCGCGCGACGATAAGCCTCGAATGAATCTTGCCCAAAGGAGGCTTTCTCGTCGAAGCCCTTTGCAACCTCGCTCTGCATCTGGCGCGTCGTACGATGCAAAATCTCTTCCGACAACGGCCGCCAGCTCTTGCCGAACGTTGCAGCCGCGAGTTGCACTTCGCATGCGCGTTGCAGGACCGTCATGCGGAACAGTGCCTCGGCGGCAGTCCTCCCACACGTCAGAAGACCATGATGCCTCAGGATCATGTAGTTCTTGTTGCCGAGCGATTTTACGAGACGCTCGCGCTCGCCGAGATCCGTCGAAATGCCCTCGAAATCGTGATACGCAATTTGCCCATAGAGCATCGCGCCGTAAAAGGTGTGATGCGAGAGCCCGTCTTCCGTGCATGCAACAGCAACACCGGCCGTCGTATGCGTGTGGGCAATGAAATGAGCGTCATCGCGCGCGGCATGAACCGAGGAATGGATCGTGAAGCCTGGCGCGTTGACGCGCCCCGGAAGGTCCACAACTTTGTGCCCGTCAAGATCGATTTTGATGAGATTGGAGGCCGTGACTTCGTTGTACGCCAACCCAAACGAATTGATCAGAAAGTGCTTATCAGGACCCGGCACGCGGGCCGTGATGTGATTGTAGATGTGCTCGCACCAGCCTAGATCGAAAAAGATATGATAGAGGGCAGCGAGGTCCTCGCGGACCAGCCGCTCTTCGGCGGCCACGGCATTTCGGCTGATGTCTCCAGATGAAGTTTGGATGTTCATGCGATCCCTCCAAGGCCCTTTGTCGTTGGCCGGCACCTCAGTTGAGCAGATCCGGCTGTTCTTTTACGATCTTCGAGTACAAGGTCTGGAATTGAAACCACCCTGTCCTGGACGAACCGAGGATAGCGAAAGCCTGTTTGGCAGATTGTTCGGGAATGATCTTGAGAGCTTGGCCGTTTCTCGCCGCCGCCGCCTCGGCAAGTAGTTGAACCTGGCACGACCGCTCCATCGTGATGAACCACCAGACCGCCTCATCCACGCTCTGTCCGACGGTCAAAAGTCCATGGTTCTGCAAGATAGCCGCCTTGTGCGACCCCAGCGCCTGGGCGATTTGCTCGCCTTCGTCCACTTCGACCGCCACGCCACCGTAGTCTTCGTACAGGGCATGATCATTGTAGAAAGCGCAGGCGTCCTGCGTAATCGGCTCCAGCTTCCGAGCCAGCGTTGAGAACGCCCGGCCATACGTGGAGTGCGAATGCGCCGCACCGATCGAATCTGGACGAGCCGCATGAACGCTTGCGTGAATCGCGAAAGCTGCGGCATTGACAGGATGGTTGCCCTCGACGACCTCGCCCTTGTGATTGACCCGAATGAGATCCGACGCCTTGATCAAACCGAAGCTCATCCCGAAGCCGTTGACCCAGAACGTGTCCGTGAACTCGGGGTCACGCACGGTGATGTGGCCCGCGACACCCTCATCGAATCCGAACTTCGCAAAGAGCCTCAGTCCGGCAGCCAGCCGTTCCTTTCTGTGCTGCCTCTCTTCAGCCAAGGACTTGAAGACAGGAGGCTGTGGCAGCCCCGCACCGATCTTGGTTACGGCTCCAGCATGTTGATCCTGTAGGTGATGTTGGTTCATCGTTTTTCCTTCGTATTCAGTATGCCGCGTAAGGGGCCGCGGCACAGTGACGGAGATTGTTCGACGCCGCGCTGATAAGAGTTCGGGTTCAGCTATGGAATGTCCGCTGCTGCCGCTAAGCTGGCAGCAAGCAGCGAAAAGACAATTGAAATCGATTGTGGATCGTTGAACTGCGCTCAGCGGCTGGTGATGCCGATCTATCGTCAGCGCGACGTCTCAGGCCGGAAGGCCTCGACCTCGATGTATCAACACTCGCAGACTGGTCGTCGCAGCGGCAACTCTGATGCCGCTGGTCGACGCAATTCGGAGCCATGCTGGGACATCAGATGGCTGCGTCCCGAGATACGGATATCCCAGCGCGTCGTGTAGTTCGAGGCGGGGGCCAAGAGTTGGTCTTAAGTCGAGCCAAGATTCGTCGCTGAAATTTCTTCCCGCGTGTGGCTCGCCAGTAGCGAGCTCCATCGATGGACGACCGCCGCAAATGTCAGACTTCTACTGCCACCCCGGCAGAGCTCCGGGGGGCGTGTTGGTCAGGGAGCGTCGATTGAACGCAACTGGAAGGTCGGCGTCTGGCCCTTCTTGGAGGGATCCATGAGATAGCCGATCTGGCCTTCCACGACCCAAAGCATATTGCCGACGCGCGCGACTCCTGTTGGTCCAGCGAATTCTTTGATCGTGTCAATTTCGGCCCGGTCCCCGACGATCGTGACCCTCGAAAGCGGACCGGCACCCTCCACCATCACGAACCCGGTCTTGTCTGCCCGAAGACCGTCCGGAAACTTGATCGGGCGTGATGTCTCAAGCTTCGTGACCGCGCCGGCGACTCCCGATTTGGCTTCGATGCGGAAGAGTTCGCCGCTTTGGAAGGTGTTGACGTACAAGGCTCCATCCTGTCCGAAGGCAATCCCATCAAGGCCACCCTTCAGCTTGTCGTCTTGGACCCAGATATCAAGCTCGGAAGACCCCTTCTTCAAGCGAAGGATCTGTGGCTGCAGGGTATTCGTGACGTATAGCGCGCCGTCCGGCCCAATCGCGAGATCGTTACAGATCGAGGGTTTCGCGGGCAATTGGGCGCTGATTTTTCCCTCTCCGGTCTTGAGATCAAATCCCTTGACGAACGAGCCCTCGATCGTGTTGGGACCTTTGACGCCGAGCGGGGTGGCATCGTTCGAACAGACCCAAAGAAGGCCTGATTTCTCGTCGGCGAGAACGCCGAATGTCGATCGCGTATCGAATGTCCCGGGCTTGATCCAGGCTTCGGCCTCGGAGGCGCCGGGCTTTGCGCGCGCAATCCCGCCGTTAGTCAGGCTGCTGACGAAGAGCGTTCCATCCGTTGTCGCTGCCAGGCTTTCGGGAAACGGGGAGCCAGATGGAATCGCGATCTGCGATCGAGCCTCATTTGCAAATGAGGCCCCGGCTATGCTCACCATCGCTGCGACGGCCATTCGGGCGAGGTTTTGAAACAAGTCGGTATTCTTAACTGACATGCGCTCCTCCGAGTTAGCGTGTATGGTCGACGTTCACTTCTGAGGGGTCTTGAGCCACGCTTCCCCCAGGATTGCCGGCTCGCGTGGCGGAAGATAAGTCAAGCCCGCTGCCCGGCCCAATTCCGCCACTGTTCCTGTAGCCTGCAAATCAGTCAGCACTTTATTGACGTCATTGAGCAGAGCAGGCTCGCTCGTGAGGCCGACATAACCGCGATTGGCGCCGACGGGAAGCTCTCGGGCCGGCCGCGTCATGCCATCCGCTAACGAGAGTTGACGAACCGGCTCGTGAAGTCGGTAAAGGGCGGGTCGTCCATCGATGCGCCTGAGAAGCGTGACTGAAAAGACGAGCTTCTCCTTGGAAATCGTCCAGTTCGACCGCGCCCGGCCGTAGTCCTCATAAAGACTGTGATCGTTGTAGAAGGCGCAGCCTTTTTTCGACGGCGCCCATAAAGGTCTAAATTGCGCTATGGAGCGTCGCTTGCTTCCGCTAAGCTGGCCAACAGACAGCAGGAACACAACTGAATTCGATTGCGGATCGTTGAATCAGGCTCACGACAAAATGTCGAATGCACCATCACCTCTCCCCCCCTTGGCAAGCCTGCGCGCATTCGAAGCTCTTGCACGCTCAGGCAGCGTGAAACTTGCTTCCGAAAGTCTGAACCTCACGCCGTCCGCGATCACGCATCAAATTCGCACGCTCGAAGCGCACTTCGGGATTCAACTGGTTCAGCGCAACGGCCGGAACATCGAACTCACTGAAAACGGGGCGATCTATGCCAGTGCCGTCCTGAGCGCCTTCAACGAATTGTTTCGCGCAAGCGACCTCTTGGAGGATAGAAAGCGGGGTCCTATCGTCCGGGTTAGCGTAACCCCTACGTTCGCGATGCTTGCTGCGCTCCCTCACCTTGAGAGATTCCGCATCGATAATCCGGGGCTTGATTTGAGACTGGAGGCCAAGAATACACTGGCCGATTTCGAGAGAGACAACATCGATGCCGCGGTCCAATTCGGCGAGCCGCCCTTCGGCAGCCTGACCTATCACAGGCTGCTCAGGTCGCGCGCTGCCCCATGCGCGGACCTGAAGCTATTGGATCGCTTCGCCCCAATTCAGCACCCGGAAGACTTGACGAAGCTGCCATTGATAAAGGTCGCCACGGCGCCAGAACTCTGGCCAAGATGGTTCGAGGAGTACGAACCACAGGTCGCCACTAAGGAACCGGACCTGGTCGGCGACAGCCTTTTGACGGCCATACAGATGGCCAGGTCATCGATGGGCGTCGTGCTGGCGCCTTTTCCCCTGATCGCTCCGCTGGTCAGCAGCGGCGCCCTGACAGTCATGGCACAATGGGGCTCGAAAAGCATGGCGCTGAGGGACTTCTACTTCACCCATCGGGGGGTCGACGGCTCGTCTGAGAAGATCAAGGCCGTCCACAAATGGCTGAAGGTGGTGGCCAAGGCCTTGGAGACTGATTCAAGGAAGTTGGGCGTTTAAACAATCGAGGTTCTTGAGCGAGTTCTGTCCAACTCCGCTATCCGGCGTATTGCACAGTGCCGAGTTCGCTGGCTCCGCAACACAGGCCTTGTGGGTCTTCTTCACGGCAGATGCTTGGATTTTTCGCGCTTCTGCGGCCTCTTCGCATTCGGGCGCTTGGTCCGCGTCGAGAATTTACGCGGCACTTTCGCGATTCCGAGGACCTGCCGCTGGTTGCCCAGAACATACTCGCGAGCCACGCTCATTATTTCCGATGAGAATCCCGGATGATTCACCGCCCGGGCCAACAGCAAGGCACCCACGATCTCGGATACGATGGCAATCGCTTCTCGCTTCGACGGGCCGTTCACGTCCTCCGACAGGAGGTCAATGATCTCCCTCAAGCCGCTTGAAAACGTCCTTTTGATGCCAACACCGGCTCGCGAGGCCTCGGCACCGAGCGAGGGAAGCGCGCAACCGCCCGCGGCATCGTTACGCTGCCGATCCGTGAGGTAGTAGTCGACGATGCTCGAAAGCAGTTCGTCCCGACTTGAGCGATCCGCCAGCTTCCGCCATTGCTCCACCGATCCGTCCATGGCCCGGGCGAAAGCTCTTTCGATCAGATCACGACGAGATTTGAAATGGAGATAGAAGCCGCCGTGCGTCAGACCGGCAGACTTCATGAGCCCGGCGACCTTGATGCTTTCGATCCCCCGCTCGCGAATGCGCGCCGAAGCGCACTCAACGATACGGGCCGACGTTCCGGCTCCATGACCTTTCTCGTACCGCATAATGTCTCGCCATCAACGAGCGATTGGCCGATCGAAATACGCGACCACATCCCCGCGCCCCGTGTGCGGCCCTCTGCTGGTCCAATCGCCACTCCGGCTCACCGTAATTCAACCCAGTGCAGCCCAACACGGCAAAGCTGCTGCCACGCCTATTCAACAATGAATTACGCACCTCCGGCTCTGGATGATAAGCATCATCCAGAATTCACGAGGACCTGGCAATGACAAGGACTGCTGCGCCTTCGCCCGATCGCCCCGGTGCTCCGGTGCAGATGGGCCAGAACTTTGGGTCGAACGAGGTCCGCAAGCGGGTGGTTCGAGCCAACGGACTGGAGTTTCCAGTCCTCGAAGTCGGCGACGGCCCGCTGGTGCTATGCTTGCACGGCTTTCCCGATCATTCGCAAAGCTGGGTTCACGTCCTAGGCCGTCTCGCGCAGGAGGGATATCGGGCCGTTGCTCCGGCGCTGCGCGGATTTTGGGCCGGTGGCGCTGCACCCGACGGATCCTACCGTGCCGCTGCCATCGGACAGGACGTCCTCGCCCTCATCGAAGCTTTGGGCGTCGAGCAGGCTTACGTCATCGGTCACGATTTTGGGGCACGGGCGGCCTATTCCGCGGCAAGTCTCGATGCGTCGCGGATCCGCAAGCTTGTAGGGCTGGCGGTCCCCTATGGGAAAGGCTTGTCGCAGGCGTTCGTCGCCGACGGAGATCAACAGCGACGAAGCTGGTACATGTTCTTCTTCCACACGCGTTTTGCCGAACCGGCCGTTCAGCTCAACGACTTCGCTTTCCTCGATCGACTTTGGCGGGAGTGGTCGCCCGGCTACACGATGCCGGCTTCGGATCGCATGGCGCTGATCGAAACGTTCAGACAACCCGGAGTCGTGCCCCAGACGCTCGCCTACTACAGGCAATTGTTTACCCCGCCACCCGAAGTGGAAGCGCAGGCCCTCGAAGCTCGCGCGAACGGCCCGATTGCCGTCCCAACTCTTTATCTACACGGGGAGGAGGACGGCTGCATGTCAGCGCGGCTCAGCGACGACATGGCTGCAGCGTTCACGAAAGGCTTCGAACGCGTCGTGATGCCCGGCGTCGGCCATTTCCTGCATCTCGAAAAGCCCGAGGCGGTTTTGAGCCGCATTTTGCCTTTCCTCAAGAGCTGATGGCAAGGCGCCGCGCGGCCTGCCTTTCCGTTCAAACCCAGTCAGGTCCTCCAATAGGAAGAGGCGATGTCCAAACCGTGTCCCATCTTGATTACCGGTGCCGGCGGAGACGTGGGCTCCATCAGCAAAACGATGATCAACATGCTCATCGAGAAGAAGCATCCGGTGCGTGCCTTCGTACGTAAGGACGACGAGAGGGCACAAGCGCTTCGAAAGCTCGGCGCCGAGATATTCGTGGGGGATCTACTCAACGTCGCTGATGTTGCGGCCGCCCTGAAGGGCTGTCGCCGGGTCTACTTCAGCATGAGCTTGAACCCCTATTACACCGACGCAACGATCTTGATGGCAGCCGCCGCGCGAGCCCAAGGAGACCTCGAGGTTTTTCTCAATATTTCCGAGTTCGAGCAGTCCTATATGGACTTCACGCGGATGACGGCCCCTTTTGAGGCACGGCGGGAGTGGTTGGGAGGACTTGTCACCGACTGGTCGCCGCAGCAGAGAGCCCATTGGGCCTCCGAACAAGCTCTGAATTGGTGCGGTCTGCCGGTCGTCAATATCCGAGCTACGATGTTCGTTGAAAATCCGATTCTCGCCTGGTTTCCGCTCAAGCAGTTGCTGAGTGCAGGCGAGCTTCACCTCCCCTTCGGCAAGCACAAGATCGCCCCGATTGCCGCCTACGACGTTGCCGAGGTCTGCACCAAGATCCTCATCGATCCGTCGGCGCACGTATCAAAAACCTACGAGCTCACCGGCCCGGAGGCGAAGGACATGCAGGGCTTCGCCGGGGATTACGCCGCGACGTTGGGAAGGCCCGTTTCCTACGTTCCTCAGGATCTGAACGCCTGGATCGAGGCCTACATCAACGGAGCACTGGCAACTCGCGTTCCGCACACCGCGGAGCACCTGAGGACTATCACCCGTCTGGCGGCAAGTGGACGGTATGAGGCCGTCACCGGCGAGCTCGAACATCTGCTCGGACGCGCTCCGAAGAGCTTCAGATGGGCCTTGGAGCGATCGCCCCGGCTCCTCGAAGCCCGCGGTTAAGGCTGATCGAGACAAATGCTTTCTGAAGCTACATCCCGGACCACTCGCATGGTGGCTCGCGGCTCAATTCCTTGCGTCTCTCGCTCCCTTCGCCGCCGACTTGCCTCCGGATTTCACTCGTTGCACCGGACGGCGGATCAAGGCCTCGGAGGCTTGCTGCAGGTGCCGGAAGCACTCATCGTGCTGCAGGCCGGGGTTCAATTTCCCACCGAGGTGCCGCAGGCCCCATCGACCGAGAGCCAATACGATGACGCCGAGCTCGCGGCCCGGATCCGTCAAGGTATAGGCAGCTCTGGGAGGGTGATCGCTGTAGAACTCGCGGCGCACGAGGCCGTGTTCCTCAAGGATCTTTAAGCGATCGGAGAGCACATTTGGAGCCATGCGGGGCAGACGCTCCTGAAGATCCTGAAAGCGCATGGTGCCAGGAAGCAAGTCCCTGATGATGAGGAGCGTCCACCGCGCGCCGACGATGTCGAGCGTACGGGCTACCGGACAAGTTACGTCGAGGCTATTTCTTGCCATCCAAATGGGTCCTAAAGTCCTTATCTTGTCCAAATATAGTCAATACTCCTGGAATTGGAACTACGCCAATGTGCCGAGAGCCATGGTCCTCTGGCACGGTCGCAGCTCCGAAGTCACGGGCCAGGCGCTTGCAACACCTCCCGCGCCTGTCGATCAATCTTCGTCCTTGTGGTGACGTGAAGTTCTCCGCCCAGCTCTCATGAAGCCTGCGGCCCGCCGCCTACTTGCGCTTCACTCCTCAGCTCGCGGCGCAAGATCTTCCCGACATTGCTCTTCGGGAGTTCAGACCTGAACTCGATCAGCTTCGGAACCTTGTATGGCGTCAACTGGGTCCCGGCAAAACTGACGAGTTCCTCCGCGGTCAGCTGAGGGTCGGCACGAACAACAAAGACTTTCACCGCCTCGGTGGATTTCGCGTCCGGCACACCGATAGCGGCACACTCCAGCACCCCTGGGTGACTCGAGATGACCGCTTCCACTTCGTTCGGGTAAACATTGAAGCCCGAAACGATGATCATGTCCTTCTTGCGGTCCACAATCTTGGTGAAGCCGTCGGCCGACATGACGCCGATGTCACCCGTTCGGAAGAACCCGTCAGCGGTCATCACCCGGGCGGTCTCATCAGGCCTGTTCCAGTAGCCGGACATCACCTGCGGCCCTTTTCCGCAGATCTCGCCGGCTTCTCCGATCGGGGCCTCGTTTCCGTCGTCGGCGCGGATCGAGATATAGGTCGAAGGAAGCGGCAAGCCGATCGTGCCGGAGAACTCCGTCATGGTCGGCAACGTGGCCGTCAGCGTCGGCGACGTCTCGGAAAGTCCGTAGCCTTCGGAAAGGACACAGCCCGTCACCGCGAGCCACTTGTCCGCGACAGCCTTTTGAACTGCCATTCCTCCACCGATCGCCATCCGCAGCTGCGAAAAATCCACGTTCTTGAAGTCGGGATGGCGCAGGAGCCCATTGAACAGCGTGTTGACGGCCGGAAAACTGTGAATCTTGTATTTGCGGAGCTCCTTGACGAAGCCATCGATGTCCCGCGGATTTACGATAAGAAGATTGGCGCCGCCGATCCGCACCGAGAATAAGAAGCAAACGGTAAGCGCGAAGATATGATACAGCGGCAGCGCGCAGACCGTCAGCAAAGGTTCGCCTGCGGGAACACTGCGGAAGGCAGGCTCGCTCCAGGCATAAATTTGAAGGACGTTGGCCACCAAATTGCGATGGAGCAAGGTCGCTCCTTTCGAGACGCCGGTGGTGCCTCCTGTGTATTGCAGGAAGGCAACGTCGTCTGGGCCGATATCAGGCCTCCTCAATTTCATCTTCCGGCCTGCCGACAGCGCATTCTTGAACGAGACGGCGCTCGGAAGCGCATAGGCAGGGACCATCTTCTTCACCTTGCGCACGACAAGGTTTACGAGAATCCCCTTTGGACCGAGCAACTCCCCAATCGAGCAAATGACGATGTGCTTGACGTTCGTTCTTGGCAGCACTTTTTCCAAGGTCGAAGCAAAGTTCTCGAGTATGAAGATCGCTTCCGCGCCCGAATCGATCAGCTGATGCTCGAGCTCTCGAGGCGTGTAGAGAGGGTTGACGTTCACAACCGTGCAGCCCGCGCGCAAAGCCGCCGCGCCAGCAATCGGATTTTGGAGAACGTTCGGCATCATCACCGCAACCCGGCTTCCTTTTGCCAGGCCCTTGCTCTGCAGGTAGGCGCCGATTGCACCCGACATCTCGTCGAGCTCGCGGTAGGTGATTGCCTTGTCCATGCAGATGGCCGCTTTACGGTCTCCAAATTTCGCAAAGCTCGCTTCAAACATTTCGATCAATGACGGAAATTGATCGACGTTGATATCCGCCGGCACGCCGTCGGGATAATTCTCCAGCCAGAACCGTTGCACGTTTTCCCCCTTGGTACGGACCGACTTTGTGGCCTCGATCTGTCCGCCGAATGCGCCAGCCTCGGTTATCCGAGCGACGATATTAGCCCGGGACCTCGAATTCCCAAGTTCCTTTTCAGTATTGACTTTCTATTAAAATTCAAGTGACATCCTGCTCGTTCGGGAAGCGAAGCCGGGTCCGCGAGAGATCTCGCTCGGCTGACCACGTTGATCGCAAAGGGCGTATCCGCCAGGGCGCCCTTTCGTTCTCAGCGAATTATATCGACCTGGGGCTGACAGACGGCAGGAGAAGACCGATGACGATCGCAGACTTCATAACCAGCGAGGTCAATGCAAACGAAGTCGTGCTGTTCATGAAGGGATCGCCGAGCTCGCCGGCCTGCGGATTTTCGGCTCAGGTCGTTCGGATCCTCGATCATCTGGACGTGACGTACAAGTCGCACGACATCTACCAGTCCGAGGAATTGCGGCAAGGAATCAAGGCGTACTCGGATTGGCCGACGATTCCGCAACTCTACGTGCGCGGCGAATTCGTCGGCGGCTGTGACATCGTCACGGAAATGTTCCAGTCGGGCGAATTGCAACACTTGCTGTCGCAAGAGCAGCAAGTCGCGCACTCGTCCTGAGCTAGCCGCAACAACACCAAGGCCCGCCTGCTTGGCGGGCCCTTTCATTTGTCATGATGCCAGCGGCGCCAGCAGCTCAGGAGGCTGATCGTCCAAGCGCCCGATTGCAATACTCGTTGCAAGGACGTAGCTCACCTCTGGTTCGCGATTGAACGACCGGCGACACCATAGGCGCCCGCCGAGCCACAAGCCTGTTCGACCGCTATGGTGCGACTTTGGATATCCGCCATCTCACCAGG
>Ga0105239_10005708_pt1 | contig 14532 bp, 14 predicted proteins | sample KBSC44metaG_FD_92761 | JGI IMG/M metagenome (GOLD analysis project Ga0105239, IMG submission 92761) | Corn rhizosphere microbial communities from Kellogg Biological Station, Michigan, USA - KBS C4-4 metaG | ecosystem: Host-associated > Plants > Roots > Rhizosphere > Soil | place: Michigan, USA... | reverse complement strand
TATTCCACGCCTGGACGAGAAACAGGCTGGCTACAAATCCCCGTAGCGTGTTCATCGGATGATAGTGCTGGTCGTAGATCGAGACGTATCCGCCGTGCGCCGCCAACGCGCGCAAGACGATCATAAGCCCCAGGATCGCGAACAGCATGAACAGATGGAGCGGATAGAGGCGCGCGAGCCGCGTCTTGAGGAAGGTGAAATAGGCGCGCGTGCCGTGCCAGAATTCCGCGGCGCGGTCGCCATAGACATGGACGAGAATGAATCCCGACAGCGCGAAGAAGAATTCGACCCAGAGGTAACCTTTGGCGACAGGCGCGTCGTACCAGAACGCGTTCTGATAATGGTGCCCTTCGCCGAAATGGTAGAGCACCAGGATAAGCGGTGGAAACGCGCGCGCGCCCGACAGTGCGCGGATTTCGGCCGGCCGGCTCATCTAGAACCAGTGCTTCAGGCCATAGAGCACTACGGCCACGATACCGATAAAAACCGCGATCCAGAGAAAGCCGCTTACGGTCCGGCCAAGTGCGGCGCCAAAGCCGCCACTGCGCTGCCTTGGCGGCGGGGGCAGATCGTCTTCATCCATGGCGGTTTTCCAGGCGATGATTCTGGGCAGGAACAATAGCGTACGGCTTGTCCGCCGCCTCGGCAAACGGGCGCGCACGCGGTGTCCGCCGGGCATGATGCCCGGTATCCGATGTGTTATGTGTGTGCCGGGCGGAAGAGGGGCACACAATGCGCAAGGCTGCTTTCATACTCGCGATGTTTGTTGGATCGGGGCTTTCCGCGGCCATGGCGGTGGAGCCGAACGCGGCGTCGGCAGAACAATTCCTGCGCGGGCTCTACGCGAAATACACGCACAACGGCAAGCCGACGCCGTTCGTATACCCCGATGCCCGGAGCATCGCGGATGCGAACATGATAGCGCTGCTCAAGCATGACCGCGACAAATCGAACGGCGAGGTCGGCGCGATGGATTCCGATCCGGTGTGCCGCTGCCAGGATTGGGAGGCGATCAAGGTGACGGCGCTGCAGGTCGCCATGCAGGGTACGAACGCCGCTTCGGCCGACGTCACGATTTCCGACATCGGGGATGTCCAGAAGATTCACTATTCGCTAGTGTGGACCAAAGACGGTTGGCGCATCCACGATATCGGCGCGAAGGACGAGCCGAGCCTCATCGCCTATCTGCGCAACTACAAGTACTGATCGGGCGGGCGCGTCGCCCTTCGAGGGCCGCTTCGCTCGCACCTCAGCATGACGATCTAGCTAAGACGCGTCACCCTGAGGTGGCCGCCGACGGCGGTCCTCGAAGGGCGACGCGCTCCGAAGCCTCGAAGCACGATGGGGAATCGTGATCTAAGGGCGTGGTACTGAGGCTGGGTCGACAATGCCGCATCTTCAATCCGCGTTCGGAATCTGCGTGATCGTTGCGCTGGCATGGGTGCTGTCGGAGGACCGGCGCGCGTTTCCATGGCGCACGGTCGCTGTGGGGCTGCTGCTCCAGGCGGTGCTGGCGCTTTTGCTTTTGAAAGTGCCCGCGGCGCGCAATGGATTGCTGGCGCTCAATGGTGCGGTCGACGCGCTGACCGGCGCGACCAAAGCCGGGACGTCGTTTGTCTTCGGGTTCGTTGGCGGCGGCGCGCCGCCTTTTGCGGTGACCAATCCGGCGGGAATGGTTAGCTTTGCGTTCGGCATCCTGCCGCTTGTCATCGTGATCTCGGCGTTGTCGGCGCTGCTCTGGCATTGGCGGTTTCTGCAGATCGTCGTTCGCGCGCTCGCCTTCGCGCTGCGCAAGCTCATGAACATCGGCGGCGCGGTGGGCCTCGGTTCGGCGGCGACGATCTTCCTCGGCATGGTCGAGGCCCCGCTTCTGATCCGGCCTTATCTCGACCGGCTGACGCGAAGCGAATTGTTCATCCTGATGACCGTGGGCCTCGCTTCGGTGGCGGGGACAGTGTTCTTCCTCTATGCGACGATCCTGAAGGACGTCGTTCCAAACGCGCTCGGCCATATTCTCATTGCGTCGATGATGTCACTGCCGTCCGCAATCCTGATCGCGCGCATCATGGTGCCCGGTGAAGCGGGTGTTGCGACGACAGCGGAGTCCGATCTCAAATACCGTTCCAGCATGGACGCCGTTGCGCGCGGCACCGAGGATGGCCTCAAGATCTATCTTCAGATTCTCGCCATGCTGATCGTGATGGTGGCGCTGATCGCGCTGGCCGACACGATACTCAAGAATCTGCCCTGGGTGTGGGGTGCGCCTCTGTCGCTGGAGCGGATTTTCGGCTGGCTGTTTGCGCCCGTCGTGTGGCTGTTCGGCGTTCCGTGGAGCGAAGCGGCCACCGCCGGAAGCCTGATGGGTACCAAAGCGATTCTGAACGAACTGGTCGCTTACCTGAATCTGGCGGCGCTGCCCAAAGGCGCACTCGATCCGCGCGCCACGCTGATCATGATCTATGCGATGTGCGGGTTCGCCAATCTCGGATCGGTCGGGATCATGATCGCGGGCATGAGCACGCTGATGCCGGAACGCCGCGACGAAATCGTGCCGCTCGCGATGCGCGCCATCGTCTCGGGCACCATGGCGAGCGGATTGACCGGCGCGATGATCGGGCTTTTGCCAGTCATTTAATTGTTGCCGGATAAGGCGTAGAATCCAAACCCACACGAGCGGGGGCTCGATGAGTACCGATACGGCCGAGGCGCCGCAGTTCAAGTTTCGCTTCTTTCCCGTCCTGGTAACGGTGTTCCTGGGATTCGGGATTCCCTATCTCGCGGCCGAGATCCTCGATCAATTGCGGCATTACTCGCGGCTGGTGCCCGGCATCGCCAATCAGCTCGGTCGACTCTACGCGCAGCACGCTGTGCTGATGCTTCTGGCGCTGGGCGCGATCGCGCTGGTGCGGCTGCTGGTGCGCGCGGACTATGGCCTGCACATGCCGCGGGGCAAATCCTATGTGCTGCCCGCGATCCTGTGGGGCCTCGCCTTCGGCGTGCTGCTGACACTCGTGGATTTCGCGCCGGCGATTTTCACGCACACCGCCCCGAAACTCGGGTTTGCGCTGACGACAGGCAGTGTCATCGGACAGTTGGGCTTTGCCGGTGTCTTTGCCGGCCCCACGGAGGAAATTCTGTTCCGCGCCCTGCTTGTCACCTATCTTTCGGCCACGACGCCTGGCCGTGTGCGGATCTGGCGTTTCGAGATGAACGCCGCCGGCCTTGTGGTCGCTGCGATCTATGGGTTTTACGCGGCCGGTTTTCTCTCGCAATCCCTGCCGGTTGCGTTGGGCGAAATGGTCATCCAATTCGCGCTCGGCACGCTCTATGCTTATTGGCTGGAGAAATCGCAAAGTGTTCTGGCCCCAATCGTCGGCCACAATGTCGGCGGTGCGACGGAATGCGCGCTCGTGTTCCTCATGGTCGCGTTCTGGGCGTGAGCGCGAAGGCATCCGCCAGCAATTCGTAGGACTTCATCCGCGATGCGAAATCGTAGGTGATGGTGACGACCACCAGCTCCTCGGCATCGTGGGCCTCGGCGAGGGCGAGGAGACCGCTGCGGACCTGCTCGACCGTGCCGACGATGGAGCGGCGTTCCACCGTTCTCAGCAATGCGCGCTCCTGATCGGTGAATGGATAATCTTCCGCTTCTTCGGGTGAGGGGAACGGGATCGGCCTTCCGGTCAAGAGCCGCACCACCCACAGGTTTCGCGATTGCGCGAGTTTTCGTGCCTCTTCTTCGGTCTCCGCGGCGAGTGCTGCCACACCCAACGACACGACGGGGCGTGGGCAAGCCTCGCTCGGCTTGAAGCGCTCGCGATAGGCGGCGACGGCCTCCAGGCTTCCTTCGGGGCTGATGAAGTACGCATGACTGAACGGCATGCCGAACTCGCCGGCATAGACCGCGCTGTGCAGGCCAGAGCCCAGCATCCAAAGCTCCGGCCCAACCGACGGCGCGCGCGGCATCGCGTGAATGTGGCGATAGGGATGATCCTCAGGCATCGGCGCGTGACCGCTGGCGTCGTCCAGGAACTGGCGCAGCAAATGCACCTGGCTCGGGAACGCGTCGATGTCCCAGCCTTGCGGCCCGGCCTGCAGAGCCTTGGCGGTCATCTGGTCGCTACCCGGCGCGCGTCCGATGCCGAGATCGATGCGCCCGGGATTGAGCACCTCCAGCATGCGGAACTGTTCGGCGACCTTTAACGGACTGTAATGTGTAAGCATCACGCCGCCCGACCCGACGCGGATGCCCCGTGTCTCGCTTGCCACACGTCCGATCAGAATTTCGGGGCAGGATCCGGCGAAAGAATTGCTGTTGTGATGTTCCGCCAGCCAGTAGCGGCGATAGCCGAGCCGGTCGCAGGCTTTGGCCAGCGCGATGGTCTCGGCCACCGCGTCTGCGGCATTGCCGTCCTTGCGGATGGGCGACTGGTCGAGGGCGGACAAACGCATTGGCGATCCTGAACTCGTTCGGGCTTTACGGAAACCTTACGATCCGTAGCGAGAATCGCAAACATGACAGCAACGGCACGGAAGTACACGCTCGCGCCACTGAGCGTCGTTGAAGAAGTGACGGTGCCGCAGTTCTCGAGCGGCCGCATTCTCTCCATCGACGAAATCGAAAGCGAAGCGGTGCGCGGCGTCGTCGAGCTTTGGCAGTCGCTTCGCGAGGGGCGGCGGTTTCCGGCTCGCGACGCATTGGCTCCGCGCACGCTCAAGCGCCTGATTCGTCACGTGATGCTCTTGAGGGTGATCGATGGTGGCGCGGATTATGAGTTCCGCATCGTCGGCGACGTGCACGTCCAGGCCTACGGCACCAGCTTTCTCGGCATGAAGCTAAGCGAGGTCGCGCGCGAATATCCGAAATTCGCCCAAGGCACGAAGATCTTCTACGACGGCGTCCGCATGGGACGCGATCCGTTCGGCTATCGCGGCTGGATCGGCAAAGACATGCCCGATACGCGATATTCCTATCACGAGATGGCGCTCTTCCCGCTGGGCTCGAGCGACGACATCGTCGACCACATCCTGGTCGCCGGCGTCTACGTCCTGCGCGGCTATCCGATCCGCTAGGCCTTCAGCCTTCGGGGTCGATGCGCGGTCCTGCATCGGTGCCGAACAACAGACGCCAAATCCATGCAAGCATAAGAACCTCCATCGATAGGATCAGCCGTTCGGGTCGACGCCCAAGCCCTTGTCCAGATCGAAAACCAGCTTCAGCAGCCACATCAGCATTTCGTCCTCCGATCGTTCCCAGCGAATAACGATTGAAGTCTCCATGAAACGCGTCTCGGTTGAAGTAACAACCGCTTGAGTAACGCGTCCGTGAATGCGCTAGTGTGAAATCACGATACAGACGGAGAATGCGATGCCCCTCGATCCCGAAACCCGCGAGCAGCTGCTCGGCACGGTGCGCCGTTTCGTCAGGGAAAGTTGTGTGCCGGTCGAGTCCAGAGTCGCGGAAGACGACCGTGTGCCCGATGACGTGATTGCAGAGATGCGGTCGCTGGGCCTCTTTGGCCTTTCGATTCCGGAGGAATACGGCGGGCTCGGGCTCTCGATGGAGGAGGAAGTCCTCGTCGCCATGGAGCTTGGCCATACATCGCCTGCCTTCCGCTCCGTCATCGGCACCAATGTCGGTATCGGAAGCCAGGGCGTCGTGATGTTCGGCACCGACGCGCAGAAGCGCGAATGGCTGCCGAAACTCGCGAGCGGCGAAATCGTGGCGAGCTTCTGCCTGACGGAGCCGGGCGCGGGCTCGGATGCGGCTTCGCTCAAGACCACCGCCATCCGGGATGGCGACGATTACGTCGTCAACGGCACCAAGCGTTTCATCACCAATGCCAATCGCGCGGGCATGTTCACGCTGATGGCGCGGAGCGATCCGGCGAAGAAGGGCGCTTCCGGCATTTCCGCCTTTATCGTGCCGGCCGGTACCAAAGGCATCACCATCGGCAAGCCCGAAAAGAAAATGGGCCAGCAGGGCGCGCATATCTGCGACGTGATCTTCGAGAACGCGCGCGTGCCGGCGCATCTGCGCCTCGGTGCGGAAGGCGAGGGCTTCAAGGTCGCGATGCAGGTTCTCGATCGCGGCCGGCTGCACATCTCCGGCGTCTGCGTCGGCGTTGCCGAACGGCTGATCGACGAGTCGGTGAATTACGCCCGCGAGCGCCAGCAATTCGGCCAGCGCATCGGCGATTTCCAGTTGATCCAGGCGCTGCTCGCGGATTCCAAAACCGAAGCCTATGCGGCGCGCTGCATGGTGCTGGACGCCGCAAAGAAGCGCGACGGGGGCGCCAACGTCACGCTGGAAGCGGCCTGCGCGAAGTACTTCGCCTCGGAAATGGTCGGCCGCGTGGCGGACCGCGCGGTGCAGATTTTCGGCGGCGCGGGCTATGTCGCCGATTACGGCATCGAGCGCTTCTATCGCGACGTACGCATCTTCCGCATCTACGAAGGCACCAGCCAGGTGCAGCAACTTGTGATCGCGCGCAATCTTCTCAAGGGCGATTGATTGGCCGAAGACCTCGACACGCTCGTCGCCGGGATCCGTGCCTGCCGCATCTGCGAGAATATCCTCGACCCGCGTCCGGTCGTTCAGATCACGAAGAATGCGAAGCTGTTGGTCGCGGGACAGGCGCCGGGTCTTCGCGTGCATGAGACTGGTCTGCCGTTCAACGATGCGAGCGGCGATCGTCTGCGCGCGTGGATGGGGATCGGCCGTGAGACGTTTTACGATGCCTCGAAGATCGCGGTGGCCGGAATGGCGTTCTGTTTCCCGGGCTATGATGCGGCGGGCAGCGACAAGCCTCCGCCCAAAATCTGCGCCGCGCATTGGCGCCTGCGCCTGCTGGCCGCGCGGCCGGCATTCGAAACCACGCTTCTGGTCGGCTTCTATGCGCAAGACTGGCATCTGGGCGACAAGGCGCACGGGAACATGACCGAAACCGTCAAGGCTTGGCGGGCATACGCGCCGCGCTATATTCCCCTGCCGCATCCGTCGTGGCGCAACACCGGTTGGATCAAAAAAAAATCCATGGTTCGAGGACGAGCTGGTTCCCTATCTCAGGCGGCGCGTGCGGCGTGTCTTGCGCTCCTGACGTTCGCCGCGGCCTGCGCGCCCAGGATCGCGGGGCAGGGCATCGAAAACGGCACGCCCCAAATCCAGCCGGATGCGTTCGTCACCCGTGACGGCCTGCGGCTGCCGTATCGGCACTGGGATGCGGAACAGCCGATCGCCATCATCGTGGCGCTGCACGGCATGAGCGATTATTCGAACGCGTTCGACATGCCCGCAACCTGGTGGGCGACGAAAGGGATCACGACCTACGCCTACGATCAGCGCGGCTTCGGCCAGTCGCCGAACCGGGGCCTGTGGCCGGGCGCGGATGCGCTACGCGGCGATCTCACCGATTTCGTCGAAGCCGCGCATGCAAAGCATCCGAACCTGCCGGTTTATGCGCTCGGCGAAAGCATGGGCGGCGCGGTCGTGCTCACCGCGCTCGCGAGCGCGCGCCCGCCGAGGGTCGATGGTGCGATTCTGGTGGCGCCCGCCGTCTGGTCGCGCAACGACATGCCGTGGACCTACCGCACGGCACTCTGGGCTGTGGGACATACCGTGCCGTGGATGACGTTCACCGGCCGCGGCCTCAATATCTGGCCATCGGACAATATCGAGATGCTGCGCAAACTATCGCGCGATCCGCTCTTTCAGCATGAGACGCGCGCCGATGCGATCTATGGTCTGGTGGATCTGATGGACCAGGCGCACAACGCGCCCGCGCATCTGGATCACCCGCCGGATATTCTGTTTCTCTACGGCGCCAAGGATCAGATCATTCCGGCGCCACCCACCGAAGCAGTGATCAAGGCACTCGATGGCCATGCGCGTGTAAAGCGCTACGACCACGGCTACCACATGCTGATGCGGGATCTGGAGGCAAAAAAAGTGTGGAGCGACACGCTGGACTGGATCGCCAGCGGCCGCTCCACACCGGATTGATCAACGCCCTGGAGGCGGTGGTCCGTTCTGATCGTCCGGGTACTGACCACCTGGAGGACCGTAATCGCCCTGGCCGCCGGGGCCACCCGGAGGCGGGCCGCCCTGCATATCGTTAGGCGTCGCGGGGACCTGTTCCCAGCCGCGCTTGCAGCTCTTTATGTAGGGATAGTAACCCTCGGGGCTGCTGCAATGGTACCAGACGCCGGCTCCTTCGTCGGGGCCGCCCTGATACGCGCCGGGTCCGCCCTGCATATCGCCGGGACCGCCAGGCGGGTAGTCGCCGCCCTGGCCGTAACCCTGATTGGGGCCAGGACCCTGATCCGGGCCGTAACCCTGATCGGGGCCTTGATCGGCGTCATAACCCTGGTCGTCGCCGTCGTCATAATAGTCGTCGCCGTAATAGGTCGGCGAGACGTACTCCGGGTACGGATAGACGGGTGCGTTGTAGAAATAGAAGTTGCCGCCCACGCCCCACCACCAACCGTAACGGCCGTGCCACCACATGTGACGCCAATGGCCGCCGTTCCACCACCGGCGCTCGACGGGCGTGAAGTGGCGGAAGTCATTGTGGAAAACAAAGCGGTTGCGCACCGCCGGACGGGGACCGCCATGCCAGGCGCCGCCGTGCCAGGCGCCACCATGCCAGCCGCCACCGTGCCAAGCGTGGGGCGCGGGATGTGCGGGGTGCGCCGGACGATCCCGCTCGGCATTGGCGGCACCTCCCGTGAACAATGCCGCGCCCAGCAAAAGCGCGGAGAACAATGCAGTCTTACGCATGAGGTGCTCCTGTGACATGAAACTGGTATCTCGGGTGCCACTTTCGTGTTTCGATCCTGAACCGCAGATGAACCCGAGGTACGGTGGCGCATTATTAATGAGCGGGGAACCGGAACGTTCCTTTTAGGCTAACGGGCGCGGCTATAAGCCTGTTCCACCATTTGCTGGAATTGCACCACGCCGTTCTCGAACACGAGTGACAGCCGGCCGCGATCGTAGACGCCCGTCTGCAGGTTCTGCTGCACGCGTTCGCAGATTTTGATGTCTTCATCCGCGACGGCCAGATTCCACTGCATCATCCGTTCGCGCTCCTCTTCCTTTGCCGGATCGAGATCGGTGAAGAAGAAGCGATAGCGCAGGCGAATGCGTCCGGCGCCGAGCGGCTCGAGTTGCTCGATGTTCATGCCCCAGTCGTAGATGTTCAGAAACAGGCCCGGCAGACGCCACAGCCACGCGCCATCGGTCATGCCACCATCGCGCGCGCGGGCGGAATGCTTCTGCAGCGTGTCGCCCAGCGTTTCGACGCGATAGCTCGCCATGTCGATGGCGGCGTTCAGTCCGGGATGGATGGTTGGGACGTGCCAGCCCTCGGCATAGTTGTCGCAGTACGTCTTCCAGTTGACCTCGGCGTCGATCGCGAGTTTGCGCGCGAGACGCATGTTCTCGAGCGGATAGCGCGAAGCGGCGCTTGCGATGTCGCGCATCCACGCGTCCAGCGGCGGCGCTTCGTTCGAGAGGCACACGAACACGAGCCCGCGCCAGGTCTCGCAGCGAACGGGGAAGAGACCGTATGCCGCCTTGTCGATGTTCATGGCCGGCGCGTTCACAAGACGGCCTTCGAAATCGTAGCGCCAATTGTGATAGGGACAGGTGAGGCGCTCCACATGGCCGCAATCGGTGAGCACCACGGGCGATGCGCGATGGCGGCAGACATTGTGGAATGCTCGCAATCCACTCTCGCCCATCAGCACCAGAACCGGGGTGCCGGCGACCGATGCGGTGACGAAATCGCCGGGTTTTGAAAAATCGCTCACATGCGCCGCGAGAACCCAGGTTTTCGCCCAGATTTCCTTGCGTTCGATGTCCCAATATTCCGGCGCCCAATAGGCGCGGGCGGGCAAAGTCTCCGGCTCGCGCGTGCGCACGATCTCATTCATGGCGATGTTCCTGTTTTGCCTATTTTGCCCTGACCGGCGGTGTTTTCACAAGCCGGCGAGGGCGAGCACAGCAAACGTCGCGAGCCAGTGTTCGCCCATGTAATCGCCTGCCACGTGCTTCAGCGCTTGGGTCATATGGGCGTCGGCGGCATCCGAGAGGATCCTTTCCCGCGCGTCGCCCGCAAAGGCTTTCGCAAGCGCGCGCATGCACCACGCGCGGCTCAGATTGAGGCCGTCGAGGTGGGCGATCTTGCCGTCGCTGCGGTCGCTGACTCGTGCGGGCGTGAAAAGTGTTTCCGGCTTTTGCTCCGCCAGGTCGGGAAGGAAGGCCGAAAACCACGGCTTGAATTCGGCCTCCGGCATCGACCGGCGCATGCATTCGGCTTCGACCAGTGTGGGCGAGAGAAAGTCGTCGCCGCAGGGTTCGAAATTGCGGATGTCCCGGTCATTGCCGAACCACGTGCGCGCATGGCCCGCGAGGAGCGCCTTGAACTCCGCATTGTTCGTCGTGTCGGCGTATTCAAAGGCCAGGATCAAGGCGAAGGCGGTGTTGGCGTGCGTGCCGGCGCGAATGGGGTAGGTGAGTTTCGGCAGATAATTCTTGAAGCGCACCACGAATTCCTGTTCGAGCGAATTGAGCGCTTCGGCCCAACCTGTGTTGGACGCGTTGCGCAATTCGGCGGCGAGCATCAGGAGCCACGCCCAGCCGTAAGGACGTTCGAAGCCGCCGCTCGACGGACGATGAAGATAGGCCAGCTCGCCCGCGATCTTATTGGGTGTGAAGGCGTCATCGAACAGAAGCGCGATATCCGCCGCGCACGGCAAATCTGGGAACAGGCGTCGCAGCCGTGCCAGCATCCAGTACGAATGCACGCAGCTGTGCCAGTCGAAGCTGCCGTAGAAAATCGGATGCAGCTCGCGCGGCGTGCGCGCGTCGCCGTCTTCGACCATCACATGATCAAGCTTGTTCGGATATTCGCGGGCCACATGGCCGAGCGCGATGGTGGCGTAGCGCTCGGCCAGCTCGATCGTAAGACTGTGTTTCACCACACCTGAACGCGCTCGCCCGGTGCGAGGTAGAGCTTCTGGCCGGGCTTGACGTTGAAGGCGGGATACCAGGCATCGAGATTGCGCACGGTGTCGCCGCGATATTCTGCCGGCGCGTGGCCGTCGGTGGTGATCTGCTGGCGGAGCGCTTCTTCGCGTTCCTTCTCGCGCCAGCTCTGGGTATAGGCGAGGAAGAAGCGCTGGTCGCCGTTCAGCCCCTGCGAGACCGGCGCCTTCTTGCCGTTCAGCGAAAGCATATAAGCGTCATGCGCGGCGGACAGGCCGGCGACATCGGCGATGTTCTCGCTGAGCGTCTGCTTGCCATGGATGTGCAGATCGGGGAACGGCGCATAGGCATCGAACTGGGCCGCAAGCTTCGCACCCGCTGCCTGGAAATGCGCAAGGTCCTCCGGCGTCCACCAGTTAGCTAACCGTCCTTCGGCGTCGAACTGCGCACCGGTGTCGTCGAAGCTGTGGCTGATCTCGTGGCCGATGGTGGCGCCGATGGCGCCGTAATTGCTCGCGGCGTCGGCGTTGGCATCGAAGTAGGGTGCCTGCAGGATCGCGGCCGGGAAGTTGAGCGCATTGGCGAGCGGCAGGTTCACGGCGTTGACTTCCTGCGGCACCATTACCCATTCGCCGCGATCAACCGGTTCATGCAGTTTTGCGAGACTGCGCTTGTATTCGAACATCTCCGCGCGGCGGATGTTGCCGAGCGCATCGCCGCGCACGATCTCAAGCGCGGAATAGTCTTTCCACTTGTCCGGATAGCCGACACCGACGCGCAGGGTTGCGAGCTTGGCGAGCGCCTTCTCCTTGGTCTGGGGCGACATCCAGGTGAGGTTGGAAATGCGCGCGTGATAAGCCGCGAGCAGTTCTTTCACCATCGCTTCGATCTTGGCTTTGGCTGAGGGCGGGAAATACTTCGCCACATAGAGCTTGCCGACCACTTCGCCCAGCTTGGCGTTGGTGGAATCGATGGCGCGCTTCCAGCGGTCGCGGATTTTCGGCGTGCCGCTCAACGTCGTGCCGTAAAACGCAAAACGTTCATTGACGAACGCGGCTGGCAAAACGCCCGCGAAATGCTCGATCAGGCGGTAGGTCAGGTAATCCTTCCACACCGCAATCGGTTCGCTTGCCGTGAGCGCGGAGATGCCCACGACCGCCGTCGGGTGCCAGACAATGAAATCCTGCTGCCCGGAAAGGTTCGCCGCGGCGAGATAGGCATCCCAATCGAGCCCCGGCGCCTTGGCCCTAAAATCGGAGCGCTTCCAGGGATTGTTCGCCTTCTGCACGTCTTCGGAATCCTCGCGCGACGCATGCGTCTTCGCGATCTTGGTTTCGAGATCGAAGATGCTTTGCGCCTTGGCGTCGGCATCGGCGATATTCGCAAGCTTCAGCATCGCCGCAATATGGGCGCGGTATTTGGCGCGGATGCCTTCCATCTTCGGCGATGGATCGATGTAGTAGTCCCGGTCCGGCATGCCGAGGCCGCCCTGCAGGATATAGGGCACGTTGTGCGCGGGATCGTCGAACGCCTGGGTGATCCACACACCGAAGATGTTGTCGGTATAGAAGTTGGTTGCGTTCAGCGCGTCGACGTCGGCGCGCAGCGTCGATCCGAGATAGGTGGAGAGCGCCTTTTTGTCGGCGATCGCATCGATGCGGGCCATGTCGTCCTTGAGAGGGCTGAGCCCTTTCGCGTCGATCGCGGCTTCGTCGAGATAGCTTGCATAGTAGTCGCCGACCTTCTGCGCGTCCGATCCGGCGGGCGGATGGCCTTTCGCCGCGTTCTGAATCAACCCGCGAACCTGTTCGCGCGTCTTCTCGATCAGGATCTCGCCGGGACCATAGCTCGCCTTATCGGCGGGAATCTCGGTCGTCTTGATCCATGTGCCATTGGCATAAGCGAAGAAGTCGTCGCCTGGGGCAACGGAATGATCGATGCCGGCGAGATCGATGCCATGTGTGGCGGGCGAATTTTTCGACGCTGCGGTCAAAAGAACGGCGGACGCAAAGGCGGCGCCAAGGGCCGCGGCGCGATGAACAGGCATATCTTCCCCGCTAGTCATTTTCGTTGGCCGAACCCTAACCGTTCGTACCGCCCGATCAAGGACATAGCCGATCACGGCTTGGTGCAATGCGCGAAACGAGCCCCTCAGGCCACCGGTTCGGCGCGCTTGAATTCTTCCATGTCGCGTTCGAGGAATCGTTCAGGAAAATGGTGGGCGTCGAAAATGCGGGTTACGTCACCCTTTACGCAGGCGCCCACTGCTGTGGTTTCAGAACCGCAGCCGCGTTTCCGGGGCGGCCGCGGTTCTGTTCAAAGGTTTCGACTGATCAGCCGCGCTGGCCTTTTTTATGCGTTGCCTGAAGATCGTTCACGCCTTGCAGCGCCTGGTTTGCTGTCGTCTGCGCAGCCTGTGCGGCACTCATCGCGCTTTGCGCCGTTGCCTGCGCCTGGTCCGCCTTCTGGCCTGCGCTATTCGCGGCGGCGAGTGCTTGGTCGGCGGTTGCCTGCGCGTGTTGGACTTCTTCTTCGGTTGCGCACCCGGCCATCAGGAGGGAGCCGGCGACCATAACAGGGATCAAAAACAATTTGCTCATTTGGTACTCCTCTCATTTCACAAAGTGGACGGTGGTAACCCACCGTCCGTCAAAATGGCTTCGCCGCACGCGGAGCACTCGCCACAGGCTGTCCCACCGCTTGACGGCAGGTCCCAGCATTCGACCAAGTCGTCTAATTGGCGCAATTAGACCACGGTCCAACTACTGAGAGCCTTTTCGCCTGACCATGGGGCTGGTCAGGAAACGAAACGCCGTCCAAGCCGTTAAGGTCCGTGGTATGGCCAACAATCGCTTCACCAAAACATTATTGCTGAGTTCTCTGCTGATTTTCACCGCAGGGAACTTTTCGTATGCGGCGGAACATGACGGCGATTCCGCGCCGGATCCTGCGCGTGCATTGCACAATGTCGTGCTCGCGAAGGATCCCTCGGTACCGTCGGTTGCGCGACTCGTGTCGCTCTACGAGGACCGCGACTTCCGCCCGATCTGGTCGGGCGATGGCGAGGGTGCGCGCATGGCAGGCGAAGTGCGAGCCCTGCTCGCGCATGCGGACCGCCAGGGATTGCGCCCCGAGGATTACATCTCGCCGGTCCTGCTAACCGACACGGCGCCGAAGCAGGCGAGACGCGTGGCGGAATACGACGTCGCACTGACCGAAGGTTTGCTGCGCTATGCACACGATGTGCGCAGTGGTTTGCCGCCGCACGATGTCTACAAGGATGTGTTGCTTCCGAGTGTGGATTTCGATGCCGAGCCAGCTCTGAAACGCGCCTTACGCGCACATGCGATCCATGCCTTCCTCATGGGCCTGCCACCGCAGCGCGCGGAATATCGCGCGCTCGTGGCAGCGCTCGCGACCTATCGCACCATCGCGGCCAAGGGCGGATGGCCGACTATCAAGGTTGCTGGCAAGGCGGCGGGCGAGATCGATCTCGAAGGCGACGACCCGCGCGTTAAAGCGCTCATCAAACGCCTCGCGCT
>Ga0105239_10005707_pt1 | contig 14532 bp, 14 predicted proteins | sample KBSC44metaG_FD_92761 | JGI IMG/M metagenome (GOLD analysis project Ga0105239, IMG submission 92761) | Corn rhizosphere microbial communities from Kellogg Biological Station, Michigan, USA - KBS C4-4 metaG | ecosystem: Host-associated > Plants > Roots > Rhizosphere > Soil | place: Michigan, USA... | reverse complement strand
TGGCGCGATTGCGATCGCCGGACGGCTTATAGACGTTCGGCTGGACTTCCCAAATCAGCGCCACGCCGTGCGCGACGTCGAGCGTGCCGCTGGTCTCGCCCGCGGAGCCGGGAATGGTGTGCTGTTGTCCGGCCGCTTTGCCGAAGGCGATGGCGTCCTCGACCTCGGACGCGACGATGTCGAACGAGATCGTGTCCGCGCGTCCGCCGAAGTGCGCGTTGCGGCCGAGGAGGAGAAGACCTTCGGGAAGATGCGGCGCATCGGGCCAGGCTGGAACGTTCGGCAGCGGCACGACGAGACCCGACGCGCGCCCCTCCAGCGCCCGGGGATGCCAGAAGCTCGGCGTCGGCCGCCCCTCCGCCCATTGCGGATGGCTGCGATGCAGATACCGCTCGACGAGCTCCTCGCGGATCGACAGCGTGTCTTCCGGCGTCAGCATCGACGGCGAAGCGACGCGCTCGGCGACGTCGCTGAATACCTCGAGCACTTCGTCGCCCATCGACACATAGAGGTCGTACAAGGCCGCCTTCGTGTCGGGCGGGACGTGATAGGCGTCGAGGACGTTCGCGATGTGCTGCGGGAAGGCCATCAGGCAGCAACGGATTCGCGGAACCGATCGAGGATCCGCTGCACATCGACGACAGCAGTGACGTCCTGCAATCCGAGGCGAATGTCTTTGCCGTGCGCGATGCCGCGGGAGAACCAGCCGACGACGGTGCGGGCCTTGTGCAGCTTCCATTTGTCGATCTGCGGCGCGCCGTCGATCTTCGACAGATAGCGCTGCATGGCGTCGATGCGGCGATCGATCTCGTCGACGACCGGCTGCCCCGACGCGTGCGCGACGATGTCGCGGAAGATGAACGGATTGTGCAGCGCGGCGCGGCCGATCATCACGCCGTCGACGTTCGTCGTCTCGAACATACGGATCGCATCGGCGGGCGTCTTCACGTCGCCGTTGCCCCACACCGGAATCGAGAGATTCGCTTTCACGTGGGCGATGTACTTCCAATCGCTCGCGCCGGTGTAGGCCTCGCTGCGCGTGCGGCCGTGAATGGCGATCGCGGAGACGCCGATCTGCTCGAAGCGCTTGAGCAGCGGCAGAACGTCGTCGCTCTCCCACCCCTTGCGCACTTTCACGGTGACCGGGATCTTCACGCGCTTACGGATCTTCTCGACCGTGCGCGACGCCTTGTCGAAGTCCTTCAACATCGCCGAGCCGGCGCCGCTGTTGACGATCTTCTTCACGGGACATCCCATGTTGATGTCGACGATGTCGACGCCTTGCGCCTCGACGATCGCGGCCGCGTCGTCCATCCGGTCGGGATCGCCGCCGTAGATCTGGATCGCCACCGGACGCTCGTTCTCTTCGAACGCCAGCATCTTGTGGCTGCGGTCGTTCTTCCGCGTCAGCCCCTCGGCCGAGATGAACTCGGAGACGACGAGCCCGACGCCGCCCAGCTCTTTGATCAGCGAGCGGTAATACGTGTCGGTGACCTCGGCCATCGGCGCGAGCGCCAGCGGCGGATCGATGCGGACGCCGCCGATGTCGAAATTGCGGTCGAGAGGGTTCATCGGGAACAAACGACAACGCTCAGGCGCGGCGAGCTGTTCCAGCGGCGCTGGTAGAATTGCATCCAGTCCATGCGTCTCCGTTCCCTGGTTCTCCTCGTCGCCCTCTCCACGCCGCTCCTCGCCGCGGAAAGCGTCATTCGCCTGGAATCGGTACAGGCGCCTACGCCCGCGCTCGCCGCGAGCAATGCCATCGGAGCCGGCATCGCCGCCGCCGATTTCGATCGCGACGGCAAGCTCGATGCGGCGGTCACGTTCGGAACGGACTCGATCGCCATCCTCCGCGGAAAAGGCGACGGGACATTCAACTCCGCCACGACGTTCAAGACGAGCGGCTCGAGGCTCTCCCGCATCGTCACGGCCGACATGAATCACGACGGTCTCGCCGACCTCATCGCCGCCGACTACACCGCGGGGACCGTGATGGTTTATCGCGGCAACGGCAACGGCGGGTTCACCGAGACCGCCGTGGCGCCGTCCGGAAAGAGCGGTGCGTGGGACATGGCCATCGCCGATCTGAATCACGATGGCGAGAATGACGTCATCCTCGCCGAGGGTGCATTTCTGGCGGTCTTTCTGGGCGACGGGCATGGTGCCCTCGCGCCGCTGCCGGCCGTGGCACCGGTGGCGAGCGATCCGATCCAGACGGTGAACGTCGCGGACTTCGATCGCGACGGCAAGCTCGACGTCGTCCTCGCGCTTTCCACCTCGGTGCGCCTCATGCGAGGCAACGGCGACGGCACGTTCAAGACGGCGCAGACGATCTTCTCCGTGACTCCTCCTCTGCCGAATGTTGGCTTCGTTTCCGCCGAGGCGGGCGACCTGAATCGCGACGGGGCGCCGGATCTCATCGCGGCGAACGAGGTCAACAAGACGCTCTCCATCCTGATGAATCGAGGCGACGGAACGTTTCGGGCGCCGGAAGAGCTCGCGGACACCTCGGGCGGACTGCCGCGATTCGCCGCGGTCGATTTGAACCGCGACACGATTCCCGACCTGACCGTTCTCACCATCACCCTCATGACGGCCTATCGCGGCAAAGGCGACGGCACATTCACGACGACGTGGCCCGCCGGCATTCCGATCTCCGCGTCGGCAAACATCACCTTCGGCGATTTCGACGGCGACGGCCGCATCGATGAAGCGCTGGTGTATGCGAACGGCTCCGTGGCCGTCATGCGTAACATCACCGGCCTTTCCAAGACGCTGCTGAATGCCAGCTCACTGAACACCGTCTCCGGCCAGCCGGTGCAATTGACCGTCAGCGTCCAGCAGGATTTCCTCGATACGCTCTTCCACTCCGTCTCCGACAAACCGGGCGGCAGCGTGACGATCCGCGAGGGAGGAAAAACTGTCGCCACACAGCAGCTCGTCGATGGGAAAGCGGAGATCGCGTTCGAGTCGTCGACAGCCGGCGACCACACGCTGACCGCGACATACACCGGCGAGACGGGCGAATGGGATGCGTCGACGTCCGCGCCGCTCGTCGTTCACGTTTCCGCCGCGCCGCCGGCCACGACCACGACCGCGATCTCCGCGACTCCGTCGTCGTTCCCGTTCGGGACCGCGTCGATCAATGTGACGGCGACGGTCACGTCGACATCGACGCCGTCTGGCACATTGCGCTTCACCGCGGACAGCGCGGTCACCGATGTGACGCTCGCGTCAGGCACCGCGTCGCTCTCGCTCGACACGAGCGCGATGTCAGTCGGCGCGCACACTGTCACCGCCGCCTACCTCGGCGATTCAACGCATGGCTCGAGCACTTCGGCGCCGCTGACGCTGACGGTGACGAAAGGCACGATCGCGATGACGCTCGCGGTGACGCCGGACAACGGCGCTTATCGGATCAGCGTCAACGGCAACTTCGCCCACGCGACCGGCACGCTGACGCTGAATGTCGACGGCAGCAATGTCGATACGCAGCCCGCCGACGGCGCGCGGCAATTCGTCCGCGAGCTCGCCCTAGGCACGCACACGATCACCGTTTCGTACAGCGGCGACGCGAACTACAACGCCTCGACGTCCGCGCCGTACACGCTGACGATCACACCCGCTCCGCCCCGGCGCCGCGCCGCGCGTCACTGAGTCACGACGACCGGTGATCTTCCTCACGCGGTGACGGCCGCGGGCGTCACGGTGCGCCGCTGGCGGCCGGCGTATTCGTGAGGCATGAAGAAATCCGCCGCGCTCTTCGCCTTCCTCGCCCTCACGGCCTGCACGCGCAACGTCGCCGTCGTCGCGCCGCCGGAGAACGTCAACAACGACGCCGCGATCCGTGTCGCGTACGTCGGCGCGCCGGAGGTCACGATTCGCGTGTTCCCGACGGACACCAGCTCCGCGATCACGACCTTCCGCTACACCGAGACGGTCTCCGTCCTCGCCGAAAAAGGCGACTGGGTGAAGGTCCGCACGATCCTCGGCAACGGCTGGATGCACAAAGCCGATCTCGTCGACGCCGCGACGGTCGACGCCATCCTCAAAGATCCGAGCCCGCGCTTCCTGGCGAAGCCGGAGCCGGTCCCCGACGCTCGCGCACGCGGCGAGATCGCGTACGCCGCGCGCGTCAACACCGACGGCGAAGTGATCGACTTCCAGACGCTGCGCAACACGACCGGCAACAAAGCACTGGCGGATGCAAACGGCCTCGCGCTGAAGAACGCGCGGTTCTACCCGATGCTCCAGAAAGGGCAGCGGGTCGTCTTCACGTACGAGCACCGCGTTTACTACTGAGTCGCGGGAAGACGCCGGCAGACGAAGAAGAGCTTCACGCCGCCGGCGTCGAGCGACTCGATCTCGTTGAAGGGATCGAAGTCGGCGACTTCGACGATCTCGAGGCCGCCGTCGCGCAGGCAACTGCTGATCTCGCGCTCGCTCCACGCGCGCTGCTCGTGCGTCTCGCGGATGTCGACGCGCTCGCCGTTCGGCAGCTTCGCCCAGCCGGTGACGAGGCCGTAGCCGCGCTTCTCGCGCCGCCGGTACTTCGTCGCGATCTCCAGGTGATGATCGGCGCCGGTCGACACGTACGGATCGCGCATCCCCCACACGGTCGGATAGATGTCGGGATGGTTCATGTCGAAGAGGAAGAGCGACGTCTCGTCCATGACATGGCGAACGTTCGCGAACGCCGCGGTGAGCTCTTCGCGCGACTGCAGGTGATTGAGGCTGTCGTAGAGGCAGGTGATCCGCGCGAAGGAGCGCCGGAACGGCAGCGCGGCGAAATCGCCCGTGACGAGACGCGACGCCCGTTTGCGCGCGACGGCGAGCATCGGCAGCGACGCGTCGACGCCGGTCGATCGGAATCCGCGCTCTTCGAAGTATTCGATCGCGTAGCCGGTGCCGCACGCGAGATCGAGGTGCGTGAGCGCGCTCGCCGGGTACTTGGTCAGCGCCTCATCGAGCATGCGGCGGACGGCGCGGAAGAACGTCTCGCCGAGTGCCTGGTCGTACGCGTATGCGAATGCGCCGTACGACTCATTCCGCGGGCCAGTCGTAGAAGCCCTTTCCCGTTTTCTTTCCGAGCTCGCCGCGCGCGACCATGTCGCGCAGGATCTGCGGCGGATCGAAGCGCGGGCCGAGGGTCTGCGCGAGGTACTCGGCGATGCCGAGGCGGACGTCGAGGCCGACGAGGTCCGTAAGGCGCAGCGGGCCCATCGGATGGTTGTATCCGAGCTCCATCGCGCGGTCGATGTCGGCTGCCGAGGCCACGCCCTCTTCGAACATGCGCATCGCCTCGAGTCCGATGGCGACGCCGAGGCGCGAGGTGGCGAAGCCGGGCGAGTCGCGGACGAGGATGGCGGTCTTCCCCATTTTCTCCGCCACGGCACGGGCCTGCTCGACCGTGTCGTCGGACGTCCTCTCGCCGCGCACGATCTCGATCAGCTTCATCACGTGGGGCGGATTGAAGAAGTGGAGTCCGATGAAGCGGTCGCGCCGCTCGACGCACGAGGCGAGCGTCGTGATGGAGATCGACGACGTGTTCGACGCGAGGATGGCCTCCTCGCCGCAGAAGAGGTCCGCCTGCGCGAACAGCTCCTTCTTCAGCTCGAAGTTCTCCGGCACGGCCTCGATGATGAGATCCGCGCCGCGCACGGCCGGCTCCAGGTCGTTCGCGAGATGGACCCGCTCGAGCGCGCCATGCGCCGCGATCTCATCGAGCTTCCCCTTCTCCACGCCCTTCCGCACCATCGACTCGATCGCCGCCCGCGCCGCGTCGAGCGCGCCGTTGTCGGCGTCGTGGAGAACGGTGTCGTATCCGGAGATCGCGGCGAGGTACGCGATCCCCCGCCCCATGGTGCCGGTCCCGATCACGGCAATCGTGCGAATCATGGGGGCGGAGTGTATCAGGCGAGGACCGGCACGCCGATCGCTTTCAGGTAGTCGAACGTCCCGTCGTAGAAGGCCGTCTGGCGTGTTGCATCGCGATCGTCTCCAGGCGGGACAAAGAGAACCATCCCCTGCCGCGCTCGCGTCATCAATACGCGGTAGGCGTTCAGGAGATAGCGGCGATTCTCCTCTTTCTTGACGTTCGTCCAGCGGCTGCCGCGAAAGTCGTAAAAGCTCCAACCTCGATTGCCGGCAGACGGGCGAAGGTCCGCGTCCCATGTGACGCACGTCCAATCGAGCTCCAAGCCCTGCACCTGAAACTCCGTAGCCGCGTCCTCGAGGTAGTAGCTCGAGCGCGTGTCGTCTTTCCCGCTGAGGAACCAATGAACGGGATCGACGTTGACGCGAACGTCGATCGCGTGAGGTTTGAGGCGAAAGGCCTTCGAAGAGGTGACGAGGCCGTATCGCTCGGAGTCGCGCGCGTGGTCGCGCACCCACTGCTTGGCCGCCGTCAGGTCGCGCGTGATCGCAATCGGGAACTTCTCCCGCATCCGCTCCAACGCGTCGGCCGCCGCGTGCTCCTCTTGATCGAGCACTGCTTTCACGAACGCGGAGACGTTCTCCGCGCGAAACGAACGCATCGATACAGCCAGATGGAGACAGTCATCCAACTGGGCGTTTGAACGCGCTCGCAGCGAATCGAGAGCACCATCCGCCGCATACTCGCTGTCGGTCAGCCGCGAAGAGATGTGCATCCGCCAGTCAGGAACACGCGCCTGCAGTGCCTGCAGCCATTCGCCGATGCCTGCCTCGCCGTCGTTGATCTCCTGCCCACCTCCGACGAGGCACACGACGACGGACCAGTCCGCGTGGCGATCCATCGACGACAAGAGAAACTCCGGCTCCGACCAGGGGAAGGCCACGCCCTTCTTTGTGCGCATCCACGTCTCGGCCTTCGTTCTCGTCCACGCTCGCTGCGCCTCGTCGAAGATCGCCACGTGTTCGACCGGCGGATTCGCATCGTCGCGCAGAGCGTCGTCGCGAAAGTGGTGCACGTTCTGGATGAACGCCTTGACGCTCTCCGCCACCTTGCTCTTCCGCACGCGCACGCCGAGTTCATTCTGTCGTGCGACCTCATCGCGCGTCAGCGCTTCGCGCAGCACGGCGACGAGCGGACCATTCCCCGACAAATACACGGCCGGCGAATTCGTGTCGTCGTCGTTCCGCCGCGTGGCGACGTTCAGGCCGACGAGCGTCTTCCCGGCGCCCGGAACGCCGGTGACGAAACAAATGATCTTCCGCTTCGATCGCTGCGCCTCGCCGACGAGTTCCTCCAGATGCTGCGACGTGACGCGAAGATTCTCCGCGCCCGCGTCGTGCCGCGCGATGTCCTCCACGGAATGTTGCGCGTAAAGCGCGCGCGCTGCTTCGATGATCGTCGGCGTCGGGCGATAAGACGACGACGCCCATCGTTCGACATCGATCTCCTTGGCGGCGAACGACGAGGCGGCGAGATCGAGCACGTCCCGGAAGTTCCGCCGGCTGACGCGCAGGGGCCGAACGACGCCGTCCGCATCACGCCGGAGCGCATCCGCCAGGTTCGGCCCGTCGGTTACGACGAGTAGCGGCACGATCGTTCGTCCGTGACTGGCCTCGTGAAAATTCTTCAGATCTAGCGCGTAATCCCACACTTGATCGACAGCCGCGGAGTCGTACAACGCCGCACCGATCTTGAACTCCAGGACAAAGACCACGCCGCCGAGAAGCAGCACGACGTCGATGCGGCGCCCCATGCGCGGGATGCTGAATTCGAAGAGAATCGCGCCGGTCAGTCCGGTCAGCCGCTCGCGCAGGAAGTCGATTTCGGCACGCCACGCGTCTCGCTGCGATAGGGCGACGTCAAACGCGCTGTTCGCCGTCAGAGTGCCCAGAATCTCTTCGGCCGACGTCGTGCGAAACCGCTCGATCGACGCCGCGTACCAGGCGCGAGACGTGATGCCTGACTTCACGCTTGCATGATGACAGGTCCGGCGTTACAGCCCAGCCCGCCGAAGGTGTACCCTTACCAACATGCCGCTCTTCAAAGAGTTCAAGGACTTCGCCCTCAAAGGCAGCGTGATGGATCTCGCCGTCGGCGTGATCATCGGCGCGGCGTTCGGGACGGTCGTGAAGTCGTTCACGGACGACATCCTCATGCCGCCGATTGCGCGGATGAGCGGCGGCCATGATCTCGGCAACTACTTCGTCGCGCTGGACGGCAATCATTACGACACGCTGGCCAAGGCGAAGGAAGCGGGCGTGGCGACGCTCAACTACGGGCTCTTCATCGACAACATCATCACCTTTCTGATCATCGCCTTCGCCGTGTTCCTGATCGTGCGTTGGTTCAACCGGCTACGCGCGCAGCCGCAGCCCGAGGCGCCGAATACGAAGGATTGCCCGCAGTGCTTGTCGCCGATTCCGCTGGCCGCGAGGCGCTGCCGCTTCTGCGCCGAGCTCGTGGCGTAGCGCCTACAGCAGCTCCCGCACCTTCTCCGGCGGACGGCCGACGACTGCCTTCCCGTCGCGAATCACGATCGGACGTTCGACCAGGATCGGATGCTCGGCGAGGGCGCGGACGACGTCGTCGTCCGGGGTGGCGTCGCTGAGGCCGAGCTCCGCGAACTGCGGCTCGCCGCGGCGGGCGATGGCGATGGGGCGAACGCCGAGGATCTGGACGATGCGGCGAAGCTCGTCCATGGAGAGCGGATGCTGGAGGTATTCGCGGACCGGCAGGTCGACGCCCGATTCGCGCACGAGGTCGAGCGCCGCGCGGCTCTTGCTGCAGCTCGGGTTGTGGAGAAAAACGTCGGTCATGACGTCAGGTTCCATCGTCAGTGCCGTGTCCCGCGCCGGCGCACGGCGCCGGTGATCTCGATCGTCGCCGGGCGCCGCTCGCCGCGGATCGCGATCGAGTCGACGACGAGCGTCTGCACGTTCACCGCGCGTCCGTCGCTGATGCGGATCTTGGCGATCGTGCCGGGCGTCACGGCCCACACGTACGCGGGATCGGCGTCGAACGCGATCGACGTCGCCGGCGATCCGCTCAGCGCGATCGTCTTGAACAGCCGCGCCGCGGGATCGTAGAACAGCAGCGTCTGCCCGGACGCCGCGGCGACGCCGCCATCGCCGAGGACGCGGAACGCGGTGAACCCCAGGTTCGGCAGGAACTTCGGCAGCGCGACGCCCGCGCAGACGTCGTAGCGCGCGATCTCGCCGTCGTGATCGAGGTAGTAGAGCGTGCAGCCGTCCGGACCGAGGTCGATGTTTGCGTTGACGACCGGGAAGCCGATGGCGGGAAGGACGATGCGCTTGATGCTGCCGCCGTCGGCGCTGACTTCGAGCACATCCGACGACGCGGTCAGCACGAAGAGCTCGCCGTTCGGCGCCGGTGCGATCGCCATCACCGCATCGCGGAAAGGCTGCCCAAGGCCGATGCCGCCGAGCACGAAAATCTGATCCTCGAGCACGGTGATGCTCGGGCCGTAGCCGAGGAGAAGGTGTCCCTGCGCGTCGAACGCCGCCGCCGACGCCGGGAGATTGCGCATCGTCGTCTTGATGGCGGCGCTGTCGTCGAGCAGGATCGGGAAGGGCGGGTCGAAGAAGCCGATGCCGCTCGGCTGCATCGGCGCGATGACGATCGCATCGCCGATCTCGATGGTCGTTCGCTGCTGCTGCGCGAAGAGTGGGACGGCGAGAACGAAGAGGAGGAGCACCCGGCGCATGGTGTCTGTTCTACGTTCACCCGTGGCTGGGTGTCTAGGACTGGATTCCGCGCCGCGAAACGTTCCTAGTTCACCGACGCCGGGAACCAGCGCAGCAGCTCGCGCGCGGCGCGCTCGAGGCGCGGCCACTCCTTCACCGCCGGTGAGATCTGCATGCAGACGGACGAAAAGACGACCATCGCTTCGACGTCGTCGTGCGCGGCGTCGTCCGCATGCGGCGGGACGTGATCCTCGATCTCGCGAACGAGATCGCCGAGCGCCGCGGACGCCGGATTGAGGCGGACCACGACGCGTTTGCCGTCACCACGAAAAATCACGCGCACGTCGAGACCATGCCGCGCGGCGCTCCGAAAATCGACATCCCAAACGTCCATTACCGATAGGAGTGACCGGGCGGGGCAAATCCCTACCCCGTGTTAAGCTTCGCGGCCCAGCTTTGCCCGATAGTCCCAATCTCCTGGCCGGAATCAATGCGCGACAGCTCGCCGAAGGCGTGCACGACGCGCTGCTGATCCTCGATCCCGACACCGAAGAGGTGCTCGACGCGAACGAGCGCGCCTGCGCGATGTACGGCATCCCGCGCGAGGAGTTCATCGGCTCGAGCCTGCGCTCGCTCTCCCTCGACATCGATTACGGCGCCGATCAGGTCCGCCAGACCCTCGGCGTCTCGCGCTTCCACCAGTTCCGCACGCGTCAGCGCCGCCGCGACGACGCGGAGATGCTCCTCGAGATTCACGCCACGGCCATTCAGGCGAACGGCCGCCTGGCGATCCTCTCGATCAACCGCGACGTCACCGAATCCGAAGCGTTGCGCGAGCGCCTCATGCGCTCCGCCGAGGAGTGGCAGAGCACGGTCGATGCGATCCGGCGGCCGATCGCGGTCGTCGACAAGCGCGGCATCGTCGTCCGCGCGAACGTCACCGCGCGCGAGCTCGCTCGCGACGTCGGCTGCGAAGAGTTCGTGGGGCGTCACGTCGAAGAGGTCACCCGTTACGAAGCGTGGATGCGTGCAACCGATCTGGTCGGCCTCGTGCGCGTTCACGGCGTCGCGATGTCGGCGCAATTCACGGATCCCAGGACGAAGCGAACGTGGGATCTGCAAGCCTCGCCCGTCGCCGGTGACGAGGATCGCGACGTCGTCATCGCCGCTCGCGACATCACGGACATCGTGGAGATGGAGGCGTCGATCCGCCGCAACGAGAAGCTCGCCGAGCTCGGTCACCTCGTCGCCGGCGTCGCGCACGAAGTCCGCAATCCGCTGTTCATCATCTCCGCGTCCTTCGAAGCGTTGGAGGCGCGTCTGCAGAACGTCGACGCCGTCTCGAAGACGCACATGCAGAACCTCCACGATCAGATCGAGCGGCTGTCGCGGCTCATGAACGAGCTCCTCGACTACGGCAGGCCGCCGACGCTCGACATCGCGCTCGCCCCGTTCGACGACGCCATTCGCGCCGCGGCGCACAACGCCATGCAGGCCGCGCAGGCGAACGGCGTCGAGCTGCGCAACGAGTTCCCGCCCGGGCTCCCGCCCGTGCTGATGGAGCTGCCGCGGCTCGCGGGTGCGATCGAGAACCTTCTGAACAACGCGATCCAGCACACGCCGGCGGGAAAAACCGTCGTCATCAACGGCGGCTTGTTCAACGTGCACGATCGGAAGTGGATGTACTGCGACATTGACGACAGCGGACCGGGTTTCCGCGACGGCGATGCCGAGCGCGTCTTCGAGCCATTCTTCACGACGCGGCGCGGCGGTACCGGTCTCGGACTCTCCATCGTCAAGCGGACGATCGAGCTTCACGGCGGCTGCATTCACGCCGAGACGCGGCCGGAGGGCGGCGGACGGCTGCGGTTGGAGCTGCCGCTGCCGCAATGAGGAGCGAAACGTGGACCGCGCCCGAGTTCTGATCGTCGACGACGAGAGCACGCTGCGATTCGCGATCCGCGACTATCTCGAGTCGGCGGGATTCGAGATCCACGAAGCGGAAGACATCGCCTCGGCGCGGCGCGCGGTCGCGGAGGCCGCGCCGGACATCGTCCTTCTCGACTACAAACTCCCGGACGGCACCTCGGCTGAGCTGATCCCCGACATGAAGGCGTTCGCGCCCGACCTGCCGATCATCATGCTCACCGGCCACGCCACGATCGAGCTCGCGGTCGAGGCGATGAAGCTCGGCGCCGACCAGTTCCTGACCAAGCCCGTGCAGTTGTCGGCGCTGCGCATCGTGATCGACCGGATGCTCGCGAACCGCCGCAGCGCGAGGCGCGACGCGGCGCACACGCGCCAGAGTCTCTCCGTCCCGAACCCGTTCCTCGGCACGTCGCGCGCCATCGGCACGCTTCGCAATCAGGCGCAGCGCGTCGTGGCGTCGGACCGGCCGGTCCTCATTCAAGGCGAAACCGGCAGCGGCAAAGGCGTGCTCGCGAACTGGCTGCATGCGAACGGGCCGCGCGCTGCCGAGCCGTTCGTCGATCTGAACTGCGCCGGGCTGACGCGCGAGCTCCTCGAGTCGGAGCTCTTCGGCCACGAGAAGGGCGCGTTCACGGGTGCAGTCGCCGCGAAACCAGGGCTGCTGGAGATCGCCGACGGCGGATCGGTCTTCCTCGACGAGATCGGCGACATGGATCTGCCACTGCAGGCGAAGCTGCTGAAGGTCGTCGAAGAAAAACGCTATCGCCGCGTCGGCGACGTGCGGGATCGCAAGGTCGACATGCGTCTCATCGCGGCGACGCACCGCGATCTGGCGGTGATGGCGCGCGATCAGACGTTCCGCAGCGATCTGTACTTCCGCATCAGCACGATCCGCCTCGTCGTTCCGCCGCTGCGCGAGCGGCTGGAGGACATCCCCATCCTGGCCGAGGTGTTCCTGCGCGGACTCGCTCGCGAAGTCGGGCGTCCCGGCATGCTGCTGACGCGCGACGCCGTCGCCGCGCTGCAGCGCTATCACTGGCCCGGCAACGTCCGCGAGCTGCGCAACGTGATCGAGCGAGCGGTGCTCCTCCACGACGGCGTCGGCATCACCGCGCAGGCCCTTCACTTCGACGTCGACGGCGAACAGCCCGCGCGCAGCGGTGTGATGACGCTGGCCGAGGTGGAGAAGGCGCACATCCTCGACGTGCTCGAGCGCGAGAACGGCCACGTGGAGCGCGCGGCGGAGCGGCTCGGCATTCCGCGCAGCTCGCTGTATCAGAAGCTGAAGAAGATTCGCGACGAATGATCGCGTCTGAGTCTTGGACCGCGCGTCCGAGCTTCAGACGAAAATCGGCCAACTAGCTCTCCTGCCACAGAGCGCGCACGTGGCACCTGCATTGCCCTAGTGCGTCGCGCGGCAGACAGGTCCCGCCCCTTCACTGATGCAGACAAAACACATTCTCGTCGTCGACGACGAAGAACCGCTCCGCTTCGCGCTGCGCGAGTTCCTCACCAACGCGGGCTTCGAAGTGGAGTGCGCGGAGGAGCTCGAAGAAGCGCAGGCGCTCCTCTCCAACCGTCACTTCGACGCGGTCGTCGTCGATCTCAAACTCACACCGATCCAAGGCGCGGAAGGGCTGCAGGTCATCACCTTCATTCGCGAGCGCGCGCTTCCGACGCGGATTGTCGTGCTGACCGCCGCTGACAATCCCGCAATCATGCGCGAGGCGCTTCGCCTCGGCGTCGACGCCTTCATGCAGAAACCGGCGCGCCTGGCCTTGCTGGCAAAAACGATCCGGCAGGTCACCGGAGAGACGCCGTGAGCGCCATCGAGACGCTGCTGAAACCGGGCACGCTCAACGTCGTCTTCCAACCGATCCTGGAGCTGGACGACATGCGCCGCCCGTGGGGCGCGGAAGCATTGACGCGCGGCCCTCATGGCACGCACTTCGAGTCGGCGCCGGTGCTGTTCGACTACGTTCGCTTCAAGCACGAAGAGGTGCGGGTCGACCGGCGTTGCATCGACACCGCGATCGCCCGCGCCGCGCAGATGCAGGTGCCGCGGCTCTCCGTCAACGTCCACTCCGCGACCATCGAACGCGACACCACCTTTGCCGCGTTTCTCGAAGCCTCGTGCCGTGCGCACCTGTTCGATCCGCGCAAGCTCATCGTGGAGCTGGTCGAGCAGTCGGCGTACTGGAGCCGCACACGACTCATTGGGGCGCTCGAGGGGATCCGGTCGATCGGCGCGTCGATCGCGCTCGACGACGTCGGCCTCGGCCACAGCAACTTCGGGATGATCCTCGACGTTCGCGCCGACGTCCTGAAGGTCGATCGCTATTTCGTCGACGGCTGCGCGATCGATCCGCAGCGCCGCGCGGTCCTTCGCGCCATCGCCGCGGTCGCGAACGAAGCCGGCTCCGCCGTCATCGCCGAGGGCATCGAGCGCGAAGAAGACCTCGCCACCGTGCGCGAGGCCGGCATCCACATCGGCCAGGGCTATCTCCTCGGCTGCCCATCCACACACCTCGACTTCACGGAAGTGGACAGGAAGGAAGAAGCAGCATGCAGCGAAAGAAGATTCTGATCGTGGATGACTCCGTCGCAGCCGCGATCGCGACCACTCGCGTTCAGTGACGCGTGGAGCGGCGACGGCCGATTCGGTCGAGAAGCGACGGACGCCGCTCGCCGTTGACGGCGATTCCGACGACGGGCGGACCGCCGGGAAGGGTCGCGAGAAGCACGCCATCGGACAGCCGGCGATTCTCGGCGTGGGTGTCGACGGCGATCCAGATCGAGCCGAGCTCCGCTCCGAAGGCGAGGGCCGGGATCGTGCCGTCGACCGTGGCGACCGGCAGCGTGCGCGATTGCACCAGGCGGCTTTGGCCGTCATAGAAAAGGAGCGTCGCGCCGCGCGCAGCGACAAAGCCGTCCTGCATCAGCCGGAACGAATCGTACGGCTTG
>Ga0105239_10005706_pt1 | contig 14533 bp, 13 predicted proteins | sample KBSC44metaG_FD_92761 | JGI IMG/M metagenome (GOLD analysis project Ga0105239, IMG submission 92761) | Corn rhizosphere microbial communities from Kellogg Biological Station, Michigan, USA - KBS C4-4 metaG | ecosystem: Host-associated > Plants > Roots > Rhizosphere > Soil | place: Michigan, USA... | reverse complement strand
CGCTGTGCCGCGAGCTCGCTTAAATCCGATTCGATATACACTTTTCCGATCAGAGAGTTATCTAACATAATGGGGTGAAACAAGCTTAAAGACCCGCGATTAAATTGATATTTTTCTTGATGTCCTGAAGACCACGCCGGCAAAGAGAGAGGATCTTGCGTATTCCGCTGCCATATCGCAAAGGGTTTTCCTTCCGGCGTATAAATCACAGCCATGACAATGCTAGGCCGAGCTTTTAACGCGGCCAAGGTTTTCGCCGCCGAGGTACTATCATTGAAAACGATCGAAGCAGATGCATTAAGACTGATAATTTCGCCTAAGGTGGAAAGCGATTCGACGAGCGACGAGCGATAGGTCAACACGTTATAGGTCATAAAGGCGGCGGCGGCTAACAGGAGTGCGCCTCCTGAAGCCCAAAGGCTCATCGCCATTAACTTCTTTTGGATGGAATAATTTCGAAAGGCAACCATACGTAAGTAGAAAGATCGACGTGGCGTTTACTGATAATGGTTTTAGCTAGTTTTAAAAGCTGCGAACTGACCTTGAGGCCTGTACTATCGGCGGCTTTAACATTAATGCCGAAACGAACTTTTTTATTTTCGACACTCAAACCGACCACGCCCCCATGTTCAATAAATCCCGGCATATCACTAACGGTCAATACAGGATATTGATTAAGGGAGGCCAAGATGATGGGCAACTCGCTCTGTTTAGAAGCGCTGATGAAAAGCACATTACATGCCGCCGCCTCTTCAATATGGTTTAGCCGTCTCAGCACTAATTTTTTATCTTGAATTGTTTTTCCATCTAAAATTTCATCCAAAGTACTGCCGAATGGGTCATGCCCTAATATACCGATGACAAAGCTATCGGCGTTCTTTTCAAAGGCGTTAGGGGGCCACTCTACAAATTTGGCGAAGTTATAAAGGAATGCGCCCTTGATCTCATATTCTGATGAAGCAGGCGCCTCGGCAAAAACCAAGTTACTGATAAAAAAGAAAAGAAATAGAATCAGAGTTTTTTTCATTGGCCCCATTCCCATGTCACACGGCCATAGACACCACGTTGCAGCTCAGTAAGCGTCGTAAATTCCGGGTGATGCCCATGCAACAAGTTTTGACCTTCGAGCGATAGTTCAAGATGTGACATCGGGTGCCAACCTAAACGCAAATCCAACTCCATATAGGCAGGAGTATTTTGTGCCGCCGCTGGCAATGCGCTGACGTAACGCAAGACAGGATCTAATTCCAAATGATGCGGTAAATCCATAAGCGAATGCAGAGACACTTGATGACGGGGACTAGCGCCTTCCGTCGCACTTTCTGAGGTGGTATCCAGACTACCGCTTTTTGTCCTTAAATTCATATCCAATAAGGAGTAAGATCCACGAAACCGCCACCACGTTAACGCTTGAAGTTCAGAAGAAAATTCTAATCCTTCCGTATATCCTTTAAGCCCATTGCTCAAAATGATGGGTTTTCCGGGCTCCGCACTGAGGAGGTCGTTATAGTCGTTATAAAACGCCGCAAGGTCCATCGATAGCCAATGGGCTGGTTTTACACGGTAGCCGATTTCGTAATCGATTACTTTCTCTGAATCAAATCCGTTCCCACGCAGAGCGCCGTTAACAGTGACGTCTCGTTCCAAGCGCGACGGCGTGCGTACGGCGCGTGAAACCGCCGCCCAAATCGTCTGTTCATCGGAAGGGGTGATTAAAAGCCGCGCATTAGGTTGAAGCTCCCATCCGCTGTAGTAATTGTTTTCAATCTTGGCGCCCAAGGTTAGGGCTAATTTTTGGGGAATAAGAGCAATCACGTCTTGGATAAAACCGCTATAGTCCGGCGTCGTTCGTTCGGCCGGATCAAAATCACGGACGCCTACACCATCCGTTTTATCCGCCGTAACACGATATTCGACTCCCCAAGTCATATTTTGCCGTCCAGGTAAGCCTAGGTGATATTGAAAGTCAATATCTCCGGTATCATAACTCTCGATAAAATTGGGGTCGCGCCGGTCTATTCGGTTGTAATACGTTTGAAGCGTAAAACCAGACACTTCACTGAATGATTTTGTCCAGCGGCCTAAAATATTACTGCCAAAAAGATTGGAGAAAGCATCGGAGACGGCGCTTTGGCCGGCACGACCGCGAAACATGTCGCCTTGAACCGTAACCAGATCTTCTTTTGAAGCGTCCCAATCGGTACGAAATCCCGATTGCCCAAAATGCCACGCATCAAAGTTATTGCCATTGGCATGAAAACTTGCGTCTTCATCAAAATATTTTCCGTACACACGATAATTAAAAGCTCCGTCTTTGGATTTGCCACCGTAACGCGCGCTGCCAAATGCTTTTTCTTCAGAACCCGCGCCGGTGCTGATCCGTCCACCTTGGGTTTCTTTAGCGCTTTTGGTAATAATGTTAATCACCCCATTCACGGCATTAGCACCCCAAAGCGTTCCCCCGGATCCGCGAATCACTTCGATCCGGTCAATATCGCCCAGCACATAATTTTGCAGTTCCCAATAAGTTCCGCGAAACAAGGGATCATAAACGGCGCGACCGTCGATCAAGACGAGAACCGAACGCGACGCACGGCTGTTAAACCCCCGCACGCCGATGGCCCATTCATTGGCATTAATGCGCGCCACTTCTACACCGGGAGCCAACCGTAGGGCCTCGGCAATACTCGTGACGCCCGAGCGGCGAATATCTTCTTGTGTAATGACATAAATGGCCGCCGCGGCTTGAAAACTTTTTTCGGGTTTTTTAGAAACAGAAGTGACTTCGAGGTTGGACAATTCTTCGAGACTCAAGGTCGTTAGATCATTGGCAAAGACCGTTGTCGGTGCCACAAATCCGCCCAGTAATAACCCGAAATAAACTGATCGTTGAAGCCCCAATTTAAGAGCTGATCCATTCATAAACAGGCGTACTTTACTATTTGTTTTAGCAATTGACAATGAAACTAAATGCAACCTGTTCAAGGGACGAATGTCCCATGGCCGTGGAAACTTTTCGCTCCATTGCTCGCTCCGTGAATGCTAGGGGGGGACTCCTTGAAAAAAAGAAGCCGGTAATGCTTGTCACCATTCCCGCCCACACGGCACTATTTTTGCTCCATCCCAATCCGTGTTAAATGCTTTTTTTGATAGTCAGCTCTTTTGATCAGTGACCTTGTTTTTTGCTCACGGCATCTGCAGCCTGTAACAGCTTTTGATAGGACTTGGGATCCTGTACCACGATGGCTGCTTTGCCATTCACCGTCAACACCAGCGCACGCTGCTGCATCTTGAGTCGCTTCATGAACAAAATCGTTTTACGTTTGAAATCCGTTAAAGAATGAATGTCTTGGGTTAAGTCGATCACAATTCTCCTCGCATCTAATTAAATTTTAATTAATATCTAATAAAATGCTATACTAAGTTGGGTGTGAAATCAATAGGCATGTAACATAAAGGAGCGAATCATGACGAAAGCGCTTTACGGTGTTGCAATGATTTTGGGATTGAGTGGTTGCGCGGGAGAGCGAACGGCGATGCGTGCACCGGATGATCGTTTGGCTTTGGCGTTTTCACCGAAAACAGAAGCACCCCTTGAGCAGCCCGCGCACGAAATCCCAGAATTCAACAACCTGCACATTTCGATTTTTTCCGGAATATCAGACTCTATGGTGTTTGCAGTACCGGCGGAAATGCGCGATCGTCAACGGTGGATCAATCTAACATGGGCACAGCAAGAAAAACTCCCTACGGCTCTTACCTTGGATCTAACTGATGCGACTCCCTCGACCATTGAGCTTCCCGACTATTCTTTCCCTTCAAAAGTGAAGAGCGAGATAGTCATAGCCGAGACACGCCTCTTTAAATAAAGACATTCTTTAAATAGTGTTGTTGCCCATATCGAGCGGTAAGAGTCGCATAAATATTGTTTTGGGGAAAGGGCTATCGACGGGAATTTTATGCCGTATGATCTGGGCTACTTTAATGAACAAAGCAACCCTTTGCTCCGAAAATAGTGTAACCCATGTCTCCGGTATCAAGTGTTACCTATGTCTCCAGTATGGACCAACTTAAAATGGTGCCCAGTACAGGACTCGAACCTGTGACCTCTCCCATGTCAAGGGAACGCTCTACCAACTGAGCTAACTGGGCATAAGCTACCGGAAAAATCGGTCAACGCATTATGTTATCAAATGCTCTCAAAAAGGCGTGCTGGATATTATGCAGCAAATCTAGTTATTTCCTTAAAGGGCCGCCGCACCCCAATTCGGAACGTCGGTATATGACGTTCCCCGACTAAGACGACTAATGCTCCTTCAAACTCATTAATTCGTCGGATCATTCGTCGTTCATTTTCAGCCGATTCAAGGCGATATCTTTTCCATATCGTGTTGAGAGCAAAGCGGTTTTCGCGCAGTTTGTCTTCAAGGTTGGCTATCGTTTTTGATATTTCATCGCGAAGGAGTGGATCGCCCAATCCTATGATTTGAATTCTCTTTTTCTTAAACTCCGGCTCGTGACGAACAAAATAGATGACGGGGCCAATAATTTCGAAATACAGCTCGGAGGCTTTTCCGATAGAGTCAGAAATTCCCATTGACGACAGCTTTTCAGCAACCGCATTAACAATAGCTAAGTAGTCTTCAGAAAATCCAAGTATCTGTTGGATATCCTGATCGCTTATTTCTAATCCGATAGCCAAAGGCCTTTCGCCATGCTCTTGGAAGGTATGTTTAAGAAGTGCGATGTCACGCTTCATCGATAGGAGTAGTGATTGATGTCGATCGCTAGTTAGCCATTTAATCAGCCTGGCCTCTCGAGCCAAACTCGCAGGGGATGGGTTCTCAAAAATTCCAAAAAGGAAACTCTCGATCATGCCCCTATCAAACGGATGAATATGCCTATGACCGATTAGATAGATCGCTTCTTCGGATTTAAAAAGTCTAACTTCGTTGGCATTCATGAACAGATTCGGATGACTCCAAAAATTTGCCATGCGCGGCACTATTACTTGTTGTTTAAAATAGCCTAACTCAGATACATAAAATGGATCTGACGCCGGTTTAAGAGTCAGCGAAAGCGCCGGGTCTCCAATAAGACATGGAATTAAGAGAAGGGAAGCGATGCGAAAGGGAATTTGTGACATAAATGTCTGAACACGCATGCGGCTGCGCTTTTAAGACAAATTAATTTTAGATCGAAGAGCGACTAAAAGGTAGACCTAAAGGCTTGTACGAAAGGCTGGGGCCTTTTGGCAGTCTATTGTGGGTCTTCAAATTGCAGGAAATATCGACATATAAAAACTCATCGAAGAAGCGGAGTTAATCTAATTATTGGAAGTTCCATGTCAAGGGAACGCTCTACCAACTGAGCTAACTGGGCGGAAAGGTTGGAACTATTCCGAGTGGCTATCCTAGCAATAACTGTTAAGTCGTTAAAAGTACAGGTTCCATCGTTAGATATTAAGCCGCCAACTGTTTTTTTGAGGACAACAGAGTTTTAAGGTTCAGAAGTTGTATTTCCAGAATATGACCCTTTTGATCTTCGCAGACGACAATTCCATCCTTAATGTAGGAATGGCTTTCGATTCCCGGAGCGATTTTAATGGAGGCAAAATCGGCATCCTTGTCAATAAAAACTTCAGGATATTCGTTCAGTTTTTTCTTACTTCGAAGTGAACCATGAGGGTGAGAACGATCCATAAATTTGCCTCCTCTTTCTGTAGAACAACCGCCGCCAGTAAATTATCACTTCGTTCTGGAAAATGTTTTGCAAGAATCCATTTGGGGCCTTGTTGCAACGCCCAATCGGGCTTTCTGATCGTTTCTTCAATTTCTGCTGTGGTTATTTTTCGCTCAACCATTCTGGAAACTGCATGTGGCGAAAGAACCCACTTTTCGATCTTTGGCTTCATGGTCAAAAAATTTCCACCGTCACTATTCTAGCTCTATATTAAATTTTCTCCAATGGGATTGAAATTAGAATTCCTGGAAACGCATCCAATATTGGCAGACATCTCAGCATTGCGTGGGGGATGCGGGGACGTTGCTTCCTTTGCTTCCCAATAACAATCTTCGTCAAGATTTCAGAAAATAAAGTCGCTCGCTGTGCGCCGACAGGCGAATTTTCGATACTACCGCTAACAAATCTCTTGGAGGGAAGCACGTCTTACTGGAAGCCGATTCCCAAGTTTTATGTAGTAAGTGAAGTCCAAATCAATCCGATTACATCCAGATGTAAAGATGGGTTTCCGACGGGATGCTACTAAATCTTAAAGGGATGGGGGCCCATGTCAAAGGAGCGCTCTGGCACCAACTCCACTACATCTTTGGCGGGGAGCTAAATGGGCGGAAAAGGACTATGCGGCTTTCTTCAGCTTATGATGTAAGACAATGAGTTGCTCCGGTCGTAAAGCCAAAGACGCATAGGTTCGGCCATCATCGTCGCTAAACTCAACCTCATAGACTTCAGTCTTTAGGTGTTCAACAACTGTCCCCACCTGACCGCCTTGATTCTTCTGATCTCTAGTTTTTTCGTTGGCGGAGTTGTGGGTTTTTATAAAGGATATTTCTCAGGCCATGCCTCTGAGGCGCTGGAAAGCAGTCCATCGACGATGATTGCGTTGAGCGAGCTTCACAAGAATGATATTAAGCAGGCGTTGGCTACGCTCGATCAACATCTTGATGGTCAAGTCATAGTGGGAGTCAAATTAAGCGAACACAGCATGTTCGATTTAATGGGATTTGCAAATTCAAAATTAAACAAGAACTTTATTACGGCAATAGCGAAACACCGGATGGCCTATCCCAGAACCAATGCTAAGGAACCCAATTCTGAAGAAAAAAATGTGCAACAAGTGGTTGATGCTACTCTGCAAAGGGCACTATAACTGCGACTCGTCTACAATAGATAATCAGTAAAATCTTCCCCAACTTTTCCCCAAAGCCGGCGCTCAAAAGCGCGATAGTCACCGTTTTCTGTTGAATGAATAGTTTCGACACATTGGTGCGCCCGCCGGATGTCTAGCGGGGGGACTAACTAGGCTTAAATACAACAGGAACATTATCTTGGCAAAGGCTATCGACGGGGCTAGAAAATAGCGGATGTAAGCTGGCTTGGTAGGTTATCCCCAGACTTTTGTGCTTCCCGAATCAAAAAAACTGTAGCTTAGCTCTTTAGCAAATTTCTCCTTCGGATCCTCTCGTGATGCTTTACATCTTGTTTCCTTGTTTCGCCTTGGGATTGCTCCTATAAATTGCCATGCGTTTCGGAGAGCGACAGAAATGACGCCATGAGATTTCGGGAGAATTAAGTGAAAAAAATATTTGTCGTGATCTTAACGGCGGGCCTACTTTTCGAGCAAGGGCGTGTCTGTTGGGCGACGGATGACGACGCCTTTCAATTTTTTCAAGAAGAGGCCAAAGTGGTTACAGCGTCACGGCGAGAACAGTCAATCAAGGACATTCCTGCGGCCGTCGATGTGATTACAGCCGAGGATATTCGCGTTTCAGGCGCCACTACGCTGTGGGATCTTCTACGGTTCCGTGTAGGAATGGATGTTTTGGACGCCAGGGCGAACGACGGGACAAGAGGCTCTGTCGCCGTGCGTGGATTTCCTCAAGAATACGTTCACAATCTTCAGGTGCTCTTGGATGGACGCAGCATTTATGAGCCCATCTCAACGGGTGTGTTTTGGGACAAATTGCCCATTTCCACCGAGGATATTGAGCGCATCGAAATCATCCGCGGTCCAAACGCCACGTTATACGGCTCAGGCGCAGGCCTGGGCGTCATCAATATCATCACCCAAAAAGCACTCAAGGGACCGGCGACGGCGACCATCAAATCTTTCGGAGGAAACCGAAAAACTGTCGAGAGCTCGGAATCACTGGAAAGCTCGGTTAAGAATATTTCCTATCGTGTGAGTCACACATTTGATCAGCAAGCGGGATTTCCTTTGGCCTCTGGAGGTGACAATGGCACCGACTTTCTTCATAGCAATAAAGCTAACACAAGAATCACCTGGACCCCATCGAAACAAACGGATCTAGAACTCTTTGCCGGCGGATCTTGGCAAGACAATGGGGTGGCTGGCGCCACACACACGGAAGCCAAATATAACGATCACTTTGAAATGGTGAAACTTTCACAAAAAATAGGAATGTATTCAACGGTGGAGCTTCTCAGTTCTCGGAATAATTATATCACCGATGTGATGCCAGCCTACCCGAGCGGCACGGGCCAATATAGCGTATTGCAGTATGACGAAGAAATCCTTCAACGCTGGCAATGGGATCAGAACAAGTTGAATGCAACATATGGATTCAACTACCGCCATGCCGACGTAAACTCACCGTTGATTTTTGCGGGCAGCCCGGATCAAAAAATGGAGTTATGGAGCGCCTATTTGAATCAAAGCTTTCAAGTAAGCCACACTGTCTCTATCACCGGCGGCGTCTCTTTTGAAGACTCTAATGTAGGATCGGCGGATTCCCAACAAAATTATCAAGTGGCTTCTCTGTGGAGTCCTTTAGAACATCACTCGTTCTATGTGTCTTATGCCGTGGCCCATACCGTGCCGAGTCTTTTCGGCACCTCGGCTAATAATCAATTCAATCAGGTTCTCCGTTCTGTAGGCAATCCCGATCTTAAGCCGCAACGCTTGACGTCGTATGAAATAGGCCATAGAGGAGACGCTATGGATAAGCATTTACAAATGAATACCAGCCTCTATTACACGACGATCAAGAATATTGATGCGACAATTGTGCAGTCCGCCGTATTTTTTCCGCAGCCTTCCATCACGCTTGTCACCGCGAATCTCGATGAAGCCATCACGCGCGGAGTAGAAACCGAACTCAAATACTTATTCAGTCTTACGCGTTCCGTGTACATGAACTATACCTATGAACATGTGTCTGATTGGTTACAGGATCGGGGATCGATTACCCAAAATACGCCCGCGCACAAGATAAATTTTGGAGCGGTTTCGGATTTGGGGCACGGATTTACAGGGAGCGTGAATGTTGGGTATAAGGATCACTATTATATTACCTCTGTCGGACGTTCCGTCAGTGTAGCGGCGCCGGCCTACTGGCGGTTGGACCTTCGGCTTGCTTACGCCGTCACTTCGCGCCTCGAGTTGTTTATCGCTGGGCAAAATCTAACGGCTAACGAGCATATCGAATTTGCTGATGGTCTTACAGTTCCAAGAACCTACCAAGGCGGCCTCTCCGTAAAATTTGGAAGTCATTAGTGTTCGGGTTAGACATGCAAAAGTGTATGGATTGTGGGGCAATGGGCGGAGGACCGCTTTGACAGGTTTCCGTGTTTGAATGGCTTGCTCAATAATGCGCACGGCGGCTTCGGCCCCGCAGGTTTTTTTGATCGCGACTTGCATGCGTTGAGCGTTCTGGCGATAGATTGGATTCGTTAAGACCTCTTGAATCGCTTGGCCTAAAACCGGTGCGAAATCATAACTCCCATTTAAATAAACCTTTGTATCGGGATTATCCTCGGAGTCCTGTACAAATAGAATCCATTCTTTTGTTCAATCAACGTCTAAAATTTTTTCGCTCGGTGAACCGAATGCTTTCATGAGGTTTATCCACGCCGCTTTCGTTTGAACGATGGTCAGCCCAGGCGGAGATCCCGGCGATTTTGGTGGGCCGCTCCTCCGCCAGAGATCTTTCCAGAGTGGCGAAGAGGCTGTCCTAGTGTGTTAAACTCCCGCTGTCTCCAAACTACCGGCCAAAACCATTACTAAAATCCTACACATGGTATCATCCGACCTCTTTTCATCCTGGAAAGATTTTACGCTTTTTTATGTCTTTTTCCGATCAGGTATCGTTGCTCAGTTCTAAAGTGCTTTTAAATCTTTCTTTTGGTGGGATGCTTTCCCCATAAGGCCCATGCGTATCACAAAAAGACCTTGTGAGATTTTCCACTAAACGACATACTTGGATCAGTTATCACCCCTAATATGAAATCGCACTATTCGCTCGTCTTTCTTGGGACCGTTTTAGCACTTGGCGGGTCACCCGCATCCACTCACGGGGCGACCTTGTCTGTCTGCAAGTCAGGCTGCGCCTTCACCTCCGCGCAGCAGGCACTCGATGCTTCAAGTAATGGCGATACCATCGTATTAGCGGCCGGCCAAAATTTTGGGGATTTAATCATTCCCGGGGGGCGTCATGATCTGACAATCAAATCCTCGCAAATCGACACCTATCCGAGAAACACCCGTATCGTTCGAAATTCGCCGACTCTTGCGCGTTTGGTCACGATTACGGCAGGATCCTTTTCAGGCTGGATGACCGCCACTCCGGGCACCTCTCTGTTAACCAGTACCGGGGGTGGAACACCGCCCCTGTCTCCGATAGCGCATGGACTTCATGTTGGCGACCGGGTGGCGATCGGTGGCGCTCGCTACTCCGCTTATCATTGCGCCAGCGTTAATCAACCTCCCTACACGACCGGCGCATGTGATGCTTCGCGGGTGGGATTCTTTAATATTCGTGCCAATACGAACCTCTCCAATGGCCACGTGCTTTACTTCAAAGGACGTAACCTCCCGACGCCTCTCTTGGAAAACACTCCTTATTACGTGGTCAATTTTGGATTTGGAGGGTCGGTGGCCAACGCGGACAAATTCCAAGTCGCTTCGACGCCGGGCGGCGCTCCGATCATGGTTCCCCAGTTTGATCCCTATGGCCGTGAGCTTGTCATCGAGGATCGTCCTCTGCCCCAAGCCATCCATGACACGATGTATGTCGTTAGCACGCCGTCGCCTTCCACGATGGAGTTGTCGTCAACGCCCTCGGGACCGCCAACGATTTGGAGCCAAATACCGGTCGGATACAACGGGTCTCAGGTGAGCATCGGGGTGTCGTTTGTCAAACTGAATCCGGTTTACAACATTACTTTTGATGGCATCGAGCTGTTGCCGACCTCGAATGTTTATTATCCCTTCTATGTGTCGAGCGATGCCGGTAATGCCTCCGGAGAAAATTACAACATTCGTGTCCTTCGTTCTTGGATCCATGGTCCCGATAATCAAAAGAGTTTTCCAATGTGTTTGCTCAATATTGGCGGGCACGACTTGGAGATTGGCTGGAATATATTTGAAGGCGCCTACTCCACGGGTAATGACACGCAAGATATCGGATTCATGTCTAGTCACAACGTCAATATCCATGACAATGAAATCAAGGGCGCGACGGAAGGCATCATGTCCGGTGGTAACACGCCTTGGTTTGCGTATGAATCGAATACGACCGGAATCAGTGTGACACAAAATTATTTCTGGAAGCCGATCAAGTCTTACCAAGGCATCGGCGTCGTTTATCTTAGCCCCACGTCTTTTCAACTTCTTTCGCGGTTGGGGAACGCCGACTGCAGCACCGTGGCCAGTGACCCACGTCTCGGAAGCCGTTGTTTTGCTTATGAGGGGGAAGGGGAGCGGTGCAGCCCCACGAGTCCTCCGGTCTCGCGATTTGAATGGAATCAGCCGGCGGCCAATAGCATTTTCACGGCGTCAGGGGCAGCGGGACAGGAAGGCGATATTTATGTGCTAAACGGGGCTCTTCACATGGACCATAATTTTAGTGGCGGCGTGACTTGCCCACAGGGAGTGATCTGCACAGCTACAACCAATCCGGCATTTCCACCCAATTCCACCCGAATTGCCATGGCCGTGATTGGTCCTACAGGCGTCTTTGATGGCACGTTTTGGTTGGAGACCCGTAATTCATGGTCCAAAAATCATCTGGAGTCTAAATACGGCGACTATTGGGACATTGAAGGCAACGTTTTTTCCGGACAGAACAATTGCGATAACGGATCCACCTGTCAGGACCCGGCGATTCAATTCACCGTCGCGGGGAACGGCAGCGGAGGCGGTGAAGCCGTCAACTATATGGTCTCCTCCAGCAGCAGCATTATCCGTAACAACATCTTTGAGCATTTATCGGCGGGAATCACGGGTGTGGGCAAGACCTTCCCCATCAATATTGGAGGTGTCGGCCTCGCCTACGAGTTCGCCGGTTTTGGACAATCGATTAACAATCTGGTTGAAAACAATCTGTTCATCGATCTGGGTTCGACGGAATACACCGCCGCTCTTGATGGAACCGTGGTTCGTACGATCAGGACCGAGAACTGGACGATTCGGCACAATACGGCGGTGGACGTGCGTCTCGGTTTTGCCGCGAACGCGGACCGAGGAATTCACTACGATTCCAACATTTTAATTCCCTATCAAAGCGCCTGCCCGGGCGCCGTCCCCGGCACCTGCCTCACGCCCTCTCCAATCACGGATGTCGGCGTCCAAGATAACGCAGGTCCCGGCCCGCTTCCCGCCATGGGCGGAGAGGGGGCCTCTAGCTGGACGGCGGCGCAAACCAACGGCAACGTGGATGCAGCGTCAACTTTCACCCACAACATGGTGATGAACCGGAGTGGTTTTATTTGGGGCACCAAACCTGGAATCGATTATCCAACAGACACCTATCTGGTCGCTCCCGATTCAGGCGTCCGCGATCCCAATCCGCTATTTGTGAACTGGCAAGAAGGAGGTGCAACGCTTCCTCCCAATGGGTGTGTTTATCAACAAGCCGATTATCATTTAGCGCCCGGGCAAGCCGCGTTATATCCTTCGACGGACGGCTCGCCCCTTGGCGCCAATATCGATGCGATCGAGGCGCTCGTCGGCGCCGGGGGCGATGTCGTTGATCAAGGAACAACCTCTCCGACATTTGCCGTGGGACCGACGATTACGATGCACCCGCAAGATAAAACGGTTGCCGCCGGAGAGAATGTCACCTTTTCTGTCAGGGCAACGGGAAGACCAGATCCGATATATCAGTGGCAGGTGCTCTCGCCCAAAGGCGATGTCACGCCCATTCAAGGGGCAACCAATAGCAGTTTAACGCTTTCCGCTGTCGCGGTGTCATCCAGCGTCTATCAGTTTCAATGCCTCGTAAGCAATATTGTCAGAGTCGTTCCTAGCCGACCCGCCAGTCTTACCGTCACCTCGGGTGCGGGTACGCTCAGCCATTCAAATTTGGCCGTACGCGTCTATCCCAATCCCTGGCGGGCAGATACCCATGCGACACATCCCCAAATTACCTTTGAAGGCAATGCCCCGGACACCACCATTAAAATCTTTACGACCGCGGGCCATGAAATCAAAAAACTCACAAGCAATGGCACTATAGTCTCCTGGGATCTCACGAACAAAAGCGGTGCCAAAGTGGCGAGCGGAATTTATATTTATCTTGTCACGGATAACCAAGGTCGAAAGGCGCGCGGAAAAATAACGATCATAAAATAAGCCTTTAAAACAACTAGGAACACTACGCCTTACCCATCCGCAATAACGGCAAAAATAACATCTAGAAAAAGTACAGTTTGGCATCGGTGATGCTTGACTTTTTCAGAGAAGTCACCGCGCCACTTGATTCCGACACAAGGAATGCGGACCAGTCTGGCTCACCTCTCCCTGATTCCGAGTTCCAATTCTGAATGTAACCATATAGCAGAAATAGAAAAACACGGGGTATCGAAGATCGATAGAGCCCGTGTTTTTTTGCGACTGCTTATTTGGTTTCTAGGCCTTCCGAGAGGGGGCCGCCTTCGTCGGCCGTATTTTCGGTGGCTACGTTTTCGGAGTATCCTGCGCGTTGGTTTAGATCTGCTTCTTGGGCGCTTTGGTTTTTGGCTTGTGATTCGGTGTCTTGAGCTTTTCCGGCGGTCGATGCTCGATGTGAGCGATGGCTTGTCGTTTTTCTTTTGTGCGATGCGGCGGCTTTGTGGTGCTTTCCCTTGTTCATGTGTTCCTCCTTAAAAAATACGACAAGGACAAAAGCCGCAGAGTTACAAATTCTTGCGCCTACGCAGAAAAAAACTTTACACCCATCGGACAGGGGGGAATACCTTCGCCCATAGCGGGCTCGAGGCCGGGGCCTGTCAAAGGGTCAAAAGAAGTGCGTATGCGGTCAAGTCTTAGACGGCGCCGCCGACGGCATTAAGTTCGCCATTCAAGACGTTCCAAATAAAAAAACGTAGCGTTGTGCAAAAGCCCACGGAAACAGCGCGGGCTTTTTTTATTTTTGCGTTCAAGCCAGCGCTTTGAGCCGGCAAGAAAAGTTAGAATAGCGCCGCGATGACTGAAAAATCTTCATTGACGAAACAGGAACATCTAGACCAGCTCCGCCATTCCACCACGCATGTGATGGCCCAAGCGGTGCAGGATTTATTTCCAGAAACCAAATTGACGATCGGTCCGCCGATCGAAGACGGTTTCTATTACGATTTTGATAGCCCGCATCGTTTTGTTCCGGAAGACCTGCCCAAAATTGAAGCGCGGATGCGCGAAATCACAAAAGAACGCCTTCCTTTCGTCATGAGCACGCATGACGTGGCCGAAGCGCGCGCGTTTTGGCAAAAGCGGGGGGAAACGTACAAAGTTGAAATCATTGATGATCTGAAACAACCCACGGTCACCTATTGTAGTCACGGATCTTTTACAGAT